>Ga0308159_1002297_pt1 | contig 22580 bp, 20 predicted proteins | sample PhyCR1_FD_201040 | JGI IMG/M metagenome (GOLD analysis project Ga0308159, IMG submission 201040) | Phyllosphere microbial communities from UC Gill Tract Community Farm, Albany, California, United States - DLSLC.R1 | ecosystem: Host-associated > Plants > Phyllosphere > Unclassified | place: USA... | reverse complement strand
CGTCAGCGCACGCTGGTCTCCAGCGTCTGTTCGCGCGTGAACTTGAAGCGCGACACCACGGCGATCTGGTCGGCCCGGGCGCGCATCGCGGGGCTGAACGCGCCGAACGGGCCGGAGGCGCGCACGATGGCCTGGGCGCGCTGGTCGAGCAGGCGGTTGCCGGAGCCCTGCACGACCTCAGTGTCCAGCACCCGGCCGTCGTGGTTCACGGTGACGATCATGGTCAGCTCGCCGTAGAGCTTCTTGCCGCCCTGTTCGGGAAAGCTTTCCGTGCCCTTGTCCTCGATCCTGCGGCGCAGCCCGTCGTAGTAGATGGCGTACACCTCCTCGCGCGTGGCGGGGCTGATGTAGCGCTTCTTGGGACGGGAGTTCTCCTCGTTGATGCGCTTTTCGATCTCGGCGAGCAGCTTCAGCAACTGGCGGCGCTTCTCTTCCTGCTGCACGCGGTCGGTGTTCGGGCTCTGGTCGCGCGGGTCCGGCGGGGGCATGGTCGCCAGTTGCCTGCGCAGCTGCGCGAGCAACTGGGCCTGCTGCTCCTGCATGGCGTCGAGCTTGCGCTGTGCCTCCTCGAAATCCTCGCCCACGTGGGTGACGGCGGAGTAGGGCAGGGGGCTGGTGGCGCGGCCCTTCTCCGCATCGCCGCCGCCCGCGAGCGACGCCTGGGCGATGGCCTGGGCCTTCTCGGGCTGCTCGCCGGACTTGGCGTTCACCAGGATCACCTCCAGCGGCGTGTCCTGGAAGACGCGGTTGAAACTCTCCGGATCGACGAAGCGCACGGACAGCAGCGCCGCATGCACCGCCACCGACAGGGCGAGGGCGATCTGCAGGGTGCTGAAGCGCTGGAGGAAGGCGGGGCGTCTCACGGCGGCCGATTATGCGGTGGTGCGGGCGGTCCCGGCCGTGGTCAGGAAGCGGCCGCCGGCGGCGTGCCGGCGCCCTCGGCCTCGTCCACGTCCACCGCGATGGCGATCGGGCCGGCCACGGCCTCCTCGTCGTCGCCCTCGGGCTCGGCCACGGCAGCGTCGTCCGACGGGTCGGCCGGATCGTCCAGGCGCTCGGTCACGGTGCCGCTCACGTCCAGCGTGATGTCGTCGATCTCGCCGAGCTTCACCCGCACGCGCGCACCGCGCGGCAGGGCCTGGGCACCCAGCACCGGCAGCACCAGCGGCAGATCGTCCGCGCGCACCAGGTAGCTGCCGCCGCCGCCTTCCTTGATCACGCTGGCGTCGATTTCCGTGATGCCGTTCTGGCGCAGGTACTGCAGCGTCCAGAAGCGCTCCATGCCGGCCTGGTAGCCGTTGTAGGCGCCGTAGGCCGCGTCGAAGCTGCTGATGATGGAGAACAGGTCGGCGTCCTTGGGCTTGAACGGCGCGGCGAGCGCGGCCGTCTTGCCGTGGCGCACGCAGGCGATGATCTGCCACTGGTTCACCAGATCGACGTAGCGGCGCAGCGGCGAGGTCGCCCAGGCGTAGCTCTTCACGCCGATGCCCGCGTGGGGCAGGGCCTTGGTGCCCATGCGCACCTTCATGCCGGGCGCGAGGCTCGCCTGGCTGCGGTAGATGCCGGGCACGCCGTGCTCGGCCAGCAGATTGCCCCAGGTGCTGTTGGCCACGATGGCGGCCTCAGCCACGATCAGGTCCAGCGGCGCGCCGCGGCGGCGCGTGGTGATCGAGACGGTCTCGGCGCCGGTCGGCTCTCCGCCCTCGGGCACGCCCGCGAGCCGGAAGTTGTAGTCGGGCCGGTTGAAGGTCTCGGGCTTGCCGCGCACCACCTCGCGCTGCGCCTTGAGCTTGCGCGCCAGGCGGTGCAGGAACGACAGCTCGGCACGGCGCTCCTGCAGGGCGGCGGGGGTGCCCTCCACCTCCAGCGACGGGTCCTGCAGCCATGCCTCGGTGACGATGTGGTCCAGCCGGTCGTGGCGCAGGTTCACGGCGACGGGCACGCGCTCGAGCTTCGTCTCGGTGCCGGTGATCTCCAGCGTGGCCTCGTCGATCGTCGCGTAGAGCGAGACGGCGGGGTTGGCGCGGCCTTCGTCGAGCGTGTAGATCTGCACCACGTCGTCCGGCAGCATGGTGATCTTGTAGCCCGGCATGTAGACGGTGGACAGCCGCTGGCGGCCGAGCTGGTCGAGCGGCGAGCCCGGCACGATCGCCAGGCCCGGCGCCGCGATGTGGATGCCCAGCACCACCGTGCCGGTGCCCAGGCCCTGCACCGAGAGCGCGTCGTCGATCTCGGTGGTCTGCGAATCGTCGATCGAATAGGCCTGCACGGGCGCCAGCGGCAGCTCGGCCGGCGGCTGGGGAGCGGTGAGCGACGGGAATCCCGTGCCCTTGGGGAAGTTGTCGAACAGGAAGCGCTTCCAGTGGAACTGGTAGGGCGAATCGATCGCGCCGGCCTGCTGCAGCAGATCGAGCGGCGCCTTGTGCGTGGCGCGGCTGGCGTCCACCACCGCCTTGTATTCGGGCGCGTTCTTGTCGGGGCGGAACAGGATCTTGTAGAGCTGGTCGCGGATCGGCTGCGGGCATTCGCCGCGGCCCAGCTGCTCCGCCCAGGCGGCGATCTGCTCCTGGAGCAGGCGCTTTTTCTCGATGCCGGCCAGCGCCTGCTGCAGGATCTCGGCCGGCGCCTTCTTGAAGCGGCCCTTGCCGGCGCGGCGGAAGTAGTGCGGCGCCTCGTAGAGCGCGAACAGCGCGCCCGCCTGCTGCGCGAGCGTGGCGTTCTCGGAGAAATAGTCGCGGGCCAGGTCGGCGAAGCCGAATTCCTCTTCGGGTGCGAACTCCCAGGCCAGGGGCAGCTCGATCGTGGCGGCCAGGGCCTGGCCCTCGCGCAGCAGGTCGGCGGGAGCGGGCTTGTCGAACTTCAGCAGGATGTGGGCGGCCTTCACCTTCACCCGTTTGCCGGAGTCGAGCTCGATCTGGGCCGAATTCTCGGCCTCGGACAGGATGCGCCCGGCGAGGAACTTGCCGGCTTCTTCAAACAGTGCGTGCATGGGGTGGATTCTCCCATGGGCCGGCCCGCCCGCCGCCCGGCCCGGCCGTGGCCGCGCGCCCTATGATCCTGCGCTGGCCGGCACGCGTGCCCGGCCACACCCTTCTTCCTTCGCCCCTGCCCGCTGCCGCGGCCCACCTTCTTCCCGATGAACGCGCTTCCTCCTGCGCCGCCCGCCGCTCCCGCATCCCTGCCCGCGCCCTCCGCCGCGCGTGGCCTCGCGTCCGCGCCATCCCCATGGCCGGAACGCGCCCTGGGCGGGGTCGCGGCGGTGGCCATCGCCCTGCCGTTCCTCTACGGGCACACGGCGTCGCCGCTGTCCAATTTCTGGCCGCTGGTGGTGTCGGCGCTTTGCGCGCTGGTGGTGGCCACCGCCTTCGCCATCGCCTGGTCGCGCCAGCCGGCGGGCGATGCGGGCCACGGGCTGCGCCAGCACGCCGCCCGGGCCGTGGCGGCGGGCGCGCTGCTGGCGGGCCTGGCCGGGGCCGGCATCGGCCTGGCCCAGTTCTTCATGGGCGATCCGGGCTGGGCGCCATGGATCTACCCCTCCACGCACGGCATCGCGATGGGCAACCTGCGCCAGCGCAACCAGCAGGCCACGCTGCTGTGCATGGGGGCCTGGGCGCTGGCGTGGTGGGTGGCGCGCATGCGTGCCGCGTCCCACCTGCAGGGCGGCCCGCGGCTGCGGCCCGCCGCCGTGGGCGCGGGCGTGCTGGCCTGCTGGGCGCTGGCGCTGCTCGCGGCCGGCGCGGCCGCCACGGCGTCGCGCACCGGGGCGCTGGAATGGGGCTGCATGCTGTTCCTGCTGCTGCTCTGGCGCCGCAGCCTGGGCGCTCCCGCGCTCGCGCTGGGCCTGGCGGGCATCGCGCTCTATGCCGCGTTCTCCGGGCTGCTGCCGGTGCTGCTGGAGCGCTGGACGGGCTTCTCGATGGACGGCCTGTTCGCGCGCCTGTCGGCCGCCGAACATGCCTGCGACAACCGCCGCGTGCTCTGGTCGAACGTGCTGCACCTCATTGCCGAGCGGCCCTGGACGGGCTGGGGCTGGGGCGAGCTCGCCTACGCGCACTACGCCGCCGACTATCCCGGCAAGCGCTTCTGCCTGCTGGTGGACAACGCCCACAACCTGCCGCTGCAACTGGCCGTGGAACTGGGGCTGCCCTTCGCCCTGGCCGCGTGCGGGCTGGCGCTCTGGCTGGCCTGGCGCGCACGCCCCTGGCGCGAGACCGATCCGGCGCGGCAGCTCGCCTGGGGGCTGCTGGTCCCCATCGGCGTGCACAGCATGCTGGAGTTCCCGCTCTGGTACGGCCCCTTCCAGCTCATGGCCGCCTGTGCGCTGGCGCTGCTCTGGCCGCGCTTCTGGCGGGCGCCGGTCCGTGCCGCGGTGCGGGTGCCGCTGCTGTGCGCCGCCGGGCTCGCCGCCGGCGTGTGGCTGGCCGGCATCGCGCTGCTGGCGCGGGATTACCACCGCGTGTCGCAGCCCTATCTGACCGCCGACCGGCGCGATCCCGAATTCCAGAGCGACACCGCCCGCCGCGTGGCCGCCTCCACCGTGTTCTTCCGCGACACCCTCGACTTCGCCGTGCTCACCACGATGCAGACCACGCGCGAGAACGCCGCGCGCGTGCACGCCCTGGCGACGCGCCTCGTGCATTACTCGCCGGAGCCCCGCGTCATCGAGGCCTTGATCGACAGCGCGACGCTGCTCGGCCTGCGGGACGAGGCCGCGCTGAACGCCCGGCGCTACCAGGCCGCCTATCCGCAGGAATACGACCGGTGGCAGGGGCGGCAGGCGCCGGCCAGCGTGCCGGCGCCCTGAGCCGGTCAGCGAAGCCGCTTCACGCGGGGCGGGCGTCCAGCCCGCAGAACGCCACCACCGTGCCGATGTGCTCCGCGAAATCGCTCAGGGCATGGTCGCCGCCTTCCAGCAGCACCACCCGGGCGGCGGCATGGCGGGCGGCCATCTCGCGCCAGTCCAGCAGTTCGTCGCCCTTGGCGATGATGGCGAGTTCCGGTCCGGCGGCGGGCAGGGTCCGCACCTCCAGCGCCCGCAGTTCGGCGATGTATTCGGGCCGGAAGTAGAACTGCTCGGACGGATCGTGCCAGGCCGTCTGCTGGCCGATGTAGCGCTCCAGGTCCCGCGCCGGGTCCACGGCCGGGTTCAGCAGCACGCTCGCGCAGCCGGGCTTGTGCTGCGCCACCCAGCTCGCGTAGAAGCCGCCCAGCGACGAGCCGACCACCGCCATCCGCTGCGCCGGCCAGTCGGCGATGCCCTGCGCCACCAGCGCCATCGCATCGCGCGGCGAGGGCGGCAGCTGCGGGCACCAGAACCGCACGTCCGGCCGGTGCGCTGCCATCCAGTCCGCCATCTGGCGGGCCTTGGCCGAGCGCGGCGACGAGCGGAATCCGTGCAGGTAGAGCAGGTGGGTGGTGGTGTGCGGCATGGGCGCGGATGGCATCGGCATGGAGCGGGCATTGTGCCGCCACGGCCGGCCGCCGCGGGCCGCCGCCGATAATGTCGCCCCATGTCCGCCGCCTTCGACAAGCCTTCCCTGCTGCAGCGCATCCTGCCCCTGTTCCGCGGCTTCGACTGGCCGCTCATCGCGGTGCTGCTGACGCTCTCGTCGATCGGCCTGGTGGCGATGTATTCCTCGGGCTACGACCACGGCACCCGGTTCTACGACCATGGCCGCAACATGGTGCTGGCCGCGGGCATCCTGTTCGTCGTCGCGCAGATCCCGCCGCAGCGGCTGATGATGCTGGCCGTGCCGCTCTACACCGCCGGCGTGGCGCTGCTGGTGGCGGTGGCGCTCTTCGGCATCATCAAGAAGGGCGCGCAGCGCTGGATCAACGTGGGCCTCGTGATCCAGCCGAGCGAGATCCTGAAGATCGCCATGCCGCTCATGCTGGCCTGGTGGTTCCAGAAGCGCGAGGGGCAACTGCGCCCGCTGGATTTCGTGGTGGCCGGCGCGCTGCTGGCGTTGCCCGTGGGCCTCATCATGAAGCAGCCCGACCTGGGCACCTCGCTGCTGGTGCTGGCGGCCGGGCTGTCGGTGATCTTCTTCGCCGGCCTGCCCTGGAAGCTCGTGCTGCCGCCGGTGGTCCTGGGCGGCATCGGCATCGCGCTCATCGTCTGGTTCGAGCCGCAGCTGTGCGCGGACGGCGTGCGCTGGCCGGTGCTGCACGACTACCAGCAGCAGCGCATCTGCACGCTGCTCGATCCCACGCGCGATCCGCTGGGCAAGGGCTTCCACATCATCCAGGGAATGATCGCCATCGGATCGGGCGGCGTCTGGGGCAAGGGCTTCATGGCCGGCACGCAGACCCACCTGGAGTTCATCCCCGAGCGCACCACCGACTTCATCTTCGCGGCCTATTCGGAGGAGTTCGGGCTCGCCGGCAACCTGTTCCTGATCGTCTTCCTGCTGCTGCTCGTCTGGCGCGGCCTGGCCATCGCCCTGGGCGCGACCACGCTGTTCTCGCGCCTCATGGCCGGCGCCGTGTCGATGATCTTCTTCACCTACGCCTTCGTGAACATGGGCATGGTGAGCGGCATCCTGCCCGTGGTGGGCGTGCCGCTGCCCTTCGTGAGCTACGGCGGCACGGCCATGGTCACACTGGGGCTGGCGCTGGGGGTGCTGATGTCCATCGCCCGCGCGCAGCGCCAGCCGCTCGCCCCGGCATAGCGGAGGCGGCCCGCCGCCCCCGAGAGGCCACGCCGCCGTACGGGGTGTGCGCGGGCCGCAGGGCGGTGGCCGCCGGGGGCTTCTAGAATCCGCCCATGATCTCCCGCGAACCGACCATCGAACGCCTGTCCATCGCCCGCCAGCTGCTGCTGGAGCCCTTCGGGCTGGACGAAACCCACCTCGCGCGCGCGCTGTCGGACATCCGGGCGCACCGCGTGGACGATGCCGACCTGTACTTCCAGTACACCCGCAGCGAGGGCTGGAGCCTGGAGGAGGGGATCGTCAAGACCGGCTCCTTCAGCATCGACCAGGGCGTCGGCGTGCGGGCGGTGAGCGGCGAGAAGACGGCCTTCGCCTATTCCGACGACATCTCCGAGGCCTCGCTGCGCGACGCGGCGCATACGGTGCGCTCCATCGCCGCGGCGTCGCAGCAGGGCCGCGCGAAGGTGGCGGCGCGCAAGGTGGCCGCCAGCCGCTCGCTCTACCCGGACCTGGACCCGATCGCCACGCTCGACAGCACCGCCAAGGTGGCGCTGCTGGGCAAGGTGGAGCAGCTGGCCCGCGCCAAGGACCCGCGCGTGTCGCAGGTCATGGCCGGCCTCGCGAGCGAATACGACGTGGTGCTGGTGGCGCGCGCCGACGGCACGCTGGCCGCCGACGTGCGCCCGCTGGTGCGCCTGTCGGTGACGGTGATCGCCGAGCAGGGCGGCCGCCGCGAGATGGGTTCCGCCGGCGGCGGCGGCCGCTTCGGCCTGGCCTACTTCGACGACGCCCAGATCGGCCGGTACGTGGACGAGGCCGTGAACGCGGCCCTGGTGAACCTCGAATCGCGTCCGGCGCCGGCCGGCGAGATGACCGTGGTGCTCGGCCCCGGCTGGCCGGGCATCCTGCTGCACGAGGCCGTGGGCCACGGGCTGGAGGGCGATTTCAACCGCAAGGGGTCGAGCGCGTTCAGCGGCCGCATCGGCCAGCGCGTGGCGGCCAAGGGCGTCACGGTGCTGGACGACGGCACCATCGCCGACCGCCGCGGCTCGCTCAACGTGGACGACGAGGGCCACGCCAGCCAGCGCAACGTGCTGATCGAGGACGGCATCCTCAAGGGCTACATCCAGGATTCGCTCAACGCCCGCCTGATGGGCGTGGCGCCCACCGGCAACGGCCGGCGCGAGAGCTATGCGCACATCCCCATGCCGCGCATGACCAACACCTACATGCTGGGCGGCGACAAGGACCCGGCCGAGATCGTCGCCAGCATCCAGCGCGGCCTCTACGCCACCAATTTCGGCGGCGGGCAGGTGGACATCACGAGCGGCAAGTTCGTGTTCTCCGCCAGCGAGGCCTACTGGGTCGAGAACGGCAAGATCCTCTATCCCGTCAAGGGCGCCACGATCGTCGGCGGCGGCCCCGAATCGCTCAAGCGCGTGACCATGATCGGCAACGACATGGCGCTCGACAGCGGCGTCGGCACCTGCGGCAAGGAAGGCCAGAGCGTGCCCGTGGGCGTGGGCCAGCCCACGCTGCGCATCGACGGGCTGACGGTGGGCGGCACGGCCTGACGGCTGCGTCGCCGCGCATGCGGCACCTACGGCAAAAAGCCCGGCGGAGAGCAGTCTCCACCGGGCTTTTTTTCCATTCGCCATCCCCGGCCAGAGGCTGGGGACGGGAGCCGGGACGGCCGCCGCGCAGGCGGCCTCCGGTCCGGGGCCTGGATCAGGCCGCCACGACCACGCCGACCGGGCGCTGGCGGCGGAAGCCCAGCATGCCGGCGCCGGCGGCGACTGCGGCGCCGATCAGCAGCACCACCAGCGTGCCCCAGGAGCCGCGGGCCACGTTCTTCGCGGCTTCCGCGCCGGCCTCGCGGGCCTTCTGCTCGGCCTGCTGCTTGGCTTCCTCCAGCTTGGCGCGCGCCTGGTTGTAGGTCTGCTCGTAATTGTTGGCAATCTGCTCGGCCTCGGCGCGGGACTTGCCCGTGCGCGCCACGATGATGTTCACCAGGGCTTCCTTGTCGGCGGCGTTCAGCACGCGCTCGCCGCGCTGGATCACGCCCGCCAGCCAGCCCTTGGCATCGGCGTCGGCGGTCTGCGGCGTCTGGGCGGCGCTGCTGGCGCTGGCCTGGGCCTCGCTCGCGGCGGCCTGCGCCTCGTTCTTCAGGTTCTCGGGCTGCAGCTCGGGCTTGCCGGTCTGGCGCAGCAGCTTCTCCAGCTCGGACTGCAGGCTGTTCGCGTCCAGCGAGATGCCGGCCTGGTCCAGCTGGCGCTGCACCGCGCCGCCCAGCGCCGGAGCGGCGGCCGAGACCCCGGCACCGGCCACCGCGCCCGCGGTGGTCAGGCCGGCCTTGGCCGCTCCGCCCGCCACGCTCAGGGCGCTGCCCGTGGCGCTGATCAGCAGGTACACGGTGAAGAGCGTGGTCAGGCCCCAGGCCAGCAGGCCGTGCAGCGCGCCCGAGCGGCGTGCGAGGTTGCCGGCCACGTAGCCGCCCACCGCGATGGCCAGCAGCGTCGTCACGCCGGCCCAGATGCCGGCCCCCACGCCGAAGCCGCTGAACGGATTGCGGTCGCCCATCGGGTCGATGGCCGAGGCGCCGATCGCGGTGCCGAGCACGGACAGCACCAGGTAGACGATCAGCGAAAGAACGAGCCCCGCGAAAACGGCGCCCCAGGAGACGGTGGGCGCCCAGGGGCGCTCTTCGGGAAGGACAGCAGTGGATTGGATGGACATGATCGGCTTTCTTGGAGATGGGATGTCACGCTCGGGCGGCAAGACGCCGGACCGAGGCCGAATACCGGAGGCCCTCTCGCCCGCCGGTACGGCAGAGCTTATGCAGCGCCCTTACTGTCCAGCGTCTGCCGAAGCAGTGCTCGACCGTAGGACAACGCCCGCACACATGCCATGCAGGCAGGGGGAAGACTGGTTACATTGCCATTGCATCCATGGCTACCACCCCCACCCAGCTTCCCTCCAGCCTGCAGACCTTCGGCGACATCAGCCGGTGGCTGCGCGAGAGCGCCGCAGACGAGGATTCGCTGCAGTTCCGCGATGCCGTGACGGCTCTGTCCGCGCAGGTGGAGCAGGCCGTGTCCACCCGCCGTGCGCCGGATGCCGATCCGCAGGCCGTGCTGGCGTGCGTCACGGCCTTGCTGGATGAAGCCCGCCGGCACCAGCTGTTCCTCTCGGGCCTCGGATCGGCCTGGCATGCACTCTACGAATTCGGCGCCTACGAGAACGCGCTGCGCCAGCTCGTGCGTGCCGCGGCGGCCTGGCAGCATGCCCTGCAGCGGCGCAGCCGCGACGAATCGCCGTGCTTCCATGCCTTCGAAGGCCATGCGTGGCGGGCGCTGGGCCAGGCCGTGCTCGCCATCGATCTCTACCAGCAGGGCGGCGTGGACGCGAGCGAGTGGCAGGATCTGCGCACGGGCGGGCCCGCGCCCGGCCTGCGGCGCGGCTGGTGGACGCGCCTCGGCGGATGGCTGTCGCGCCGGGGCGGGGCAGGGGGCTGAGCGCCTGCGGCAAGGACGCCTGTCGCCGTGCTGCAACGCATTGCCGCGCCACGGCCCGCGAAAGAGTGCTACATTGCCAGTTATGCCGATTCGCAGCGCGTTTTACTTTTGGTCCTTTTGGTTCTCTGTCCCTGGCGGATGAGAGGTTAGCGCGCAGCCCCCTGAAAGCACCTACCCCCTGACGACCGCCGACGCTGAAAAGCCCGGCGGTTTTTGTTTTTTCCGGCCTCCCTTTTTTCCGAACCACTCCACGAGGAAGCAGCCATGACGGCCCCCACCCAGTCCGCACCCTCCACCAGCGATGCCTGGTACCGCCACGTCGAGAAAACCAGCCAGACCGACGACGAACGTATCCAGGACATCACCGTGCTGCCTCCTCCCGAACACCTGATCCGCTTCTTCCCCATCCGGGGCACGGCGATCGAGACCCTCATCGCCCGCACGCGCCAGCGCATCCAGGACATCATGGCCCGCCGCGACGACCGCCTGCTGGTGGTGATCGGCCCCTGCTCCATCCACGATCCGGCCGCCGCCCTCGAGTACGCGCGCCGCCTGCAGTCCGTGCGCGCCCAGTACGCCGACACGCTGGAGATCGTGATGCGCGTCTACTTCGAGAAGCCGCGCACCACCGTGGGCTGGAAGGGCCTCATCAACGATCCCTACCTCGACGAGAGCTACCGCATCGACGAGGGCCTGCGCATCGCGCGCCAGCTGCTCATCGACATCAACCGGCTGGGCGTGCCGGCGGGCAGCGAATTCCTCGACGTGATCTCGCCCCAGTACATCGGCGACCTCATCAGCTGGGGCGCGATCGGCGCGCGCACCACCGAGAGCCAGGTGCACCGCGAACTGGCCTCGGGCCTGTCGGCACCCATCGGCTTCAAGAACGGCACGGACGGCAACATCCGCATCGCCACGGACGCCATCCAGTCCGCGAGCCGCGGCCACCACTTCCTGTCGGTGCACAAGAACGGCCAGGTGGCGATCGTGAACACGCAGGGCAACCGCGACTGCCACGTGATCCTGCGCGGCGGCAAGGCGCCCAACTACGACGCCGACAGCGTGGCCGCCGCCTGCAAGGACCTGGAGGCCGCCAAGCTGCCGCCGACGCTCATGGTCGACTGCAGCCATGCCAACAGCAGCAAGCAGCACGAGCGCCAGCGCGACGTGGCGCGCGACATCGCCGGACAGATCGCGGGCGGCTCGCACAGCATCTTCGGCGTGATGGTGGAGAGCCACCTGGTGGCCGGCGCCCAGAAGTTCACGCCCGGCAAGGACGACGCCTGCGGCCTGGAGTATGGCAAGAGCATCACCGATGCCTGCCTGGGCTGGGACGATTCGCTCGGCGCGCTCAAGGAGCTGTCGGACGCGGTCGCCGCACGGCGTTCCGCTGTGGCCCTCGCCGCTTGACACGGCGTCCCCCGGGTTAACCGGGAGCCCGCGGCGGTTGCGGATGGGCGAGGCCGCCGTGTAAGCTTTCCCCATCCGCCGGCGGGGCTCCGAGTTCCGCCGCTTTCCCGATCCGGCAAGAAAGGCCCCCTCCCATGCGCAGCGAAGTCACCGTCCTTCTCGGACCCGGCCAGGAGTTCCGCTTCGACCTCGAGGGCGAGGTGCCCATGGCCCACGAGATCGCGCGCCGCTGGCTCGACGACGAATTCATGCGCCTGGAGTGCGAGCCGCTGCGGGCCAGCGGCAAGGTGCTCACCGCCGACAAGGTGCTCGTGGTGGCCCAGGCGGCGGGCGCGGCGCTGCTGGCGCAGGACTGGGGTCGGCAGTTCGCCATGGCCGCGAGCGCCGCGCTGGCCCGGCCGGTCGTGCGGGTCGATTTGCCGGCGATGGCGATCAGCTACTAGGACACCTCTGCTTGAATTGCCGCGCCGTGCCTCTGCGGACCGCGCGGCCTGCGGGTTGCAAATACCCGCAACAGCCGGGATGTTGCTCCGGTGTGCGCCTTGCGGCCCATCCCGATCCACAGCGCACGCTTTCCGCCCGATTCGTGCAGAGGTTCCCTGCGCGGTGTTCGGCATCTGGAAATCCATCAGCGCATGGAATCGAGGCTGCGTGCCATGGCATCGATATCTTCCCGGCGTACCCGGAGTATTTCCTGCACCGTCGTCATGGGGGGGATTTTCCCCGCGAGTTCCTTTTCACAGAGCGTCATATTTTTGCGTATGGCGGTCCGGGTGGTACTTGAGACGTGGTGATTTTTTTCCCCGGCAAAGTTCAGGTAGTGTGCAATCGTGAGATGTGCACATTGCGTCAGCAGGGGAAACTGCGCGCTGGCCTTGTCGAGATCGAAGGCGCCGCAGCCGGGGTAGACATAAAGTTGCAAGAGCCGCAAATGTGCATCGGGACTCTCCGGCGCGACGCGTAACATGGCCTTTTCGATGTTGCTCGCCTCAAAGCCGGGAATACGATCGCAGTAGGCTTCCATATTGCCGTTAAGGCCCAGTCCGTAGCGGACGCCGTGCATGGCCTTCAGATGCCAGGTAACGGCTTCCTGCTGCCTGCTTTGTGACATCAGATAATTGCCATAAACCCATTGCGCAGCGCTGTCTCCCTGTTCGGCGCGCTCCTGTATGCGCATGAGGCAAATGCCGCGAAGGTTGTATTCGTCCTGGGTTTCACAGGTGTGCGCGCTGTCGATCCACCACCATGCGGTGTATATGCCGATGAGAAGGAGACATGACAGGAGCAGTCGGGGGCCGCAGCCGATGCGTTTCCATCGCAAGAAAATCATCGCTTCCTCAGCAGTTCGTAGGCCAGCGGGCTCCTGACGAGTTCACCACCATCGCGGGGCGAGGTGCGGGTGGCCGCGATCCGTTCGCCGTCGGGTCCCCAAGTGAGCCATTGTCCGGCGCGCAGGAAGTCAGGAATGGGAAGGCGTCCCAGGATACCCGGCAACTTTTCAAAAGTGCCTTGTCCGATGGCAGGACCACCCAATGGATGGTTCCAGGTCAGTGTCGAGGGCGCGGTGACATGGGTATGCAGCTCTCTGGCCAGACTGCTGGCGATACCATCGGGGGATGCGCCGGCATTACAGGCATCAATGAGAACGGGTTGCCTGCTCCAGATGCCGCTTCTGCGAATGACATCAGCGAGCTCAAAGACCTTCGTCACCCCTTGCAGGCTGTACGCGTTCGCGTGAGCGAACAGGTACAGGTACCCAGGCACCCCTGGTTCCCGAAGGCCCGAAACATACAAGGATTTTTCGCCGGGCTGGATCAGGATGATCTTCTTGCGCACCGCATCGACGGTGGCTATTTTCTCGACAAGTTGCTGCGAATTGTCCAACCCTGTGAACACCAGCTTGGGCAACCCCTTTCCTGGTCCGTATTGAATCCGCCCATTCTCGATGGGCTCCGCAGGTCCCTCCCGGAACCAGTAGGCAAGCGACATGGTTGTTCTTTCTGCCCGTGCAGCGGGCGTGGCACGTGCCTACCCTTCAGCAGGCACGCGCACCGCACTGTGCCGCAACTGCCGGGTGTTTCTGCTCCCGGCGACCCTCGCATTTCGGTATGCAGAACATTGCAACTACGCACCTCGACAGATGCGGCGCGATGGTGCAGGCAGAACGAAAGCACACTACCCGAGGATCGCCGTGCCAGCCCTCATACAACGGGTTCAGACGCCGTGCCGCAGCGTCGGCGTCGCAATGCGCGGAGCGCCCGGGGGCGGCGGTTCCCGTTCGAGAGCCGCGTGCCGCGCGGACGGCCGTCACGCGGCGCGGCCCGCCAGGGCCTCGAGCAGCCGGGCATGCACGCCCCCGAAGCTGCCGTTGCTCATGCACACCACGTGGTCGCCGGGCCGGGCCTCGGCGGTGATTTGGTCCACGAGCGTGCCGATGTCGGCGGCCGTGCGGCCGCGGGCGCCCATCGGGGCCAGCGCCTCGGCCGCGTCCCAGTCCAGTCCGGCGGTGTGGCAGAACGCCAGATCGGCCGCTTCGAGGGCCCAGGGCAGCTGCGACTTCATCGTGCCGAGCTTCATGGTGTTGCTGCGCGGCTCGAAGGCCGCGAGGATGCGCGCGCCCGGTCCGACGCGGCGGCGCAGCCCGTCCAGCGTGGTGCGCAGCGCGGTGGGGTGGTGGGCGAAGTCGTCGTACACCGCCACGCCGCCGGCCGTGCCGCGCAGTTCCATGCGCCGCTTGACGTTGCGAAAGCGCGCGAGGGCCGCTGCCGCCTCGGCGGGCGCCACCCCCACGTGGTCCGCCGCGGCGATGGCGGCGAGCGCATTGAGCTGGTTGTGCACGCCCGACAGCTCCCACTCGACGCGGCCGACCACGTGCCCGTTGCGCAGCACGTCGAACGCCCCCGGCTCGCCGCGCGCGGTGAAGTCGCTCACCGCCGCGCCGAAGCTGGCCACGCCGCTCCAGCACCCCTGGTGCAGCACGCGCGCCAGGCTGTCCTCCAGCCCGTTGAACACCACCCGGCCCGAAGGCGGCACGGTACGCACGAGGTGATGGAACTGCCGCTCGATCGCGGCGAGGTCGTCGAAGATGTCGGCGTGGTCGAATTCGAGGTTGTTCAGCACCGCGGTGCGCGGGCGGTAGTGGACGAACTTGCTCCGCTTGTCGAAGAAGGCGGTGTCGTATTCGTCGGCCTCGATCACGAAGAGCGGGGCGCCGCCCGCCGGCCCGTCCGACGCCACCGGCCGGCCCGCGAGCCCGAGCCGCGCCGACACGCCGAAATCCAGCGGTACGCCACCCACCAGGAAGCCGGGCTGCAGGCCCGCGCATTCCAGCACCCATGCGAGCATCGAGGTCGTCGTGGTCTTGCCGTGGGTGCCGGCGACCGCCAGCACGTGGCGCCCCTGCAGCACATGCTCGGCCAGCCACTGCGGCCCGCTGGTGTAGGGCACGCCTGCGTCGAGGATCGCTTCCATCAGCGGGAACTTCGGACTGCCGTCGGCCAGACGCGCGCGGCTCACCACATTGCCCACCACGAACACATCCGGCGCGAGGTCCAGCTGGTCGGCGCCGTAGCCCTCGATCAGCTCGATCCCCAGCGCCCGCAGCTGGTCGCTCATCGGCGGGTACACGCCGGCATCGCAGCCCGTGACCCGGTGCCCCGCTTCCCGCGCCAGCGCGGCCAGGCCGCCCATGAACGTTCCGCAGATGCCCAGAATGTGAATATGCATGGGCGCCGATTCTACGGTTCGGCCGCGCGCGGCGAGTCGGCGGCCGGGTCCGTCGGAATGCTCCATTTTTGATAGCGGCCGGCGGCCGCCGCCCGTGTTTTCGGGCAAGACCCCGCCCCGCGCGGGCGCATTGCTCCCACGGCGCGCGCCCGCCGGGCCACAATGCGGGTTGTCCCTGCCTTTTCTCTCCCACGCAGCCCACCGGGAAGCCGCCATGCCCAACGCCCTCGCCACCGAGATCGCCAATGCCGCCGCCCGCTTCGTCGTGGAGGAAGGGCTCGAATGGGGCCCGGCCAAGCGCCGGGCCGTCCGGCAGCTCGGCCTGCCCGCGCGCTCGCCGCTGCCGGACAACGACCTGGTGGAAGACGCGGTGCGCGAATACATCGGCCTCTTCTGCGCCGACACCCAGCCCACCGAACTGCGGGCGCTGCGCGAGCTGGCGCTCGTCTGGATGGAACGCATGGCGGAGTTCCGGCCGCACCTGGGCGGCGCCGTCTGGTACGGCACGGCGACCCGGCTGTCGGATATCTACCTGCAGCTCTTCTGCGACGACTGCAAATCCGCCGAGATCGCGCTCATCGACCACCACGTCGATTACGAACCCCGCACGGTGACCGGCTTCCACGGCGAATCGGTCGAGGCGCTGAGCGTCGCCGGCCGCTCGGCCGCGCTGGGTGAGACGGTCGGGGTGCACCTGCTTGTCTATGATCTGGACGATCTGCGCGGCGCCCTGCGCCCCGACGCGCGCGGCCGCGTGCCCCGCGGCGATGCCCGGGCCGTGCGCAGGCTGCTGGACGAGGAACCCTCCGCATGACCGAACCCACTTCGGCGCCCGGTGCGCCGAACCCGTCCTCTGTCGACCGCTCGCGCCGCCGTGCCCTCTATGCCGGGGCGGCAGCCATCGCCGCAGCCGCGGGGGCCGGCCTGGCCTGGTGGCGCCTGCGGCCCCACGCGGCGTTGCCGGAGGCCGAAACCGCCATGTGGGCGCAGCGGTTCGACGCGCCCCGGCAGGGCGACGCGGCCGTGGAGATGCAGGCCTTCCGCGGCCGGCCGCTGCTGGTCAACTTCTGGGCGACGTGGTGCCCGCCGTGTGTGGAAGAGCTGCCGATGCTCAACGGTTTCTACCGCGAGCACCGCGCGCGCGGCTGGCAGGTGGTGGGCCTGGCGATCGACCAGCCTTCCGCAGTGCGGAAGTTCCTGGAGCGCGTTCCACTGGATTTCCCCGTCGGGCTGGCGGGGCTGCAGGGCACGGACCTCGGCCGGAGCCTCGGCAACCTCGCCGGCGGCCTGCCGTTCACGGTCCTGTTCGGCGCAGATGGCGGCATCATGCATCGTAAAATGGGGCAGATCACGACCGAAGACCTCCGCCAGTGGGCGGCGCTGAGATGACATCGCGGCATTCCATTCGAAGATGATGGAATTTGCGCTCGGATAGGGGTCGAAACGGCCAAATTGGGGTAAATTCGCGCCCTATTTCGTTTTAGGCGTTGGAGTCCCCATGGATTTGCGAAAACTCAAGACCTTGATTGACCTCGTGTCCGAGTCGAATGTGTCGGAACTCGAGATTACCGAGGCGGAAGGCAAGGTCCGCATCGTCAAGAGCGGCGGCGCCGTCGTGCAGCAATTCGTGGCCGCCCCGGCACCCGCACCGGCCGCAGCGCCCGCGCCCGCAGCAGCCCCCGTGGCCGAACTGCCGGCCCCCGCGGCACCCACCGGCCACATTGTCAAGTCGCCGATGGTGGGCACGTTCTACCGCGCCTCCAGTCCCGGCGCCAAGGCTTTCGTCGAAGTCGGCAGCCAGGTCAAGGAAGGCGACACCATCTGCATCATCGAAGCCATGAAGATCCTCAACGAGATCGAGGCCGACAAGTCGGGCACGGTCACGCGCATCCTCGGCGAGAACGGCCAGGCGGTGGAGTACGGTCAGCCGCTGTTCGTCATCGAGTAAAGCCTCGCTGCGCCCACTGCGGACCTGCAGCGAAACAGGAAATTCGTGTTCAAAAAGATCCTTGTCGCCAATCGCGGCGTACTTGCCGCAGGCAAGGCGAAGCAAAGCGCCCTGGCACGCGCCAGCGTGCGGCGATGAGCCGCGAGAGAGCCCATGTTTAAGATCCTTGTCGCCAATCGCGGCGTACTTGCCGCAGGCAAGGCGAAGCAAAGCGCCCTGGCACGCGCCAGCGTGCGGCGATGAGCCGCGAGAGAGCCTATGTTTAAAAAGATCCTTGTCGCCAATCGCGGCGAAATCGCCCTGCGCATCCAGCGCGCCTGCCATGAGCTGGGCGTCAAGGCCGTGATGGTGTATTCCGAGGCCGACCGCGACGCGAAGTACGTCAAGCTCGCCGAAGAGGCCGTCTGCATCGGCCCGGCCCCCTCGCCGCTGTCCTACCTCAACATGCCGGCGATCATCTCGGCCGCCGAGGTGACGGACGCCGAGGCCATCCACCCGGGCTACGGCTTCCTCTCCGAGAACGCCGACTTCGCCGAGCGCGTGGAAAAGAGCGGCTTCCAGTTCATCGGCCCGACGCCCGAGTCCATCCGCACGATGGGCGACAAGGTGTCGGCCAAGCAGGCCATGATCCGCGCGGGCGTGCCCTGCGTGCCGGGCTCCGAGGGCGAGCTGCCCGACGATCCGGTGCAGATCCGCCGCATCGCCAAGACGGTGGGCTATCCGGTGATCATCAAGGCGGCGGGCGGCGGCGGTGGCCGCGGCATGCGCGTGGTGCACACCGAGGCCGCGCTGGTGAACGCCGTGCAGATGACCAAGGCCGAGGCCCAGGCCGCCTTCGGCAACCCGGCCGTGTACATGGAGAAGTTCCTCCAGAACCCGCGCCACATCGAAATCCAGGTGCTGGCCGACAAGTTCCGCAATGCCGTGTACCTGGGCGAGCGCGACTGCTCCATGCAGCGCCGCCACCAGAAGGTGATCGAGGAAGCGCCGGCGCCCGGCATCCCGCGCAAGCTCATCGAGAAGATCGGCGAGCGCTGCGTGGCCGCCTGCAAGAAGATCGGCTACCGCGGCGCGGGCACGTTCGAGTTCCTCTACGAGAACGGCGAGTTCTACTTCATCGAGATGAACACGCGCGTGCAGGTCGAGCACCCGGTGACGGAGTGGATCACGGGCGTGGACATCGTGAAGACCCAGATCATGGTCGCCGCCGGCGAGAAGCTGCCCTTCACGCAGCGCCAGATCGAGATCCGCGGCCATGCGATCGAGTGCCGCGTGAACGCGGAGGACGCCTACAAGTTCACCCCGTCGCCCGGACGCATCACCGTCTGGCACGCGCCGGGCGGCCCGGGCGTGCGCGTGGACTCGCATGCCTACACCAACTACTACGTGCCGCCGAACTACGACTCCATGATCGGCAAGATCATCGTGCACGGCGACACGCGCGAGCAGGCCCTGGCCCGCATGCGCACGGCCCTGTCCGAGACGGTGATCGAGGGCATCCACACCAACATCCCGCTGCACCGCGAGCTGATGGTGGACGCCAAGTTCGTCGCCGGCGGCACCAACATCCACTACCTGGAAGAGTGGCTGGCCGCGCACAAGCGCTGAACCCGTGCCGGCCCCGGCCGGCCCCCGCGCATGCTGGCGCTCCGGTGACGGGGGCCGGCATCGCCGTTTCTGGAGATGGATGCCATGTTTGAGCTGAGCCTGTTGTGCCCCGAAGAACGGATCGAAGCCGTGGGCGAAGCCCTGGAGGCGCTGGACGCCCTGAGCGTGTCGGTCGAGGATGCCGACGCCCAGACCGATGCCGAGCAGGCGCTATTCGGCGAGCCGGGCATGCCCCCTCCGAAGGACGGCTGGCAGCGCAGCCGCGTGGTGGCGCTGTTCCCCACGCAGGAGGCGGCCGGCGAGGCGCGCGCGCTGCTGGAGGTGCAGGATTTCTTCGCGGGCTGCCGCGTGCTGGGGCTGTCCGACGTGCCCGACCAGGACTGGGTGCGGCTCACGCAGTCGCAGTTCGCGCCCGTGGAGATCACGCCGGAATTCTGGATCGTTCCCACCTGGCATGAACTGCCGCCGCAGGCCACGCGCCACATCCGCCTCGACCCGGGCCTGGCCTTCGGTACCGGCACCCACCCGACGACCCGCATGTGCCTGCGCTGGACCGCGCGGCGCGGCGGCGGCTTCGGCCGGGTGCTGGACTACGGCTGCGGCTCGGGCATCCTCGCGATCGGCGCCGCCAAGTTCGGCGCCGTGGACATCGACGCCGTGGACATCGATCCCGCGGCCGTGGAATCGACCCGGCTCAATGCCGAGGCCAACGGCGTGGCGCTGAAGGCCGGCCTGCCGGACGCCGCCCAGGGCCTCTACGGCACCGTGTTCGCGAACATCCTGGCCACGCCGCTGAAGGTGCTGGCGCCGCTGCTGTGCGCGCACGTCGATGCCGGCGGGCACCTGGTGCTGGCCGGCATCCTGGAGCGCCAGGCCGCCGAGCTGCAGGAAGCCTATGCACCCTGGCTGCCGCTGCAGGTGAGCGACGCCGAGGACGGCTGGATCCTGATGACGGCCTCGCGCTGACGCGAGGGCGGGCCGCACCGGGCCAAGCGCCACCTACAATCGCGAGCCCATGAGCCAGATCACGCGCTGCCCCGCCTGCGGCACGACCTTCAAGGTCGTCGCGGACCAGCTGCGCATCTCGGACGGCTGGGTGCGCTGCGGGCAGTGCAAGGACGTGTTCGACGCCTCCGCCCACCTGCTGCCGTCGGGCCCGGCCCGGCGCGGCGCACCACCACCACCGCCGCCGTCGCAGGCGGCCGCTCCGGCGCCTGCCGCTGCGCCTGCCTCGTCCATCCCCTCCACCTCGCCGGCCGCATCCGCCGCGTCGGAGCGCACTGCGCCGTCGCCTGCCACGCAGGTGCGTGCGGCTGCGCCGGACATGCCGCCGGCGCAGCCCGCGCACGCACCGCCGCCCCCGGCGCAACCTGCACCGCCCGCGGTGCTGCCGCGCGGCTTCCCGCTTCCGCCCGAGGCATCCCCGCTGTCCGCGGGTGCGCCAGGCACCCTGCCGGACGCTCCGCACGTACCGGCTTTCCTGGAACGCCGGCGGGAGGCCGCCACCCGGAGCCTGGCAGCCGACGCGTCCGAACGGGCATGGAGCCTCGAGCCGGTCTCGCCGCTCGCATGGCGCGTCCGCCCGCCGGGTTCTCCCGCGGCCGCACCGGCCCCGGCGCCCGATCCGCTGGTGGGCTACGAACTGCCTTTCGCCGAACTGCGCGACTCCGGCTGGCCCGAGGAATTCGACACGGATGGCGCGGGATTGCGCGAGGAAGGTCCGGCCATGCCGCCGGCCGGCCGCTCCGGTGCCTCCGAGGCGGCTGGACGGGATGGCGCCGCACATGCCGAGGAGGGCGGCCCGCCGCCGCCGACGCCGGCAGACGATGCCCTGGAGCAGGAGCTGGCGAGGGAGCTCGCGCACGAGGGCGTCGACGTCGATACCGATCCGGTGGACGTCGCCACCCAGGCCATGCCGCTCGCCGCCGATGCCGCGATGCCCGAAGACGCGCCCGTGCCCGCCCCGTCGGTATGGCGGTCCGCGCGCAATGCGGCCAACGCGCGGGCAACGCCGGGCACGCCGCCGCAGCGCGCACCGGGCCGCAGGCCGCGCCAGGACGAAGACGGAGCCGACGACGATGGCGATGACGGGCACGGCGATGCCGACAGCGACGAGCCGGGCTTCGTGCGCGCCGCGCGGCGCAGGGCCTGGTGGCGCCGGCCGGCGGTGCGCATCGCCCTGGGCCTGGCGGGTGTGCTGCTGCTGGGGGTGCTGCTGCTGCAGGTCGCCCTGCAGGAGCGCGACCGCCTCGCATCGCAATATCCCGCGATCCGGCCCCTGCTGCAGGTGCTGTGCGCGCCGCTGCAGTGCCGGATCGATCCGCCCCGCCGCATCACGGACGTGGTGATCGACAGCTCGTCCTTCAACAAGGCGCGCGGCGACGGCTACGTGCTCGCGGTCACGCTGCGCAGCCGCGCGGATTTCCCCGTGGCCACGCCCGCCCTCGAGCTGACGCTGACCGATGCGCAGGAGCAGCCCGTGCTGCGCCGCGTGCTGACGCCGCAGGACCTGAACGCGCCCATCGAACTGCCGGCCGGCGGCGACTGGGGCGGCTCCTGGCCGGTGAGCGTCGCGGGCGCTGCGGCGCCGCGCGTGGCGGGCTACCGGCTGCTGGCGTTCTACCCGTGAGCGGCGCAGGTGCGCGTTCGGCGGGGCCGGAGTCTGCCGGCTTTTTCACCAGGCACGCCGACGTTCCCGTCGCCGTCTGCCTGGTCTGTTTCGTTTCCCCCGTTTCATCCACTTCTTCCCGATCGACAGGATTCCTATGGCTGCCCTGATTTGCGGTTCCCTGGCCTTTGACACCATCATGACGTTCGAGGGCCGCTTCGCCGAGCAGATACTGCCCGACCAGCTGCACATCCTCAACGTGTCCTTCCTCGTCCCGTCGCTGCGCCGGGACTTCGGCGGCTGCGCCGGCAACATCGCCTACAGCCTGAAGCTGCTGGGCGGCACCCCCGTGCCCATGGCCATGCTCGGCAGCGACGGGGCCGAGTACCAGCAGCGCCTGCAGGGCCTGGGGATCGACACGCGCCACGTTGGCCGCGTGGACGAGACCTACACCGCGCAGGCGCTGATCATGACCGACCGCGACAACAACCAGATCACCGCGTTCCATCCGGGCGCGATGATGCTCGCGCACCAGACGCGCATCGCCGCCGAGCCGGACCTGCGCCTGGGCATCATCGCCCCGGACGGACGCGACGCTATGATCGAGCATGCGGCGCAGTTCGCGGCCGCCGGCATTCCCTTCGTCTTCGATCCGGGCCAGGGCCTGCCGATGTTCGGCGGTGAAGAGCTCGCGCGCTTCATCGGCCAGGCGGACTGGGTGACGGTGAACGACTACGAGGGCCGCATGCTGTGCGAGCGCACGGGCTGGAGCTTCGCCGAGATCTCCCGCAAGGTGCGCGGCCTGGTCGTGACCCTGGGCGCCGAAGGCTGCGATGTGTGGGAAGACGGCGTGGCCACGCGCGTGCCGCCCGTGCAGCCGGCCGCGGTGGTCGATCCGACGGGTTGCGGCGACGCCTGGCGCGGCGCGCTGCTCTTCGGGCTGGAGCAGGGCTGGTCGCTCGCGCGCTGCGCCGCACTGGGCAACCGCCTGGGCGCGCTGAAGATCGCGCAACGCGGACCGCAGAACTACCAGCTCGACTTCACGCCCGCCTGAGATCGCGCGGGCATAAAAAAACCCGGTGCATGCACCGGGTCGGTCCAGGCCCCTGCAT
>Ga0308159_1002295_pt1 | contig 22610 bp, 19 predicted proteins | sample PhyCR1_FD_201040 | JGI IMG/M metagenome (GOLD analysis project Ga0308159, IMG submission 201040) | Phyllosphere microbial communities from UC Gill Tract Community Farm, Albany, California, United States - DLSLC.R1 | ecosystem: Host-associated > Plants > Phyllosphere > Unclassified | place: USA... | reverse complement strand
GGGCGCGGCGTTCACCTCGACGATGCCGCCGTGCTGTTCCTCCAGCGGGCGGATGACGTTCTCGCAGACCATGTCGACGCCGCAGATGTGCAGGCCCACCATCTGCGCCGCATCGACGGCGCGGGCCGCGATCTCGGGATGCACCGTGTCGGTCACATCCGTCGCGGTGCCGCCGGTCGAGAGGTTCGCGTTGTTGCGCAGCACCACCCGCTGGCCCAGCTCGGGCACGCTGTCGGGCGCCAGGCCCTGCGCCTCGAGCCGGCCGATGGCGATGTCGTCCAGCCGGATCTTGGTGAGCGAGGTCGCGTGGCCCTCGCCGCGGCGCGGGTCCTGGTTGACCGCGTCGACCAGCTGGCGCACCGTGCTCGTGCCGTCGCCGATCACCTGCGGCGGATCGCGGCGCGCGGCGGCCACCAGCTTGTCGCCGACCACCAGCAGGCGGAAGTCGAAGCCCGGCAGGAATTTCTCGACCATCACCTCGCCGTAGTTCGCGGCGGAGGCGTAGGCGGCGTCGAACTGCTCGCGCGAGGTGATGTTCACCGTCACGCCCTTGCCCTGGTTGCCGTCCTGCGGCTTGGTCACGACGGGCAGGCCGATGTCCAGCGCGGCGGCCCAGCCGTCTTCCAGGTCGCTCACGGGCCGGCCCAGCGGCACCGGCACGCCCGCGGCATTGAGCAGCTGCTTGGTGAGTTCCTTGTCCTGGGCAATCGATTCGGCCACGCCGCTGGTGCTGTCGACCTCGGCGGCCTGGATGCGGCGCTGCTTGGCGCCCCAGCCGAACTGGACCAGGCTGCCGCTCGTGAGCCGGCGGTAGGGAATGCCGCGGGCCACCGCGGCCTCGACGATGGAGCCCGTGCTCGGGCCCAGGCGCTCGTCCTCGTCGAGTTCGCGCAGCTCGGTGATCGCGGCCTGCGCATCGAAGCTGCCGTGCTCGCCCAGCGCGGCGTTGATGAGCTGTTCGGCCAGCTTCACCGCGCGGCGGCCCACGGCCTCTTCGGTGTACTGCACCGCCACCTGGTACACGCCCTCGTCGGTGGTGCGGGTGGTGTGGCCGAAGGCGACCTGGCAGCCGGCCTGGGCCTGCAGGGCCAGCGCGGCGTTCTCCAGCACGTGGGCCAGCGTCAGCGGCTGACCCAGCACGATCGGGTGCAGCTCGCCGATGGTCGGGAAGAGGGCGCGCAGGCGGCCCTCGAAGCCCGGCAACTGCTCGATGGCGTTCTCGGCGCCCTGGCAGGCGACGATCGCCTCGATGGCCGTGTGGCGGCTCCAGAGGTTGGGGCCGCGCAGGGCCCGGATGCGGGTGATTTCCATGGTGGGGAGTGGCTTCTCGGAGGCGGCCGGTGCGGCGCGTCAGGCGAGCTGGGCTTCGGCGACGGGGAGGGTCTGCTGCGACAGCTGCAGCGAGGCGAGCGCGGCCTGCAGGTCGGCCTCGAACACCTCGGCGCCGGCGCCGATGAGGTTGAGCGGGATGCCCATGGCCCAGCCGGCTGCGACGGCGGCCAGCAGGCTGTCGAGGCTGACGCCGGCGTGCGTGGCGCGCCACACCGTGAGGCGGCCCAGCCCGGGCAGGAAGGATTCGCTGGTGCCGTTGGCCAGCACCACGCGGTCCTGCCGCACGAGCACGGCCTTGCCACCGGCGTTCTGGTGCGCGGCCAGCGGCGCGACCTGCGGGTCGGCGGCATAGAGGATCACCTCGCCGTCGCACAGCGGTGCCATGCCGGCCACGCGCGGGTCGGCGGCATTGAGCACCGCCGTGCCGTGCGGCAGCACGACATCCACCTGCGTGCGCAGCACCTTCACCATCTGGTCGCTCTCGGTGATGTCGTAGTCGGCCAGCTGCTCGGCGCCGCCCAGGTCGGTCACGATGCCGATGTCGCAGCGGTCGTAGGGCAGGCCGTCGGCCAGGATGGTTCCGGCACCGTTCTCGATCACCACCGCCTCGACCTGGCGGTTCACCAGCAGGCGGTGGCCGGCCTCCCAGTTCGCACTGTCGCGCGCATCGACGCGCCGGCGCTCGAGGAACAGGCCGTCGCGGCACGCCAGGCCCACGTGCCGGCCCGACAGGCCCACCAGCCAGGCCACCAGGCGCGCGAGCACGGCCGTGTCCTGCGTGCCCGCCACGCCGACGACGGGAATGCGCCCGGGCAGGTCGTTGCCGGACTCGGTTTCGGGAAACAGGTGGTCGCAGATCGCGCGGCCCACCGGGCGCGGCGAACCCACGGCGGGCTTCAGGTGCATCAGCAGGCCGGGGCCGGCGTTCACCTCGACGATCGCGCCGCCCTGCGCCTGCAGGGGCTTGCCGATGTCCTCGCACACCAGGTCGATGCCGGCGATGTCCAGGCCGACGACGCGCGCCGCGAGGGTGGCGGCGTAGGCGACTTCGGGGTGCACCTGGTCGGTGCAGTCCACGCCCAGGTTGCCGTTGCGCTGGATGATCACCACGCGGCCGGCGGCCGGCACCGAGTCGCCGGTGAGCTTCTGGCGCTGCAGTTCGAGCTGCAGCTTGGCATCGGTGGCCAGCACGATCAGGTCCAGCGGGTATTCCTCCTCGGCACCGCGGCGCGGGTCGGAATTGAGCTGGGTGTCGATGAGCTGCGCGACCGTCTGCCGGCCGTCGCCGGTCACGGTGATCACCTCGCCGCGCGCCGCGGCCACCACCTCGCCGCCGACCACCAGCAGGCGGTGCTCGGCGCCGCGCACGAAGCGCTCCACCATCACGTCGCTGCCCTCGGGCTCGGCCACGGCGAAGGCGGCCAGCACCTCATCGCGGCTCGTCAGGTCGAGCGAGACGCCACGGCCGTGGTTGGCGTCCGACGGCTTCACGGCCACCGGCAGGCCGATGTCCTCGGCGGCCTCCCAGGCCTCCTCGGCGCTGGCGACGACCTGGCCTTCGGGCACCGGCACGCCACAGCTGGCCAGCAGCGACTTGGTCAGCTCCTTGTCGCTGGCGATCGATTCGCCGATGGCGCTGGTGTAGTCGCTTTCGGCCGTCCAGATGCGCTGCTGCTTCGCCCCGTAGCCCAGCTGCACCAGGTTGCCGCTGTTCAGCCGCATGAAGGGGATGCCGCGGTCGCCGGCCGCGCCGACGATGGCCGCGGTGCTGGGGCCCAGGTAGCAGTCCTCCACCTTCGCCTTCACAGCGTCGACGGCGCGCTGCACGTCGGTGGCGTCGAAGGTCTCGTTGTTGATGGCGGCCATCAGCAGGCGGTGGCCCTCGGCCAGCGCCGAGCGGGCGACTTCCTCGTCGCGCGCGCGAAACACCATGCGGTAGACGCCGTGCTCCGAGGTGCTGCGGGTCTGGCCGAAGCCGGTCGGCATGCCGGCGAGGTTGAGCAGCTCGATGACCACGTGTTCCAGCACATGCCCGGCCCAGGTGCCTTCCTGCAGCCGCTGGATGAAGCCGCCGCGCTCGCCGACGCCGCAGTGGTGCTCGATCAGGGCCGGCAGCAGGTTGGTCAGCCGCTCGGGAAAGCCCGGGACCCGGTTCGACGGAAAGTCCTCGAGCTGGCCGAGGTCGAGCCAGACTTCGAGCACCGGCCGGTAGGTCCAGATGTTCGGCCCGCGCAGGTAGCGGGTGCGAAGCAGGCGGATGTCGTCGAAACGGGTCATGGAAACGTTCGTAGAGCGGTCTGTGCGGGTGGAGGAGTCGCCGGTGGCGATGCGTTCAACGGCCTGCAGCGGAAGAGAAGCGCCCATGGTGTTCGGTGAAAATCGGCGCCCGACCGGCGCGCGGGATCGGCCTCCGAGAGGCCCGGTACAACGAAACACAATGCAACATCACGATCCAGTCGGCACCCCAGGGGGCGAATCGGGTTCGGCACCCGCTGCCCAGGAGGCCCGTCTGCCGGCTTCGGAGAACGTTCTCGCTACTCTGGCGGTTGACCTCGACGAGCAACTGCACTTTGCCGACGGGGAGCTTGTGCTGACCGATCGCCGCCTCCATGCGACCGCTGCAAGCGGTTCGCCGCAGGAGTGGATGCTCACAAGCTCGGGACTTTCCCTGCACCTGGCCGACCATGCCGGGGTCGGCACGCTCGACCTGCACGGGCCCGAGGGGCGCCTCGCGCGCTGGCGTTACACGCTGGCCGGGCAGGCCGCGGCGCTGCGCCTCGTGAAGCTCTTCGACCAGCAACGCGCCGGCACCGCCCCGGCCGCCGCCGAGGGTGACGCCGACGAGGGCGCCGGCACCGAAGCGCAGGCGCCGCCCTCGACCTGGGTGCTGCTGCGCCTGGGCCGCTTCGCCCGGCCCTACCGCGCGCAGCTCATCGCGGGCTTCGTGCTCACGCTGCTGTCGACGGCGGCCACGCTGGTGCCCCCGTACCTCACGATCCCGCTGATGGACGACATCCTGATCCCGTTCCAGAACGGGAAGGCCATCGACCCGATGCTCGTCGTGATGTACCTGGGCGGGCTGCTCGGCGCCGCGCTGCTGGGCTGGGGCCTGGGCTGGGCGCGCACCTACCTGCTGGCGCTGGTCTCCGAGCGCATGGGCGCCGACCTGCGCACCACCACCTACGAGCACCTGCTCACGCTGCCGCTCGACTACTTCGGCGGCAAGCGTACCGGCGACCTGATGGCGCGCATCGGCTCCGAGACCGACCGCATCAACGTGTTCCTCTCGCTGCACGCGCTGGACTTCCTCACCGACGTGATCATGATCGTCATGACGGCGGTGATCCTGGTGTCGATCAACCCGCTGCTGGCCGTGGTCACGCTGGTGCCGCTGCCCTTCATCGCCTGGATGATCCACGTCGTGCGCGACAGGCTGCGCACCGGCTTCGAGAAGATCGACCGCGTGTGGAGCGAGGTCACCAACGTGCTGGCCGACACCATCCCCGGCATCCGCGTGGTCAAGGCCTTCGCGCAGGAAAAGCGCGAGGCCGACCGCTTCCGCGAGGCCAACAAATACAACCTGCAGGTCAACGACCGGCTCAACCGCACCTGGTCGCTGTTCACGCCCAGCGTGTCGCTGCTCACCGAGATCGGCCTGCTGGTGGTGTGGGGCTTCGGCATCTGGCAGGTGGCGCGCGGGCGCATCACCGTGGGCGTGCTCACCGCCTTCATCGCCTACATCGGCCGCTTCTACACGCGGCTCGATTCGATGAGCCGCATCGTCTCGGTCACGCAGAAGGCGGCGGCCGGCGCCAAGCGCATCTTCGACATCCTCGACCACGTGAGCAACGTGCCCGAGCCGGCCAACCCGGTGCGCGTGCAGCAGGTCGAGGGCCGCATCGAGATGCGCGACGTGGGCTTTCGCTACGGTTCGCGCGCGGTCATTCGCGACCTCGACCTCGTCATCCGCCCCGGCGAGATGATCGGCCTGGTCGGCCACAGCGGCTCGGGCAAGAGCACGCTGGTCAACCTGATCTGCCGCTTCTACGACGTGACCGACGGCGCCATCCTGGTCGACGGCACCGACATCCGCCGCTTCGCGGTGGCCGACTACCGGCGGCACGTGGGGCTGGTGCTGCAGGAGCCTTTTCTCTTCTTCGGCACCATCGCGCAGAACATCGCCTACGGCAAGCCCGATGCCTCGCGCGAGGAGATCGTCGCCGCCGCCCGCGCCGCGCATGCGCACGACTTCATCCTGCGCCTGCCGCACGGCTACGACTCGCTGGTGGGCGAGCGCGGGCAGGGCCTGTCGGGCGGCGAGCGCCAGCGCATCAGCATCGCGCGTGCGCTGCTGATCGACCCGCGCATCCTGATCCTCGACGAGGCCACCTCGGCCGTGGACACCGAGACCGAGAAGGAGATCCAGAAGGCCCTGGACAACCTCGTGCAGGGTCGCACCACCATCGCCATCGCGCACCGCCTGTCGACCCTGCGCAAGGCCGACCGGCTGGTGGTCATGGACCGCGGGCAGGTGGTCGAGGTCGGCCCGCACGACGAGCTGATGGCCCGGCAGGGCGCCTACTGGCGGCTCTACCAGGCGCAGGCGCGGCAGGTCGACGAGGAAGAAACACTGCGCGAGACCGCGCCCACGCATGCGGCCCACCCCGCGGGAGACGCCTGATGGCCTGGCAACTCGAACGCGACGCACACGGCTGCCTGCTCTGGGCCGGCGCCGATGGCATCCGCGAGCCGGTGACGCCGGTGCGCGCCTTCCCGCTCACCGACCCCGAGCGCGGCATTTCGCTGGTGGGCCCCGACGGCCGCGAGCGGGCGTGGATCGATCAGCTCGCCGAACTGCCCGCGCCAGTGCGCACGCTGCTGGCCGAGGAGCTCGCCCCGCGCGACTTCGCACCGGTGATGCTGCAGCTGCGCTCGGTCTCGAGCTTCGGCGTGCCCAGCACCTGGGACGTGCGCACCGACCGCGGCGACACCCGCTTCGTGCTCAAGGCCGAGGAGGACATCCGGCGGCTGGAAGGCGGCGCCCTGTTGATCGCCAGCGCACACGGCCTGCAGTTCCGCGTGCCCGACCCGAAGGCGCTGGACCGCGCCTCGCGCAAGCTGCTCGAGCGCTTTCTCTGAACGCCTAGCGTTTCAGCCACGCCAGCAGCGCCGCGGCGCCGGCGGCCGACGCCACGCCGCTGGCGAGCGTGCCCCACGCCATGTCGAGCAGCGACAGGCCCACGGGCCAGCCGCGCACCACGGCCATGTTGGTCAGGTCGTAGGTGCCGTAGCAGAAGAGGCCGAAGAGCGCGCCGGTGAGTGCCGCGCGCAGCACGCTGCCAGCCTCCGCGCCCGGCAGCACGGCGAACACCACCAGCCCCACCGGGTAGAGCAGGTAGAAGGCGGCGGCCGCCGGCAGCCGCGGCTGCGGCGCCATCAACGCGCCCATGCCCTGCTGGTAGATCCCCTTGGCGATCACGCCGAGCCAGAGCAGGTCGATGACGAGCATCACCACGAAGGTGGCGGCCCAGGCGATGAGGTGTTTGCTGCTCATGGTGCGCGAGAGGTGAAACTGCGGCGATCCTAGGGCCGCAACCGTGCCGGGCATGAAAATCGCGGACTTGTCCGACAGCCTGCACGCCGCCCGGCCGCCGCGATCCGTTGCCATCGAAACGGTGGCCGATCGCGTCGGCGGAGCGGGCGCCACAGCCACCTTTTGCTCGAGATGTCCATGCACACCACCGCGCTCGTCCTTTTCTCCGGCGGCCAGGATTCGACCACCTGCCTGGCCCACGCGCTCGCGCGCTACGAGCGGGTGGAGACGCTCGGCTTCGACTACGGCCAGCGCCACCGCGTCGAGCTGGACGTGCGCCCGCGCGTGCTCGACGCCGTGCGCGCGCGCTTCCCGGCCTGGGCGCCGCGCCTGGGCGAGGACCACCTGCTCACGCTCGACGTGCTGGCGCAACTGGGTGGGTCGTCACTGACCGCGGACATCGCCTTCGCCATGCAGGCGGACGGCCTGCCCAACACCTTCGTGCCCGGGCGCAACCTGCTGTTCCTCACGCTGGCCGGCGCACTGGCCTACCGGCGCGGCCTGCAGGTCATCGTGACCGGGGTCTGCGAGACCGACTACTCCGGCTACCCCGACTGCCGCGACGACACCATGAAGGCGATGCAGCTGGCGCTCTCGCTGGGCCTGGACCGGCGCGTCGTCATCGAGACGCCGCTCATGTGGATCGACAAGGCCGCCACCTGGCGCCTGGCCGAATCGCTGGGCGGCCCGCCGCTGGTCGAGCTGGTGGTCGAGGAAACGCACACCTGCTACGAGGGCGACCGCACCCATCGCCACGCCTGGGGCTGGGGCTGCGGCCACTGCCCCGCCTGCGCGTTGCGCGCCGCCGGCTGGCAGCGCTATGCCGAGGCGCGCGCCGCGGGCGAGTCCTCCAGCCTGTAGGCTGGGCCGGCCTCGTCGGTGCCGTTGGGCTTGAGCGTCCAGCGGCGGCGATGGTGTTCACCGAGCGTGGAGCGGTGGGCGATCGACACGATCGCGCCGCGCGCACGCGTGACCTGGTCGACCAGGCGGCGGTAGATTGTGGCCTCCGCATCCTCGTCGAGCGCACTCGTGGCCTCGTCGGCCAGCACCCACGCGGGCTTCTTGAGCAGCACCCGCGCGATCGCCAGCCGCTGGCGCTCGCCCCCCGAGAGCTTCTGGCTCCACGCATCCTCGCGGTCGAGCTGGTCGGCCAGCTGCGGCAGCAGCGCGTCGCTCAGCGCCTCGCGCAGCGCGTCGTCGGTGTAGCGATCGGCCGCTTCGGGGTAGGCCAGGGCATCGCGCAGCCTGCCGTCGGGGAAGTAGGGCTGCTGCGGGATGAACATGGTGTCGGCCGGCAGCGCCACGCGCCCGCGCGCATGCGGCCAGATGCCCGCCAGCGTGCGGAACAGGCTGGACTTGCCGCTGCCCGACGGGCCGTGGACCAGCACCGTGTCGCCGGGCGCGACATGCAGGTCGGCATGGGCCAGCAGCTCGCGGCCGTTGGGCAGAGCGATGCTGAGGTCGTCGGCGTCGACGCCGGACGAGGCCTGCTCGGTCCGGAGGGCATCGTTCTCCTTCGAGCGGGCCGACAGGCTGGCCTCGAAGCCCGAGAGGCGGTCGGTGGTCGCCTTCCAGGTGGCCAGCGTCATGTAGTTGTCCACCAGCCACGACAGCGAATCCTGCACGCGCCCGAAGGCCGAATTGATCTGCATCAGCTGCCCCAGCTGGATCGCGCCGCTGAAGTAGCGCGGTGCGGCCACGATCAGCGGGAAGATGATCGCGGCCTGCGCGAAGAAGCTGCTGAACCAGGTGAGGTTCTTCTGGTTCTTGATCAGGCGCAGGTAGTTGGCCATGACGTCGGTGAAGCGCAGGTCCAGCTGGCGCCGCTCCACGCGCTCGCCGCCATCGAGCGCGATGGCTTCGCTGTACTCCCGCACCCGCACCATGTGGTGGCGGAAGTTGGCCTCCAGCATCTGCTGCTGGAAATTGAGGCCCACCTGCGGCTTGCCGATCCAGTGCGCGATCGCGCTGCCCACCACGCAATACAGCACCGCCGCCCACACCATGTAGCCTGCGATGTGCCATTGGCCGCCGCCCAGGAAGGCCGGCGCGGTGAAGTCCAGCGAGCCGCTCAGTGTCCACAGGATGCCGACGAAGCTGAACAGCGTGACGGCCGCGTTCAGGATGCCCATCGACAGCGTCACCGAGTAGGTGGTGAAGAGGTTCAGGTCTTCCTGGATGCGCTGGTCGGGGTTGTCGGGCACCTGCTCGCCTTCGCGCGTGTAGCGCGCCAGTTCCAGCCGGTAGAAGGCCTTGTGGGCGAGCCATCGGTCCAGGTAGTGCTCGGTCATCCAGACCCGCCAGCGCAGCTGCAGCATCTGCGTGAGGTAGAACTTGTAGACGGCGATCACGATGTAGATCAGTGCCAGCCAGCAGAAGCGCACGATCTGCTGCCAGAACACGACCTGGTCCTTGTTCTGCAGCGCGTCGTAGAACACGCGGTACCACTCGTTGATCTGCACCAGCATGTACACCGCGCCGAGGTTCAGCAGCACGATCGCCAGCAGCAGGCCGCGGGCCTTCCATTTCTGGTCGGAACGGAAGTACGGCGCCGTGAGGGCGCCAACGCGCTTCAACGTGGTGCCCAGGGACGGCTTGGGAGGGTGCGTCGTGGCGGTGCTCATCGTGGAATGGGGGAATGCATGGAACGGGCCGGCCCGCAGGCTGCGGGCGGCGTGCCCGATCCTAGCCGTGCCCCGGCGGCCTGCCTTAAGCCGGTCTGAAGTCGCGTGCGCGAGCCGGCCGTGGGGCCTTTGCCGCGGCGTTGTTCCTCCAGGGCGTGGGGCGTAGGATGGGCCGCATGAAGACCCTCACCGCACTCCTGGCCGGCATGGCCTGCCTGCTCGCCGCCTGCGACGACAAGCCCAAGCCGGGCGGCCCCGTGCCCAAGGCCGAGCTGGTCGTTCCGTCCACCGGCGCCTGAGACGGTGCCATCGCCCCCGCCGGACCTGCAGCGATTCGTCGATGCACAGGCGCCTGTGCACGAGCAAGTGCGCGCCGAGCTGGCCGCCGGCCGCAAGCGCACGCACTGGATGTGGTTCGTGTTCCCGCAGGTCGCGGGCCTGGGCCGCAGCGCGATGGCGCAGCGCTATGCGATCGCCTCGCGCGCAGAGGCCGAGGCCTACCTCGCGCACCCGGTGCTGGGCGCGCGCCTGCGCGAATGCGCCGCGCTGGTGCTGGCCGCGCCGGGGCCGGCCATCGACGACATCCTGGGACCGCCCGACGACCTCAAGTTCAAGTCCTGCATGACGCTCTTCGACGCCGTGGCGCCGGCGGGCGAGACGCTGTTCGCGCAGTGCCTGCAGCGCTTCTTCGGCGGCACTCGCGACGCGGCGACCCTCGAGCGCCTGGACTGACGAACGCGCCCGGCCGGCAGCGCGCCGTCAGTCGGCGCGAATCCGCAGTTCCTGCGCCAGGCGGCCCAGCCGCCGGTTCTCGTCGTCGACGAAGCGGGTGAAGGCAGCGCGGTCACCCAGCATCGGCTCGCTGTTGCGTTGCGCGATGAACTGCCGTTGCTCGGGCGTGCTGATGAACTTCTGCACCGCCGCGTTGATGCGGTCCAGCACCGCCGGCGGCGTGCCCTTGGGCGCCATGAGGCCGAGCCAATGCGTCATGCGGATACCGGGGAAGCCGGCTTCCACCGTGGTCGGCACCTCGGGCAAGGCGGCCAGGCGGTGGTCCGACGCCACGGCCAGTGCCCGCATCTTGCCCGCTTTGACCAGCGCGATGAGCGAGGCCGACGGCACCTCCGACAGCATCTGTACCTGGCCGGAATGCAGCGCGGCGCTGCTCTCGCCGCCGCTCTTGTACTGCACGAAGGTCAGCGGAACGCCCAGCGCCGCCTTGATCAGCTCGCCCGAGAAATGGCTGGTGCTGCCGATGCCGGTGGTCGCGAAGAAGATGCCGCGCGGCTCGGCGCGCGCCAGGGCCTGCAGGCCCTGGAGGTCCTTGGCCGGCAGCGACGGATCGACCACCAGCAGCGAAGGCGACGCCGTGACGCCGGTCACCGGCACCAGGTCGCCGGCCGCATAGGGCATCCTGCCGCGGATCAGGCTGTTGATCAGCGTGCCGTTGGCGGCCGCCAGCAGTGTGTGGCCGTCGGCCGGCGCCTTGGCCACCAGGTCGGCGCCGATGATGCCGCCCGCGCCGGGCTTGTTGTCCACGATGACCGGCTGGCCCAGCGCCTTGGCCAGGCCATCGGCCACCATGCGCGCCGTGTCGTCGCCCGGCCCGCCGGCGGCGTAGGGCGTGACGATGCGAATCGGCTTGGTGGGCCAGGCGGGCGAGGGCGATTGAGCCCAGGCGGCCCCGGCCACCAGGGCGACGGCGAACGCGAACAGTGCTGTGCGTGCGAGCGGCTTCATGGCTGTCTCCTTGCTGATGAATTTATGGGTGCCCGCGCCCCGGGGCGGGCGCCGCAGTCCGATCCGGTTCAGGACGCGCTCAGTCGAAGGCTGCGCGCGCACGCGGGGCCAGCAGCGCGAGCAGCGCCCGCATGTCCTCCACCGTGTCGAGCCCGCGCACCATCGCCTCGATGGCCTGTTGGCGCGGTGCGTCGATCAGCGCGTCGGTCAACGTGCGGTACTTGGCCGCGACCTCCTCGCTGGTCTGCGGCGACTCGATGGCACGCGAAGCGTTGCGTTCGACCTCCAGCCGCTGGCCGTCGGTGAAGGTCACGGCCACGCGTGTTCGGCCACGGCGCAGCATGCCGCCGGCATCGAAGGCCGGGTCATGCCGAACCTCGATGCGCGGCAGCAGCGCCCACACGTCGTCGGCGTCGATGCGACCGGGCGCGAACTGCGCCACCATGGCTGCGCCGTCGAGCACGGCCACCGCAAGCGCGTAGCCGATGTTCATCTGCGCGCCGATCGGCGTCAGCGGCCGCTCGGGCGTCCACCAGCCGTGGTGGTACACCGCATGCGACACGTCGCACTCGATGCGCGCGATCTCGCCGGCGCGCAGCGGGCGCTGGCGACCGATGTCGAACAGCGCGTCCAGTGGCGAGTGGATGCCGCCCATCGCCGCGTAGGGCTTGATGACGATGCGCTCCACCTCCCAGCGCGTGCCCAGGCCGTCGGTGATCTGCGAAGCGTCGGGGTCGTGCCCTTCGCCGAAGGTGGAGAGGAAGCCGCCGTACTCGCGCTCGAACACGCGCTTGATGCCGGTGTAGCCGCCTTCGGCCAGCACCGCCGCATACAGGCCGTTGCGTGCCGAGAAGCCATGGTGCATTCGTTTGCACATCGCCTCGTACTGCGCGGCCATGAGCCCGGCGGACTGCGTGCCGGCCAGGCCCAGCGCGTCCTCGAAGCGCGCCGCGTCCAGGCCCAGCAGCTTGCCCACGGCCGCCGCGGCCGCATGGGTGCCGAAGACCGAGCCCGAGTGCCAGCCGCGTGACAGCATCTGCGCGCCGTGCAGCGCCATGCCGACGCGCGGCCCGACCTCGTAGCCCACCATCGCGGCTTCCAGGAAGCGGCGCCCGGTGACCGGCGTGGCTGCGCTCTCCACGGCCGCCCACAGTGCGGGCAGCACGATGGAGGCGCTGTGCAGCGGCCCGAGCGGGTGGTAGTCGTCCAGCTCGAAGCCCTGGATGAAGGTGCCGTTGAGCAGCGCCGCTGCCGGCGCGCTGGTGCCTGCGCCCCAGCCGACGATCGTGTGCGTGCCGGCGCCCTCGAAGCGGCGCACGATGTCCACCGCCGTGCGCGACCAGGGCAGCTGTGCGCCCACGATCGCGCAGGCGATGCCGTCGAGCGTGAGCATGCGGGCGCGCTCGCGCGCCGATGCGGGCGCATCCTCGAGCGAGAAGCCGGCGAGCCAGTCGCACAGCAGGCCCGTGGGGGCGGCCGGGTCGGTGGGGCGAGCCGGTGCGGCAGCGCCAGCAGGTCGGGTGTCGGTCATGGGTGCACCTTCAGGCCCGGGCCGTCCCGGGCAGGGTATGGCCACGCAGGTCCTCGCGCAGCCGGGTCTTGAGGATCTTCCCGGTGGCGCCGAGCGGAATGGCGTCCACGAACACGACGTCGTCGGGAATCTGCCACCGTGCCGCCTTGCCCTCGTAGAAGGCCAGCAGCTCCTCGCGTTCGAGCCCGGCACCGGGCTTGCGCGCGACGACGACGATGGGCCGCTCGTCCCATTTCGGATGCGGGATGCCGATGCAGGCCGCCATCGCCACCGCCGGGTGCGACATGGCGATGTTCTCGATGTCGATCGAGCTGATCCATTCGCCGCCGGACTTGATGACGTCCTTGCTGCGGTCGGTGATCTGCAGGTAACCGTCGGCGTCGATGGTGGCCACGTCGCCGGTCGGGAACCAGCCGTCGACCAGCGGGTCGCCGCCCTCGCCCTTGAAGTAGGCCCGAACGATCCACGGGCCGCGCACCAGCAGGTCGCCGGCGGCGTCGCCGTCCCAGGGCAGGGCCTGGCCCTGTGCATCGACGATCTTCATGTCGACGCCGTAGACCGCGCGGCCCTGCTTCTCGAGCACGCGAAGCTGTGCCTCGCGGGGCAGCGCATCGTGGGCCTTCTTGAGCGAGCACACCGTGCCCAGCGGGCTCATCTCGGTCATGCCCCAGCCGTGCAGCACGCGCACGTCGTGCCGCTGCTCGAAGTCGCGCAGCATGGCCGGCGGGCAGGCGGCGCCGCCGATCACCGTTCGCCGGAGCGTGGAGAACTGCAGCTCGCCGGCCTGCATGTGGGCCAGCAGCATCTGCCACACGGTGGGCACGCCGGCTGCGAAGCTGACGTTCTCGGCCTCGATGAGTTCGTAAACCGACTTGCCGTCCAGCGCCGGACCGGGAAAGACGAGCTTGCAGCCCACCAGTGCCGCCGAGTACGGAATGCCCCAGGCATTGACGTGGAACATCGGCACCACCGGCAGCACGGCGTCGCGCGCCGACAGGGCCATCATGTCCGGCAGCACCGAGCCGTAGGCATGCAGCACCGTGGAGCGGTGGCTGTACAGCGCGCCCTTGGGGTTGCCGGTGGTGCCGCTCGTGTAGCACAGGCTCGACGCCGAGTTCTCGTCGAACACGGGCCAGTCATAGGTGGCGGCCTGCGTGCCGATCCACGCTTCGTAACTCACCAGGCCGGGAATGCCGCTGTCGATCGGCAGCCGGTCGGTGTCGCACAGGGCGATCCACTTCCTGACCGTCGTGCATCGGGCGTGCACCGCCTGCACCAGGGGCAGGAAGCTCAGGTCGAAGCACAGGATCTGGTCTTCGGCATGGTTGGCGATCCAAGCGATCTGGTCCGGGTGCAGCCGCGGGTTGATGGTGTGCAGCACCCGGCCCGAGCCGCTCACGCCGTAGTACAGCTCCAGGTGGCGGTAGCCGTTCCAGGCCAGCGTGGCGACGCGGTCGGACATGTGCAGCCGTTCGCCGTCCAGCGCGTTGGCCACCTGGCGCGCGCGTGCGGCGCAGTCGCTCCAGGTGTAGCGGTGGATGTCGCCCTCGACGCGGCGCGAGACGATCTCAGCATCGCCGTTGTGGCGCTCGACGAACTCGATCAGGTTCGAGATCAGCAGGGGCCGGTCCTGCATCAGGCCTTGCAACATGGCAGCTTCTTTCACACCTTCTCAGCCTTCGATGACGAGCTTGCGTTCGGCGACGAGCTGCTTCCACAGCGCGAGCTCCGCCGATATCACGCCGCGCACGTCCTGGCCCGCGGGCGGCAGGGTCTGGCCCAGGGCCTCGAGCCGACCGACGACCGCGGGCGTGGCCAGCACCTGGGCGACGGAGCGGCGCAACGTCGAAACGATCGGCTCGGGCAGCCCCGCCGGACCCACCAGCGCGAACCAGCCCGGCGCCTCGAAGCCGGGGATGACCGACTCCGCGATCGTCGGCACGCCGGGCAGGGACGCCAGGCGGGTGCGCGAACTCACACCCAGTGCCTTGAGCTTGCCCGCCTGGATGAAGCCCTGCGTGGCCGTCGGCGTGAGGAAGGCGAACTGCACCTCGCCCGCGAGCAGCGCGTTGATCGCCGGCGCGCCGCCGCGATAGGGCACGTGCAGCGCGTAGGTGCCGGTGCGCGACTTGAAGAGCTCGGTCGTCAGGTGGCCGACGCTGCCCGCACCGCCCGAGGCGTAGCTGAATTTGCCGGGCGCCTTGCGCATCGCCTCGATCAGCTCGCGCAGGGTGCCGACGCTGGCCGATGTCGAGGCCACCAGCACCTGGGGCACGTGCGACACCATGGTGATCGGCGTGAAGGCGGCAAGCGGGTCGTAGCCCGCGTTGCGCAGGGCCGGCACGATGGTGAGCGGGGCGTTGTCGAGCAGGCCGAGCGTGTAGCCGTCGGGCGCGGCGCGCGCGACTTCCGCGCCGGCGATCGTGCCGCTGGCGCCGGCCTTGTAGTCCACCACCAGCGGCTGGCCGAGTGCAGCCGCCAGCGGCACGGTGAGTTCGCGGGCCGTCGTGTCGGCGGAGCCGCCGGGCGTGTAGCCCAGCACCACGCGCACCGGGCGCGTCGGCCAGGCCTGGGCGCGGGCCGGCAGCCCGAGCGCCAGTGCGCCGGCGGCACCGGCCAGGCGACCCAGGCAGGCGCGCCGCGCGAGATCGGCGCCCTGGGCCGGAGTGCGGACGCCGCTCATTGCACGCCCTGCAGTGCGAATTCGTTGAGGTGGCCCGAGGGCAGGGCGTCGACGCCCGGGTCCTCGGGCAGGTCGACGTCGAACCAGCGCTTGAGCACGCCGGAGATCAGCTCGTAGCACGCGCCTATGCGAATGACCTGCATGGTGTCGAAGTTGATCAGCGTGCCCGCACGGCGGTACACGTGGTAGCGGCGCAGGCCGTAGTCGATGGTGATGTCGGCGATGGCGCGCAACTCGGGCTGGATGTCCTCCACGCGAAAGCGCGTGCCGGTGCCCGTGAGGTTGGCCGACGAGCCGAAGAGCGGCACCACCTCTTCGCGGCTCAGCCGGGTCAGCGCCTTGTGGAAGGGGCCGGCGTTGAGCAGGATGCCGATGGTGCCCACGGCCGAACTGGCGCGCACCGCCTCGTCGCCGAGCTGGCGCAGCAGCGGGTGGTCGGGCCGGAAGCTGCCGATCACGCCCAGCGGCAGGTCGTGGTCGACGACCAGCGCCTCCACCATCTCCTGCGCGCGCGGGGTGAGGGTCTGCAGGTCGCGCTGGGTCTCCAGGTCGGCGGCCATGGCGTTGCGCTTGTGGCCGCCGCGCTGCTTGGTGGCGTAGATCTTCTGCAGTGGGTCCATCGAACCGCCGCAGCAGGCGTAGCCCGTGTCGTTGGGCACGATGGCGACGCCACCGTTCTTGATGATGTCGAGCGTGCGGCGGGCGTCGCCGGCAATGTCGATGCTGGGCATGGGAATGTCTCCGGGTCGATAGGGGAACAGGAAGGGCGGGTCGCGCGGCGTCAGTCCACCTGCACGCCGGCATCGTTCACTGCCTGGCCCCACTTGCGGATCTCGCTCGCCAGGAAGCGGCCGAAGTCGGCCGGCGGGGTGATGGCCAGTTCGCCGCCGGTGGCGCGGATCGATTCCTGGATCTCGGGGCTGGCCGACGCGCGCTGGATGGCCGCATGCAGCGCGTTCACCGTCGCGGGCGGCGTGCCGGCCGGTGCCAGGAAGCCCACCCACGAACTGATGTCGAAGCCCTTGAGCCCCTGCTCGTCGGCGGTGGGCACCTCGGGCAGCAGCGGGTTGCGTTTCGGGCTGGAGATGGCGAGCGCCTTCAGCTTGCCGGCCTTGACCTGCGGCAGCGTGGACGCGAGCGCGTCGAACATGATCGGCACCTGCCCGGCCATCACGTCGTTGATGGCGGCCGGCGACCCTTTGTAGGGAATGTGGTTGAGCTGCAGGCCCGCCTGGCGCTCGAGCACCACCATCGCGAGGTGGGCCGTGATGCCGTTGCCGCCGGACGCGAAGTCGACCTTGCCGGGCCGCTGCTTCGCATAGGCGATCAGCTCCTTGAGGTTGTTGGGCCCAAAGGAGGGCGTGGCCGCCAGCAGCAGTGCGCCCGTGCTGACCTGCGCGACGGGCGCGAAGTCCTTGAGCGTGTCGTAGGGCAGCTTCTTGTAGAGCGTCGGGTTGATGGTCATCTGCCCCAGGGTGCCGAGCAGCAGCGTGGTGCCGTCGGGTGCGCTCTTCTTCACCTCCTGCGCGCCCAGGCTGCCGTTGGCGCCGGGGCGGTTGTCGACGATCACCGGCTGGCCGAGCTCCTTGGTGAGCGCAGCGGCAAAGTTGCGCGCCACGATGTCCACGGTCTGGCCGGCGGGGTAGCCGACGACGATGCGCACGGGCCGCGCGGGCAGGCCCTGCGCGAGCGCGGGGCCGGCGAGCGCCAGGCCGGCCAGGGCCGCCATGGCGTGGCGGCGGGAAAGGGGAAGGGGAAAGGGCATGTCTGTCTCCGTCGTTCTCGGTATCAAGGATTCCAGTTCGCCTCAGAGCGCGTCGCGCGGCACGTACACCGTGCCGGCCATGAGGCGGCGCGCGGTGCGCTGCAGGCCCAGCGCGGCGAAGCGCGTGTCGGCCGGCGTGGCGCCCGGGCGGGCCACGACCTTCACCGTCATCACGCCCAGCGGGTGGCCGATGCGCAGGGTGTCGGTGCCGGCGCGTTCGCCCACCGCCGCATTCACCAGCGAGCCGGGCACGCGCGATGCGGCGGCGGTGCACATCGAGCCGGTGCCCGCCATGCTGTCGTGGCACTTGCCCAGGAACACGAGGCGCGCCCGCAGGTCGCAGTCGCCGGCGCTCACGGTCTGGCCGTTGGTGTCGGTGTAGTCGGCCGGCGGTGCCACCAGCACGGCCAGCGGCAGGCCGGGCAGGTGCACGTCCTGCCAGCAGGCGTACAGGCCGATGCGTTCGCCGGCCTTGGATTGCAGCTCGCCGATGGCCTCGATCAGCGCGCGGTCGGCGCCGACGTCGGGCGGCAGCTCGCTGCCCGTGAGGCCCAGCGAACCCGCGGCGATGAACACGCAGGGGGTGGCCGCGTCGACGATCGAGACCTCGATGCGGCGGCCGTCCTGCAGCGCGATGGTGTCGACCGCCTGGCCCGTGGGCAGCAGCCGCCCGGTCTTGGCGCCCAGCGTGTCGGTGTAGTCCATCAGGATCTCGGCGCCCGTGCCGGGCACGCCGGCGATGGCGCAGTCGCCCGCCACGCGCGCCTTGCCGTTGTGCACCTGCACCTTCGACACGAAGACCGTGCCGGTGTTGGTGTTGTGGATGCGCACGGTGGCCGCGGGCTCCACCGCTTCGACCAGGCCTTCGTCGATGGCGAAGGGCGCCACGGCCGAGGAGATGTTGCCGCAGTTGGCGTCGTAGCCGATCAGGTCGCGCTCCACGTCGGCCTGCGCGAAGGTGTAGTCCACGTCGGCGTCGGGCCGTTCGGACTTCTTGATGATCGCGATCTTGGACGTGACCAGGCGCGAGCCGCCCAGGCCGTCGATCTGCAGCACGTCGGGCGTGCCCATGGCGCGCTTGAGCAGGCGGTCGCGCGCCGGGCCGGGCGGCGGCACGTCGGCCTCGTGGAAGAACAGCGCCTTGCTGGTGCCGCCGCGCATCAGCACGCAGCGCACCTCGAGCTGTTCGTCGGCGATGGAGAGGGGGGTGGGGTTCATGGCGGCGTGCTCCGGCGGTCGGGCGTCATTCCAGCGGGTAGCGCTTGACGAGCGCGCCCAGGCGCTCGTCTTCCGCGCGCACCTGCGCGGCGAAGGCTGCGGGCTCGTTCACCACGGCTTCCGCGCCGGCCGAGGCGATGGCCTGGCGCACGTCGGCGTCCTTCACGGCCTCGCGCAGCGCGGCGACGATGCCCTGCTGCACCGGCGCCGTCGTGCCCTTGGGCGCGAAGAGGCCGAACCATGTCACCGACTGGAACTGCGGGAAGCCCGCCTCGGCGGTGGTCGGCACGTCGGGCAGCGCGGCGGCGCGCGTGCGCCCTTGCGTCGCCAGGATGCGCAGCGTGCCGGCCTTGTGGTGCGGCAGCGCGGCCGTGATGCCGGTGAAGGCGAAGTTCACGTTGTTGGCGATCATGTCCGTCACGATCGCGCCCGTGCCGCGGTAGTTGACGGTGATGAGCCCCGGCAGCGGCACCTCGGCCGCGATCTGCCTGGCGCTCACCCTCGCCAGCGTCTCTCCGCTGGCGATCGAACACGGCTGCGGCGCCTTCTGGCAGTACTGGAAGAGCTCGGGCAGCGTCCTCACCGGCAGCTTGGCGCTGGCCACGATCGCGGCCGGCGATTGCGACACGGCCGTCACCGGCGCAAGCTGCGCCAGCGGGTCGATGCCCTTGAGCCCCGGCGTGTACTTGGTGAGCACGATGGCCGGCACCTGCAGCAGCAGCGTGTGGCCGTCGGGCTTGGCTTCCATCGCGCGGCGCGTGCCGATCAGCCCGTCGGCACCGGGCAGGTTCTCGACCACCACCGCCTGCTTCCACAGCACGCCGAGCTGCTTGGCCACGGCGCGGGCGGTCGCGTCCGTGCCGCCGCCCGCGGCATAGGGGACGATCAGTGTCACCTGCCGGTCGGGGTGCCAGGGCGAGGGCTGAGCGGGCACGGCGCTCGCCATCAGGAGCGTGGCCGCGCCTGCCACGAGGGCGGGTGCCGTGGGCCGATGTCGATCGGATCGCTGTCGCATGGTGTCTCCGTGGGCGGTGCCCGTCTCTTTCTTGTGGTCGCCGCGGGCTGCGGCGGTCTAGGAGCGCGGCCGGGCCGCGGGCCAGGCCCACGGGCGCCGTTGCCGGTCGGCGGCCTGCCATGTGCGGATCAGTGCGTCGTCCTGCAGCGTGAGGCCGATGTCGTCCAGCCCGTGCAGCAGCGCCTCGCGGCGCAGCGGGTCGATCGCGAACGTGATCCCGTCACCATCCGCCGCGGTGACGGTGCACGCCTGCAGGTCCACCGTCACGGACGCGCCGCCCTCGCATTGCGCAGCCAGCGCCTGCACCTGTGTGATCGGCAGCGTGATCGGCAGCACGCCGTTCTGGAAGCAGTTGCTCCAGAAGATGTCGCCGTAGCTCGGCGCGATCACGCAGCGCACGCCGATGCCCTGCAGCGCCCACACGGCGCCCTCGCGCGAGGAGCCGCAGCCGAAGTTCTCGGCCGCCAGCAGCACCGGTGCATCGCGAAAGCGCGGTGCGTTCAGCACGCAGTCGGCGTCCTCGCTGCCGTCGGGCCGGCGGCGCAGCGCCTCGAAGGCGTAGGGGCCCAGCTCGGTCTTGCCCAGCGTCGTCAGGCGCTCGATGCGGATGATGACGTCGGTGTCGACGTTGGGCCGCATCAGCGGCACGGCCGGGCCCGTGACGGTGGTGAAGGGATGGTTCACACCAGGCTCCTCACGTCGGTGATTCGGCCCGTGACCGCCGCGGCCGCGGCCATCGCCTGGCTGGCCAGGTGCGTGCGCGCGCCCGGCCCCTGGCGGCCGACGAAGTTGCGGTTGGAGGTGGAGACCGAACGCTTCTGCGGCGGCACCTGCTCGCCGTTGGCCGCCACGCACATGCTGCAGCCCGGCTCGCGCCATTCGAAGCCGGCGTCCAGGAAGACTTCGCGCAGCCCCTCCGCTTCGGCGGCGCGCTTGACGTTCTCGGAGCCCGGCACGACCCAGGCGCGCACGCCGTCGGCCACCCGCCGTCCGCGCGCCACCTCGGCCGCCGCGCGCAGGTCCGCCAGGCGCGAGTTGGCACAGGAGCCGATGAACACCCAGTCGACGGCCGTGCCGGCGATGGGTGCATTGGCCTGCAGGCCCATGTAGTCGAGTGCGGCGCCCCAGGCATCGCGGTCGGTCGCCGTGGCCGCGTGCACGGGGTCGGGCACCGCGCCGTCGATGGCGATCGCGTGCTCGGGGCTGGTGCCCCAGGTGATCGTCGGCGCGACGGCAGCGGCGTCGATGGTCTCCTCGCGGTCGAACACGGCATCGGCATCGCCGGCCAGCGTGCGCCAGTGGGCCGCCGCGGCCTCGAAGGCCTCGCCCCGAGGCGCATACGGCCTGCCGCGCAGCCAGTCGATGGTCGTCTCGTCGGGCGCGACCATGCCGAAGCGCGCGCCCAGCTCCACGCTGAGGTTGCACAGCGTGAGGCGGCCCTCGACGTCCAGCGCCTCGACGGCCGGGCCGGCGAACTCGATCGCGTAGCCCACGCCCGCGGCGGCCCCCAGCCGGCCGATGAGGTGCAGCGCCAGGTCCTTGGCCGTCACGCCGGCAGCCAGGCGGCCTTCGCAGCGGATGCGCATGCGCCGAGGCTTCTGCTGGCGCAGCGTCTGCGTGGCCAGCGCGTGCGTGCTCTCGGACGAGCCCACGCCGAAGGCCATCGCGCCCAGGCCGCCGTTGGTGCAGGTGTGGCTGTCGCCGCAGATCACCGTGAGGCCGGGCAGCACGATGCCCATCTCGGGGCCCATCACGTGCACGATGCCCTGGCCGGGCTCGCCGAGGTCGAACAGCTGCACGCCCATCGCGCCGGTGAGCTGCTTCAGGCCCGCGTGCAGCTTGCCGCCCAGCGGGAAGGTGGTGGCCACGCGTCCCGGCTGGCTCGACACCGCATGGTCGGGCGTGGCGAAGACGAGTTCTGGGTCGTGCAGCGCCAGGCCGCGCGTGCGCACCTCGTTCAGCGCCGGCGGGCCCGACAGGTCGTGCAGCAGGTGGCGGTCGATGTGCAGCAGCGCCCAGCCGTCACCGAGTTCGCGGATGACGTGGGCGTCCCACAGCTTGTCGAAGAGGGTGCGGGGCTGCATGTCAGGCGCCGATGGTCGCGCCGGCGTTGAAGCGCGTGCGCAGCGCGTCCCACTCGTCGGCGCCGAAGCGGCGGAAGGTCTGGGCCACGGTGGCGCTGGTGGTGGGCGCCTGCATCGTCGCCTTGACCTCGGCGAGTGCGGCATCGCCGGCCTCGATGGCGGCCTTGAGCATGAGGCCGGGCAGGATCGCGAGTTTGTAGCCCATCTCCTCGGCCTGGCGCAGGTCGTGCACCGGCGTGCGGCCGCCGGGCACCACGTTCAGCAGGCAGGCGCCCTTGACGCGGCGCGGCACCAGCGCGGCCTCCTCGACAGACTGCGTGGCTTCGACGAAGGCCATGTCGGCGCCCGCGTCGAGGGCGGCCTCGGCCCGCCACAAGGCTTCTTCCAGGCCCAGCATGGCGCGTGCGTCGGTGCGCGCGATGAGGAAGAAATCGGGGGTGCGACGCGCCTGCACGGCGGCGCGGACCTTGGAGACGAACTCGTCGCGCGAGATGACCTCCTTGCCGTCGAGGTGGCCGCAGCGCTTGGGCGAGACCTGGTCCTCGATGTGGATGGCGGCCACGCCGCGCGCCTCGTACTCGCGCACGGTGCGCGTCATGTTCAGCTCGTTGCCGTAGCCGGTGTCGGCGTCGGCGATCAGCGGGATCTGCACCGAGCGCGCCATCACCGCGGCGTTCTCCACCATCTCGCTCATGGTGAGCAGGCCGAAGTCGGGGAAGCCGCGCGCGGCCGAGGTGCCGGCGCCGGTCATGTAGCAGGCGCCGAAGCCGGCCTGCTCGATCAGGCGCGCGCCGATGCCGTCGTAGGCGCCGGGGGCGATGCGCATGCCGGGAGCAGCCAGCTGCTGGCGCAGGCGGGCGCCGGCGCTGGCGGGCGGAAGGGGGGTGCTCATGAAGATGTCTCCTGGGTGGGGCCGGCCGGAACCGAACGCGCGGTGCCGTGGTGTTGTTCTATTATTATGACAACATCAACACAAGTCAACCGGCTATGCTTCGGCGCCCGTCCGACCTGCCCAGCCGACCCGA
>Ga0308159_1002293_pt1 | contig 22617 bp, 20 predicted proteins | sample PhyCR1_FD_201040 | JGI IMG/M metagenome (GOLD analysis project Ga0308159, IMG submission 201040) | Phyllosphere microbial communities from UC Gill Tract Community Farm, Albany, California, United States - DLSLC.R1 | ecosystem: Host-associated > Plants > Phyllosphere > Unclassified | place: USA... | reverse complement strand
TCGGCTCGACCGACCAGATCGACGACACGTCCGTTCGCCTCCTGCTGGCCCGCGACGCGCACGGCCGCATCGTGGCGTTCACGAGCTGGATCCCGATCCACCGGGACGGCGCCGTCGCCGGATACGCGCTGGACGTCATGCGCCGCCGCGACGAGGCGATGAACGGCGTGATGGAGTTCCTCATCGGTCGCGCCGTCGAGCAGCTCCGCGCGGACGGGATGACGGTGATGAGCCTGTCGGGATCGCCTCTCGCCCGTCACTCGACGGTGGCCGAGCAGGACCGCAGCCCCTGGGACCGCGGGCTCGACACCCTGAGCGCCCTGCTCGAGCCGGCCTACGGCTTCCGATCGCTCGCGAACTTCAAGAAGAAGTTCCAGCCCGAGTTCTCGCCCCTGTGGATGGTGTACCCGGATGCCACCCAGCTCCCGGCCATCGCGATCGCGCTGATCCGGTGCTACATCCCCGGGCTCACCCTGCGCCAGGCGGCGCAGCTGGGCGGGGCGTTGCGGCGAGCGCGGGAGGGCGCGGGGGCCTGAGCCGCACACCGTGGTGTGACGAGAACAGGGCGTGCGACGGGGACAGGGCGATTCCGCCCAGATTCTCCTGTCTCGGACGCACAGCCTGTTCTCGTCGCCACGGGCTCGGGCCGACGTCGCCGCGCACCTGCTCGTCGGTGAGATCCGACGTCCGGAGCGGGCGTTCCCGGGGCAGTTCCGCGCGACCTCCGAGGTCACGGCTTCACCCCGCGAGCGCTTTCGCGAAGCATCGCGACCCCGCGAACCGCACGTACGGCGGGAAGACCGGGATGGCGCGGTAACCGATGCGCTCGTACAGGGCGATGGCCTCGGGCTGGCGATCGCCCGTCTGCAGGATGAGACGCTCGGCGCCGCGCACCCGCGCGAGACGCTCCAGCTCGGCCATGAGGACGCGGCTCGCCCCGCGCCCGCGCGCGCGGCGCTCCACGAACACGCGCTTGACCTCGAGTTCGGCGCCGAGGGCACGCAGGGCCGCGTGACCCACCGGCTCACCGGCACGGTCGAGCACGAGAACCACGTCGACGATCGTGGCCGGGTCGACCGCGAAGTCCTCCCCGAGCAGCGCGGCCGTCTCGTCGTCGAACGCCGCGAACACCTCGGCGTACCGCGGGCCGATCTCGTCGTCCATCGCCGCGCGCAGCGCCACCGCCCGCTCGTCGTCCCAGTCGACGCGTTCGATCGTCCACGGGGCCGGTTCGCGATCGACCTGGCTCATCGTTCTCCTCGGGCGATGGGGGCCGGATGCCATCCCCTCCAGCATGCGCCGACCTCGCCGTCCCGGCGCCGACACGGACACACGGCGTCTCCCGACGTCACGGCCCGTCACGTAGCCTGGCCCGAAGCCGCGTCGGTGGGACTCGAAGGGGTGCGAGAGCGCCTCGCGTTGGCTTCCGTGGGTGGCGCTTCTGTCCTCGCTCGGCGTCCTGGCGCTGTACACGCTGATCATGGTCTCGGCGATGTCGTTCGGCCTCTCCGGTCACCCTGAGCGCGTGTCCGAGGCGATACCGGACGTGTTCGTGAGCTTCGTGCCATCGCTCGCGGTCACCGGTTCGGCGGCCGTCTCCCTGCTCGCGAAGAGATCTCTGCGCGGGATGTTCGTCGCCCTGTCGTCCTGGACGCTCGTGATCGCGGTTCTCGGCGTCGTGGCCGCCTTCGCCGATCAGGCGACATGCGCCGCGGGGCTGTAGGCGATGCATCCCTGCCGACCTCCGATACCGACGCACACCGTCTCGACGGCGCCCCCTGGTTGCGCGCGATGACCGCCGGTTTGCGCGACGGCCGCGACCGGCGCAGAGTGTCTCGGTGACCACCGCTCCCGCCCTCGACATCCCGCACGCCGACGCGACCGTCCTCGACAACGCCGCGTGGCACTCGCTCGCGGGCCCGCACTCCTCGTTCGCGATCGGCGGCGACCTGGTGCGCCGCTATCCGGCCGACGTCGCGCCCTTCGTCGCCGTCCGCACGTGGGACGACCCCGGCGTCTGGGACGCCCTGCGCGACCTCGTCGGCCCCGGCGCCGAGGTGGGCCTGTCCGGGTACGAGGGTGACGTCCCCGAGGGGTGGGAGTACCTCGGCGGCGGCGAGGGTGTCCAGCTCGTCGAGACCGACGCCCTGCGCACGCGTCCCGACGATGAGGCCATCGAGCTGGGAGCCGACGACGCCGCCGACATGATCGCGATCGTCGAACGCAATCAGCCCGGCCCGTTCCGCCCCCGCACGTACGAGCTCGGCCGGTACATCGGCATCCGTCGCGAGGGGCGGCTCGTCGCGATGGCGGGCGAGCGCCTGCACCCCACCGGCTGGACCGAGATCAGCGCGGTGGCGGTGGATGCCGATCACCGGCGCCAGGGCCTGGCCTCGCGCCTGGTGCTCGACGTCGCCTTCCACATCCAGCAGCGCGGGGACAGCGCGATGATGCACGCGGCCGCGGCGAACGTGAACGCGATCGCGGCGTACGAGAAGCTGGGATTCGCGCTGCGGCGACGCAACCGCTTCGCGGCGGTGCGCACCCCGGCATAGCGGCTGGGCCGCGACGGCGCGCGAGCGCTCAGCCGCCGAATCGCTCCGCGAGCGCCGCCCGCCGCACCTTGCCGGCGTCGTTGCGCAGCGGGGTGCTCGAGACGTGCAGCGCGACGGGTGCGCGACGACCGAGGTGCGCCCCCGCGTGCGCCATCACCGACGCGGATGCCGCGGGGTCGGTGAGCCGGACGGCGGCGTGCACGACCTGGCCCAGGTCGTCGTCGGGAACGCCGAAAGCCACGGCCTCCTCGACCGCCGGATGCTCTTCGAGCACCGCTTCCACCGTCGCGGGGGCGATCTTGTCGCCGCCGCGGTTGATGAGGTCGTCGGCGCGGTCGTGCAGGAAGAGGTAGCCGTCGGTATCCCGGTGCCCGACGTCGCCGAGGGTGTCCCACCCGGCCTCGTCGCGGCGCGAGGACGCACCGAGGTAGGAGTACGCGGCGGTGGCGCCGCGGCGCATCCAGACCAGGCCGGTCTCGCCCGCGGGCAGGTCGTCGCCGCCGTCGTCGCGGATGCGGATCTCGGTGCCGCCGATCGGACGCCCGACGCTGCCCGGACGTTCGAACCATTCCGTCCCCGTGATGCGCGTGAGGCCGTTGGACTCGCTGCCCGCGTACACCTCGTCGACGCGCTCCGGTCCGAGCCAGTCGAGGAAGGCGCGCTTGAGCGCGGGGGCGCACGGCGCCCCCATGTGCAGCACGCTCTCGATGCTCGCGACGCGCTCGGCGCTGCGCGCCTCGGCGGGCAGACGCAGCAGGCGCGCCATCATCGCCGGCACCAGCAGACCCCAGGTCGCGCGGTGCGCCTCGACGGCATCGATCCACGCGCGCGCGTCGAAACGATCGAGGATGACGAGCCGGTGCCCGGTGAGCAGACCACGGAACGCGTACGTGAAGACCGCCGAATGCCACAGCGGGCCGGCGACGATCTGGGTCGCGACCCGCGGGAGGAACGCGGCGACCGGTCGTGACGGGTCGAGGGTCGCCGGCGCGGCCGCCCGCACGATCTTCGGTCGCCCCGTCGACCCCGAGGTGGCCGGGGCCTTCCAGCACGACGCCGCGACATCGGGCAGCGCGCCCTCGCGCGGAGCGACCCGCACCCCCGACAGCCACGCGACGTCGGCTGATGCGGGCCGCTCTCCCACGGCGGCTGCGGGACGCGCGACCGCATCGAGGTCGGCGCGCTCCGCGGCGGTGAGGGAGGTCGACAGCGGCTGGGGCGTCGCGCCCGCGCGCCAGATCCCGAAGCATGCGATCACGAAGTCACGCCCGTTCGGCAGAGACACCGCCACGGTGTCGTCGCGACCGACCCCGCGGTCGATCAGCTCCCACGCGAACGCCGTGGCCGCGGCATCCAGCTCTCCCACGGTCAGCACGCCCTGGGCGTCGAGCACGATCGGCTCACCGCGGTCGGCTCGCGCCCGCTCGGCGAGGATCGCCGAGAACGTACGCTCGGTCACCGCGCGCTCCGCTCGGGCAGGCGCGCGTAGAACTCCTCGTGCGCCCGCGCGGCGCGGTCCCAGGTGTGGGCGCGCGCGAGCGCGAGCCCGGCGGCCGCGTCGGTCTCCGCATCGCCCCGCAGCACCGCGTCGAGCCGGTCGGCGATCTCGACGGGCGTCGAGGCGACGAGCACGGTGTCGCCGAACACCTCGCGGATCACCGGCAGGTCGCGCGCGACCACCGGCGTCGAGGCGGCGAGCGCCTCCATCGCGGCCAGACCGAAGCCCTCCTTCGTCGAGACGAAAGCGAGCGCGCGGGCCGCGGCGACGAGGGCGGGCAGCGCGTCGTCGTCGACCGCTCCGAGCACGAGGGGCTGGATGCCGAGCTCTTCGGCCCGTGCCTCGAAGCGAGCGCGGTACTCGCGGTAGTCGAAGAGCGTCTCGCCGCCGCCGAAGACCAGCCGCAGGCCGGGATGCGCGCTGCGGACTCGGGCGTAGGCCTCGAGCAGGTCGATCGAGCCCTTGCGCGGCTCGATCCCCCCGAGCGCCAGCACGTAGTCGCCGAGCTGCGCCCGCCAGCGCTCCCGCCCGACCACCCCGGCGGTACCCGCCGCGGCGGCGAAGCGCTCGGCATCCACGCCGTTCGCGATCACCTCGGGCCGCACGCCATACGCCTGCTCGACCTCGCGCGAGACGGCATCCGAGACGCACAGCCGGGCCACGGGCTCGATCACCGCGCGGTCGTGGCACGCCACCAGCTGCGGCGTCGTGAACGCGTCGAGGTGGTGGATGGTGCGCACGACCGGGATGCCACGGCGCAGCGCCGCGTTCGCCGAGATGCAGTCCTGCGCGTGCACGACGTCGACCGCGGGATCGAGGGCCGCGGCCATCAGCTCGATCGAGCGTTCGATGCGCTCGCCCACCCCCTCGCCCTCGACCGGGGGAAACGGCACGACCCGCACGTCGACGCGCGGATCCACCGGGCGGAAGAAGGCCGTGTCATGGCCGCGTCCGAGCGTCCACACCTCGACCTCGTGGCCGCGCGCCGCGAGCGCCTCGGCGAGCGCGAGGGTGTGCACGACACCGCCGCGGGGTTTGGTGGAGTAGGTCAGCTGCGCGATGCGCATCGGCATCCTTTCCGGGCCCGGTCTACGCCGGAGCGGTGAGGCGGTAGGCGTGCTCGGCGCGCTGCGCGAGGTGGTTGAGCTTGCGCCGTGCGCGCGCGACGTGGGCGGCGACGTCGGCCTCGGCGACGGCGAGACCGCCCTTCGCCCACGTCTTCGCGACGATCTCGCCCGCCGGGTCGACGACCTTCGCCTGCCCGAGGAAACGCAGGCCACCCAGCACGCCGGTCTGGTTCGACGAGACGAGGTACACCTGGTTCTCGGCGGCGCGGGCGCAGTCGTACAGGTCGAACAGGTGCGCCTGGCGGTCGTTGCGGATGCGGTCGGAGCGGTCGGTGACGCTCGCCGGCCACGCGCTCAGGCACGCGATGATCTCGGCGCCGTCGAGCGCGATCGAGCGCGCCGCCTCGGGGAACGTCTTGTCGAAGTCGATGAGCATGCCCAGAGGCCCGACCGGGGTGTCGAACGCGCGGAAGCCCGTGCCCGCGGCGTAGACCTCCGACTCGCCCAGGGGCAGATGCACCTTTCGGTGGGTGCCGAGCACCCCGTCGCCGGTCACGCAGACGGCGGTGTTGTAGCGCCGCTCCTCGCCGTTCTCGACCGCGCGCTCGGCGATGCCGAAGCACACCGTCATGTCGCCCGCGAGCTCCACGATCGCCGCCACCTCGGGGCCGTCGATCTCGACCGAGTGCGGGATGCCGTCGCCCTCGTCGACGGGGTGGTGCAGGTCGAGAAGGTAACCGCCGATCGTGGCATCCGGGAGTATGAGAAGGTCGACCCCGCGTCCGCGAGCGTCATCGACGATGCCGGGGAGCTTCGCGAGCGTGCGTTCGACGTCGCGACCGAAGTGGGCCGCCACCGCAGCCATCGTGACGGATGCCATTCCCCGAGAGTACGCGGTGGCCGTTCAGCGCACCGCGAGGACGGCGCGCGACGCCGTCACGATCGAGGCGGCGACGTGCTCGGCATCCCGGGCGATCGCGTGGAAGCGTCCCGACCCCCACGTGTGCAGCCACGGAAGCCCGACGAACGAGAAGCCCGGAACGGCCGTCGCACCTCGCTCGTGCGCGGGGCGTCCTTTCGCGTCGAGCACGTCGAGCTCACCGAGCCACGACCAGTCGGCGCGGAAGCCGATGGCCCAGACGACGGCGTCGATCTCGTCGAGGTCGACCGCGGTGGGGGCGCCGTCGGGCGTCCACACCGGCCGATAGCGCTCCTCGGTCGGGGCGTCGATCCCCTCGCGGGCGATGTAGGCGTCGATGTCGTTCTTGATCGACTCGGCGACCGAGTCGGCGTGGTCGAGGTTCGCCGCGAGGCTGTCGTCGAAGGCCAGCACCCCGTCGGCGATGCCGGTGGCCCGGCCGTGCAGGCGCATGCCCTGCGCGGCGAACGCGCGGAGGTCGATGTCGCGACCCCCGTCACGGCCGGTGACGTAGTGGTTGGTCGCGGCACGCTTGGCCGCCGCCTGCGCGCCCGCGGGCACGTCGTACACGCCCATGTCGGCGAGCCACCTCATGCAGTCGCGCCCCCGGTAGAACCGCGCGACGCGCGGTGCACGCCCCACCGCCAGGTGCACCCGGCGCCCCTCGAGGTGCAGGTCCTCGGCGATCTGGGTGCCGGACTGCCCCGTGCCGACCACGAGCACCGTGCCCGGCAGCTGCGCGGCGTTGCGGTAGTGGTGCGAGTGCAGCTGCACGATGCGCTCGGGCAGGTCGTCGGCCCACGCGGGCGTGATCGGGCGGTGGTACCCGCCGGTCGCCGAGGTCACCGTGTCGGCGGTGATCTCCCCCGCGCTCGTCTGCACGACGAACACCCCGTCGTCGCGGCGGTCGACCCGGTGCACCTCCACGCCCTCGGCGAGCGGCGCGTCGAAGGAGTCGGCGTAGCCGCGCACCCAGGCGTAGACCTCGTCGCGGGTCATGAACCCGTCGGGGTCGGGCCCGTCGTACGGATAGCCGGGCAGCCGGCAGTGCCAGTTCGGCGTCACGAGGGTGAAGTTGTCCCAGCGCCCGTCGCGCCACTCGTGCGCCGCGGACTCCCGCTCGATCACCACGTGCTCGACGCCCGCACGCGCGAGGTGCCAGCTGACCGAGAGGCCCGCCTGCCCACCCCCGACGATCACGGCGGGGTAGTGGTCGCCCGCTCGGAGCTCGACGGGGATCACGACGCCACCGCCGGAAGCGGCGGCTCCATGCGGAGCACCGTGACCTCGCCGCCGGAGTAGGCGGCCGCGGTCTGCACGATCTCGTCTCGGGATGCCATGGCCGAGGTGCACGCGAAACCGTAAGCGGCTCGCACGCGTTCGCCCGCGGCATCCAGAGCTTCGCGGGCTCGCTCGACGAAGTCGGCGACGCCGTAGCGCTCCCCAGTGATGAGGTAGTCGTGCATGACGAGGCTGGGCGAGTAGTGCGAGGACTCGGCGCCGTCGGGCCAGCGCACCGCGAAGCGCATCTCAGGCACGGGCCAACTCCTTCCATCCCTCGACGTGCGCGCCGGTCGTCTCGGCGACGGGTCCGTACACGTCGGGGCGACGGTCGCGCAGGTGGAACATGCCCCCGCGCATCGCCCGGAAGGTCTCTTCGACGTCGATCTCGGCGATCGCGAGCCCCGTCCCGAGAAGCGTCGTCGCGAGGATGTTCCCGCCCGGGTCGACGACCTTCGCGTTGCCGACGTACCGTAGCGACCCGAACGTGCCCGACTGGTTCGATGCCATCCAGAAGACCTGGTTGTCGAGGGCCCGCGCGATGTCGAACTGGTTGAACCGGTAGGTCCAGCGGTCGTCCTGCAGGTTCTCGGCGGTGGCGGTGCGGGCCGCGGGCCACGCCGACATGCTCACCACGATCTCGGCGCCGTCGAGGGCGAGCATGCGCGCGGCCTCGGGGAACGCCTTGTCGTAGCAGATCTGCATGCCCACGCGCCCGATCGGGGTGTCGAACGCCTCGTACGTGTCCCCCGCCGAGTACGACATGTTCTCACCCAGCGGCTGGTGCACCTTGCGGTACGAGCCGTAGATGTTCTCGCCGTCCAGGCACACCGCCGCGTTGTAGCGCGTCTCGCCGTCGTCGGCGAGCTCGCAGAAGCCGATCGTGAGGATCATGTCGCCGGCGATCTCCTGCACCCGGGCGATCTCGGGACCGTCGAGCCGGATGGCCGGGGGCATCGACCTCGTGGTCGTCTTGACGGTGTCGCCGTGGTTGCCGAGCGACGAGAGGTAGCCGCCGATCGCGGCCTCGGGGAAGGCGAGGAACGACACCCCCGCGGCCCGCGCTTCGGCGACCAGGTCGGCGATGAGCGCGTAGTTCTGCTCGAGGTCTCGGGTGAAATTGGCCGAGACGGCGGCGACGGTGATCGACATGGCGAACCTCAGAGGTTGTACGTGGAGTTGATGATCGCGCCCTTGCGCGCGTAATAGATGAGCGCGTCCTGCACGTCGAGGGGATGCGCGGGGATGACGCCCTCGATGAGGTCTTCTTCGCGGATGCCGTGCAGGGCCAGGCCGAAGCGGCAGCAGTAGACCGTGCCGCCCTCCTTGATGAAGGTCTCGAGCGAGTTGTTCATGTTGAGCTCACCCGGGAAGCCCGCATCTCCCGTGGTCGGGAAGCCGCGGTTCGCCGTGGCGGCGAGGGTGCCGGGGCCGTACAGGTAGATGGCCGACTCGAAGCCCTTGCGCAGGGCGCGGGTGGCCTGGAGGATCGCGACGAAGCTCACCGACGACTCGTGCGGGATGCCGTGGATGAGCGTGAAGTACGTCTCGCCGTCCTCGGCCTGGAAGTCGGGGAACAGCTTCGTCGAGCCGTAGATGTTGCTGCCCTTGGGAAGCGAGGGGTGCGGAACCTCGCCGAGGGACTTCGCAATGTTCTCGGCGATCTGGGCGTCGATGTCGGTGGTCATGGTCGTGTCCTTCGCGTCGGTGGTGCCGGGGATGGAGCGCGTGTCTGGTACCAGGCTCGCGTCCGTGTGTTTCGGATTGGTTTCGACCGGAATGAGCTTGCGTTACGCCTTGCCGAGCCCGGTGGCGCCCGCCTCGACGACGGTGGTCTCGACCCCGTCGGGCCACCGCAGCACGACACCGGTCGCCGCCGTGAGCTCGCCGATGGTCGAGGTGGCGGCCAGCGGGGACGACATGTCGGGAGCGTCGGCCGTGACCATGCCGAAGCCGGGGAAACAGGTCAGCCAGTCACCGAAGGCGACGTCGTCGGGCGTCGGGATGTCGGCGACGTCGAGGCGCGCGCCGACGCCCGAGGCCTCGGCGAGCATCGCGGTGGTGCCGACGATGCCGGCCATGCTGACGTCTTTTGCGGCGGCGGGACGGTGCTCGGGGACGAGCCCCGCGAGGTGGCGCAGCTCCTCCCCGGTGCGCGTGGAGGTGGAGTCCCACTGGCGCCCCTCGAAGCCTCGGCGCCATCGCCCGTGCAGGTCGATGGTGAGCCCGAGCGGCTGCCCCGGCTTTCCCCCGCCCCCGGGCACGGGATGGGAAGCGCGGCCGAGGGCCGTGACCGCTAGCGACGACGCTCCACCCCACTGGGTATGACCGCCGAGGATCGGCACACCCCACGCCACGGCGGCGCTGCGCAGCCCCGAGACGATACGACGCGCCGCCGACGCGGTGGGCGCCGCCACGGCATCCATCAGCCCGACCGCACGCGCCCCCATCGCCGAGAGGTCGTTGACGTTCACCAGCACCCCGCACCACCCCGCCCATTCGGGGTCTTTGTCGATGAGGGCGGGGAGGATCGCGTCGGTGGCGACCACGACGTCGGTGCCCGCCACGAGAGCGCCGTCATCGCCGATCCAGCCCGGGCCGCCGAGGCCTTCGGGGTGGTCGTCGCGGATTCCCGAGAGCACGTCACCCAGGGGAACCTTCGTCGCCCGCACAAGCGCGGCGAGACGGTCGATGGGCCAGCGCATGCGCACGTGGGGCGTTCCGGCGACGATCGTCGATCCCCAGCTCTCCCAGCCGAGGTGGCGGAAGAGGGGCTCGTTGCGCTCCTGCACCATCGCCTCGAACCGCACGACCCCCCGCGCGAGGGCTTCCTGACACGCCGCGCGCACCAGGGCGGAGCCGATGCCCCCGGCGTGCCGCGCAGCGCGGCGCACCGCGAGCCGGCCTCCCGTCCACCACCCGAGGTCGCGGGTCGTGGCGGGCGCGAGACGCACGCCCCCGAGGACGTCTCCGTCGGCGGTCGTCGCGACGAGCACGACGGTACGCGGGTCGTCGTCGATATCGTCGCGGTCGTGGGCGTCGAACAACCCCTGCTCGTGAACGAAGACCTCGCGGCGGATCGCCCGGTAGGCCTGCGTCTGCGCCTCGTCGGCGACCCGGATCTCCCACGCTGTCGGCGCGAGCCGGACGCGCGACCCGGTCAGCACCGGCACGTCGAACATCACGCGCCCGCCGTCTTGAGCACGCTGCACGCCCCGCACGCTGCGCAGCCGGCCTTCTGGTCCTCACCGCGCATGCCCGCGGCGTGCAGCAGCCTCGCCACCCGGGAGGTGATGTCGTCGACGACCGCCCGGTGGGGCGCGGGCACCTTGTCGATGTCCGTGGCGAGCGTGCCCTTCAGCGGTCGGAAGGGGACGACGAAGGGGTAGACGCCCATGTCGATGAGCTCGCGGGCCCCCTCGACCGCTTCGTCGGGGTCCTCCCCCATCCCCACGATGAGGTAGGTCGACACCTGGTTCCACCCGAAGACGCGGACGGCCTCTCGCCACGCGGCACGGTACTCGTCCATGCTCACGCGCGACTTGCCCGGCATCCACCTCCGACGGACCTCGTCGTCCATCGACTCGACGTGGATGCCGATCGAGCGGGCGCCCGCGTCGTAGAGGTCGGTGATGGCCTGGAGGTCGGCCGGCGGCTCGCACTGCACCTGGATCTCCAGCTGCGGCACGGCGGCCTTGACCGCGCGGACGCAGCGGGCCAGGTGCTTGGCTCCCCGGTCCCACCCGTTGGAGGTTCCGGTGGTCATGACCATGTGCGTGACGGCGTCGAGCCGCACCGCGGCCTCGGCCACCTCGGCGAGCATCGCGGGCGTCTTGACGGCGATCGTGGCGCCGGCGTCGAGCGAGGCCTCGATCGCACAGAACCGGCAGCGCTCGCTCTCGTCGTACCGCACGCACGTCTGCACGACGGTGGTGGCGAGCACGTTCTTGCCGTGCAGCTTGGCGATCTTGTCGTAGGCCACGCCCTCGGCGGTCTCGAGGTCGTAGAACCGGGGACGCACGACCGGGGCGACGTCGAAGCCGAGATCGGCGCCGTCGCGCGTGAGGCGCCCCGAGGCGGTGATCACGTACGGACTGTCCGGATTGAGGGGGATCGCGGCCCCCTCGCCGTCGACGACGAAGTGGCCGTCGTCGCTGGGGCCGGCCCCGCCCGTGCGGCGCACGGGGGCGTCGCTGCGGACGCCGAGCAGGGCTAGGCTGACACGGGTCGAGACCCGGTCACGATCCACCGGTGCGAGCGCTGAAGCGTTGTCCATGCACTCCAGTAGAACCACGGGGTGTTTCGAGACGACGTCGATCGGATAGCGGTTCTGTTTCCGTGCCCGAATTCCCCTGGCGATGACGGACCGTGACGACCGGATCCCTCACGACGGGCGTCGCCGTTAGCGTGGCGGGGTGACCCGCCCCCTCCGCTCCCTCGGCTTCCTCACCATCGGCCTCTTCGACCGCGAGAACCCGCGCGCGGGTCACGAGACGACGCTGTCGATCATCGAGCGCGGCGAGCGCCTCGGCTTCGACAGCGCGTGGCTGCGCGACCGCCACCTGCAGTACGGCATCTCCTCTCCCGTGGCGATGCTCGCCGCGGCATCCCAGCACACGAGCCGCATCCGGCTCGGCACCGCCGTCATCCCCCTCGGGTGGGAGAACCCGCTGCGCCTCGCGGAAGATCTCGCGACCGTCGACGTGCTCACCGGCGGGCGTCTCGAGCCCGGTTTCTCGGTCGGTCCTCCCCACCGTCTCGACGAAATCGCCCCGGCGCTGTACCCCGACACCGCCGATCGGGAGGACTTCGGCTACGAGCGCCTCGCACGGCTCCGGCGCTTCCTCGCCGGCGACGCCGTCAGCCCGTTCGCCGGGACGGAGGGCATCGAAGAGTACTCGGAGCGCATCGAACCGCACGCGCCCGGTCTCGCCGATCGCCTCTGGTACGGCGCCGGGAGCCCGGCATCCACGATCTGGGCCGCCGAGAACGGCTTCCACCTGCTGACCAGCAGCGTCATCCAGTCGGTGCACTCCACCGACTTCGACGCCGAGCAGGACGCGCAGATCCGCCTGTATCGCGACACGCACTCCGACGGAGAGAACGCCCGGGTGTCGCAGGGACTCGTCGTCGTGCCCACCGACACGGCGACGCCGGAACAGCGTCGGCGCTACGAGGCCTACGCCGAGTCACGGCGTGGGCGCGTCGGCATCCCCCAGGGTCCGCGTCGGATGCTGTTCGCCGAAGACCTCGTGGGCACGTCGGAAGAGATCGCCGACCGGCTGTTGTCGTCGCGGTCGTTCCCCCAGGTCGACGAGGTGGCCTTCGCGCTGCCCTTCTCCTTCGAGCCCGACGACTACGCACAGATCCTCGAGGACATCGCCGGGCGGCTCGGGCCGCTGCTCGGGTGGGCGCCGGTCGCGCCCGCCTGACGCGAGCGCAAGCAAAGTCGAGTGTCCAGAACACCCGGACGATTTTTCGAGCCGTCCGGGTGTCGTGGACACTCAACGCCCGGCGGGACGCCGCGCGCCTCAGCGCTGCCGCGCCACCGCCCGCACCAGCCGCGCCGCGGCCTCGCGCAGCAGCGACTCGCCGGTGTCGCCGTAGGCGAGGCGCAGGTGCCGGTCGGCATCCGTCCCCGGCCCCGAGGGGAAGAACGAGCCACGCTGGTACTCCACGCCCTCGGCGCTCGCGTCGGCGGCGAGCCTGTCGGCATCCACCCGGTCGTCGACGAGGCGCGGCCAGAGGAACAGTCCACCGTCGGGGACGGTGACGTCGAAGGAACCGGATGCCGAGAGCGCCTCGGCCAGGGCGTGCGCCCGCGACCGGTACAGCTCCCGCGCGCCCGTGAGGACCCGGTCGAACAGCCCCGTGTCGCTCGTCAGCAGCTCGGCGACCACCGCCTGCACGAGGGTCGACGAGTGCGAGTCCTGGCGACTGCGCAGGGCGACGGCATCCGGGACCAGCCGCTCGGGCAGCACGACCCACCCCAGGCGCAGACCCGGGCCGAGGGTCTTCGTGAAGGTGTTGACGTGGATGACGTGGTCGGAGTCGTGGAACGGAGCGAGCGACTCGGGCTCGCCGTGGAAGCGCAGTTCGCGGTAGGGGTCGTCGGCGAAGACGACGAAGCCGTACTTCTCGGCCAGGTCGACGAGCTCGCGGCGCCGGGCCGTGGGCAGCGACGACTGCGACGGGTTGTGGAACTCGGGCACCGTGTAGACCGCGGCGGGCCGGGCTCCGGCGCGGAGCTCCGCGGCGAGCGCGTCGATGTCGAGCCCCTCGGCCCCGACCCGGATCGCCAGCACGCGCGCGTCGGCGAGCTCGAGCCCGCGCAGGAACAGCGGGAACACCGGGTTGTCGACAGCGACGAGGTCGCCGCGCTCGAGCACCGTCTGCACCGCGATCGCGAGACCGTGGAATCCGCCGTTGGTGACGAGCACCCGCTCCACGGCCACGCCCTCGTGGGCGGCGATCCACTCGCGCAGCGCCGGGATGCCCTCGGTCCGCGAGTACTGCAGCGACGGCGCGCCGGGCTGAGAGAGGACACGGGCGGTCGCCTCGGCCAGTTCGGCGGTCGGCAGCACGGAGGGATCCGGGATGCCGCCGAGCAGCTCGATCGCATCCGGGCGGCGATCGCGCAAGGTCTGGTCGCCGAATCCTCTCGGCGCGCTGAAGGCGCGGACGAGCGCGGGTCGGGTGGGGGCGAGAACGGTCATCGCAGGCTCCGGAGATCGGGGGCGGGAATGGCGTCGACGAGGGCGCGGGTGTACTCCTCGCGGGGGTGCGAGAGCACGTCGGCCACGCGCCCGGCCTCGACGACGCGGCCGTTCTGGAGCACCGACACGGTGTCGGCGATCTGCCGAACGAGCGCGAGGTCGTGCGAGACGAAGAGATACGTCAGCCCCCGCTCGCGCTGCAGGCGCAGCAGGACCTCGAACACTCCCGCCTGCACGGTCACATCCAGCGCCGAGGTCGGCTCGTCGAGCACGATGACGTCGGGTTCGAGCACCAGGGCCCGGGCGATCGCGACGCGCTGACGCTGGCCGCCCGACAGTGCGTCGGGGCGGCGGCGAGCGAGGTGCGGCGGCAGGCCCACGGCATCCAGGGCCTCCGCGACCTTCGCGGACCTCTCGGCGCGCGTGCCGACACGGTACCGGTCGAGGGGCTCGCGCACGATCCGCCCGACGCTCCAGGTGGGGTCGAGGGAGGTGAAGGGGTTTTGGTAGACGAGCTGGAGGTGACGACGGATGCCGCGGAGCTCCGCCTCGGTGCGCTCGGTCACCGCCGCGCCGTCGACGAGGATCTCGCCGGCGTCGGGGGTCTCGAGCCCCAGCAGCAGGCGCACGGTGGTGGTCTTGCCGGAGCCCGACTCGCCCACGAGGGCATGGGTGGTGCCCGGCGGCACACGGAAGGAGACCCCCGACACCGCGGCGCGCGCGGCGCCGTCGACGACGAAGCTCTTCTCGACCTCGCGCACGTCGATCCGCGTCGAGATGGTGTCGGTGGTCCAGGCGTCGACGCCGCGCTCGTCGGCGCCGCGACGGTAGCGATCGGGGTTGAGCGCGGGAGCATCGGCCTGCAGCTGCCGGGTGTACGCCGACGCCGGCGCAGCGAAGACCGTCCGGGTGGTGCCCGCCTCCTGGACCCGCCCCTCCTTGAGCACCACGATCTCGTCGGTGCGCTCGGCGGCGATCGCGAGGTCGTGCGTGATGAGCAGGAGGCCGATCCCGAGCTCGTCGCGCAGCTCGCCGAGCAGGTCGAGGATGCGCTTCTGGATCGTGACGTCGAGGGCGCTCGTCGGCTCGTCCGCCACGAGCAGTTCGGGCCGTGGCAGCACCGCGAGACCGATCAGCACGCGCTGCAGCATGCCGCCGGAGAGCTGATGCGGATACGAGTCGTAGACGCGGGCCGGGTCGGGCAGACCCACCCGGGCGAAGATGTCGAGGACGGCCGCGCGGCGGTCGGGGGCATCCGTCAGCGCCGCCGCCTCGATCGCCTGCGCACCAACCGTGCGCACGGGGTTGAGCGCGTGCGAGGGGTCCTGCGGGACGAAGCCGAGGCGGCGGCCGCGGAAGGGCCGGAACCGCGCCTCGGAGAGCCCCAGCAGCTCGTCGCCGGCGAACTCGACGCTCCCGCTCGCCCGACCGGTGCCGCGCGGCAGAAGCCGCAGCACCGAGCGCGCGATCGTCGACTTCCCCGACCCGGATTCGCCGATGAGCGCGAGGCTGCCGCCGCGCGGGATCGCGAACGAGACGTCGTGCACCACGGGGGTGCGCCCGTACGCGACCGAGAGGTTCCGCACGTGCAGCAGGGGCGCGGGCGCGGTGGGCGCCTCGTCGCGGAGAGGAAGGGTGATGGTCATGACGTCCTCCTCAGCCATCGGCTGATGCGGTTGATCGACAGCACGGTCGCCACGGTCACCAGGGCCGGCCACACGACGAGCCACGGCGCGCGCGGGTAGTCCTTGCCCGCCGAGATGAGCAGACCCCAGTCGGATGCCGGGGGCGGATCGCCGTAGCCGAGGAAGGCGAGCCCCGCGATGACGAGGATCGACAGCCCGAACTGCAGCACGGCGAGGGGGATGAGCGAGCGCGAGGCGTTGGGGAGCACGTGCCGGAACAGCACGTGCAGGGGCGACCCGCCCTGCAGCCGCGCCGCCTCGACGAACACCGACGAGCGCACGCGCAGCACCTCGGACCGCATGACCCGGGCGAACACCGCCACGGCGGAGACGCCCGTCGCGATCGCGGCGTTGATGGTCTGGAAGCCCAGCGAGCTGACGATCACGACCGCCAGCAGGAACGCGGGGATCGCCAGCAGCACGTCCACGAAGCGGGCGAGCACCGTGTCGGTCCACGAGCCGAGGAACCCGGCGAGCAGGCCGATGAGGCCCCCGACGACGACCCCGATCGCCACGGCGACCAGGGCGCTCGTCACCGACGACTGGGCGCCGAAGACGATGCGTGCGAACAGGTCGCGACCGAGGTGGTCGGTGCCCAGCAGATGCGCTGCGCTCGGCGGCTGCAGCTTTTCGGCCGGCACGCCCTGCGCGGGGTTCTGCGCCGTGAAGAGCCACGGCACGAGAGAGAAGGCCACGACCACGGCGACGACCGCGAACGAGACGATCACGTCGATCGGAACGGAGAGACGGATGCCGCGGGCGCGGGCGAGCGGTCCGCCCGGGGCTGATCCCGGCGCCGGGTCGGCCGCGGGCGGCGCCGGGGCCGCGACCGGGGACAGGGGTGCGGCGGTCATACGACGCTCGCCTCCTCGCGGAGCAGCGGTGCGGATTCCTCCGCCGCGGGGGCGGCGACGGTGCGCCCGCGCGAACCGATCGACACCCGCGGGTCGAGGAGCGGGTAGGCCAGGTCGGCGATGAGGTTCACCACGACGAACACGATCGCCGCGAGCGAGACCACCGCCTGCAGCACCGGGAGGTCCTGGCTGGCCACGGCCTGCTCGACGAGGGTGCCGATGCCGACGCGACCGAAGATCGCCTCCGTGATGAGCGCCCCGCCCAGCAGCTCGCCGACGATCAGCGCGAGCACGGTCACCGTCGGCAGCGCCGAGGGCTTCACGAGGTGACGCAGGAACAGCGCCCCCTGCCCGAGGCCGCGCGAGCGGGCCACCGCGACGTACTCCTGCCGCGACTCGTGGTCGAGAGAGGCGATGAGCACCTCGGCGAGCTGCGCCGAGACCGGGATGCCGAGAGCCACCGCCGCGAAGAACGTTCCCCAGGGCGTCTCGGTGTCGATCATGCTGAAAAGTCCGAGCCCGAAGGCGAAGACGTGGATCAGCAGAAGGCCGATCACGAAGTTCGGCACGGACAGGAAGAGCGAGGGCAGCGAGCGCAGCACTCCCTGACCGAGCCGGGGCGGAAGGAACTGCGTGCCGTACGCGATCGCGACGGCCAGCACCACGGCGACCAGGAGGGCTGCCCCCGCGAGGCTGAGCGTCGAGCCGAGCGCGTCGAGCACGAGGGTGCCGACGGGCAGGTTCGATCGCAGGGAGACGCCGAGGTCGCCGACGACGAAGCGGCCGAGCGACGACCCGAGCTGCACCCACCACGGCTGGTCGAGGCCGTAGTACGCCACGATGCGGGCGATGTCGTCGTCGGTGAAGCCGTTGTCGGGGTTGCGCAGGGTGCTCGTGATCGGGTCGCCGGGCAGGATGCTGATCACGAAGAACGTGAACAGGTACGCCAGCAGCACGACGACGAGCGCCTGGCCCGTGCGCCGCAGCGCGAAGCGGCCGTAGGTGCCGAGCATGCTCTCTCCTTTCGTTCGCGAAGGCCGGGAGGACGTCAGCGGGTGAGCCAGGCGTCCAGGTAGTACGCGTAGGCGAGACCGTTGTACGAGACGCCGTTCACCTCGGGTGCCTGCACGTACACGCGCTGGACGATCTGGGTGAGCGGCACGAAGTAGCCCTGCTGAAGGACGTATCCCTGTAGCTCGTCGGCCACCTTGGCGCGGGCGTCACGGTCGGTGGCCGTGGCGATGCGCGTCGACAGGTCGTTCAGCGTGGCATCCGAGGTGCCCACCTTGAACCAGTCCTCGTCGCCCTTCTTCTGCGAGGTGAGGACGCCGGCCACGGTCCCGACATCGACGAAGCTGCGGGTGATCTCGTTCGCGGGGACCGCGGCGTTGCCGATGACCTTCTGCCCGTAGGTCGGAACGTCGTAGGTCTCGAGGTTCACCTCGAAACCGAGGCTCGTCAGCTGCTGGTCGACGAGCTCGTCGACCGACTGCGAGGCCTGCAGGTACGGGTTGGGATAGAGCGTGAACGACAGCTTCTGACCGTTCTTCGTCCGCACGCCGTCGGCTCCCTTGACCCAGCCGGCTTCGTCGAGGAGGGCGGCGGCCTTGTCGGGGTCGTACGCGAAGTCGGCGCTGTGATCGGTCGCCTCGGGCACCGTGCTCTGGAACAGCGACTCGGCAGCGAACCAGTCGGGGGTGTAGACCGTCGACAGGATCTCGTCGCGGTCGATGCCGTGCTGCACGGCCTGGCGCACCGCGATGTCGTCGAAGGGGGCCACCGAGGTGTTCAGGGCGTAGCCGTTGACGAACCCGAGGTAGCGGGGCGTCTCGACGGTCAGCCCCTCCTGCTTCAGGGCCTCCAGATCCTGCGGACTGGCGTTGTACGCCACCTGCGCCTGGCCGGACTCGACCGAGGCGGTGCGCAGGGTGGGCTCGGCGACCTGCTTGTAGGTGATCGTGTCGAGATAGGCCGCGCCCTGGTGGCCGACGGCCTCGGGGCCCCAGTCGTAGTCGTCGCGCTTCTTCAGCACGACGCTGTCGCCCTCGGCGACCTTCTCGACGACGAACGGGCCGCTGCCGATGTCCTTCGTGAGATCGGCCTGCTGCGCGGCGGGGAGAGCGAGGGTCGTCGGCGAGATGAGAATCGAGCCGTGGTAGGCCAGGGTCGGGATGAAGCTCAGGGTCGGAGCCGAGAACGACACCTTCACCGTCGTGGCATCCACCGCTTCCGCACCCACGTAGTTCGCCGAGGGGAACAGGCCGATGCGGTTGATGCCGTCGTCGGGTCGTCCCTTCGCCCAGATGTCGATGTTCGCGACGACCGCAGCGGCATCCAGCGGCGTCCCGTCCGAGAACGTGACGCCGTCCTTGAGATGCAGGGTGAACTGCGTCTTGTCGGCGCTCTCGTCCCAGCTCTCGGCGATCCACGGGCTGAGGTTCCCCTCGGCGTCGACGTAGATCAGCTTGTCGGTGAGGTTGCCCCAGATCTGGCCCTGGTAGCTCGAGATCGCGCTGTTGCCCGGGATCCAGGTCGCGCCGAGCGAGTCGATGAGGAAGACGAGGTCGCCGCCGGGCTTCGGCGTGGAGCTCTCGGCCGGGCCGGCTGCGGTACCGGCGCCGCAGCCGCTGAGAAGGACGGCGCCGACGGTGAGGGCGGAGGCGACGCCGAGGAGGCGTCGGAAGCGACTGGTCATGAGGGTCCTTGTGCTGTGAGGAGGTGCTGTGGGGAACGGGTTTCAGAGGGCTTTGCCGGGATTGAAGAGTCCGGTCGGATCGAGCGCGTCCTTGATCGCGAGCTGGGCTGCGCGTACGCGCTCGGCGAGCTCCTCGGCGGCGAGCTCGCGTTTGACCGTGCCGATGCCGTGCTCACCGCTGACCGTGCCGCCGACGGCGAGAGCCGCGCGGACGAGATCGTCGGCCGCGTCGTGCAGGACCGCGGGAACGGCGGCGGGATCGGCGCCGGCGGGGATGGGCAGGGTGATGACGGGGTGCAGGTTGCCGTCCCCCGCGTGGGAGACGGCGCTCACGGCGACGCCGTAGCGCTCCTCGAGGGCGGGGAAGCCCGCGAAGACCTCGGCGATGCGCGACTTCGGCACGGCGACGTCGCCCCCGATGAACCAGGTTCCCTCGCCGAGGCGCCGGCCCGAGCGTCGCAGTTCCCAGAGCTCCTCGGCATCCGCGTCGCTCTCGACACGCACGCGAGCGCCGGCACCCTCGAGGGCGAGGGTGAGCTCGGTGGTCTGCTCATCGATGCCGAAGCCGTCGAGTTCGATGAGCAGCAGGGCGGCGCCCCGGGCGCGGAGTCCCGAGTCCTGCGCGGCGTCGATGCCGACGAGGGTGGGTTCGTCGAGGAACTCGATGACGCTGGGACGCACGCGCGACGCGGTGACGGCCCCGATCGCCGCGGCTCCCGCCGCGGTGGAGTCGAAGAACGCCGTCACCGTGCGGCGGGCGACGGGGAGGGGGCGGATGCGGACGGTCGCGCCGACGACGATGCCGAGGACTCCCTCGGATCCGACGAAGAGCGAGACGAGATCGAGGCCGGTCACGCCCTTGATCGAGCGGTGGCCGATCGAGACGAGGCTCCCGTCGGCGAGGACGACGTCGAGGGCGAGCACCGACTCGCGGGTGACGCCGTACTTGGCGCAGCGGAGGCCCCCGGCGTTGGTCGCGATGTTGCCGCCGATGGTCGAGATGCGCCAGCTCGCGGGGTCGGGCGCGTAGAAGAGGCCGAAGGGTTCGAGATGCTCGTTGAGCGCCGCGTTGAGGACGCCGGGTTCGACGACCGCGACCTCGTCGGCGGGCGAGACCTCCACGATCCGGTTCAGGCGGTCGGTCGAGATGACGAGCTGGGCGTCGGTGGCCGTCGCCCCGCCGGAGAGACCGCTGCCGGCTCCGCGCGGGACGACGCTGACGCCGTGGCGCGCGGCGAGGCGGACGAGCTGCTGCACCTCGGCGACCGTCGCGGGGAAGGCGACCGTGGGTCCGTCCGTCGCGCCCGCGATGGTGCGGGGCGCGGTACCCGCGTCGTGGGCGTACCCCGCCGTCTCGGGGGACGGCGGGCGCACGTCGAGGCCGGGGGCGTCGCGCTCGATGTCGTCGAGCAGCGCGGACAGGCCCGTGCGCGGGGCGGTCGCGGTGGGAGCGCTCATGGGACTGACCTCTCGAGGTGGGGACGGGAGTGCAGCCGAAAGTAGGGCGGCGACGGAGGCGCCCTCATCTCGGGGGAAACGCACCGTCGCGAGACGTCACCGACCGACACGAGATGTCGCGGGGAGTCACAGTTGCCCGCGGGCGAGGGATCAAGCGTTACTGTGCGCTCGTTTACGGGGTACCGGTCCCTTCGACAAGCTCAGGGACCTCAGTTCCGACAAGCTCAGGGACCTCAACTCCTACCCGGCCTCGCGGAGCGGTCGCTGAGCCCGTCGAAGCGACCGCGGACACCGACACCGACACGGACACCGACGTAACAATGACGCCTCGCGGCGTTGTGTGACGCGGGCGATTGTGTCGACGCCGCACCGGCGGCACAGTGGGCCTCTCGGCGGGACCGGCCCGCCGCGAAGGAGTCCCGATGCCCGACCGCATCCACCTCGCCGTCGCCCTGGACGGCGCCGGCTGGCACCCGGCCGCCTGGCGCGAGACCACGGCCCGGCCCACCGCGCTCACCTCCCCCGCGTACTGGCGCGGCCTGGCCCGCACGGCCGACGGCGCCGGCCTCCTCTTCGCGACGATCGAGGACGCGCTGAGCCTGGGCGGTCGATCCGTCGAACCGGATGCCGAGACCCGGCGCGACCGCGTCCGGGGGCGCCTCGACGCGGTGCTGGTGGCGTCGTTCCTCGCCCCGGTCACGCGCCGCCTGGGTCTCGTCCCGACCGCGACCACCGCGCATCCCGAGCCCTTCCACCTCGCCACGGGACTCCAGACCCTCGACCACGCGAGCCGGGGCCGCGCCGGCGTCCGCCTCGTCGCGGGCTCGACGCCGCAGGAGCGGGCGAACTTCGGGCGCCGTACCGAGGGACCCACCGGGCTCCCGGCATCCGGTCGCGTCGAAGACGACCCCGCTCTGCTCGCGGCATTCCGCGAAGCGGGCGAGGTGGCCGATGTCATCCGGCGCCTGGCCGACTCGTGGGAGGACGACGCGATCGTGCGCGACCGCGAGACGGGGAAGTTCCTCGACCGGGAGCGCGTGCACAACGTCGCCTTCGAGGGCGAGTTCTTCTCGATCACGGGTGCCTCGATCGTTCCGCGCTCCCCGCAGGGCCAGCCGCTCGTCACCGCCCTCGCGCACCAGACGATCCCCTACCGTTTCGCCGCCGAACACGCCGACCTCGTCTTCGTCACCCCCGCCGATGCGGCTGCGGTCGGCGGCATCCGGGACGAACTGGCGGATGCCGCCGAGGCGACGCGCACGCTCGACGAACCGCTGCGCGTCTTCTCCGACCTGCTCGTGCTCGTCGAAGAGACGCGCGCCGAGGCTGCGAGCGTCTGGAACCGCCTGCAGGATCGCGCCGCGCTCACCACCGACGCGCGCGTGGTGGTCGGCACCGCGGACGACGTCGTGGACGAGATCCGCGCCCTGGCCGAGGCCGGTGTCGACGGCGTTCGTCTGCGCCCCGCCCGCCTTCCCGCCGACCTCGACGCGATCGTGGACCGCGTCGTTCCGCGCGCGGCGGCCGCCGGCATCCTGATCCCCGACGACGGGGCGCCGACGCTGCGCGAGCGCGTCGGGCTCCCCCGTCTCGCCAGTCGCTACGCCCGTCAGGAGGTCGGCGCATGACCCGCCGCCAGATCCACCTCGCCGCCCACTTCCCGGGGGTGAACAACACCACGGTGTGGACCGACCCGCGCGCGGGCAGCCAGATCGACTTCGCCTCTTTCGAATACTTCGCCCGCACCGCCGAGCGCGGCCTGTTCGACTACCTCTTCCTCGCCGAGGGCCTGCGCCTGCGCGAGCACCGCGGACGGCTGCACGACCTCGACGTCGCCGGTCGCCCGAACACCCTCGCGATCCTCACGGCCCTGGCCGCGGTGACCGAGC
>Ga0308159_1002291_pt1 | contig 22636 bp, 19 predicted proteins | sample PhyCR1_FD_201040 | JGI IMG/M metagenome (GOLD analysis project Ga0308159, IMG submission 201040) | Phyllosphere microbial communities from UC Gill Tract Community Farm, Albany, California, United States - DLSLC.R1 | ecosystem: Host-associated > Plants > Phyllosphere > Unclassified | place: USA... | reverse complement strand
GGCCGCTTCGGTGAGGTAGAGTTTTTTGCCGATATATTCGAACAGCGGCTGGCCGATCAACTCTTCCAGTTGGCGAATCTGCAAGCTGACGGCCGGTTGTGTAAGCGCCATTTCATCCGCTGCGCGGCTGTAGGACTTGAGATCACACACTTCGTTGAAAATCCGTAGCTGACGCAATGTCATACGCATCAATGACTTACGCACTTTTACCATCTCCCGCCAGTAGCTGAAGCGCCAACTATAAGTCTTTACTTATACACATCCCAACTTTTACTCATTTTTGTTAATCCCTGAACCGGCATAGGGTGTTCCTGCGGTAATCAGCTACACCTGCTGTTACAAAAGGTTGATTTGCCGGACGCTGTTTAACGGTCGAGGAAATACTCGTGATAACAAAAATCCTGATCGCCAACCGCGGTGAAATTGCTGTCCGGATCGTGCGCGCTTGCGCCGAGATGGGCATACGCTCGGTCGCGGTCTTTTCCGACGCCGACCGTCACGCTTTGCATGTAAAGCGTGCCGACGAGGCCCACAGCATTGGCGCTGAGCCCCTTGCGGGTTACCTGAACCCGCGCAAGCTGGTCAATCTGGCTGTGGAAACGGGCTGCGATGCATTGCATCCCGGTTATGGTTTCCTTTCCGAAAATGCCGAACTGGCCGACATCTGCGCCGAACGTGGCATTAAATTCATTGGTCCTTCTGCCGAAGTCATTCGCCGCATGGGTGACAAGACCGAAGCCCGGCGCAGCATGATCAAAGCGGGCGTACCCGTGACGCCAGGCACCGAAGGCAACGTTGCGGATATCGCCGAAGCCTTGCTTGAAGGTGATCGCATCGGCTATCCGGTGATGCTCAAAGCCACTTCCGGTGGGGGTGGGCGTGGCATTCGCCGCTGCAACAGCCGCGAAGAACTGGAGCAGGCGTTTCCTCGGGTCATCTCCGAAGCCACCAAGGCCTTTGGTTCGGCCGAAGTGTTCCTGGAAAAGTGCATCGTCAATCCCAAGCACATCGAGGCGCAGATTCTTGGCGACAGCTTTGGCAATGTCGTGCATCTGTTCGAGCGCGATTGCTCGATCCAGCGTCGCAACCAGAAGCTGATCGAGATCGCCCCGAGCCCGCAGCTGACCCCGGAACAGCGCGCTTATATTGGTGACTTGTCCGTGCGCGCCGCCAAGGCCGTGGGCTACGAGAACGCTGGCACCGTGGAGTTCCTGCTCGCCGAGGGCGAGGTGTACTTCATGGAGATGAACACCCGGGTGCAGGTGGAACACACCATCACCGAAGAAATCACCGGCATCGATATCGTCCGCGAGCAGATCCGCATTGCTTCCGGCCTGCCGCTCTCGGTGAAACAGGAAGACATCCAGCACCGCGGCTTTGCCCTGCAGTTCCGGATCAATGCCGAGGACCCGAAGAACAACTTCCTGCCCAGCTTCGGCAAGATCACCCGCTACTACGCCCCCGGCGGCCCGGGCGTGCGCACCGACACGGCGATCTACACCGGCTACACCATTCCGCCGTTCTACGACTCCATGTGCCTGAAACTCGTGGTCTGGGCCCTGACCTGGGAAGAAGCGATGGACCGTGGCCTGCGCGCCCTGGACGACATGCGCCTGCAAGGGGTCAAGACCACCGCCGCCTATTACCAGGAAATCCTGCGTAACCCGGAATTCCGCAGCGGTCAGTTCAACACCAGCTTCGTTGAGAGCCACCCGGAACTGACCAACTACTCGATCAAGCGCAAACCCGAAGAGCTGGCCCTGGCCATCGCCGCCGCCATTGCCGCCCACGCAGGCCTGTGAGGAATAAAACAATGTCCAAGAAGATTCATGTAACCGACACCATCCTGCGCGACGCCCACCAATCGCTGCTGGCGACCCGCATGCGCACCGACGACATGCTGCCGATCTGCGACAAGCTCGACAAAGTCGGCTACTGGTCCCTGGAAGTCTGGGGCGGCGCCACCTTCGATGCCTGCGTGCGCTTCCTCAAGGAAGACCCCTGGGAGCGCCTGCGCAAACTGCGCGCCGCGCTGCCCAACACCCGCCTGCAGATGCTCCTGCGCGGCCAGAACCTGCTGGGCTACCGCCATTACAGCGATGACGTGGTCCGGGCCTTCGTGGCCAAGGCGGCGGTCAATGGCATCGACGTGTTCCGCATCTTCGACGCCATGAACGACGTGCGTAACCTGCGGGTCGCCATCGAAGCGGTGAAAGCCGCCGGCAAGCACGCCCAGGGCACCATCGCCTACACCACCAGCCCGGTGCACACCATCGAGGCCTTCGTGGCCCAGGGCAAGCAGATGGAAGCCATGGGCTGCGACTCCATCGCGATCAAGGACATGGCCGGCCTGTTGACCCCTTACGCCACCGGCGAGCTGGTCAAGGCGCTGAAGGCCGAGCTGTCGCTGCCGGTGTTCATCCACTCCCACGACACCGCCGGCCTGGCTGCGATGTGCCAACTCAAGGCCATCGAGAACGGCGCCGACCATATCGACACCGCCATCTCCAGCTTCGCCTGGGGCACCAGCCACCCGGGTACCGAGTCCATGGTCGCAGCCCTCAAAGGCAGCGAGTTCGACACCGGCCTGGACCTGGAACTGCTGCAGGAAATCGGCCTGTACTTCTACGCCGTGCGCAAGAAGTACCACCAGTTCGAAAGCGAATTCACCGCCGTGGACACCCGGGTGCAGGTCAACCAGGTGCCGGGCGGGATGATTTCCAACCTGGCCAACCAGCTCAAAGAGCAGGGCGCCCTGAACCGCATGAACGAAGTGCTGGCCGAGATTCCACGGGTCCGTCACGACCTGGGCTACCCGCCGCTGGTGACCCCGACTTCGCAGATCGTCGGTACCCAGGCGTTCTTCAACGTCCTGGCTGGCGAGCGCTACAAGACCATCACCAACGAAGTGAAGCTCTACCTGCAAGGCGGCTACGGCAAGGCTCCGGGGGAAGTCGACGAGAAACTGCGGCGCCAGGCCATCGGCAGCGAGGAGGTGATCGATGTACGTCCCGCCGACCTGCTGAAGCCGGAAATGACCAAGCTGCGTGGCGAAATCGGCGCCCTGGCGCATTCCGAAGAAGACGTGCTGACCTACGCCATGTTCCCGGACATCGGGCGCAAGTTCCTCGAAGAGCGTGAGGCCGGCACCCTGGTTCCGGAAGTGCTGCTGCCGATTCCTGAAGCGGGCGGCGTGAGCAAGCCGGGCGGTGAAGGCGTGCCCACCGAGTTCGTCATCGACGTCCACGGCGAGACCTACCGCGTCGACATCACCGGCGTCGGGGTCAAGGCCGAAGGCAAGCGCCACTTCTACCTGTCCATCGACGGCATGCCGGAAGAGGTGGTGTTCGAACCTCTCAACGAATTCGTCGGCGGTGGTGGCAGCAAGCGCAAGCAGGCGAGCGCCCCGGGCCATGTCAGCACCACCATGCCGGGCAACATCGTCGATGTGCTGGTCAAGGAAGGCGACACGGTCAAGGCCGGCCAGGCGGTATTGATCACCGAAGCCATGAAGATGGAGACCGAAGTCCAGGCAGCCATCGCCGGCAAGGTCGTGGCGATCCACGTGGCCAAGGGCGACCGGGTCAACCCGGGCGAGATCCTGATCGAGATCGAAGGCTGAGTTCAGGCCTTCATCTGCAACGCTTTACCTCGGGGAGGCTACGGCCTCCCTTTTTTTGTCCACGATTTGCCTGAGTGCATTTTAGTGCACTTATTGTCTGCAAAAATTGGCTGTATCTGCATTACAATGCATTTCGCAGAGGTAATGACGCACCAAAAGTGCATTAAATTGCAGGTAATGAATGCTACAGCTGACTTTACAGGTCCATCGCGCCGGGACGTGGAGCGATGCGATGACCCTGATTTTCGAGCATCCCGAGCAGGGCTTCACCAGCCCTTGCCGTCTGGGTTATGAGCAGTCGTACCTGGCAGGCAATCTGGAAGCCTTTGCCACGCCGCTGGCGGGATCGGTGAGTGTGCGTCTGCCGCTGACCTGGGAACTGCTGCGCAGTCCGGGCGCCCCGGCGTTCCTGTATGACATTGCGCCGACGCTCACCATGCAGCGTTTTTTGGCCGAGCGCTCGGTGGACGCGCGCCCCGCCGGCATTGCCCCCGACTTGTTCCTGCTGGCCCGATCCAGCGCGGCCCCCATGGGCAATCTGCGGATCAAGGAGTCCCTTGCCGCCATGAATGAATGGCCGCTGCTGGGGTTCTCCCGGGCCGAGGTCAGCGCCCGCGACAACCGCTTTCTTGAATACGCCCATGAACAGGGAGCGGCAATGAGCGGTGCCACCGGTGCCGTTGGCGAGGCGACGAAGCTGCTGCTGACCCAGGGGCGAGACGGGTTGCTGTACCCCGATGCGCTGTTGGAAGACAGGTTGGCGGCGTGCCACTGGCTGGTGAAATGCCCGCCAGAGCAGGCGACGCCAAATGACTGCGACATGCTCAGAAGCGAGTTCCACTACTACCGGGCGCTGCAGCAGCTGGGCATCGATACGGTTCCCGCCCAAGGCCTGGCCCTGGAAGAGGAGCGGCAGCCGAGCCTGTGGATGCGACGCTTTGATCGTCGCCTGCACGGGCAGGGTGTGGAACGGCTGGCGCTGGAGTCCATCTATTCCCTGGCGGGGTTGCCCGGCCAGAGCCTGGGCATGCGGCACACCAAGGTCCTGGGGCTGCTGGCCGAACTCTGGCGAACCGCCGGGCAGGCCTCGGCGATCCCGGAGCTGGTGGCCGACTACCTGCGTCGGGACCTGCTCAACAAGATCCTTGGCAACTCGGCCAACCATGGGCGCAATACCTGGATCATCCGTCACGAGGGCCAGGTGCAGTTGGCGCCGATCCACGATCTGGCGCCGCGAGTGATGGATGACAAGGGCATTACCCGCAGCACCAAATGGCCCGGCCGGATGGAAGTGGCGGGTGATATCGACTGGCGCCAGGTGTGTGCCAGCCTCAAGCCGCTGATCGATCCCGATGCTGCGCTGACGCGCCTGCGCGAAGATGCCGAACGGCTACGGGCCCTGCCGGACCTGCTGAGTGCCGGGGGCTTGCCCGAGGCCACCCTGAATCACCCGCGCATTTACCTGCGTGACCTGGATCGACGCCTGCAGGAGTGGGGTTTGCGATGACTACGACCCTGGAACAGCGCGGCCTGCTGATCGATAACATCCGCCAGGAACTGGCCGCTGGGCGTTTGTCGGTTGGTGATGCGGTCAAGCGCCTGCGCACTGAAGTCACCGGGTTGCATCAGAGCCAGTTCGCCAGGATGTGCCGGATTTCCCTGCGTACCCTGATCCATATCGAACACGGCGACGGCAACCCGACCCTCAAGTCGCTCAACGCGGTGTTCAAGCCTTTCGGCCTGCAGATGGGAGTGGTTTCCCTGCGCCCTTGAGCTTCACCCGCGCTGAACGTAACCCTTGCCGTAATGCCTTTCCATCCGCGCCTGGATCAGTTCCAGGCCGATGGACAGCAGCCAGTAGATCAGCGCCGCGGTGCTGAGCATTTCGATATAGCGGTAGCTGGAACGGCCGTAGGACTGGGCCAGGAACATCACTTCCCAGACCCCCATCACCGAGATCAGCGACGAGTCCTTGAGCATCGAGATGAACTGGTTGGTGGCCGGCGGGATGATGGTGCGCATGGCCTGGGGCAGAGTCACCTGCCAGAAGATCACGCTGTCGCTCATGCCCAGGGCCAAGGCCGCCTGGCGCTGGCCGTGGGGGACGCCCAGGATGCCGGCACGGAAAATCTCGCTGAGGTAGGCGCCGTAGTTCAGCGACAGGGCGATGATCCCGGCGGTAATGGCGCCCGGCACCACCCCCAGTTGCGGCAGGCCGAGGTAGATCAGCAGGATCTGGATCAGCAGCGGCGTGCCGCGAAAGAACGAGGCGTAGAAGCTGGCAATCCCGAAAGCCACGGCGCTTGAAGACAGGCGTGCCAGGGCGGTGATGAAGCCCAGCAGCGACGAAGCGACGATGGAGCAGGCGCAGAGGAACAGGGTCAGCGCCGCGCCCTGGAGAAAGCCGCTGGGGGACAGGTGCAGACCCAGCAGGTTCGGCAGCTTGTCGAGGATGATCGAGAACTTCAGGTCGAAGCTCAGGAAGAAGCTGGCGAACAGCACCAGCAGCGCTGCCCAGGTCAGGTACAGGCGGCTGCGAAAACCCAGCAGGCGCTTGAGCAGCGGTGCAGCCACCGATTGTGGTGGCTGCGGCGGTGGCGTGTAGGCGGTCATTGGCTGATGTCGGCGCCGATCCATTTCTGCGACAGCTTGCTCAGGGTGCCGTCCTGCTTCAGCTGGGCGAAGACTTCACGCACCTTGGCATTCCACTGGGCATCGCCTTTCTCGATGGCCACCGAGTTGGGCTCGGCGTAGAGCGCCTCGCCGGCCAGCTTGAAGCGCGAATCCTGAGTCAGCCGTGGTTGCGCGGTGACCAGGTTGGTGAGGATCGCATCCAGGCGCACGCCCGGGCCCAGGCCGAGGTCCTGGAAGGCCACGTTGTCGGTGTCGTAGGGGGCGATTTGCACGTTCTCGAAGGGATATTGCAGGTGGGTGTCCTCGGCGCCTTCGATCACCAGGTTCTTGTTCAGGTAGCCCTCGTAGCTGGAGGCGGCGGTGAGGCCGACCTTCTTGTCGCTCAGGTCCTGGGCGCCGTGGATCCGTTCATCCTTGGCGTTGACCACGATCACCGCCGGCGAGGCGTAGTACTGCACCGGGAAGTCGAAGACCTCGGCGCGGGCCTTGCTCGGGGTCATGGAGCAGATGCAGATGTCGTAGCGCCCGCTCCAGCGTCCGGCGGCGATCACATCCCAGGACGGGGTTTCCAGGCGCAGCTTGACGCCGAGCTTGTCGGCCACGGCCTTGGCCACGTCGACGTCGAAGCCGTCCAGCTGGTTCTGGTCATTGAGGAACGAGAAGGGCGGATAGCTTTCCATCAGCACTCCGACCAGCTCCTTTTTCTGCTCGATACGTTCCAGGGTGGCGCCGGCGAAGGCTTGGGAAGAGGCGGCGAGAAGGGTCAGGCCGAGGGCCAGCAGCGGTTTGAAATTCATCGGAATCCTGACTGAAAAAGAGTTGTTATTAACCGAATGGTGCGTATTTAATAGTTATAAGAACGACTCCGGTAGTGAGTTATTTTCATAAGCATATGAGTAAAAAGCATATGGGCGCAGTTAGCACGGTAATTCTGGATGGCGGTATGGGTCGTGAGTTGCAGCGCCGTGGCGCGCCGTTCCGGCAGCCCGAGTGGTCAGCCCTGGCGTTGAGCGAAGACCCCCAGGCGGTGGAGGCGGTGCATGCGGCCTATATCGCCAGCGGTTCCAACGTCATCACCAGCAACAGTTACGCCGTGGTGCCGTTCCACATCGGTGAAGAGCGCTTTGCCGCCGAAGGCCAGGCCCTGGCGGCCCTGGCCGGTGAGCTGGCGCGCCGCGCGGTGGAGGCCTCCGGCAAGCCGGTGCGGGTGGCGGGTTCATTGCCGCCGCTGTTCGGCTCCTATCGCCCGGATCTGTTCGATGCGTCCCGGGTCGAGGAAGTGCTGAGCCCGCTGGTTAAAGGACTGGCACCGTTCGTGGACCTGTGGCTCGCAGAAACCCAAAGCTCGATCGCCGAAGCGCGGGCCATCCACGCAGGATTGCCCAAGGACGGCAAGCCGTTCTGGCTGTCCTTCACCCTGAAGGATGAAGAGGTCGACGAAGTGCCGCGCCTGCGTTCCGGCGAGCCGGTGGCTGACGCGGCGGCGGTGGCGGCGCAACTGGGGGTGCAGACCCTGCTGTTCAACTGCAGCCAGCCGGAAGTGATTGGGGCTGCGGTGGATGCGGCTCGTGAAACCTTCGAGCGCTTGGGGGTGCAGATCCATATCGGCGTGTACGCCAATGCCTTCCCGCCGCAGCCCGAGGATGCCACCGCCAACGATGGCCTGTGCCCGCTGCGCGAAGACCTGGATCCGCCGGGTTATCTGCAATGGGTGGCGGACTGGCACCAGCGTGGTGCCAGCCATGTGGGTGGGTGCTGCGGCATCGGGCCGGAGCATATTGCGGTGCTGGCGCAGAAGCTCGGTTGAGTCCTTCGCTGGCAAGCCAGCTCCTACACAGGCCTGTAGGAGACGGCTTGCCGGCGAAACCCCCCGCTTAGCCGCGACACTCCGCCAGGGACTTGAGCTGCCCCGAGCCGCTCTGGTTCTCATCGCTGAGCCATTGCTCGAAGCCCTTGGCGATGGCCGGCCATTCCCCATCCAGGATCGAGAACCACGCGGTATCGCGGTTCTGTCCCTTGGCCACCATGTGCTGGCGAAACACCCCCTCGAAGCTGAAACCCAAACGTTCCGCGGCGTAGCGCGAGCGGGCGTTGGCGTTGTTGCACTTCCATTCCAGGCGCCGGTAACCCAGGGCGAAGGCTTCCTTGGCCAGCAGATACACCGCTTCAGTGCTCTTTGGCGAACGTTGCATCGGTGAACCGAAGGTCACGTGGCCGATCTCGATACGACCCTGGGCCGGGACGATCGACATCAGGCTGATGAGGCCCTGGGCCTGGCCGCTGGCGCGGTCGATCACGGTAAAGAAGTACGGGTCGCTGGCGGCGGCATGGCCGCTGAGCCAGGCATCGAACGTCGTGCGCTCGGGGAAGGGGCCATAAGGCAGGTAGTTCCACAGTACGGGGTCAGCGCCAGGGCCTTGCAGCACCTGGAACAGATCGTCGCCATGGCGCGCCGGGTCGAGCCTTTCCAAACGGATGAAGCGCCCAGCAAGCAGGGTGGCCGAGGGGGCGGGAACGCCTTTCCAATCGGCGAGTGAAATCGACATGCAGTGGCTCCTTGGCAACTCAGAGGGGTTTGCGGAACTGGATGAAACCCGGGCGCTCGGCGATGCGCTCATACAACTGGATGGCCGTGGCATTGGTTTCGTGGGTCAGCCAATGCACCTTGGCACAGCCGTCCTGCTTGGCCTGGGCGTAGACGAACTCGATCAGCTGGCGGCCCACGCCGGTCCCGCGTTGGTCGGGGGTCACCAGCAGATCCTGCAGGTAGCAGGAATTCTCGATGCTCCAGTTGGAGCGGTGGTAGATGAAATGCACCAGGCCCACGGCGCGCTCGCCGTCCCAGGCCAGGGCCGCGTGGGTGGGTTCGCTGGGGTCGAGAAAGCGCTGCCAGGTGCTCTGGGTCACGGCATCCGCCAGCTCGGTCTCGTAGAAGCGCAGGTAGGCCTGCCACAGGGGCAGCCAGGCGCTGTGGTCGGCGGCGGTAACGGGGCGGATCTGGATCTGGCGCATGAAAGCTCCTTTATTGTTCTGGACGAAAACCTAGCTCATCAGTCGCGACAGTTGTTGGTCGCGCAGGTCGGCGCTGGCCGCGAGGCCTTCGCGCACCCCGGCGATATCCTCGGCGCTGCGGTTCTGGCTGAGCTTGCGCTTGCCTTCCATCCGCTGGATCGGCAAGGCAAAGCCGACGATTGCCCGGAGCATGCCCTCCAGGTAGTCGGCGGGGGCATCTGTCACTTGCCAGGGTTGGGGGCGGCCGGCTTCGTGACGCTCGGTCAGCCCCCCCACCACCTTGAGCAGCCGCTCCGGGTCGCTGAATACTTCAGGCTGGCCATAGGCGTGCACTGCCACGTAGTTCCAGGTCGGCACCACTTTGCCGTGTTCGGCCTTGCTTGGATAGAACGAGGGGCTGACGTAGGCATCCTCGCCCGTGAAGATCACCAGCGCCTCGGCGCCAGCGGCCAGTTCGGCGCATTGCGGGTTGGCCTTGGCTAGGTGCCCGTAGAGGGTGCCATTGGCCCCCTGTTCGGAGTCCAGCAGCAGGGGCAGGTGGCTGGCCTGCAGGCCCAGGGCGCCCCAGGTCACCAGGGTCGCCAGGCGGCTGCCCAGGATCAGTTGCTGCAGGCGGGTGAGGTCTTCATCGACGAAAGCGCGGGGTAGGTACATGTAAAAAAATCCTTGGCGAGTGGCTGCATCCTAGGCAGGCTAATGGTTCGTTGTAAGAGCCATCTCTGGTCTATTTTGTGGGTCCAATTGCCCAGGTGAACCTCGATGAACAGTGCCGTACCCCCGTTGTCCTTCAATCCGGCCGGTATCGAGCTGGACCGCCGCCAGGGCCTCAGTCGCCAGCTGTACCAGGCCTTGGGACAGCGGGTGCTGGACGGACGCCTGGCCAGTGGTACGCGCCTGCCTGCCAGCCGCGACCTGGCCGCCGCCCTGGGGATTTCCCGCAACAGCGTGGTGCGGGCCTATGACCAGCTGTACGCCGAGGGTTTTATCGAAGGGCGGGTCGGTGACGGCACCTATGTGGCGCAATTGCCGGAAACCCGATTGCCGATCAAAAAACTATCCACAAAAGTATCCACAGGGTTTTCAACAGGCTTACCCACAGGTTTATCCACAAAACAGACAGAAATGGCTGGTGATTTATCCAGTAAAGTTATCCACAGCAGTGGCTGGCAGCGCCTGCAAACCCATCATTTGAGTACCCCGCCCAAGGGGCCGCCAAGGGCTTTTCGGGTTGGCGTGCCAGCCTTCGATCTGTTCCCGTTCGAGGTCTGGGCCAAGCTGAATGCGGCTTTCTGGCGCAGGCCAGACCTCGGGCAATTGTGCTACGGGGACTCGGCGGGCGATCCGCGGCTGCGCAGCCTGATCGCCGCCTACCTGCGCAGCGCTCGGGGCCTGAACTGCACGGCTGAACAAATTGTGATCACCAGTGGCGCGCAGCAGGGCATCAGCCTTTGTGCACAGCTGCTGGTGGAGCCCGGCGACCGGGTGGCTGTGGAAAACCCCGGCTACCGCGCCGCGGGGCATGCGTTCGCCCTGGCGGGTGCGCAGTTGCAGGGCGTGGCGGTGGACCAGGAGGGCATCGACTGCCGCCAGCTGGAGCAGCTGGACAGCTGCCGCCTGGCCTATGTCACGCCGTCCCACCAGTACCCCACCGGGGTGATCATGAGCCTGGCCCGGCGCCTGGAGCTGCTGGCCTGGGCCGAACGCAGCCAGGGCTGGATCATCGAGGACGACTACGACGGCGAGTACCGCTACAGCGGTGCGCCCCTGGCCCCCCTGGCGGCGTTGGACCGCCAGGGCCGGGTGATCTACGTCGGTACCTTCGGCAAGGTCGCCTTTCCGGCCCTGCGCCTGGGCTACCTGGTGCTGCCGCCAACCCTGGTCCAGGCCTTCGCCCAGCGCAGGGCGGTGGACGTGCGCCATTCCGAGGTCAGTACCCAGGCGGTGATGGCCGAGTTCATGGCCGCCGGGCACTTCCAGCGGCATATCCGGCGCATGCGCCGGGCGGCCCTGAGCCGGCGCAACACCTTACTGGCGGCCTGGCCGCAGGCGATCGGCGGCGTCGGGCCGCTGCCCGGCGTGGCGGCGGGGCTGCACCTGACGGTGCGGGTCGACAGCCTGGCGCGGGAACAGGAGCTGCTGGCCCAGGCCGCCAGTGTGGAGGTCGAGGTCGCCGGCCTGAGCAGCTACTGGCTGCCGCAAACCACCTTGCCCGAGGACCAGCGGGCCGGGCTGGTGCTGGGCTTCGCGGCTGTGCCGGAAGCCGATATACAGGCTGCGGTAAGCCGTTTGCGCCAGGCCTGGCGGGCCTGACGCGGTATACTCGCGAGCATTTCCCGCGCGAGAACCCCCATGAGCCAGACCCTCTCCCTGGCGCCTGAACGCAAGTTCGGCGCCCCGCTGTTCGCCTTGCTGATGCTGGTGGCCGGTGCTCTGTTCCTGCAAGCCCAGGTGGGTGCCCGCCAGGTGCTGCTGTTGCTGCTGGGCGCTGCCCTGGGGCTGACCCTGTACCACGCGGCCTTCGGCTTCACCTCGGCCTGGCGGGTGTTCATCCGCGACCGGCGTGGCGCCGGCCTGCGAGCGCAGATGGTCATGCTGGCCCTGGCGGTGCTGCTGTTCTTCCCCGCGCTGGGGGCGGGCAGCCTGTTCGGCCAGCCGGTGGTGGGGCTGGTGGCGCCGGCCGGCGTCTCGGTGATCTTCGGTGCCTTCATCTTCGGCATCGGCATGCAGTTGGGCGGCGGTTGCGCCTCGGGCACCCTGTTCACCGTTGGCGGCGGCAATGCGCGGATGCTGGTGACCCTGGCGTTCTTCATTTGCGGTTCGCTGATCGCCACCCATCACGTCGACTGGTGGTTTGCGCTGCCGTCGCTGCCGCCAATCTCTATCGTCCAGAGTTTTGGTGTAGGCCCGGCGCTGGGCCTGAGCCTGTGCCTGTTCGCGCTGATCGCGGTGCTCACCCTGACCCTGGAAAAGCGCCGTCATGGCAGCCTTGAAGCTCCGGTCGCCAGCGAGCACCAGGGCTGGCGCCGGCTGCTGCGCGGCCCCTGGCCGCTGGTCTGGGGCGCGGTAGCCCTGGCTCTGCTGAACTTTGCCACCCTGGCCCTGGCGGGGCGCCCATGGGGCATTACCTCGGCGTTCGCCCTGTGGGGCGCCAAGGTCGCCAGCGGGCTGGGGGTGGACGTAGGCAGCTGGGTGTTCTGGCAGGGCGCGGCGAATGCCAAGGCGCTGGCGGCACCGGTGTGGCAGGACATCACCAGCGTCATGGACATCGGCATCGTCCTGGGTGCGTTGCTGGCGGCAGGGTTGGCGGGACGTTTTGCCCCCAACCTGAGAATCCCCACCCGTTCCCTGGTAGCGGCGGTAATCGGCGGCCTGCTGCTGGGCTACGGTTCGCGCCTGGCCTATGGCTGCAACATCGGCGCCTACTTCAGCGGCATCGCCTCCGGCAGCCTGCATGGCTGGCTGTGGCTGGTGGCGGCCTTCATCGGCAACGGCGTGGGCGTGCGCCTGCGGCCCTGGTTCTTCGCCGAAGAACGCAGCCCCCAAGGCCTCACCGGCTGCTAAACGCCACTGTGTAGGAGCCGGCTTGCCGGCGAACAGCGGCGACGCGGTCTATCACCCGCCGCGTCCTCGTCGTTCGCCGCCCACCAGAACACCGCCCGTGTGCTTGCGCCGGATCAGGTCCCGGACTTGATCTTGGTCCAGGCCCGGGTCCGCGCCCGCTCTGCATCACGGGGCAACGGCTGCAGCGTGTACAGGGTGCTCATGGCCGCTTCTGTCGGATACAGGTTGGGGTTGTTGCGGATCGAAGGGTCTACCAGTCCGGTCGCGTCCTTGTTCGGGTTGGGATAACCGACAAAGTCGCTGACCGGGGCAATCACCTGGGGTTGCAGCAGGTAGTTGATGAAGGTGTAGGCATCTTCCGGGTTCTTGGCGCCCTTGGGGATCGCCAGCATGTCGAACCAGATCGGTGCGCCTTCCTTGGGCAGGCGCATGTCCACGGTCACGCCGTTCTTGGCTTCTTTGGCGCGGTTGGCGGCCTGGGAGAAGCTCCCCGAATAGCCCACGGCCACGCAGATATCGCCATTGGCGATGTCGGCCATGTACTTGGACGAGTGGAAGTAGGTGATGTACGGCCGGATCTTCATCAGCAGCGCTTCAGCCTTCTCGTAGTCCGCCGGTTTCTTGCTGTTGGGGTCCAGGCCCAGGTGCTGCAAGGCCAGGGGCAGGATTTCCGACGGCGAATCCAGCAGGGCCACGCCGCACTGCTTGAGCTTGCTGATGTTCTCTTCCTTGAAGATCAGGTCCCAGCTGTCCACCGGCGCCTTGTCCCCCAGGGCGGCCTTGATCTTGTCCGGGTTGAAGCCGATCAGGATGGTGCCGTACATGTAGGGCACGGCGAACTTGTTGCCCGGGTCGTTGGCCTCGATCAGCTTCATCAGCTTGGGGTCCAGGTGGTTCCAGTTGGGCAGCTTGCTGCGGTCCAGGGGCTGGAACACCCCGGCCTCGATCTGCTTGGCCAGGAACACGTTGGACGGCACCACCACGTCATACCCGGAGTTGCCGGTGAGCAGCTTGGCCTCCAGGGCTTCGTTGGTGTCGAAGATGTCGTAGACCAGCTTCACCTGGCTGTTCTGGGCCTTGAAGTCTTCCAGGGCCTTGGGGGTGATGTAGTCGAACCAGTTGTACACCCGCAGGGTGCGTTCTTCGGCGTGGGCGGCGGTCCCCAGCAGGCTGGCGCACAGGGCGGGGATCATTAAGCGTTTGAGTCTTTGCATGATGCGAATCCCTCACTGGGCGCTTTGGAAGCCTTCGAGAACGTTGACGGCGTTGATGCCGATTTCCTCTACCGCATAACCGCCTTCCATGACGAACAGCGTCGGCTTGCCGAGGGCGGCGATGCGCTTGCCCATGGCCAGGTAGTCCGGGCTGTCGAGTTTGAATTGCGAGATCGGGTCGTCCTTGAAAGTGTCCACGCCCAGGGACACCACGATGATGTCGGCGCCATAGCGCCGGATTTCGTTGCAGGCCTGTTCCAGGGCTGCGCTCCACGCATCCCAGCCGCTACCGGCGGCCAGCGGGTAGTTGAAGTTGAAGCCTTCCCCGGCGCCTTCGCCGCATTCGTCGGCATAGCCCAGGAAGAACGGGAACTCGGCTTCCGGGTGGCCGTGGATCGAGGTGAAGAGCACGTCGCTGCGCTCATAGAAGATCGACTGGGTGCCGTTGCCGTGGTGGTAGTCGACGTCGAGGATCGCGACCTTCCTGTGGCCCTGATCGAGGAACGCCTGGGCAGCGATGGCGGCGTTGTTCAGGTAGCAGTAGCCGCCCATCAGGTCGCCGGCGGCGTGGTGTCCCGGTGGCCGGCACAGGGCGAAGGCACTGTGGGCGCCATTCTGGATATGGGCCTGGGCGGTCAGCGCCACCTGCGCCGCGCTATAGGCCGCCTGCCAGGTGCCGGCGGTGATCGGCGCGCCGCCGTCGAAGCTGTAGTAGCCGAGCTGGCCGTGGAGGCTGGTGGGAATCACGCTGCGCAGGGTACGCGCCGGCCAGGTGTAGGGCAGCAGGTCGCCGTCGATGCCCTGTGCCGCCCAGCGCGCCCAGGCGCCCTTGAAGAAGTCCAGGTAGGCCCGGCTGTGGATGCGCTCGATGGGCTCCAGGCCGAAATCCTTGGGTGCCTCTACCGGCCCCAGGTTTTGATGTTTCACCCGATCCAGCACGTGGTCGGCCCGGGAAGGCATTTCGAAGCAGGGCATCAGTTGCCCGTCGATGAGTTCGCAACGGCCGTGGTGCAGGTGGTGATCGTCCGAGTAGATCGTCAGCATTTTCTTGTTCTCCGCAGGCTGATTCGGTGGATCACAGTCTTGCGGGGCACGGGGTTTGGGAGAACGGCAGGAGCGGCCAAAAGGGGATGGATGTGGCCAAAGTGTTTGACCGAAATTCGCCCCTTAAAGAGGCATGGCGCCCCGTTGCGGGGCGCCATCCGGTTTCAGCTGGCAGGCGGGGTAGGGGCGTAGCGCTGCAGGACCTTGAGCATGTCCTCGCGTTTTTTCCGGGCAATGGCTTCCAGCAATATTGCGTAGCCCTTTTTCTCGCAGTGCTGGCCGACATTCGGGTCGGCGCCTTTCTCCAGCAGCAGAGTGAACATCTCCAGGGTGTCCCGCTGGCTGACGGAGGGCGACTGGGCGTCGGCGGAGGTCTTGTCGGCGACCAGGGTCAGCAGGCTTTCGCCGACGGGCTGGTTGTTGCAGACGGCACGGCCGTAGCTCAGGTTGAGGTTGGCACCGGCCGCTATCAACTGCTTCATGGCCACGTAGTTGTTGCCCGAGAAGGCCCGGTACAGCGCGGTTTCGCCGTCATTCTTGTTGCGCAGGTCGAGGTTCTGCGGGTACTGCAGCAGCCAGCTGAAGCCTTGCAGGCTGCGCTTGTTCTCGGCCATCTGCATCAGTGGCGTCACGCCCTGGCTGTCGGGTTCGTCGATGGCCACGCCAGCCTCGATGAGGAACTTCAGGCGCCCGCCCTGGCTCAGGTCGGGGCTGTCGCCCAGGTCGCGGCGCATGGCCAGGGTCGCCAGGGTGGTCCAGTTGTACAGGCCGCTGGTGTGGGCGCCGTGCTCCAGCAGCAGCCGGGCGATGTCCAGGTGCGGTGCGTCCAGGGCGTGCAACAAGGCGCTGCGGCCATCGTCGGCCATGACCTCGCCGCTGATGCCACTGGCCAGCAGGCGCTGCACTTCGCTCAGGTCGCCGGCATCCACCGCGTCCACCAGCGGCCAGAAGGCCTGGCAGTCCCGGGGGTTGGCGGCGTTCAGGCCCAAGCGCTGCAGCACCCGGGGCGGGATGCTCATCTGGCGCTTCAGGCGCAGGCCGCAATACACCCGGTAACCCTCGATGGCCCGGCCCTGGTGGATGTTGTCCTGCGTGCGTTGTTGGTAGATCGCCCAGTCCAGGTCCGCCAGGTTGAGGTAGGTCGGCATGCGCCCCGGGTCGCGGCGCAGCACTTCCTTGAGCCAGGGGCGGGCGGTTTGCAGCTGCCCGGCTTCGCTGGTCCAGTAGGCGATGTCGTTGAGCAGGCCGGCGTATTCACGGCGCTCGGTGGCGATGCTGCGAAAGTCATGGGTAACGAAGAAGTCTTCCACTTCGCGGATGCCCGGCAGTTTGTCCTTGGCCGTGCGCAGTTGTTCGTGCAGCGCGCGGAACTCTTTCCACAGGCTGTCCGGGGTCGAGGCTGGCGCTGGCACAAAGGCGTTGACGGTGATCGGCCCGCTGCCTTGGGTGAAGGGGCGGAACCACGGCGGGAAGGTCTCCAGGGCCTGCAACCACTGCCGCCCGGTTTCCTCGCTGATGGGTTGCAACGGGGTGAATTCCATCTGGCCAAGGTCCTGGCGGTGACTGATGGCCAGCAGCGGGTGTTGCGGATCGCGCTGGTCGATCAGCAGGTAGCGCCCGCTAAGTTGCCACTCGGATGGCTCCTTGCACTGGAAGCTCAGGGGCGTCAGGGTGATGCCGGGGACCAGGCTGTTGCTCGTGGGCCAGATGTCGTTGACCTGGATGTCATCGCCCGGGGACACACAGGCCCGCAGCTCTTCAGGGCTGAACAGAGCCATCGGCGGCGACTTGTAGACCCGCTGCCGGTACTGCAGGTCCTGATAGGCATTGAAGTAGAACAGCCCGCGGTACTGGCTCAGGACAATCCGCAGCGGCATCCGCGCCAGGCCCGGCAGGGGGAACGGCTTGAGCTCCAGGGTGGCGGTTTCCGGGTAGTCGAGGACGAAGTTGCGGCGCATTCCCGACCATTTGAACCAGGCCAGGTCCAGGTCGAAAGCCTGGGCCACGGGGGTGGCAGCCAGCAGTGCCAGCGCCAGGCCAAGCCCGCGAATGCCGATGCGCCGGGCGATGGCGCCTGAGAATAGCTTCAACGTTGCAGTCCCTTGCCGATAGAAAGCTCGGCAATGTAATGCAATCGGCACTGTTGTGCCGGGCTTTGTTTCAGAGGCGCAGCGGGTTCGGCGCCACGCCTCAAAGACGAAACGTCGTCGCCGGCGGTGGCGGCGCAAAGCCTTGCAGCACCTTGAGCATGTCGTCGCGCTTGCGCCGGGCCATGATCTCCAGCAGCCAGGTGTAGCCGTTGTTCTTGCAGTAGCGGCCGACGTTGGGGTCGGCGCCACGTTGTAGCAGCAGGGTGAACATGTCCAGGCTCTCTTGCTGGCTGACCCAGGGATTGATGACTTCGGGCGAGCCCTGTTCGGCGACGATCATCAGCAGGCTTTCGCGAATCGGCTGCTGTGCGCAGAAATCGCGGCCGTAGCTCAGGTTGAGGTTGGCACCGGCCGCCACCAGTTGCCGGGCAGCAGCGTAGTTGCCTCCCTTGAGCGCCAGGAATAGCGCGGTTACGCCGTCTGGCCCGCTGCGTTTGTCGAGGTCCTGGGGGTGCAGCAGCAGCCAGTTGAAGCGCTCGATGTCCTCGCGGTTTTTCGCCATTTCCTGCAGCGCGGTGCCACCCTGGGCGTCCTGCTCATCGATGGCGGCGCCGGCCTGCAACAGGAACCCAAGGCGCTTGGCCCGGTTCAGGTCGGGGTTGTCCTTGAGGTCGCGGCGCATGGCCAGGACCACCTGGGTTCGGCCGTTGTACTGGCCGTCGGGGCGGGCGCCATGGGCCAGCAACAGCCGGGCGATGTCCAGGTCTGGCTTGTCCAGCGCGTGCAACAGCACCGGGCGCCCGTCGGCGGCGATGACGTCGCCGCTCAGGCCGTTCTCCAGCAGGCGCCGGACTTCGCCCGCGTCACCCTGGTCCACCGCCGTCACCAGCGGCCAGGCGCTTTGGCAGGCCGGTTCGCTGGGTGCCTCAAGGTCCAGGCGTTGGGTGACCCTGGCAGGGACCCCAAGTTGGCGTTGCAGGCGCAGCCCGCAATACAGCCGATAGTTCTCCATGGCCCGGCCCCGGTGCCGGGTGTCCGCGGGCTGCTGTTCGTACAGGCGCCAATCCAGGTCCGCCAGATTGAGGTAGGTCGGCATGCGCCCCGGGTCGCGACGCAGCACGTACGCCAGCCAGGGGCGGGCGCTCTGCAACTGGCCGGCCTCGGTGGCCCAATAGGCGATGTCGTTGAGCAGGCCCGGGTAGTTACTGCGCTCGGGGGCGATCGCGCGAAAGTCATGACGGCTGAAGAACTCTTCCACCCGGGCGATGCCCGGGGCCTTGTCTTTGGCATCGCGCAATTGCGTGTGCAACTGGCGAAATTCTGTCCAGACCTGCTCCGCGCTGGGCGGCGGCGCATAGGGCTTGACGCTGAGCTGGCCGCTGCTGGCGTCAAAGGGTTCCAGCAGCTTCGGGTACTTCTGCAGGGCTTGCAGCCATTGCTGCTGCAGTTCGGGGCTGGTCGGTTGCTGCGGGGTGAAGTCGATCCGTGCCTCGCCCTGGCGCTGACCGATGGCCAGCAACGGCCGCTGGGGATCGCGGCTGTCCACCAGCAAGTAGCGATTGCTCAACTCCCAGCCTGGGCTCTGGCAGTCGAAACTCAGCTTGGTCAGGCTCAGGGCGGCTTCCAGTTGCTTGCTCGGCGGCCAGTTGTCGGTGGCCTCAACGGGTCGCTGCTCGGGCACGCAGACCTGTAGCGCCTGGGCATCGAACAGCGGCAAGGGCGGCGACTTGTAGACTCGCTGCCGGTACTGCCCATCCGCATAGCCATTGAGATAGAACAACCCTTGGTATTGGCTGAGGATCACTCGGGCCGGCGCCTGGGCCAGCCCGGGCAGGGGAAAGGGTTCGAGTTGCAGCGTGGCGGTTTCCGGGTCGTCCAGGAGGATGTCGCTCTGCATCTCCCACCAGCGGATCTTGGACAGGTCGAACGCCTGGGAGACGGGGACGCCAGCCAGCAGCACCAGTGCCAGGCAAAGCCTGCGAATGCCGATGGCGTCTGTGAATAGGTTCAAGCGTGCAGTCCCTTGCCGGTAGAAAGGTCGGCAATGTAATGCAATCGCCAGCGTTGTGCCGGGGTTTTTGTCAGGGCCGGAACTGGCTCGGCGCCACGCCGCTCCAGCGGATGAAAGCATGGCGAAAGCTCGCGGTTTCGCTGAAGCCCAGGGCCTCGGCGATGCGGTAGATGGGCATCTGGTCTTCGCAGAGCATCTGCTTGGCGCGCTCGAAGCGCAGCTCGTCCAGCAGTTCCTGATAGCTGCACCCCAGGTCCCGCAGGTGGCGGCGCAGGGTCCGGGCCGAGCAGTTCATCTGTTCCGCCAGCCCTTCCAGGCCCGGTGCGGCGTCCAGCTGCGCCGCCAGCAACTGGCGGATGCGCCCCAGCCAGGCCTGGCGCCCGGTGAACTCGGTGTTCTGCTTGCGGCAGCGTTCGGCCATGGCCTGGTGGGTGATCACGTCCGCCAGGGGCAGGGGCTGGTCCAGCCAGCGCTGGTCGAAGGCGAAGGCGTTGCTGCTGGCGTTGAATTGCAGCGGGCAGTCGAAAGGTTCGCGGTAGCGTTGCTGATAGTCCGGGGCCGGGTAGTCGAAGCGCGCGCCCAGTAGCGGCAGGGCGTGGCCCAGCAGGTCGTCGCAGATGACCTTCAGCGACACCAGGCAGAACTCGGTATTGAACGCGGCCAGGGCCGGGCTTTCGCGGTAGTCGGCGGCGGTCAGCCAGATGCGCGAACCGTCGGTTTCCAGGCTCAGTTCGAAAAGTGTTCCCATCAGCGCCGGATAGCGCAGCGCCAGGCGCAAAGCGTCACCTAAGGTGGCACTGGTGAGCAGGGCATAGCCGAGCATGCCGTAGGAGGAAACGTGCATGCGCCGGCCCAGTTCCAGGCCGATGTCCCGTTGCAAGGCCACGGCGTTGGCGCACACCAGCATTTCCTGGTTGGTGGTGATGCGAGTGTCGGCGCGGCTCAGGTCGGCGGGGTTTATACCGCTGCCGGCCAACAGCGCGCCGCCGGCCTGGCCCTGGTCCTTGAAGGTGTTGAGGATCAGGGAAACCGCATTGAGGGTGGTGAGGTGCGAGTGCAGCATGCGCAGATTCCAGCCTGGGAAAGACCCTTAACCGGAGCAAGTTGCATGCCGCCCGCGATCAGGCCTGCGGTTTGCCGGCCAGCGACATGCGGCATTCCCGGCGTTGTGTGGCTAGTGACTTGGCGCATTGATTGGTGCAACCTGCCTGCCATTCACCGCCTGAGGTGGCGGTGCAGCAACCCCGATAAAGGACTATGTATGACCCTCATTCCTGCGCGTTCCCTGCTTCTGGTGTCCGGCTTGCTCCTGAGTTCGCTGTGCCTGGCCGAGGCTGAGCCAGGCAGCGAAAGCACCATCAAGGACTCTGCCAAGTCAGCCGTCTCGTCAGCCATCTCGGCAGGCAAGAACCTCTTGGGCGGCGTCAGCGAAGGTGTGCTCGACGGTCGCCAATCGGCGCAAGGCGTCGACGGTGCCTCGATCATTTCCTCTCGCGAGCAAATGAAAGGCCGCGTCGACGTTCAGGTGTTGAAGACTGAAGCCGTCGGCGACAGCTTCAACGTTACCCTGGGCTTCAAGAACAGCAGCGACAGCCAGTTGCGACTGATCAACCTCAAGCAGACCGGCGCCCTGCTGGCGATTGACCAGGACGGTTACGCCAACAATCTGACTGTCAGCCTCGACAACCCGGACGAAGTCACCATCCCGGCCAAGGCGGCAGTGCGGCAGAAGTTCGTGTTTGAAGGGCCGATCGAGAGCTCGAGTTCGGTGCGGGTCTGGGGCCAGGATTACTCGGTCAAAAAGTAACCTGACAGCCACCCTCTGCTCGCCGTCGAGCCGGCAGCTACCGCAGTAGCCACCGGCTCCCGAGCGCGAGCTTCAGCTCAACTCGCCACACAGATCGAGTTCCACCAGGCGCCGCACTTCGGCGCTTTCCAGCCCGGCACCGAGCAGCGCATTGAGCTTGCCGAACGCCGCTTCGCGGGTCATGCCGCCACCGGACAGCACGCCCACGCCGCGCAGGCGGCTGCCGGCTTCGTAGATGTCCAGCTCCACACCGCCTTCATGGCACTGGGTCACCGCCACCACCACGATGCCTTGCTCCTGTGCGCGCTTGAGACTGGCCAGGAACGCCGGGTTGTCGCTAGGACCGGTGCCGCTGCCGAAGCATTCCAGGACCAGGGCCTGGATGCCGCTGTCGAGCACGCCGTCCAGCAGCTCGGCGCCGATGCCGGGGAACAGCGGCAGCACGCCGACCTTGGCCAGTTGCCTGGCTTGGCGGTAATCCAGCCCGGCGGGAATCGCCTCGGCCCTGGCGCCGCCGCCATTGCGCTTCAGGGCGGCGAACGGGTGCCGGCCGAAACTGCGGATTTTCGCGCAGCGGGTCGGCGCCAGCAGTTCGCCGTGGAAGTACAGGTGCACCCCCGGCGCCAGGCCCTGGCCCAGGGCCAACAGGGCGCCGCTGAGGTTTTCCCAGGCGTCGCTGTCGGGCACGCCGGCCGGCAGCATCGAACCGGTGAACACCACAGGCGCGCGCAGGCCCAGCAATTGGAAGCTCATGGCGGCGGCGCTGTAAGCCAGGGTGTCGGTGCCGTGGAGGATCAGCACGCTGTCGCAGCCCTGCACCTCAACGGCTTCGACCACCGCTTCACGCAGGCGCTGCCAGTAGTCGGGGGTCATGTTGGCGCTGTCGATCAGTGGCGCCATCTCGCGAAAGCGCCAGGCCGGCACCACCAACTCGGGCTGGCTGTCGAGGTAGGCGCGCATCCGCACGTCGAAGCCGGAGGCCGGGGCCAAGCCGTCGGCGCTAGCCTGCATGCCGATGGTGCCACCGGTGTAGAGCACCATGACGTGCTGGGCGCCAGGGTAGGTCGAAGGGTTCATGGGATTCTCCGAAACGGTGAGTTCCTGTGGGAGCGGGCAAGCCCGCTCCGACATTTATCGCACTGTAACCGACGGGTGCAGAGGATGCGCCCGTCGTTCACCCGTCAGCGTTGCGCTGCGGGCACGCCTTGCGGCTCGGCCTCGGCGGTGGCCGAAGGTTCGGCGGGCCAGGCCTTCAGGTCCAGGTCCAGATCGGCGAACTTGCGCGAGTCGAACACCGGCTGGGCGACGCCGGCGCGGCGCTGCTCGTCGTAGTCGCGCATCACGCGCAGGCCGACCTTGAACAGCATGGCCAGGGCCACCAGGTTGACGAAGGCCAGGCAGGTCATGGTGATGTCGGCGAAGGCGAACACGGTCGAAAGGTCCTGCATCGAACCCCATACCACCAGCGCCAGCACCAGGCCGCGGAACAGCATCAGCACGGTGCGGTTGCGGGTGAGGAACTGCAGGCTGTTCTCGCCCAGGTAGTAGTTGTAGAGGATGCAGGTGAAGACGAACAGCGACAGCGCGACGCTGACGAACAGGCGACCCCAGTCACCGACCACGGCGGCCAGCGAGTTCTGG
>Ga0308159_1002290_pt1 | contig 22653 bp, 24 predicted proteins | sample PhyCR1_FD_201040 | JGI IMG/M metagenome (GOLD analysis project Ga0308159, IMG submission 201040) | Phyllosphere microbial communities from UC Gill Tract Community Farm, Albany, California, United States - DLSLC.R1 | ecosystem: Host-associated > Plants > Phyllosphere > Unclassified | place: USA... | reverse complement strand
TATGATCAGTAAGGTTATGTTGACAATGGAGAGCCGTATACATGGAGACATGTACGTACGGTTCGGGGGCGGGTTAGCAGAGACTTACCACCGCAAGGTGGCAAAGCGCTGTTGGCCTAGCCCACTGGTAAATAAGTATGACTGGCTTTGTTCAACGATGTGTTGCTACACCCTGTATAAGCGAATGTCTTAATATATTAGCAAACCAGACGGGTTCGGCATTGTTCCTTTATCGCAAGTTCTTAGTATTTTCTTGTTTAACACGACGGCCCTGGCTGATCTGACCTCAATCAAAGCTTTAGGGCAAAAAAAAGAAATTTTGGTTTGTGCAAACAAATCTGGCTTGAGCTAAGTCTTGTATACTCTATTATTCCACCGTTTTTTGATAGTTGCAAAAAGTAGAGGAAAATCATGTCTACCTTTTGATAAACGAAAAGTATGTCCAAGCGATAAATATGACTTGTAGCGGTATCCTAAACCAAAGATAACTTAAACCGCTACCGTCAAAAGTTCCCTTCTGATAGTCTAGATGTTTAATCGCCGCATATATGTTCGCGGGAATAATTAGTAGAAAAAATGCAATAAGCAGCCATGCTGTTATGACGTTGGAAACAGGGATAAAAAGTCCAATAGCAAGAATAATTTCAATGAATCCTGTTAGATAAACTAATTCCGTTTTGAAAGGGATAAATGCAGGCAACATTAAAGACATGCCCTTGGTAAATACAAAGTGTGCTGTAGCAGTAAACAAAAGCATTATAGACATCGCGATTCTGCCTGACATAGCAAACTCGAAATTGCCACGGAAGATTTTCGTAAGAACAAGTGATAGCACAAATACACCAAGAAGAACAAATAGTGGTTTCATTTAATTATTTTTCGACAAGATCAGCATATTGCCTATGCAAAACAATGAACCTGGGTTACATAATACGTTTGCGTATCCTGCTTAATGCTTGTGGTGTAATACCAATATATGAAGCAATGTATTTAAGTGGAATTTGCTGAATAAGTTTGGGTTGTTCAGAAAACAACTTTAGATAACGTTGTTCGGCCGTATCGTTTAAAAGGGAAAGTTCTCTCTTTGATTTTTTAAGGAATAGATCTTCACTTGCTTGCCGTCCGATATTGTTTCCTATTTCCGTTTCCTTATATATTGTTTGTAAATCATCATACCTTAGCCGCCAAAGTATTGTCTGCGTTAATGTTTCTACATTGTAGATGGACGTCTGTCTAGTTAAAAACGAATCGTAAGCACTCATAAACCCGTTGTCAAAACCGAATGCAAAAGTCAGGTCTTTATCTTCTTTTGAAATGTATAATCGTATTGTTCCCTTTTCAACAAATGAGAGGTAGTTTTCAGTTTGACCAGCTTTTAATAAAAGCCGCCGTTTTGAAACCTCTATTCTCGTAAGCTTTGATGAAAAGGTAACCCAGTCATGATCGGTTAGTTTAAACGTTTGTTCAAAATATTTTCTAATTTGTTCCATAATCGTTATCGCCGTTGATCCATGATGACCACTGAGCAAATATACACAGGCTCTACAAGAGCAATTCAAAATGCCTTTATATCACTATTTCCTGATTATTTAATAAGTTTCAGGGGGTAAGACTTAATAATATTATTTTAGCAGAGTCGCCTACTATTGTCCTGCTGTAGTCAGCTTTTTTCCTATATTATCATAAACTCATTTCATTAATCAAATTTAATTTTTGATAATAAGTAAATGATAAAATATTATGGCAAATTAATAGTTCGTTTTGTGTGTCCATTTAATTCAAAATTGTCACTCATCTAATTATACTTCTCTCTGATAAATTCTCGATTCTTCCTCCCACGGGTGATAACCTTTTCCAATGTACTTGAATCCGTATTTCTCGTAATAACCGATGTGATCCGTACATAAATTTAGATACTTAAATCCGGCTTCTTTGGTGTCCGCTATTGCTTTTTCGATCAACATTGATCCGTAAGCATTTCCTCTATGGTTTTCATCTACAAATATTGCACAAATCCAAGGATATAGATCCATTCTGCTTATAAAGTCATTTGTTATTAACGCCGCGCAGCCGATTATTTCTTGATTCTTTTCCAATAAATACCATTGAGGCAAAAACTGGCTTCCGTTTATACAATTGGATATACAATTTTCATAAATAACAGGCGAAATTTCAGACCAGCTTTGTTGTAGATATTTTATTGCAGTGTCTTTATACTCTGGTTTATCTCTTACTGATATTATTGTCATCTTTTAACGGCTATTTTAATTCATTATAATAGTTTAAGTGGGAAAAAATATAATCACATATGTACTTTCCAGCAAAATTAGATTTTTTTTTATACGCTCATACTTTCTCGAAACTTTAGTTTTTTGAAACGGGTCGCAGTTTGTCTGTGGCAATTTAAGCACTTCTTTGGTAAAACAAAATACAATAGCGCGAAATACTATTAGGGTATGGAACCAGCAAAATATTCACTTAGGGATACATTTTTTCTCTTTCCAGTAATGGTGCATATAAACTTACAGAAAAACATACCTTAGGGGATGATACCTTCGTTTAGTGAGACGAAATTTTATATAGAATTTTTGGCCTATCAAAAAAAACATGGTTTTTTAATAATGCGATGCCGCTGGCAAATTTTTCGGTGGTCTTATGTATCTTTAAAGCGTTAGATGTTAATTCCATGTCACTAAAACGCCTTAAAAATGAATGATGCTGATATAAAGCGAATATCAAGGCTTAATGCTATTATTACACAACTACAGAGCAAACGATTGTTGACCGCTGGTGAGCTCGCCGACAGGTTTGGTGTAAGTGTCAGAACTTTTTAATTTGTCTAATAAATAAAAATTGCAGACAGGGGGTTAAATAATTTATTTATACACGTAAAAGCAAACATGTCGGTTCTTTACACTCAATCATGCTTATTGCTTCTGATAGAATTACCAATCCCCAAGACACAACGAATCGGTCTAATTAAGGTTAATATCATGGTCCAATCTATGCGAAATATCCTCATAGAAAATTATCAATAGCGTACCAGAGCGGGGCTGCTAGATTTTTCCGCCCTTTTTCAAACCCGCTAAAATTATACTGGAATAATTAGTATCTCCAACTATAGGCAGGTCTATTGTACAAGTACTAAAGTCCTTACTCCACTTCACTACAGGTTGCCCGGTTTTATTCAGCGTATTGATAGTTATAGCAACTTTTTTCGCGATTGGTCTCCATCCCAACGCTACCCCGACGCCCCTTTCCGGATTCAAGAATTCTCCTATTGTAGTTAAAGTTGTCATGCTGAGTTCGTAGCTATTATCAGTTAATTTAACACCATTTGCATTTAATGTGATATGCAATTTGCCTGAGATTTTAGCAATTTCTTTAGCACATGCAGCTTTTTGTTCAGCTGTAGTATTTACTGATGTTTTTTCTGCTGAGTTTAATATATCAGTGCCATAAACTTTATCAAAATACTTACCTAAGTATGAACTTAAATAAGAAAAAGTCGAAATGTCAAAAGAGCGCTTATCAGACATAATTCTGGTAAACATTTCCGCTGGACCATTAATAGTGACACTTTCTTGTATCACCTTAGCCCTTGACCAATTATATTTTTGTTCAAGTGTTTTCTACAATATCGGCAGTTGTTTGTGCCTTTGTATAAAAAGGGGTGGCTAAGCAAAAAATAGCGCAAAATAAAAATATTCTCATTTCTTTAATTTTTTAATAGATGATGATTTAATAAATAGTGTGGAAACTGAAGAAATTTAGATTTTAATTCATGATACAAATTAATCTAATCACAATTCCGGTTGTAAGTTCAGTTATAGTTAATAAGCAATTATTGGTGTATCAAATTTCATTTAAACGTACTCATGTCTTGTTGACATTCAAATCAAAACCCGCAGTTTGATAAATAAGAGTTTTTTTAAATAATAGTTTTATAAGCTTAGGATAAATAAATAGTAGTTTGAATCAGCTGATGAATGATCGATAGCATTCGTTGCACTGCGTTCCTTTATTCATAAGTTTGATCAACATGTATGGCAGAAGATGGTTCCAAGTTTGAACTGCCAATATGTGCGATCTTCTCGACTGCGCATGGAAAGATTATCAGGGATTTTACATATTTCGATAATTTTAATGAAAATAAAAAATGTTTTTGAAGGGGGACTAGGGTCTGATTTGATTGATTTCCTCGTTTGTTAAACCTGTAATTTCACGAAATTCATGGATAAACTGTTCAAGCTGTTTGTTGGTTCGAAGTGATGCGATGGTTAACAAATCGGTTTTCTCATGCGATTCGGGATTTTTGAACCTTAAGTTGACTGCGGTTCGGGTGTAGATAAAGTTTGTATAAATCCTCGCGATTTCGAGGCTGAGAAAGTCCTGAAAATGATAGCGTTTATTTAAATATCCCAGGGTTCCGGTTCTTTCAATGGTTTGCGCTATTTTGTTGAAAATGAGTTTTGTAAAGGCTGCAGCAATACAAAAGAATCCAAATACGAAGAAAGCTGATCCGCCTAAAATGGCGCCGATCGGGCTTTTAAAAATTAGAGTAAAAAACAGAACACCGAATAAAATAAAAAATGAACCCAGTATGATCACGCCTGTTTTTTTACTTTTTAAAAGATAGGAACCCTGATCATAAACAAAATACTGATAGGAAATCATAGCTGTGTGGTTGGAGTGTTTAAGGTTTTATGGTGCTGTTGTAAAGGTAATTGCATTGGTTTCTTTTTTTTATTTTTAAAAAGTTTGAACCAAACGGGTTGTATTGGTCGTAATGATTTTTAAGGCGCTGCTGGTTACTTGGCAATGGTGATCGATCAGGGGGAATTTTAGTTCGTTCTTCTTTGAGGCTAGGAAGAAAGTAAAATGATACCGCTGATTAGGAAGAGGATTCAGGTTCATAAGCACTAATTTCAATAATTGAACGCAACTATTGAAATTAGCCTTGGCACTGCATACAGCGTTGCAGCTGGCCTTCGTATTTCGTCTGCTATTTTTTTGCTTTTTGCTGCTCTTTATATTCCTGCAAAAACTTGTTAGGGGTGCAATTGTCAGACAGGTCTTTGGCATAGGCGATATACATCGGTGATTTTTGCATATTGCTTTCTTTAGGAAGGTAGATTTCGTAGTTATTGTTTCGATAAGTCATGATAATATACGCCTTGCCTTTATAGGTGATCTCATAATCTGCCTTACCATTGTAGCTTTCTACTTTGGCTTTAAATATTTTTCCTGCCCAGGAATGGTCAATGTCATAAACCCCTATAAGTACTTCGTTATTTTTGTCCGGACCATAGCGGGCAGTAGTAACGATCAGGCCTTCCTCGCCTCTGTAGGTTTTACAATATTTTCCCATTTCAGTCTGCTGTGCGGCGGCGCTGAAGCTGATAAATATTGAGCATAAAAGTGTTGTAATGCGAAGTAATTTTTTCATTATTTTTGTTTAAATTGTTTAATTGAATCAAAGATGCTCCATATTTGTATGGCGCACAATAACACTTTTGTATCAATCCTGCTTTTATTTATCTAAAGCTTTTAGCAAGAAACTAACAATCGGTAAAGATGTACCCTCCTACCTTTGTATGGGGTTCCGGTAGTTCCATTTGCTTACCTTTGGAACGCTGCGAAAATTTAATGTAGCATGGCTCTATATGCGATTGTGTGTGAAATATTTTAGTAAGCGGGTGCTTTCGGCTTTATATTTATGGTGTTGCTTAATGGTACTTTTAGGTGCCTGCAGGCAGGAGCGGTCTTCAGGTGATATTGCTTTTTATAAACGTAGGGTAAGCGTTTCACTAAAGCCATTTATCAATGTAGCTATTTTTAAAGCAAAGGATGATCCTGCGGCGGCTATCCCGCTTTATGAAAAGGCGCTAGCCGTAGCAAAACTGCATCGGGATGAAGTAGCACAGGTAAAGAGTTACCGCATGCTGGTGTTTTATTACAGCATTTATAAGAATGATTTCAGCCGCGCGATAGCCCTTTCAGATGCATCTATTGTATTGGCGAAAAAAATAAACGACCCTGGCACCTATAGTGACCTCTATGGTTCCAGGGCAGTAGCCTATAGTGTAGCAGGCAAACTGAACGAGGCTGCTGATGCAAGTACAACGGCACTGCAATACCTGCAGCGGGACAAAGCACCGGATAGTTTAAAAAACTTTCCGTTATACAATAACCTGGCGGTTTTACATACCCAGTTGGGTAATTATAAGCTCGCTGTGGAAAACGCGGGTAAGTTTCTAAACCATTACACGCGTTTAAAGGATACTGCAAGAATGATTGGTGCTTATCAAACGATGGGTAATGCCTATTACCAGGCCAATGATAGTGTTAATTTTCGTTTTTCAGCCAGAAGGGCGCAGGTATTGCAGCGAAACTCTACCGATAAGTCAAAGGAGTATATAGTGAACTCGTTAATGGTAGCGATGTATAAAAGCACCAAAAATTATGATAGTGCAAAAGTTGTTGCCCGGCAGATGTTAAAACTGGATTCAAATGTGACTACTCCAAGGTATTTTGAAACTTTAACCCAGATGATGGAGATAGCCGATCATGCTAACGATACGTCGTATGCAGCAGAAATATTGAAAAAGGCTATTCCTATGCAACAGCTTGTTGATGAAAACCTGCTGCCGCTTTCCTTAAGGAAGAATGTTTTTGACGGCTATTACAACATCCTTGAAATGACGGGCAATAAGGAAATGGCACAAGTTTGTTTAGCGCATGCTTACCGACTTGGGGGTGAACTGCGCAAGCAGGAAATAAACAAAGACCTTGAAAAATATGAAATAGAACGCAAAAAAGTAATGCAGGAAAACGTGTTGCTCAGCAAAAATCTGGAACTAAACCGGAAAAGCAATACCATTACCATTTTGATTCTGAGCGCTGGTTTGCTTGCTATTGCTGGAGCTGGCTTTTTGGTGAGTTACCGGAGAAAGCTACAGATAGAGCAAAACCGTTTTGAGCTACTGGAAAAGGAGCAACAATGGAAGCAAAGCAAGGCTGTACTGGAAATGCAACTTGTAGAACGCACCCGTATTGCTCAGGAACTCCACGACGACCTGGGTGCGTCCCTTACTTCCATAGCACTGGGTACGGAATTGCTGAAAAGGAAACATCCGCAATTGGATGCAAAAGAGATCAATATTATCACGGAGAATGCTACGCAGATGGTAGATCAAATGAACCAGATTGTGTGGACATTGAATAATAATAACGATACGCTCCAAAGTTTGCTGGCCTATATTCGCAGGTTTGCAACAGGGTTTATGGATGATGCAGGTATAGAAATTTCGATGCATTTACCGCAACTCAGTTCTGAACATATTTTGAACGGCAGCGTCCGGCGAAATCTTTTTCTTACGGTAAAGGAAGCGCTTCATAATATTGTAAAACATGCACAGGCTACAGCCGTGAGCCTTAAAGTAACCATTACTGAAACAAATCAGTTAATTCTGCACCTGGCAGATAATGGAAAAGGAATGACGGATAAAAATGAAGAAATTGTTTTGGGCAATGGCCTGCGCAATATGAGCGCCAATATGCAGACCATCGGTGGTAATATTGTTTGGATGAACAACCCCGGCGGGGGAACATTTATTACGGTTACTTACCATTTAAAATCTAAGCTATGAAAAGGTTAATTACCATCGTTATTGTAGAAGACAATGCATCTATCAGGGAAATGCTGCAAGCGATCATCGCTATGGAGCCGCGCTATTTATGTGCCGGCGTATTTGGAAATGGGGAAGATGCGCTGATTGGAATTCCAGAGTTACAGCCTGATGTGGTACTGATGGATATCGGACTGCTGGGAATTAATGGTATAGATTGTATAAAGCAATTAAAACCCACCTGCCCCCGTACAGAATTTTTGATATGCACGATATATGATGAAGATGAAAAAGTGTTTCAGGCTTTGGAGTATGGTGCATCATCTTATATTCTTAAAAGGAGCAAACCTGAATTTTTATTGCAGTCTATTCTTGAGGTGCACGATGGGGGCAGCCCAATGAGTCCTGATATTGCACGCAAGCTGGTACAACGTTTCCAGCAAAAAGAAAATAAAAATGCTGCTGTACTCACCATTACCCCAAGGGAAAAGCAAATTTTAGAACTGCTTTCTCAAGGGCTTTTTTATAAGGAAGCATCAGATCAGCTGGGCATTTCCATCAATACCCTTAAACGTCATATTTACAACATGTATCAAAAACTACAGGTAGATAATAAGACAGAAGCCATTAACAAGGTTTTTGGGAGGTAGAATAATGGAAAATATTTACAATTGGTTGTGTATATCAAGGATCGCAGGACCAGACTTTTTTATTTGCACTTTCCATGAAAGTAATAGATGTGTTTAGGTAGTTTAAATTTATTAACCCAGGCCATTAACGATAATTGTTGATGAAATAAAAACGAAAATTGTCATCTATTGCTGCCAATGAATGTTAAGCGATGTACTTTATGGGAAAATATCATTGATATTCTTAATTGAGGACACGATAAGCATTTTCTTGCCTGTCAGGTTTTAAAACCAAACCTGACCTCTGTACAGCCAAATTTGTTGTATACTGTTATCCCTGTAGCGATAATTTGCTTGCTTTTCTATAAATTTCATATTAAAAATTTGCCTTCGGGGTCTAGAAAAGCGTTTCTGCTATCCTGGAAGGGCAAATTGGCTTCAGGATTTATTTCCTTAATACTGGTACTTTTAATCTATAGCATGCTGGTGTTGATCTTTGTTTTAAAATAAGAAATTGCATGGGCTTATTGACAATCCCTGCATTTTTTACATAGGGTATGGATTCAGTATTGCCTGCTTGACACTGGCTTTAGCTGGGAAGCTTTATATGGCCTGTTTAATTTTCATACCTGCTAGTGAGTTTTAATAATTGGAGCGGCAATTTCAGCGTTGGGGATATCATTGTAATGTTAAAAGCCGGTATGCATTAATGTGATTTATGTCTTGGTGGGACGGGTGTTAACAAGGTAATCTTACCCATTGGAAATTTTAGATGCAGGAAAGATAAGCAGCAAAAAACAGCGGTCGGAGATTTGACCTGGAATATTTGCACTCCCTTAGTGTATGTATCTAACTGCTAAGTCTTTATTGTTTTGTTGCTACTGAGATAACGGCATTTTGAATTCCCTTTTGTTTGCGTCTGCTCCATTTGTGAATATCTACTACAGGTGTCAATCGTCGGGATTTTTTTTGCTATTTAGAGCAATGTATTCCGTCACTATGGTTGCCTGTTTAAAAAACCGCTTTTAAATAATAAGATTTGATAAAAAGAAAGGGATCACCCGATGGCATTCCCTTGTCAACTAACCAAACAAATGTATCCTGGTAACCACCCCAGGGCCATGTTCCCAACACATAATCAGTTTTAAATGTCTTTTAATTTTTAAATTCCTTTTTGTCCATCCTAGCATGGAAGAATTACTGTTGATTTGCAGCTTCGCTCTGAGTAGGGTGGATGATTGTTTTACGGTAGTTTTGGATTGTGGCCAATAGTTCGTTTGCGTTCATGTCAAGCGCTGAGGCGGTAAGGAAAATCTGCAAATTTCCTGCTGAATCCTGAATTCCGCTGATGGCCATGGAAGATAGTTTTTTCTGGATAAGAGGTATGTAGTGTTCAGATCTAGCTACTGTAAGTTCCACCAGGGTATCCCAACCGGCCTTTGTGATGGAGATATTGAGGATGTCTTTCCAGGATATCAGGCCTGCGGCCTTGCTGACTGAGGTGACTTCTGAGCGTATTCCATCTTCGCTGAGAATAAGTAAAGGGGCCGAACGGTTAAGGGAAAACAGCATCCTGATAATTACAATCAGCAGGATGAGCCCTAGAACACCTGATATAGCGGCTAGCTTACTGGCAACGGTTCCTGTGAATAATCCTATGCTATATAAGAATACTGCTATCAGAGCAATTAAAACTCCCAGGCAGATAAAGATGAGCTGGGCTGATTTTTTTTTGTTTCTGTAAAATTCCATTGATTGATGTAAATGTGTGATTAAGTTAATTTCAGGCTGTTATGAGAATTCAGTTTACCTGCGCAGCGTATGATAGCAATGCTTCGTTTTTAAACTTTTATGTCTTTTAGACTGATGCATTGAATCAAACTGTGGACAGTATTTCGTCAACGCTGTGATTTACTGCATCCGAAGGCTGTTATGGGGTGATTGCTTTAGGTATTGATATTAAGGATAAATGACTTCGAAGCTCCCATAAATGGCATTTTAGCACTATGGGAGATGATCAGTTTGAGTTTTAATTTTTCGATGACTTCCTTTGTAAAACTGATACTTTTATGAATGTCTTTAATTCCACGAACTTCAATGCCGCGTGAGCGCATTTTAAATTTTGATGGTTCGAATTTTTCAATGAATATTTGAATATCGGTTGCTTTTATTTTATTTGACATATTTTGATTTTAGCATTTAAACTATTAAACAGCGTTTTTGTTTGCATGCTTTGTTCAGGCAGGTTTTAAAAATTGCGCTTCATTGTCGCCTATTTTTTCCTAAGTTATATTGCCTGAGATTTTTTATCTGACAGTGCGAAAGTAACTTAAGCATTTCTTCAATGTTCCATCAGCAACTATATATTAGTATAGGAGATTGTACAAAAAAACATGCCGGGCATTTTTAAATGTATCACATCGAAATTTGCCGATAGTTGATATTTGGATTCCCTTAAAACGAGGTATCGATCACTATATGAACGACGCCAAAAATCTTCTTTTTTCCAACCGATTTGCTTTCCTTTCCATGGTTAGTGTGAGCTATCCATTTAATGCAAAGCTGCTTAACTGCAATAGTATGAAATTTAGATTTATTCAATTGAAAGTATGTAGTAAAGGTTTGATAGATGATGCCGGTAAAACAAAAGCGGAAATGATCTGTCTTCATATTATGTTTAGCAGCTTATCATGGTGCTCTACATTCCCCGGCAATACATGAATGGATGGAAATAGCTGCCATTATTTAACATTACGGCGATATTTCAGGATGGAAAGCTTTTACGGGGTTTTTTACAAGTAACGCCATGATAACTGCATAACGTGTTCAGGTTAGTTTAGTAATGCTGAAAGAAATCAATTTATATCCGGATGCAACCTATTATTAAGATTGCTCATCTTGTTGGAAAAGATTTGATCATATGAGGGCCTCAGCAATTGCGTTTTTATTGTTTTTAATTTATACAGCTGGTTTTGCACAAACCAATCATAATGAAATTGATAAATCAGTCTCCTTAACAGCTGACAGTATCAATGTATTTTACAAGGCACTATTCAAAACGCTAAAAGCTGGGTATATAGATCGCAAAAGCGTCGACTGGGAAACTGTAGAAGATCAAACATTTTTAAATCTTCGGCCTTACACTAATTTTAAATCTTCCTTAAAAGAAATCACGAACCTGTTTGATAAAATCAATGCTAATCATTGCCAGGTGTACATGGGGGAGGAGAAATATACGGTGACTCGAAAGGCAATAGCTAAAGATCTTTATTCTGCGCAGTGGAAAAATAAGTATGACAGCAAACCTGCTTTTGAAGTTAAGGTGCTGGATGGTAAATATGGCTATATATTAATGCCTGGAATGGTTTTCTCTGATCATTCCGCAGCACATATAAGCGAAATTGTGTATAACGGCATTGATGGGCCAAGGATTTCGGAGCATTGCGGGCCAGCCATTTCGGGAATCAATGGGCCACTTTCCTTTTACAATTATAAGTTATTTTTTTAAGTACTCAATTGTTTATTCTTTCTAAGGGATTCACCTTCGAGCTGGATCCTGTGTGAGGAGAAAACTATCCGGTCAAGAATGGCATCTGCAATTGTGCTTTCTCCAATAAGGCCATGCCAATTTGCTACCGGTATCTGTGTGGCAATTATAGTGGATGATTTTTCATGACGCTCTTCCACAACGTCCATCAATACGTTACGTGATGCCTGATCAATAGTCGCCAGTCCAAAGTCATCCAGTATAAACAGTTCTGTTGTCTGTATCTTTTTGATAAGCCGGTGGTATGTACCATCAAGCTTGGCTAGCTTTGCAAGGTCAAAGAACCTTGAGGTGTTGAAGTACATCGTTTTATTCAGTAACTGACATGCCTTTACACCAATACATTGGGCCAGGAATGACTTTCCGCAACCTGTAGGTCCGGTGATGATAACATTTTCCTTTCTACTGATAAAGTTCAGTCCAAGCAGCCGTTCGTAAGTTGTCCTGTCCAGGTTCCTTTTAGCTTTATAATCAATATCAGCAGCTGAGGCTGCCTGTTTGAATCCGGCCCTGGTTATCAGATTCTGGATGTTTCTGTTTTGCCTGTTCTCCCATTCAGCATCTATCAGCATGCTTAAGAAACTATCCAGGGAATAATCCTGAAACAGATTATCTGTGAGGCTACTGTGGTACAGTGAGGCCATTGCGTTCATGCGCATCCTGCGCATTTTTTCTACCGTGTTGTGTTCATTCATTTTGATTGAGGTTGATTATGTTAGTTTACTATTTATTTGTTTTTTAGCTCCAGCCGGGGTCAGCATGCTCCATTAATGGTAGCTATCCGCTCCCATTATATTACCGTGTTCAGGTGTTGAAGCAGTTTTTTCTACTTCTTCTTCCACCATGTCCAGTCTATTTTTAAGTATATTCGATACCGTATGAAATGAGGCTTTATGGTAGGTGGATGCTCTCATGCATGCTTTTTCAAGCCGTTCAGAACTATATAGCCTGATAAAGGAAAGGATACCAAGCGACTGCTTGTAGGCGATTTCAGGATATCGGGACTGGTTCAGCAGCATCTGAATATACTTTAGTGTACCCGGACCAACCTGGGTTGCCCGCTGCTCGAAGTACTCCGGACTCCATTGACCATAAGCCTGATGAGTGGAGGGCATATGTTCCGCAATGGTTTTATAGTTGCCGCGTCGATAGCTACGCTCATGCGATGCAATACGTACATGGTTATAGAGTATCTCAACAATATCCTGATTGTACTGCACCTCAACATACATTCCGGTATACCTGAACGGAACGCTGTAGTAGTTCTTGTCCTCGCTGAGAAAGATATGCGAAGTACGCTGTACCTTCGCCCTTTTATAATAACGGATGCTGTATGATCCTGATGCAAGACGATAAAGATAATCCCGCTCGAGATCAATAAAATAGCTTCTGCGCGTACCGCCTCCATGAGAAAAAAGGTAGTTGTTGTATTCTACAAGCTGCTCAGCGATTGCCTTGTTAAGTGAATCCAGGTCAAAAAAGGTAATCTTGCTTAAGGGATAGTAGATTCTTTGGTACACCAGTTCTACGCTCCGCTCCACAAGGGCCTTGTCCTGGGGGTGATACGGACGGGCAGGGTCAACTGCGCAACCATAATGTAGAGCGAAATCGGCAAGGGTCTTATTGATGATGGGCGCATATTTCGAACCTTTGCTGACAGCAGATTTCAGATTATCTGAAACGATAGCCTGTGGTGCACCGCCCATCCATTGCAGACATGCATCAAGGCAGCAGATCAGATCTTCCCGCTTTTGTGAATGGACTGCTTTTACAAAAGTATATTGACTACAGGGCAACACGGCAACGAATACCTCAACAGACACAAGTTCTCCCGTTGATTTATCGATATATCCCAGTTTCTTGCCACAGAAATCAATGTAAAGCTTCTCACCGGCCTTGTGCTCCAGTTTACCGCTATGGTTATTGAGTTTTTTCCATTTGCGGTAATGAAGGGTGAACTGGGTATATTTATATCCCTTGGGGTACTTTTCTATATAATCCTTCCAAAGCGCCTGAAGGGTGCACCCGGGCTTGGTAAACTCTTTTTTAAAAGAAGGGAATAAAGCGGAAAGCTCCTCATAGCGCTGTTTCTCGGTTTGGCTTTCTTCAGTGAAAAGATCATTTAAATCGGATTCACAAAGTTCGTAAAGCTCCTCATAGGTGATCCCAAGTTCAGTGAACCGTTTGATGTACCCATCAACGGTCTTACGGTTAATCTTCAATAGGAGAGCTACCTTCCGGTTGCTGAATTTCTTTAGCTTTAATGCAATCAAAGTGCGAAGTTCCATGATATCAATTCGTTGTCCTGCCATGTATCTGCTTTTTTATTTCAGACACAAGACTATAATAAATCATGGAAAGTGGCCCATTGACCTCCGTTTTAGAAGTCCGGAATAAATAATTTTGGCCCAATTACATCCGTTTTATAGAAAGCTAATAACGGAAGGCTGGCCCAATGACCAGCGAAATAAAGCCTTTTTTTGGCCCAGTGACGAATGAAATGGGTGGCCCGCTATGCAGCGAAATGAGTGGCCCAGTGACTTGCGTTATAGACAGAAATTGCACAATCTTTATACAATGAGGTTGTGAAGGTTAAAACCGCTCAAAATATAGAAGGGTGGATCCTAGATTTAAGATTCAATACCGGAGGAAATTCAGCTCCTATGCTTTTAGCTTTGTATGACTTCCTGGGTGATACGGTTATATGGGGCGAACTTGATGAGCATAAGAAATTAGTCGGGAGATATAAATTGGTTAAAGGAAAGTACATTCATAAATCTCAAACAATTGCTTCTATCATCCCTAATGGCGAGTTACTAGACAAAGTAAAAGTAGCACTGATTACCGGAATGTTTACCGGAAGTTCTGGGGAAGTAACAGCGCTCGCATTTAAGGGCAGACAAAAGACGATTTTTATTGGTGAAAAAACAGCTGGTTATACGACCAGCAATGTTATCTGGCCTTTACCATTTAATTCTATTATTGCACTGACAACAGGTTATGATAGTGATCGAAACGGGAATTATCATCAATATATCACTCCTGATATTGTGGTATCTAAAAAAGATAATTTTGAAGATCTGATGTCCGATGCCAACGTGAAGGAAGCAATAAAATTCATAAGAGACAGGTGAACGCAGGATTCTTTATAATAACGATTTAAGTGGCCTTAAACCTTAAGCCATTCATCGTAATCTGTTATCATAAGGTTAGTATTGTAGAATTAAGGAGGAACTGAATAGTTGCTTTGGAAGGCCAAAAAACAGCTTTACAAAATGGTAGTTGAATTTTTTATGCTATTTTATTATATTCACTTATGGAAATATTCGACTCTAGTCCATATGTCATCGAACGTGCTAAAAGACTTGCTCCTTATTTTGTGAAAAGGGGCTGGACGGTAGCATCGGGCAAGAATAATTCAATCCTGATTAATATTTCGCAGGAAGGGATAATCGCATTTGATGCAGAACGTTTTGCCAATATCATTATTGAAGCTGATCTTCATATTGAAGAGACTGGGCTGAAGACTAATGACATTGAATATGTTTTTTATAGGCAGGGGAAGCATTTTTGAACCCTTATTATCCAGGATGTAAGGGAATTTGATATCTGGGAGGAATAGCTGAGTGAAGGAACTGCTGATTAATGGTTTAATATTTTAGAAATGTCTGAGACTTTCCGCAATCGGCCGAATTTGAGATTTTTTTGGTGAGAACTGAGCTGTAGAATCCATTGCCTATCGATCAAAGACAGTACGTTCGGTAGCTTTTAATAAGCAATTATATGATGATAAAAATCATTTCAATATTTTCTATTTTCCTATTACTATCACTAGGTAATAAACAAGAAACTCCAATTAGTCGGATCGCTGATTTTGATATGCCTGAAAATTTGGTATATCTAGAACATGAGCAGGGAGAATTATTTGTCAAAAAGAAGTATATCTATTTGACAAATGTAAAAAACAATAATCATATGTTCTCAGATGGAACAACCATCGTTGGTATCAAAGATTATGATAAAAGAAAGGTTGACTTTATAGATTTGGATGAGAAGAAACGTCAACGGCTTGAAGTTATCAAACAAACAAAGATGGAAAAATTTATTACTAAAACTGAAATTATAAAAATTAGAAATACTTCTTTTTTAATCATGGGACAATATTATCAGGATGAATATGCTTATAATATAATTTCAGAGTTGAAAGGTAACACAGGTATAAGTATTCAATTACAATTTAAAAGGGATGAGAAAGAAAGAGCTGAAAAGCTGATGATGCAAATACTCGATGGAATTAGATTCCACCCGCCTACGATGTTTAACAATTGATCTAAACATCCAAATTATAAAGGTCTGAATTATAAGTGAACGACAAGAGAATAATTAAAAATTAAAATGATGAGCTCGACAGTTTATCGAGCTCATTACTTTTAAATTAAGTTTTGACTAATTTCAGCTAATTTTCGGATCCATTTAGCAGTTGCATGTCTTACCTGAAATTCCTTCCACCATCGAATATTTCCTGTGGGGTGGGCTGTCTTACCTGTGAGCGTTTGTTCTCGGCAGAGTAGGGCGGTGATTTCTCATCGGCTCTGGACAAGGTCAAGATCGGCAGCTGGTCATCATCCTTAGCGGTCAGCCCTTTAAGCAGCTTGGTGAAATCAAAGCACTTGGATACGATCACGTGTACAACCTCTCCTTCCTTTTGTACCTTTCCCTCGACCATTAAAAGGCGCGAATGCAGGATTTCTTTTCTATATGTTTCAAAGAGCTTCTCGAAGATCACAAGGTTTGAAAACCCAGTCTCGTCTTCGATGGTGATAAAACATACTCCGCCAGCTGTTCCAGGCCGCTGTCTGACGATCACCAGTCCCGCCACCTTTACGATACGTCCGTTTTCGGTCTCACGGATTTCCTGCGCGGATTTGACATTGAAGAGCTTCAATTTTTCACGGACCAGGCTGACCGGATGTGCTTTTAAAGAAAGCGCAGTAGAAGCGTAATCCTGCACGACGTGTTCGCCCTTGCTCATCAGCGGAAGCTGGATCTGTTGTTCTTTATCCGATTCTGAGGGCTGTCCTTTAAACAGCGCCACTGGTCTGTCTTTTAGTGCAGATACTTCCCACATTGCCTGTCTGCGATCCAGGCCCATCGACCGGAAGGCATCTGCATCAGTGAGCCGTTCCAAGGCGCCCAAAGAAACTCCTGCATCCAATAGCGAATGGAGATTGAGGTAGCCCGGGCCCCGCCCCGAGACCAATGCTTCCACATCATCTTCCCTAATGCCTGATATCTGCCTAAAGCCCAGCCTTAGCGCACAATATTTGCCCGACTTTTCCTCCAAATGGTTATCCCACGTGGAAACATTGACATCAATCTCCCTTACTTCCACACCGTGGTTGCGGGCATCAATGACCAGCTGCGCAGGCTGGTAAAAGCCCATCGGCATCGAGTTCAGGATCGCGCAGGCAAACACATCGGGATAGTAGCACTTCAGCCAGCAGGAAACATACACAAGCAAAGCAAAACTTGCCGCATGGCTTTCGGGAAATCCATAGGAGCCAAATCCCTCCAATTGCTTGAATACACGCCTGGCAAATTCCTCGCTATAGCCTTTGGCAGTCATCCCGTCCACCAGTTTCTTTTCAAACTTGGTTACCATGCCGTGCATCTTAAAGGTAGCCATGCTTCTTCGCAGTTCATCCGCTTCAGCTGGGGTGAAACTGGCAGCGACAATGGCAATCTTCATGGCCTGTTCCTGAAAAAGCGGTACCCCAAGCGTTTTGCCTAGTATTTCTTCCAGTTCTTTTGAAGGATATTCCACAGGCTCCTCGCCATTTCTCCTTCTCAAGTAGGGATGCACCATATCGCCCAGGATCGGCCCTGGACGTACGATGGCCACCTCGATCACCAGGTCATAAAAACACGATGGCCTTAACCTGGGAAGCATCTGTTGCTGTGCACGGCTTTCGATCTGAAAGACCCCAATGGTATCAGCATGGGAAATCATTTCATAGACCTTTGGATCATCTTCTTTATTGATTGAGGCCAAAGTCAGGTCCAGATCGTAATGCTTTTTGGCCAGGTCAAATCCCTTACGGATGCAGGTCAGCATACCCAAGGCCAGCACATCAATCTTCAGAAATCCCAGCGCATCGATGTCATCTTTGTTCCACTCGATATTGGTGCGGTCTTCCATGCGGGCATGAAAAATAGGGCAGAGGTCGGTCAGCTTGCCCCTGGTAATTACAAAGCCTCCTGTATGCTGGCCTAATTGGCGCGGAAAGCCCATCATCTGCCTTGTCAAATCCAATACTTTAACCAGCAGCGGATCCTGTGGGTTAAGGCCCTGCTCGGAAACCCTGTTGCTCTCAAACCATTCATCCGTAAATTCCCAGATTGAGGCCGAAAGCCTGTCGACGGTATCATTAGAAAGCCCCATTGCCTTGGCTACATCTCTTAGCGCCCCCTTTTGGTGGAGTTGGGTAACGGTTGCCACGATAGCTGCGCGGTCCCTTCCATATTTGCTGTAGATGTACTGGATGACTTCCTCGCGCCGCTCATGCTCAAAATCTACATCAATATCCGGCGGCTCGTTCCTGGCAGAGGAAATAAAGCGCTCAAAGAGCAGGTCGAACTTGGTCGGATCGACTGAGGTGATGCCCAGGCAGTAACAGATGGTGGAGTTGGCGGCAGAGCCCCGGCCCTGGCAAAGGATCTTTTGCTCCCGGGCAAAACGAACGATATCATACACGGTCAGGAAATAGCTCGCGTAGTTCATTTCCTTGATAAATTTCATCTCATGGTTGATATTGGTAACAACCTTTTCTGGCAGGGGAAGCCCGAACATTTCTTCAGCGCCCTTCCATGTCAGGTATTCCAGTTCTTGCTGCGGCTCGCGGTTGCCGGAGAGGATTTCCTCTGGGTATTCATATTCCAGGCTGTCTAATGTAAATTGGCATTTTTCGGCAATCTTTAAAGTGTTTTTAATAGCCTCCGGATACTGGCGGAACAAACGCTGCATTTCCTCGACGGGTTTCAAATGCCGTTCGGCGTTCATCATCAAACGGAAGCCCGCATTGTGGATGGTGCATTTCTCCCGCACGCAGGTCAGGATATCCTGAAGCTGCCTTCGGGAAGGGCAGTGGTAATAGACGTCATTGGTAGCTACCATCGGGACGTTCAGGTTTTTGCTCAGCTTATCCAGTCTGAACAGGCGTTTCTGGTCCTGGCCCTGATAGTTTCGGTTAGCAGCTAGGTACAGCGAAGGACCTAAATTTTCTTTGTATTCTTTTAACGCCGAGGGAAAGCTGAACTCGAAATCAAAGCCTTTGCCTAAAGCGTCTGGAGGTATGGCAATGAAAATAATATCCTTTTGGTTATTGTATACATCATTTTTATAAAGGAAGCATTTCCCCTTTTCCGCGCGGAAGTTCCCTTCACTGAGCATGGCAGATAAACGTCCATAGGCTTCCCGATTTGTCGGATAGGCCAGCAGGGATGGCCCGTCTAACAGGTCCAGACGGCAGGCCGGGATAATTTCGATGTTATGTTTTCTGGCCGCGGAATGTGCACGAACGATGCCCGCCATGGTGTTCACATCGGTAATGGCAATCTTTGGGTAGCCGAATGCGGCAGCCTGTTCGATCAGCTCCTCGGGATGCGAAGCGCCCCTTAAAAAGCTGAAGTTGGAAGTGACCTGTAGTTCGCAGTAACCCATCATCTATTTCTATTCTCTCTATTATTTATGCAAAAAATCCATGTAGGAACCAGGCAGACCCTTCCTGGTTATAATGGCCCGAACGAAACACCCAGTAGCGTCTTCCCTTGTCATCCTCCAGGATATAATAGTCCCGGTGCTCGCCCTGCTGCATCCACCATTCCTGCTCGATGCGCTCGGGGCCGTCGGCTTTTGCAACCAGGTGCAACTCGTCCTTATAGCGAAAATTCATCGGCGGGTAATCCGGAATAGGCGCGGTGACCTGTATGACAGCTGGCTTATGCAACATTTCCATGGGTCTTGGATTTGATTTTTGCCATTTAACCTCTGTTTTCTCGTCGAGCGATACTGCCGGGCGGAGTGAACGTTCCGGCCAGTAGTGTGCTTGGGGGATATATCTCCTGATCGCCTGCGGACCGACCTTTCCGGCAAGCCTGTCCAGCAGTTGGGCGAGGGCCTGGTTAGCGAGGCCCGGTTTCCCGTTCCAGAGTTTTTCCTGATGGGTCAGCACCGGCTCAGTCTTGGTAGCGGTCAATATGAAAAGTTCGATGCCAAGGGCTGGCTCGATCTGGGCTATCTTCAGTTCGAAGAGTTTGGCAAGATGTGTTACCTGATGAGTAGGCTGGTTCGTTCCGATTGTCGTTTCGGTGACCCTTCCATCTAAGCGGTAGCCCTTAAGTTCGGCCGACCTGATGCCCAGCCCTTCTTTTGCAAGCCGATCACATAAGGATTTGAGCAGTTTTTCGATCGCAATCTCGATGGCGGGTTTGGTCCGGATAGCTTCAAGGCAATATAATCTTTCTTCATAGGCTGCTTTGACAATGATCGGCGTGATGGTTTCTTCTTCTGTGCCAAGGGCCTGGCCCAGACGGAGCATAAATTCCTGTCCGAACCTTCTGCGCAGCATAGCAGAAGGAAGCTGGATAAACTTTCCAATCTTGTCAAAACCGAGTTTGTGCAGGCGCTGGACGATATGCTGCTCAAGTCGTAAAGCCATGGGTGGCAAATTCAAAAGTGCGTTATATTGCTGAGCTGGTGCGATGATCGATGATTTCCGGCCCAGCCTTGCGATTGCCCATGAGGCACCAATTGTATCTGAAATCGAGCCTCTGCAGTTGTAGCCTGATTCTGTTAATTTACTTATTATGGTTTGAAGGTAGCTTTCTTCTCCACCAAGCAGGTGTGAGCAGCCGCTGGAATCAATGATGATCCCATCGGGAAGATCAATGGCCACAGTTGGAGAATACCTAACAGCCCATTTAGAAATGCGAACAAGTAGTTTTTTATTGAAATTAAGCTCGTCATCAAAGGCGAGGATATCAGGTACGATGGCTTTGGCGTCGGCTAGGACCGTACCTGCAAATATGCCATGTTTTTCAGCTTCCCTTGAGGCTGCGGTGATCATGATCCGGTTTTTTTGGGACATGGTAAACACATAGACCTTGTCTTTGAGTTTTGGTTTTTTGATGGCCAAGTAGTCACAAAGTAGATTGGTGAAATAAATGCTCAAGTACCTGCTCATGCGCTCAGCCCCCTTTCTGGTAGCGAGATGGTCTCTGGCTGGAGTGTGACTTCCGGACTTTCGAAAGGAGCAAACCTTTCCTCTGCCCATTCGATGTAGAATTTGCCGCCTTCTCCATTTTTTACCTTTAATAGGTTTACTTCCCACCTGGGGTTGCCTATACCTGGGATTCCGTTAATCAGGGCTGTTGGCTGGGGCCTGATCTGCCAGCGTGCGGTGCATGCTGTTGCAGAAAGGCTGCGCTTAGGCTCTTTTCGAAGCAATAGTCCGGTAACGTGGCTTTTCTCTGTGGCCAGTTGCAAACGCCTGCTCTGGGCAAAATCAATGTCTGAGAGTTCAGCGATCACGCAGGCTAGCCCATTGCATTTCAGCGCTTCTTCCATTACCCAAAGAATTTCCTTGACGTAGTAGAGGTCGATAAAGATGATCTGCTGGGGATCGGTGCCGAAGGCTTCAAGTGAGGGTGGAAATAGTTTTCGGTTGCGGCTGATCCACAGACAGGAGCTTCCATTTTCCATGAGCTTGGCGAGAAGTCCAGCAATGAAGCCTTCGCTTGCCGCTGCATCCTCTGCGTTTTCGGCCAGGAACTCATGGATGGTGCCGGTTGGGAAAACATGATTTGGGAAGCAGGCTTCGATTTCACCCAGGCCAAAGCCACCGCCTTGCGCGATAGGGGCAGGTTTAAATCCCTGCGCCGCTGAAATCTGCTGCCTAAGCCTGGTTAATATTTCCTGTTTTTCCGCTGTCATCAGTCACTAAAGCCAAGGCGTAGTTGCCAAGTATTATAGGAACAACAAATCTATAGCTAATATTGTTAGTATTACTAACAATATTAGCATACTTTTTAACATTCAAAAAGTCAAAATTAATATTGGGCTTAAAGGATGTGAATTTTGTAAATTGCCTAATAAATATTGAAACCATGGACGCAAATGTTTTTTCACTTGTTAAACAGCACCAAATGATTGAAAACCGATTTATCTACAAGGGTTGGATAACCCTATCGAATTCATCAGATGGGGATGTTGATACTGGGATATATTGCTGCTTGGTACACAAAGATTATTTAGTAAGATATCTCAAAGACAGATCTTGGGGACTACAAAAAGGTGCTGAAGGAAAACCTACCATCTATACGACTTTTGCAAACGGAAATGATAAAAATTTATACCATGCCTTTAGAGAGGGTGGAATAGAACCTTTTTTATTTTATCGATACTTTGGGCACAATGGCGAGCGATATTATGATGTATCGGAGGATTTTGTCAACTATTTTAAACTTTACGAAAAAATTAGTACAAAGCAACAGCGAACATATTACTTTATAGATGATATTGGTCATGAAGAAGAAGTGCTAGTCATAAATTAAAGAAAGGTAACCGTAAAGCAAAAGTTCATGATGGAGTATCTATCTATACAGCAGATACACCTTTCGATCTGCTTTGATTTTATGTGCATAGCAGAGGGGAAGCCTAGTTGATTATTCCGAACAAAGTACACCACATTCCGAGGCATAGTGCACCAGTTTGGTTCTGGCTTTAGCACTAACTTTTAACCATATCACTTTTGGACAAAGCGATATTCTGTAAACTTAATGATTTTTT
>Ga0308159_1002286_pt1 | contig 22660 bp, 23 predicted proteins | sample PhyCR1_FD_201040 | JGI IMG/M metagenome (GOLD analysis project Ga0308159, IMG submission 201040) | Phyllosphere microbial communities from UC Gill Tract Community Farm, Albany, California, United States - DLSLC.R1 | ecosystem: Host-associated > Plants > Phyllosphere > Unclassified | place: USA... | reverse complement strand
AGCGCCATCACGGAGGGGCGGCGGCGTTCCTCGATGGCGATCTGCCAGCATTCGGCGGCCTCGATGCCATCGGCCGGGCGCAGCAGCAGCAGGTTGGGAATGGCGCGCAGGGCGGCCAGATGCTCCACCGGCTGGTGGGTCGGGCCATCCTCGCCCAGGCCGATGGAGTCATGCGTCATCACATGGATGGAGCCGACACCCATCAGTGCCGCCAGGCGCAGCGCCGGGCGGCAATAGTCGGAGAAGGCAAGGAAGGTGCCGCTGGCCGGAATCATGCCACCATGCAGCACCATGCCGTTCATCGCGGCGGCCATGGCGTGCTCGCGAATGCCCCAATAGACGTAGCGGCCGGAGAAATCATCGGCCGAGATCGGCTCGAAGCCAGGGATCTTGGTGAAGTTGGCGGAGGTGAGGTCGGCCGAGCCGGTGACGATCTCGGGGATGGCCGGCACCAGCGCCTCCAGCACCGCTTCGGACGCCTTGCGGACGGCCATATTCTTCGGGTTGGCCAGGAAGCGCTGCTTCGCCGTGGCGATGGCGGCATCCAGGCCGGCCGGACGGTCATTGCCCACGGCAGCCAGGAAGGCGGCCTTGGTCTCCGGCGCGGCGGCATCCAGCCGCGCCTGCCAAGCGGTGCGCGCGGCGCGAGCGCGGGTGGCGGCGGCGTCCCAGGCCGTACGGGCATCGGCGGGAATTTCGAACGGCGCCGCGGTCCAGCCGAAATGCGCCCGGACGCCCTCGACCTCCTTGGTGCCGAGCGGCGAGGAATGCGCGGCCGGCGTACCCTGCTTGGTCGGTGCGCCGAGGCCGATCACGGTCCGGCAGGCGATCAGGCTGGGGCGCGGATCGGCCAGCGCAGCCTCGATGGCGCGGGCGACGGCTTCATGATCGTGCCCATCCACACGCTGCGTATGCCAGGCGGAAGCATCGAAGCGGGCGATCTGGTCGGTCGCATCGACAAGGCTGATGTGGCCGTCGATGGAGATGTCGTTGTCGTCAAACAGGACAATCAGCCGGCCGAGGCCGAGGCGGCCGGCCAGGGTGATGGCTTCCTGGCTGACCCCTTCCATCAGGTCGCCATCCGAGGCGAGCACCCAGGTGCGATGGTCGACCAGCGCGTCACCGTAATGGGCGGCCTGCATGCGCTCTGCCATCGCCATGCCGATGGCGGTGGCCAAGCCTTGGCCCAGCGGCCCGGTGGTGGTCTCGATGCCGGTGGCATGGCCGTATTCCGGGTGGCCGGCGGCGCGGGCGCCCAACTGACGGAAGGCCTTGAGGTCCGCGATGGACATGTCCTGATGGCCCATCAGGTGCAGCAGCGCGTACAGCAGCATGGAGCCATGGCCGGCCGAGAGCACGAAGCGGTCGCGGTCCGGCCAGTGCGGCTGCTGCGAGTCGGCCTTGATGAAGCGGCCGTACAGCACCGCCGCCACGTCCGCCATGCCCAGCGGCAGGCCGGGGTGGCCGGAGGCCGCGTGCTCGATGGCATCCATGCTGAGGGCGCGGATGGCGTTGGCCATCAGGCGCAGGCTCGCCGTATCCGGCGCGCTGCCCCGCTGTGCGTCGGCGACATCGCGCGTGGCACGGATGCTGGGTGCGGCGTGGTCAGGCATGGACATTTCCTCGTTGCGCCCTCGGCGTCACGACCCGGCTGGGTGTGGACGGCGCGGCCATTCGTGTTTCATGAATGGAAACACATTGCCGGATTTTCGTCAAAACAGAATTTTAATTCCAAGACGGTCTTCCGTGGCGCCACGACGTTGCGGGGCCATCAAACCGAGGCGCCGAGGACCGAGGGGCCGGCATCTTCACCTTGGACGTCGGGGTACGAGGTACAGGGACAGCCTGCGCCAGCCGTTGGCACCGCCGCAGCTCGTCGATCCTGGCTTCGTCGGCTGCGACGCCTTGCCTCAGCGTGGCCACATCGGCGCGCAGCACTTGCAGGCGCAGCAACGCAGTGCGCCGTTCCTGCTCCAGCCCAGCGACAATCTCGGCCTGGGTGGCGGCACCGCCGCGGCCACCCAGGCGATGCAGAAGATGCGCCTCTTGCCTATGGATCTTCCGTTTCAGTACCTCCAGATGCCGCGCCTCGATAGCCTCCCTGGCCTGGGCCGCCGCAAGGGCCCGGCGCGCCGCCGGCAGGCGCGCGGTGGCTTCCCGCAATTGCAGGTCCAGGATGGAAATGGCGTAGCCCGTGGCATGCACAGGGGCTGCCCGAGCGAGTTTCCGGCGCCAGAGCATCAATAAGGTCTTGAGCATCGGCGGCTCCTGAACGATGTTCACTGGCAGCACCCTGAAAGGTATCTGAACATTGTTCAAGGTCTTTTTGAACGCCGTTCATAAAAATTTCCCGCCATGACTGGGGCAGAACCATCGCCGCGCCAGCAGGCACTGCGCGAGCGCCTGCTCATAGTGGCGGAGCAGATCCTGGCGACGGAGGGTATCGGCGCGTTGCGGGCCAGGGACCTGGCGCGGCAGGCCGGCTGTGCCGTGGGGGCGATCTACACCGCCTACCCGGATATCGACGCACTGATCCTGGCAGCGAACGCGCGCACACTGGATGCGATCAACGAGGCGTTGGGCGTGTTGCCGCCGCCTCCCCCTGGCCCGGATGGTGCGGCACGACAGATGGAAGAGCTGGCGGAAGCCTATCTGGAATTCGCCCTGGCCAACCGGGCGCGCTGGGACTCGCTGTTTGCCCACCGCATCGCCGGCGGGCAGCCCAAGCCGCTCTGGTACCAGGAACGGCAGTTGCCGATGTTCCGCCGGCTGGAGCAGTTGCTGGCGGTGCTCTGTCCCAACATAACGGCGGAAGCACTGCCGCCGCTGGCGCGCACGCTGTTCTCCGCCGTGCACGGCATCGTGCTGCTGGGGCTGGAGGAGAAGCTGGTGCCCACGCCACTGCCGCTGATCCGGGCGGAGTTGCAGCGGATGGTACGGGCCATCGCCACCGGGCTGCGGGCTAACGCCGCCACCTGATACACCCAGGTGGCGGCGTGGGTCGCTCAGGCGGCCTTTTGCTGGCGCAACGGCACCACGCCACACCATTCGGCGATGAACAACGCCATGGCCAGCGTCGTCTCCTTCAGGCTGTCCAGACGCACGCGCTCATCGAAGGCATGCGGCCCCTCGCCATCCGGCCCGTAGCAGAGCGCGGCGATATCGTAATACAGGCTGTAGAACCGGGTATCGTTGACGGCGGTGCTCAGCCGCGTGGGCACCGGCTTGCCATGCAGTTGCTGGTGGATACGCGCCAGCAACTGCTCCGCCTCGCCACCCGGCTCCAGCACCGCGCCATCGGCCTCGAAGCCGATCCACTCGATGGCGGGGGGGTTGTTGGCCAGGAACGGGTCGCGCTGGGCGGCGGTGCGGATGGCCTGTTCCACGCCCGCCTTGGCATCGGTCACCTCGGCACCCGGCAGCAGGCCGATGCGGCAATCGACCTCGCACCAAGCCGGCGTGCTGCTGGCCCAGTCCCCGCCGCGGATGACACCGGGGTTGAACTTGATCGGGTCCTGCACCTCGCCGAACCAAGGGTCGTTGCGGGCGGCTTCGTTCAAGGCAACGGTATGCTCCTGCAAGGCACGGATCATGTCGCAGGCGGAGAGGATGGCGTTGCTTCCGGCCTGCGCCACCATCACATGCACCGGCGAGCCCAGCACCCGCAGGCGGAACCACAGCGCGCCGCTCTGCGCCCGCGTCAGGGTCTGCCCAGTCGATTCCGGGATGAAGCAGGCATCGGCGCGGTAGCCGCGCAGCAAGGTCGCCAGCGCGCCGTTGCCGGTGCTCTCCTCCTCCGTCACGGTCTGCACGCAGACATCGGCCGCCGGCTCCAGCCCCGCCGCGCGCAGCGCGTCCAGGGCGAAGATCATGCAGGAAACACCGGCCTTCATGTCGTAGGCACCGCGCCCGTACATCCAGCCGTCACGAATGGTCGCGGAGAAGGGCGGGTAGGTCCACATCTCGTGCGGGCCGGTCGGCACCACGTCGATATGGCCCTGCAGGATCAGGCTGCGGCCGCCGGGCGTCGCGGCACGGTGCATGGCGGCGACCTGCACGCTGCCGGCGGGATCGACCTCGACCATCGGGCTGGCCTTGGGGTGCGCCGTCAGCGGCACGTCGGCCAGGGTGAAGCGGTCCACGACATAGCCACGGGCGGCGAGCTGCCGGGCGATCCAGTCCTGCAGCGGCGCTTCCTGCCCGCGCAGGCTGGGGAAGCGCACCATCTCCGCCAGGAAGGCCACCTGCTTCTCGTGGCCAGCTTCCACCGTGCGCCGCAGGCGGGCCATCATGTCCGTGCCGCCAATCTCATCCGCCATGCCGCGCATCCTCCTCACGATCCAGCCGGCTTGTCCCGGCCGTGTCCGAGCCTAGAACGCGATGGCGGCAGGGGGAATCACCCCAGAGCAAGATTCGCGGCGGGGTGGCCTTAGCCCAGGGCAATCAGGTCGGCCCGCAGCCGGTCCGCATCGCCACCCGGCAATGTGCGCTCGACCTCCGCATGCACGGACTTCCAAGTCGGCACCGCCGCGGCCAGCAGAGTCCGCCCCTCCTGCGTCAGGATCAGCAGGCGGCTGCGGCGGTCGGTCTGGTCCACCTGCACCGTCACGAGGCCACGGCGCTCCAGCGGCTTGAGGTTCGCCGTCAGCGTGGTGCGGTCCATCGCCAGAAGCTGGGCCACCGGTGCCATGCCGGGCGGATGCGGCCGGTTGAGCGACATGAGCAGGGAGAACTGGCCGTTCGTCAGGTCAAATGGCCGCAACGCATCGTCGAACCGCCGCGCCAGGGCGCGGGCCGCCCGCTGCACATGCAGGCACAGGCAGGTATCGCGCACCAGCAGCGTCGTCTCGAACGGAACCAAGGCAGTGTCAGGCATGAACATGAAATGTTGATATCAACTGGTTCTGTCAAGCGGCCCTGGCCTGGCGGCGTTGCCGGTCGGGGCGCACACGGCTCAGCCTGCCGGCGCGGCGAGCAGGGAGCGGACGGCATCGGCTTCCTGGATGGCACGGTCCACCCAGGGGCCGGCGGCGGCGATGGAGGGGGTCAGGTCGAAGGCTGGTTCCAGTGCCACGCCCTTCGCTTCCGGCATGGCCTCCAGCACCGCGCGCAAGGGCCGGCCGCTGCGGCGGACTTCGCCAGCCGCGTGTTCGACCAAAGCGTGGGCCGCCTCGCGCCCGAGTGCGCCGCTCAGTCGGGACGCGGCGGCATCGGCGAAGAGCAGCCCCTGCGTCAGGTCGATATTGGCGCGCATGCGCTCCGCATCCACCGTCAGGCCCTCCGCCAGCCCACGCGCCTCTCGCAGAGCGCCGGAGACCAGGCCGAACAGCGGTGGCAACGCATGCCACTCGGCGTGCCAGGCTCCGGCGGGGCGCTCGTGCAACGAAACCATGGCATCGGCCAGGATGCCGGCATAGCCGCGCGAGGCCGCCTGCGCCGCCAGGATGACCGTGCAGGATACCGGGTTCCGCTTGTGCGGCATGGCGGAGGAACCGCCACGGCCGGGGATGTAGGGTTCCGCCACCTCGCCCACTTCGGTGGAGCAGAGATGCGCGATGTCGGTCGCCATCTTCGCCACGGCGCCCAGCACGGTCGCCAGCCACGCCCCGGTCTCGGCCATCCGGGCCCGGCGGGTGTGCCAGGCGATGCTGGTGCTGCCGAGGCCGAGTTCCGCCGCGAAGGCCTCCAGCACGGCCGGCCCATCCTTGCCGAGCGCGGCCAGGGTGCCGACCGGGCCGGCCAGGGACGCCACCATCACCCGGCGGCGGACTTCCGGCAGACGCTCCGCGACCTCGGACACGCCGGCCAGCCAGACCGCGACCTTGTAGCCGAAAGTCAACGGTGCCGCGTGCTGCGCGTAGGTGCGGCCGACGCAGGGCGTGGCACGGTGCGCCGCCGCCAGCCGGGACAGCCCAGCCAGGATGGCATCCAGCTCCGCCGCCACCAAGTCCAGCGCCGGGCGCAGTTGCAGCACCAGCGCGGTGTCCATGATGTCCTGGGTGGTGGCGCCCTTGTGGAAGGCGCGTTCCAGCTCCGCCGGCAACTGCTCCTGCACATCCTTCACGAAGGGAATGGTGGGCACGGCGGAGAGGGCGGTGCGGCGGCCGATGGCGGCGGCATCCAGGGGCGCCGTGGCCTCGATCGCCGCCGGCAGCGTGGCGGGCACCAGGCCGAGCCCGGCCTGGGCACGAGCTAGCGCGGCCTCGACTGCCAGCATCGCGCGCAGACGCGCCTCGTCGGCGAAGACCGCGCGCATCTCCTCGGTCGCGGAAAGCGGGCCGAGAAGGGCGGAATCGAGCGCCGAGAACGTCACTGGGCGCGCAGCCCCAGCAATGCCCGGGCTTCCGCCGCCGTGGCGACCTGCCGGCCATGGCGGCGCACCGCCTCCGCGGCCAGGCCGACGAGTTCCGCGTTGCTGGCGGCCAGACGGTCCCGCGTGATGCGGATATTGTCTTCCAGCCCGGTGCGCACACCGTCGGCGCCACGGGCCAGAACCCAATCCATCACCACGGATTGCGTCCGGCCGATGCCGGCGGCGGTCCAGGTCGCGTTGGGCAGCACCCGCCGCAATTCGCCCAGCAGCAGGTCCAGCAGGTGTTCCTCGGCCGGCATGGCGTTCTTGACGCCCATGACGAACTGGACATGCGGCCGGTCATGCATCAGCCCGGCCTCCACCAGCCGGCGGGCGGCGTGCAGGTGGGAAAGGTCGAAGATCTCGATCTCCGGCAGCACCGCATTGTCGCGCATGCCGGTCGCCAGTTGTTCCACCAGGGAGGTGGGGTTTTCATAGACAATGGTAGGGAAGTTGACCGAGCCGGTGGACAGCGAGGCCATGTCCGGCCGCAGCCCCAGCGACGAGCCACGGGACGAAGGGTCCCGCCCCCGGCCACCGGTGGAGAACTGCACGATCATGCCCGGGCAATGCCGCCTCACCCCTTCCTGCACCTGCGCGAACAAGGCAGGGTTGGAGGAGGAGCTTTCATCCGGGTTCCGCACATGAATGTGGACCAGGCTGGCGCCGGCCTCGAAGGCGGCGTGAGTGGCTTCCACCTGCTCGGCCGGGGTGACCGGCACGGCGGGGTTGTCCTTCTTGCGCGGCACCGAACCGGTGATCGCCACGGCGATGACGACGGGCTTCATGGCGTGCTTCTTCCCTCAGACTCCACCTGCCTGGAGAGACACCGTTTCACCCCGCGGCCGCAAGAGCCGCTTATCAGTGCCGGTTGGCGGGTTGCAGGCTGCCGGGGCCGGGCATGGCGGGGAAGCATCGCAGCCAGGGCGGCTGCTGTACCGCCGGGCGGCGCGCCAACCAGAGGCCCCTCGCCTGCAGCGCCTGGGCGAGCCCGGCCAAAGCAGGCAGGGCCTGTAGCGCCACGGGGTGCGGCAGGATGCAGGAGAGCAGCGCGATGGCTTCAGCGGTGCCGTGCCGCTGCTGCAGGGCGATGACGTCCAGCAACAGGGCTTCTTCCTCCCCTACCACCCGGTCCCCCAGGCAATGGACGCGGGGAAGGCGGCCGGCGCCACGATGCCATAGGGCCAGACAGGCCTCCAGCCGGGGGCCGCCGCCCTGTACGCCCAGATCCTCGAATACCTGCGAGATGCGTGCGCCGGGGTGCCCGCCAAGGCGGACCTGGTCCACCCAAAGGCGCATGCACCAGAGCAGGGCGTGCTCCGCCAAGGGCAGCGCCGCGACGGACTCGGCGGGACGGCAATAGGGCAAGGCGGTGCGCTCCGGGCATGGGCCGGCAGGCGGCGCCGGCGACCCAGAATGGACCGCACGCAATTGCGATTGCAAGTCGTTCTCATTATCTTGGAGCGTGAACTGGCCTTGCCGTCAGGGTTATTGGATTTGTCATATTGGAAATCTGATCAAGGTTCTGTAAAGAAAAGGGAAAGTACCAATCGTGGTGACGAGGGTGCAAATCAGTCGCAGAAACGTGACTGGAGAGGCTGCCCGATCATCACGAACTGCCGCCTCGATCTCTCTCCCGCCCCCATGCTGCGTCCAGGCCGGTTGACGGGACTCGGTCGGCACCCGAGCGCACTGCCATAAGGATTTAGTTGAGTGCAACAGCATCGCCAGGATACCGCGGCCGTGAAGGACGCCCAGCAGAGCTTCGGTACCGCCGGCATTGCCCCGATGGGTGGCGAGAGCCGCTTGGTGCGCTTCTTCATGTCCATCGTCTCCTGGGCGGAACGGCTGAACCTGCGGCATGCCAAGCTCGGCAATCCTCCCGTCTACGACAACGCGGTCTTCCCCTGGGCCAGCGAGATCGAGAAGGAATGGCCGCTGATCCGGGCGGAGCTGAACAAGGTGCTGCTACGGCAGGAAGAGCTGCCGAGCTTCCACGATATCTCCACCGACGTCGCCACCATCAGCGCCGATACACGCTGGAAGACCTTTTTCCTGACCGGCTACGGCCTGTCCTCCCAGGCCAACATCCAGCAGTGTCCGGAAACCTGGCGCATCGTCCAGAAGATCCCCGGCCTGAAGACGGCGATGTTCTCGATCTTCGAGCCCGGCAAGCATCTGCCTGCGCATCGCGGCCCGTATAACGGCGTGCTGCGGCTGCATCTGGGCCTGATCGTGCCGGAGCCGCGCGACAAGCTGGCCATCCGCGTCGACCAGCAGGTCTGCCACTGGGATGAAGGCAAGGCGCTGATCTTCGACGATGCCTATGAGCATGAGGCATGGAACCACACGGACCACACCCGCGTGGTACTGTTTGTGGATTTCGTGAAGCCGCTGCGCTTCCCCGCGCGGATGGTGAACTGGCTGCTGCTGAACATGGCCGTCTTCACCCCTTTCATCCGTGAGGGGCTGGACAACCACAAGGCATGGGAAAAGAAGTTCTACGCCCAGGCCGAAGCCATCCGGAACCGGCCGCGCTGATACTGCGGGGGAGCCCCCTCCCCTCCCGCCTTCCCGGCCCTTCCATTCCCATGGGCGGCTGACAACCTATTCCGGGCCCAGCGATTATGCTGCGGTAACCCGAGGGGAGCTCAGCCGATGGAATGCAGGTTGGATGGCCAGGTCGCCGTGGTCACCGGCGGGAGCTCTGGCCTGGGGCGCGGCATCGCATTGCTGTTCGGCCAGGCGGGGGCCTCCGTCGTGGTCAATTACCGCTCCGGCCGCGAAGGCGCCGAGGACGTGGTGCGCCGCATCACTGAAGGCGGTGGCCGTGCGGTCGCCGTGCAGGCGGACGTGGCGAAGGAAGACGCCGTGGAGGCGATGTTCGCCAAGGCGATCGAGGCCTACGGCGCCGTCGACATCCTGGTGGCGAATTCCGGCATCCAGAAGGACGCCAAGATCGGCGACATGTCGCTGCAACAATGGCAACAGGTGCTGGATACCAACCTGACCGGGCAGTTCCTGTGCGCACGCGCCGCGCTCAAGCAGTTCCGTGCGCAGGGCGACCGGGGCGTCTCTCGCGCCTATGGCAAGATCCTGTGCATGAGCTCGGTGCACGAGGTGATCCCGTGGGCCGGGCATGTGAACTACGCGGCCTCCAAGGGCGGCGTATCGCTGTTGATGAAATCTCTGGCGCAGGAAGTCGCCGGCGAGCGCATCCGGGTGAACGCCATCGCCCCTGGTGCCATCCGCACCGCCATCAACGCCGAGGCGACCCAGGGCGAGGCCGCCAAGAAGCTGCTGAAGCTGATCCCGTACCAGCGGATCGGCGAGGCCGAGGACGTAGCGAAGGCGGCCCTGTTCCTGGCATCCGACATGGCGGACTACGTCGTCGGCGCCACGCTGTTCGTGGATGGCGGCATGACACTGTATCCCGGCTTCGAAGACAACGGCTGAAGCAGCCGCCCTGACCCTGATGGGTCAAGGGCGCGGCGCCTCACTCCTTGGCCCCGCCCTTCCTGGGCCGGGACTGCGCGGGCGGCATCAGCTCCGGTAGGCGGTCCGCGATGGCATGGACGATGTCCTCGGAGATCGAGGTCGCAAAGCGGAACATCCACTGGCCGCCATTGCGCGTCAGTGTGCCGATCCGCTGGCCGTCATGCACGATGTGCCGGCGGTCCGGGGGCGTGGCGCGGGCGGCGTTGCGCTTGACCTCCCTCCCCTCCGCCGCGCGCATCAGGGTATCGACCTGTTCATCCGGGTCCGGGTCCTTCTGGGCGTCCAGGGCATCGACGATGCGCTGGAAAGCCAGCGGGTCCGCATCCAGCGCCTCCATCACCCGGCGGGCGCGCAGCACCGCCAGACGGCGGGGGTCGCGCAAGCGCTCCATGATTTCCGACGGAAACCGCGCCAGCCGCAGATAGAGGCTGAGGGTGGAGGGGTCCAGGCCGAACTGGGCCGCGACGTCCTTTGCCTGGATGTTCAGCCGGCCCTTCACCTCGGCAAACCAGCGGGCACGTTCCAACGCCGAGATGTCTTCCCGCCGCTCGTTTTCCGAGAACTGGATGCGCAGCATGGCAGCGTCGTCCAGCGGACGCACGCGAGCCAGCACGCTGCGGCCCAGGGCGCGGCAGGCTTCCAAGCGACGGCGGCCGGCGGCAATCTCGAACCGCCCCTCCTCCGCCCGGCGCAGCGTCACCGGGTCGTTCTGCCCGTTGGCGCGGATATCCTCCAGCAACGCTTCGAACTCGGCGCCTTCGAAGGCGGGGCGCATCCGGTCCCGTGGCAGAGAGTCGGTGATCAGCTCGGGGCTGAGGAACAGGAACTCATCGGCATCGCTGCCGGCCTGGGCCGCCAGGGCTTTCGCCTGGGCCAGGTCCTGCTCCAGGCTCTCGCCCCGCTTATCGGCATGGGCCAGCGACTGCTCCAGCCGCTGGATGCGTTCCTTCAGGCTTTCGCTCACCGTGCCGAGGGCCGAGGACGGCTTGTGCAAGGCAGCGGGCTTGGCGGTGGCCGGGGCAGCGTCCCCACTCCGCTCCCGCATGGCTTTGGCGAGTTGCGTGAAGCGGGCGGCAGAAGGTGGGCTCATGGATCTCTCCTCAGTTCCGCTTGGCCGACGACGCCTTAGTCCAGGCGGCCAGGACATCGCGCTCGATCAGCCGGTTCACGGCGTTGATGCTGTTCAGCGCCCGCTGGCAGGCGGCACGATCGGTCGTCGGCTCGTATTCATACAGCGTCTCCTTCCCCAGGCCCGCGGTGCCAAGGATGCGCGAGTGCAGGAACGGCTCCGGCAGCACCATTTTGCCGAAGCGGTCCCGCGCCAGGGAAAACAGTGCCTCCTGGCTACGGTCCGTCGGGTCGAAATCCGTAATCAGGATACGGGTGAAGGCCGGCTGCAGCCCCGCACCAAAGGCCTTGGCGAATTCCCCCATATAACCGGCCAGATGGGCAAAGAACTCCCCGGTGGAGGCCAGGTCCGTCATGGTGGCGCGCGTCGGGACGACAATGCCGGTCGCGGCATGTAGAGCCGTGGTCATCAGCATGTTCACGTCCGGCCGGGTATCGACCACCACGACGTCATAGTGCGTCGGAAGCGCAGCCAGGAACGCGTTGAATTCGTCAAAATACAGCGTTTCCTCGGCTTCGGCAGAAGAAGCCCGCTTCGCCAGCGCTTCCTCCGCCGCCGAGAGTGCCGCGCCTGCCGGCACAAGGTCGATGGCCGGCCAATAGGTCCGCCGGCACAGCGCGGCGACATCCAGGACATCAATGCGCCCTTCAGCCCTGGCGGCAGTCCAGGCGGCGAAGCTCTGGTCAAGGCCAGCTTCGTAGGCGGGATCGAAGCCAAATTGGGCGGTCGCGCTGCCCTGGCTGTCGAGGTCGACGAACAGTACGCGATAGCCCGCTAGCGCCATGAACTGCGCAAAGTGCACGCTGCTGGTAGTTTTGGCCGAACCGCCTTTGAAATTGGTGAACACGATGCGCGCCGGTGGCTCCTCGCCCCGGCGGCGCTTGCGGCGGGCGCGTTCCCCCGGCGAAGCCGCGACCGGCAGTGCCTCGCGCAATGCGCCAAGTTGGTCGAAGCTCAGCCGGTTACGGCTGGTGGGGGCAAGATCGGGAAACTTGGCCCGCAGCAAAGGCCGAAGCTCGGTTGGCGCCACGCCGAGAAGGCCCGCGCTTTCGGGCAGGGAGAAGCTCCGGAGAATTTTCCGCTTCTCCGGTGCGTTCTCGACTTCGATGGCCACACGCTGGGCAGCGCGCAGAACCTCAGCAACGTTCCGGAAGGCCGCCAGCTGATCCACTCTCGCACCTCATCCGCATTCCTCGGTCCTGTTAACCTATGCGGGGGTGAAAGGGAACAATCCTGCACTTGGACCTCCAGTTGGATGCATCCAACTGGAGAGGGTGGACGGCTAGAGACCGGCGATGACGCCCTTGCGAAACAGGAAGTCGCCATAGGAACGGGCGTCCCCCACCTGTACCACGGCGAAGGCCTGGCGGGAGGCTTCGTAGAAGGCAAAGCGCTCCAGGCCATGCAGAGCTGCGGCAGGGCCGGCAACGTGGCGGATGATGTCCCGCATCTCCTGTTGCACAGGCGGCACGGAAGAAGGGTCGCCCACCACCTGCATGCTGCGCACCGGGTCGGGCACAAAATCGTCCAGCGGCAGGACGGAGAGAATGGCGCGTGCCACCGCACCCATCCGCAGGCCCGGCAACCGCAGAAGCCGCCCGGAGGATGTTGCCCTGGCCACCGCCTCAGCCGGGAAGTTGGCGTCCACCAACGCTAGGTCATCCCCGTGCCCCATGGCTGCCAGGACCCAGAGCAGGTCGGGGGTCAGAAGCGGATCGATATGCTTCAGCATGGCTCAGTGCCTCCCGCAGTTGGAAAGATACAGGCTTTGCGCATTGCCGCCGAGGATGGCGGCTCTCTCCGCTTCATTCAGCGATGAGAGAAGCTCCTCCGTCATCGCCCACCACGCAGCGTATGGCGCCGCCAGGGTCAGCACCGGCCAGTCGCTGCCCCACAGCAGTCGGCTGGGCCCGAACACGGCCAGCAGATGCTCTACATATGGCCTTAACGCCTCGGCGCCTGCCCCAGGCTCAGCCTCCGTGAGCAGGCCAGAGACCTTGCAGTGCGCTTGGCTGGCATCGGCGATCGCCGCCATATCATCGGCCCAGCCCTGGAAGCCGCCCTGGCGGATGGCCGGCTTCGCCGCGTGGTCGATGACCACCTTCAGGTCTGGATGCCGTTCCAGCAATCGCAGGATGTGGGGCAGATGCTGGGGCCGGACCAAAGCGTCCAGGACCAGCCCATTCTCCTGCATGGCTGTCAGGCCCACGGCGACATCGGGCCGCAGAACCCACCTGTCGTCGGCCAGGTCATGCAGCATCGGGCGAAGGCCTACCAGCAGCTTGTCCTTCGCCAGTTCACCGACCACGCTGCCCACCTCCTCCGCATCCAGCGGCGCCCAGCCGACCACGCCGCGTACCCACGGCGTCTCCCGCGCCAGGCCCAGCATGTATCGGGTCTCGGCAAGGGTCGGCGCCGCCTGAACCAGGATGGTGCCGCCGATGCCCTGTGCCTCCATCAGTGGCTTCAGGTCGGATGGCCCGAAGTCGCGGTAGATGGCGGCGAGGTCCGGCGTCAGCCAGCCGTAATCGCCACGTTTCAGGCGCCAGAAATGCTGATGGGCATCGATCCGCATGGGACTAATCCGGCGTCGGCGCGTGCGCCGCCAGCAAATCCGCCGACTTCAGTTCGTCCCACAGGGCTCGCGGTATCACCGTATCCAACGCCTGCAGGTTCCGCGCCACCTCCGCCGGGCTGACAGCGCCGAGCACGACCGAGGACACAGCCGCATGGCCCAGCGGAAACCGTAGCGCCGCATGGGCCAGCGGCACCTGGTGCCGGGCACAGACAGCCTCGATCTTCCGCACCTTCTCCATCACGGGCTCAGGCGGCGCGGCGTAGTTATAGCGGGCGCCTGCCACGGCACCGGTTGCCAGGATGCCGGAGTTGAACACCCCGCCCAGCATGACGCCGATGCCTTTTTGCAAGGCCAGCGGCAAGAACACGTCCAGCGCCGGCTGCTCCAGCAAAGAGTAGCGCCCGGCCAGTAGCATGGTATCGAAATCGCCGGCTTCGGCGAAGCGCACGCACATATCGGCCTCGTTCACTCCCAGACCGATACCCTTGACCACGCCTTCCGCACGCAGCCGCTCTAGCGCCGGGTAGGCACCTTCCATCGCCTCGCGGAAGCGCTGCTCCAGCGCATCGCCATGGGTCCAGACATCGACATCGTGGATCAGCAGCAGGTCGATCCGGTCTGTCCCCAGCCGCAGCAGGGACTGCTCCACGGAACGGAGCGTGCCGTCATAGGAGTAGTCGAACTCCGCCTTGTGCGGCAGCCCTCCGGCGAAACCGGGGGAAATGGCGGCATGGTTCGGCTTCTCCACCGGCGCGCCGGGCACCATACGCCGGCCGACCTTGGTGGAAAAAACGAGGCCACCCCGTGCCATGCGCCGCAGGGCGGTGCCGCAACGGTGCTCAGCCAGTCCATTGCCGTAGTGGGGGGAGGTGTCGAACAGCGTAATGCCAGCCGCGCCCGCCGCTTCCACCGTGGCGATGGCCGTCGCATCATCCAGCCTGGCGTACAGGTCGCCGAGTGGGGCTGCGCCGAAGCCGATGGCCGAGACCGGCAGTCCTGTCTTGCCCAAGATGCGCGATGGCATGCTACGCTGAGTGGTCACGCGGCGTTCCTCCTGTTTTTCAGAAGGCTATCATGCCGCCTTCACGGAAGGGGAGGGGAGTTCGCCCCTCAGGCCATGGCGCCGTGCCGCACTGCCTTCACCAGCCGGCCGCTCGGCCTGGCGGGCAGAATGGCCGCCCGCAACACCGCCAGGGCAGGGGGCACCGCAGCGGCGCCGAAGGGTTCTGGCACCTCCACCGGCCTGCCATCCTGCATGACGTAGCAGCGGTCGGCGAAGCCGCGCAGCAGCCGCATGTCATGCGTGATGAACAGATAGGCGACGCCCGTGGTCCGCCGTAGCCGCGCCAGCAGGCGGAGAATGTGGGCCTGAGTTTCCAGATCCAGGCTGCTCACCGCCTCATCCAGCAGTACCAGCCGCGGGGCAGGGGCCAGGGCACGGGCGATGCACAGGCGTTGCAGCTGGCCACCGCTGAAACGGTGCGCCAGCCGGCCAAGCTCCGCCGGGTCCAGCCCCACTGCCAGGACCAGTTCTTTCACTCGTAGCCGCAGCGCGGCACCGGAAAAGCCCAGATAGCGCAACGGCTCGGCCACCACGTCGAAAGCGCTGAAGCGCGGGCTGGTGGCGCCGTGCGGGTCCTGGAACACGGCCTGGATCTGTGGCCGGAGTGCCCGGTCCATGCGTCCGGCTTTGTCCAGCAGCGGTTCACCGTCGAAGCTCACCCGACCAGCATCCGGCCGCTCCAGCCCCAGCAGGATACGCCCCAGCGTGGACTTGCCTGAGCCGGTCTGCCCCAGCAGCGCCACGCATTCCCCGGCATCGATGTGCAGCCCGCCACCGCGCAGGACGGCAACCGGCGGCCGCCGGGAGAACCAGCCGCCCGCCTGGTAGGTCTTCTCCACGCCCTCAAGTCGCAGCAGGCTCATTGCTCAGCCTCCCCGTAGAGGGCGAAGTGCGTACGCAGCAGCGCCTGGGTGGCGTTGTGCCGCGGGGCATCGAACAGCCCGACCGCATCCTGCTGCTCGACGATGCGGCCGCCCTGCATCACCGCGACATCGTCGGCGAGCCGCGCGATGACGGAGAGATCATGCGTCACCAGCAGCACCCCGATGCCACGCCTGGCGACCATCTGCTCCAGCGATGCCAGGACCTGCGCCTGCACAGCCAGGTCCAGGTCGGTCGTCGGCTCGTCCGCCAGCAGAAAGTCCGGGTCCCGGCACAGGGCCAGCGCCAGCATGACCCGTTGCAACATCCCACCGCTCAGCTGGAAGGCGTAGGAAGCCAGGATGGTGCCCGGATCATCGAAGCCGACCTCGGCCAGTAACCCGGCCGCTCGCTCCGCCGCCAGCCTGCGCGCCAAGCCATGCGCCGCCAGTGTCTCAGCGAAATGGCGGCCGATGGTCACCAGGGGGTTGAAGCAGGCGCGGGGCGATTGCTGCACCAGCCCTACCACCGCGCCACGCAGCGCCGCGACCTGCGGCACCGCCAGCACGGCGCCATCGCGCAGAACCTGCCCACCCGTCTGGCGCAGCCCCGGCGACAGCAGCCCCAGCATGGCCAGCACCGTCAGGCTCTTGCCGCCGCCGCTGGTCCCGACCAGCCCCAACACCCGGCCGCGCTGAACCTGAAGGGAGACGTCCCGCACCAATGGCGTCGCGCCGGCGCTAATGCACAGCCCCTGGATGGCCAGCGTGCTCAATGCGCGTGGCCGGCCAGCGCCGGGTCCAGCCGGTCCCGCAGCGCGTCGCCCAACAGGTTGAAGGCCAGCACGGTCAGCAAGATGGCGGCGCCTGGCAGCAACACCAGCATCGGCGCCACGCGGAAGAAGGGGCGGGCATCGTTGATCATGATGCCCCACTCCGCTGCCGGGGCCGCCAGGCCCAGCCCGAGGAACGACAGCCCGGCGACATGCAGCATCCAGTGCCCCAGATCCAGGCTGGCCAGCACCGCCAGCTGACCACCCACGGCCGGCAGCACATGGCGGCGGGCCACATCCAGCCGCGTCGCACCTGCCACCCGCGCCGCCGCCACATAGTCCCTCGCCCCCAGGGAAAGTGTCAGCCCGCGCACCAGCCGCGCATACCAGGCCCAGTGGGAGAGGGTGATGGCAATGACGACATTGGTCAGCCCGGTACCCAGCGCGCCAATGAAGAACAGCGCCAGCACCAGGGTGGGCACCGTCATGAAGGCATCCGCCACGCGCATCAGCACCGCATCCACCACCCCGCCCAGCAGGCCGGCCGTGGCGCCTACCAGCGAGCCCAGCGCCAGCACCAGCGCCAGGATCGCCGCTACAGCGCCCATGGAAGCCCGCGCGCCCCACAACAGGCGGGAGAACACATCCCGCCCCAGATGGTCGGTGCCCAACCAATGCAGTGCGGAAGGCGGCAGCAGGCGGCTCGCCAAGCTGGTCTCTGCCGGGTCGAACGGCGCCAGCCAGGGCGCGAACACCGCGGCGCCCAGCAACACCGCCACCAGCAGCAGCGCCAGCCGCACCTTCACGCCGCGCGCGTCCCGAAGCGGATGCGCGGGTCCACCCAGGCATAGGCCAGGTCCACCACCAGGTTGCACAGGACGAACACCAGCGTCATCACCAACACGAAGCCCTGCAGGACCGGAAAATCCCGGTTGGTGATGGCCAGCAGCGCGTATCGCCCCAGCCCCGGCCAGGCGAACACCATCTCCACCACCATCGCCCCGCCCAGCAGCTCACCCACATGCAGGCCCAGCGCGGTCAGGGGCGGGATCATCGCGTTCAGCACTACATGCCGGCCGAGGATGGTCCGGCGGGGCAGGCCACGTGCCCGCGCGAAGACCAGATGCCGTTCCCCCAGCACGCCCAGCACGGAACTCCGCATCAATCGCAGCGTCACGCAGCCGGACATGGTGGCCGTCGCCACGGCAGGCATGATGATGCTGGCAGGCCCATCCCGCCCCATCGCCGGCAACCAGCCCAACTGCACGGAGAACAGCAGCACCAGCAGGAAGCCCAGCCAGAAATTCGGCAGGGATACGCCCAGGAAGGCGATGGCGCGGGTCAGGTGGTCGGGCCAGCGGTCCCGGTACAGAGCGGCCAGCAGGCCCAGGGGCAGCCCCACCAGCATGACGAGCAACAACGCAGCCCCGGCCAGTTGCAGGCTGGCGGGCAGGAAATGCAGCACTTCCTCCATCACCGGGCGTCCTGTGCTCCAGGACCGCCCGAGATCCAGCCGCACCGCGCCCGAAAGCCAATTCAGGTATTGCGCGGCCAAAGGCTGGTCGAGACCCAGCTGCTGCCGCGCCAGGGCCACCGCCGCGTCGGTCGGCGGCAGTTGCGACAGGCGCAGGTAATCCAGCGCCGGATCGCCCCGCCCCAATCGTAGCATCAGGAAGAATACTAGGGAGACGATCAGCAACAACGGCACCAGGGTCAGCAGCCGCCGCACGGCAAAGCCCAGCACCGCTCAGCCCCGGCGCATCTGCGCGAAGGGAATCTCGTAGCGCGTGTCCCCGAATGGCACGGTGCCGAAGCCCTTGCGGTACACAAGCTTGTTGGTGAGGAAGGACACCGGCAGGTACACCGCCTGCTCGTGCAACGTCGTCAGCAGCCAACGGTATTCCGCCGCGCGGAGTTCCTCCTCGGTAGAGACCAGCACAGCGCCGATGCGGCGGTCGATCTCCGCCTTCATCGGCAGGCCGCGCTGGGCCTGGTAGTCGGCATGGGCAGGCTGCCGCATCGAACCTAGGAAGGCATGCGGGTCGTAGGGCGCGCCCCAGGTGTCGGCGAAGATCATGCCGAATTCGCCGGAACGCTGGCGGCCGTAGAAGGTGGCCGCATCCTCGCCCAGCAGCCGCACCGCCATGCCGATGCGCGCCAGATCACCCTGGATCGCCTCGGCCAGAGCCTTCTGCAGGGCGTCGCTGCCGACAAAGCACAGGTCGAACGCCAGTTCCTGGCCCTGCTTGCGCCGGCTGCCGCCGCGCTGGCCAGACCGGACCCACCCGGCCTCCTCCAGCAACGCCGCCGCCCGTGCACGATCGAACCCGAAGGGCGGCAGGCCGACATCCGTGTAAGGGAAGTTCGGGGCAAACAGCGTCTGCGCCGCCGGCTCCGCCCCCAGCAGCACGTGGCGGACCAGCGCATCGCGGTCCACGCCGTGCTGGATGGCCTGACGCACCGCCAGTTCCGCGGTAGGGGAGCGACCGGAATTCACCGCCAGCATCCGCGTCGCCAGCGGCGAGGAGATGGCGGTCGTGAAGCGCGGGTCGGTCGCGAAGCGGCGAAAGGTATCGCCATCCAATTGGTCGGTGCCGTAGGCCAGGTCGATCTCGCCGGTCTCCAGCGCCAGTGCCCGGGTGTTGGCATCGGCCACCACCTTCACCACCACGCGTTCCAGCGCCGGGGCCTCGCCCCAGTAGAGCGGGTTGCGGGTGAAGACGTCCCGATCGCCCCACACCGTCTCGGCCAGCACCCAGGGGCCGGTGCCCACGGGGGCGGAGACGCCGCCTTCCGGCCGCAACACGGCAGGGGAGGCGAAGCGCAATGGCCGGATCAGCGCCAGTTCCGGCAGTGCCGGGTAATAGGCGTGGGCCAGCCGCAGCCTGACCGTGCCGGCATCCACCACCTCCGCATCCTCGATCTGCGCAACGAGGTCCAGCCAGGCATGGTTCTGCCGCCGGGCCAGCACCGCACGGATATTCGCCACCACGGCAGCGGCGTCGAACGGCGTACCGTCCGAAAAGCGCACGCCCTGGCGCAGCGTGAACACCCAATCCCGGCCCTCCTGCCGCCAGGTAGTGGCCAGGGCCGGCTGGATACCGCCGCCTTCGACGTAGCGGACCAGTGGCTCGTACAGCATCGACTGCGCGTACATCTGGTTCGGCGAGTAGCCATGCGGGTCCAGTGGCCCGGCATTGACGGGCCAGGAGAAGGTCAAGCTGCGCGCCGCAGCCGTGGCGGCGTGGGGGCGGCTGACGGGCTGCGACATCCAGGCTAGGGTGGCGGTGGCAAGCAGGGACCGGCGCAGCAAGGGCGTCTCCATATGGCGGGGCCGCCAGAGGGCCGCCAGGGGGGCAGTCAGTGTGATGTCTGAGGTCAAATATCATACTGGGTACACCGCCCTGTCCAGCCCAGACCCGCGAGGAGGCCGCATGCAGCGCATCACCATCACCCTGGACGACACGCTGCTGGCCGAGATCGATGCCCTTGGCTACCAGAACCGCTCCGAAGCCATCCGCGACCTGGCGCGCGCCGGGCTGCGCGAGGCCGCCGAGGAACGAAGGCGGGAAGGGCCCTGCGTCGCCGCCCTGGCCTATGTGTACGACCACGCGCGGCGTGATCTATCCCAGCGCCTGACCAGTAGCTTCCACGACCATCACGACCTCTCCGTCGCGACGATGCATGTGCATCTGGACCACGAGAACTGCATGGAGGTCACGGTGCTGAAAGGCGACGCCACCCAGGTGCGCGGCTTCGGCGAAGCCGTGATCGCCGAACGTGGCGTGCGGCATGGCAGGCTGCTGATGATTGATGCCGGGCACACGCCGCATCACCGCCATCACGCCCCGGCAGAGCCCGAGGCAGAGTAACCGAAGCCGGCAGGCCCATCGGTAGGCTACCGGCACGACGGAAGCAGGGCCGGGAAGGGAGCTTCCCAGCCCTGGTGGCTTCAGCCCCGCTGCAGCAATTCCACCGTCACGCCATCCGGCGCCGCCAGGAAGGCGATGCTCAGGCCCGGCTTCGTCGATTTCGGCTCCATGGTGAAGCGCACGCCCTTGGCCTTCAGCGCGGCGGCCGTGGCGGCAAGGTTCGTCACCTTCAGGCCGACATGTTCCAGGCCCTGATGCGGCGTCGGCTGCGCGCCCGGGGTGCTGGCGGGCACCTGCTCGATGAACATCGCCACGCCGCCCAGGTTCATCACCACGCGCAGCGCCTCGCCGTTCATCACGCGGTCGCGGATCTCGGCACCCAGGCAATCCACATAGAAAGCCGCGGCGGCTTCGGGGTCTGGGCTACGCAGATGGATGTGGTCGAAGGTGAATTCGGTCATGGATGGTTCCCTCTTTGATAGTGTCCAGGTCAAGGCCGGGCCGCACGGTCGGCGTGGCTATCTCGCCCTGGCAGCATTCGTCCCGGTACGCTGGCGGATACGGCAGCCCCACAGCCGCCGCATCCACCTCTGGTCACTCGACCGCGATTTCGACGGTGCCAAGGCCCGGGAACTCGGCCTTCACGCGGGTGCCGGGCTCGATCATCAGCATGCCCGTGCAGCTGCCCGTCGTGACGACCATGCCGGCGACGAGGCCGCCATAGGCGCGCGCACCGGTATCGGCCAGCCACTGCAACAGGCGGACGGGATCACCAGCGGTGTTGCCGCCCACATGGTCCACCACCGTCTTGTCGTTGAAGGAGAGCCGCACCGGCTGGTTCACCGGGTCGATCTTGCGCCAGTCGGCCAGAGCAGGTCCGACCACCAGCGCCCCATGATTCATCTGGTCGGCAACGTGGCTCATCTGTTCCGTCACGCCCAGGCGGGTAAAGCGGGTATCGACGAGCTCGATCACCGGATGCAGGCTTTCCACCGCGTCCAGCACTTCGTCCCGCGTATAGGGCGTGTCGCGCAGCGGCAGGTCACGGCCGATCAGGTAGGCGACCTCCGCCTCGATGCCGACGACATGGAAGCGGCTGGCCGCCACCGGGCCGGGCGTCATGATCAGGTCGACGGTATTCAGCGGCGCCACGCCAGGCACGGCCTGCGGGTTGGCGGCCCCCACCTTGAAGCCACCGACCGGGCCGCGCGCCTCGGCCACGCGCTGCTGTACGGCAGTGGCTTCCTCCAGATTGGCGGGGCGGGCGCCTTCCGGCAGTGCGTCCAGCCAGACGCGGTCGCGGCGCGCCTTCAGCAGCGCTTCGGCGGCGGCGGCGATATCGGTGGCCATGCGGGGCTTCCTCCAGGAATGCTGTTCCGCATTTGTGGACCGGCCAGCAGGCGCAGGCCAGCCCCCGACCGTTGCGAAACGCGCGCCACACCTTGTCCGCCGCAGATAGATGCGGCGATCATGCCCTGGTCGTTCATCTACTCACGTCAATCACACCGCAGGTTGAACCAGCCTGCGACGATCACGCCTCAGATGGCGAAGTTGAGGGCTTCGGGTGTGGGTCGGCGCAGGCCCTTGGTGGCAGCGCGGCGCAGCAATTCCGCTACCGTCAGCCCGGCCAGCGCTTCCACCAGCGTCGCCTCCAGCTCCCCCCACAGCGGCAGCGTCACCGCCTCCTGCAACGGCGACGGCGCCCCCGCCTCCGCCTCGTCCTCCGCCGCCTCCGCGTTGCTCCCGCTCACCGCCTCCACCACCTCCGACAGCCGCATGTCCCGCGCCGCCCGACCCAGCCGGTAGCCCCCCTTCGGCCCCCGCGTGCTGCCCAGCAGCCCCGCCCGGCTCAGCGCCTGCAGCACCGGCTCGATCCCCCGCCGCGCCTCCCCCAGCCGGTCCGCGATGTCCCCCGCCGGCACCGTGCCCCCGCGCCCCGCGTGAAACGCCACATCCAGCACGATCGATACCGCCGTCATCGCCCTGTCCCGACGCAACAACATCGCCTGACCCCTGATCCACTTGCTAAAGACGTGATATAACCCCTCCATGCCCGCACGTCACACCCCCTCCGCCCCCGCCCGCCCCGACCAGACCAAGTTGCCTCACGCCGCGGCCGGCCACGGGATGATGTTCGACAGCTTCCTCGACACCGTCGGCCACACCCCCCTCGTCCGCCTGCCCCGGCTGGAGGCCACGCGCGAACTCGGCGCCCGCCTCGCCCTCAAGCTCGAATTCCGTAACCCGCTCGCCTCGCTCAAGGACCGCATCGGCCGCGCCATGATCGAGGACGCCGAGGCCCGCGGCCTGATCGCCCCCGACCGCTCCGTCATCGTCGAGCCCACCTCCGGCAATACCGGCATCGCGCTCGCCTTCGTCGCCGCCGCCAAGGGCTACCGCCTGATCGTCACCATGCCGGACGGCGCCTCCGTCGAGCGCCGCAAGATGCTCCGCCTGCTCGGCGCCGAGGTCGACCTCACCCCCGCCGCCCAGGGCATGGCCGGCGCCATCGCCCGCGCCGAGGCCATCGCCGCC
>Ga0308159_1002285_pt1 | contig 22661 bp, 21 predicted proteins | sample PhyCR1_FD_201040 | JGI IMG/M metagenome (GOLD analysis project Ga0308159, IMG submission 201040) | Phyllosphere microbial communities from UC Gill Tract Community Farm, Albany, California, United States - DLSLC.R1 | ecosystem: Host-associated > Plants > Phyllosphere > Unclassified | place: USA... | reverse complement strand
CCGCGATAAAACGACGCATCAAGCTACCCTATCGCTAACGCTTCTGGCAACATTAAAGTCGTCGAATACCTTAAGGAAACAGAATGGCAGAGGCCAAACTGAAACTTCGCAGACACCGCACGGTTATCGTGCTGATTTGCTTAGCTTTATTAGTTTTATTGATGCAAGGTGCGTCCTATTTTAGCTTAGGGCACCAGTTAGCGCGATCACAACAGGTCGAGCAGCTCACACAAACGCTTGCACGGCAGGTGGCGTTCTCGCTTGCCCCGCTGATGGACAGCCAGAATGATGGCGCAGACATCGCACAAATTACTACCATTTTAAATCAACTTACCGATCAGAGTCGCATACTTGATGCCAGCGTGTACCAGCTCGACGGCTCGCTGATTGCCCATTCCGGCGAGACTGTGCCGGTGCGTGACCGTCTGGCGCTCGACGGCAAGCGCGCGGGCAGTTATTTCAACCATCAGATAGTGCAGCCGATTGGCGACAAAGACGGCCCGAGCGGTTTTCTGCGCATGACGCTGGATACCCACGTGCTGGCCACCGAAGCCAAGCAGGTCGATAACACCACCAACCTGTTGCGGCTGATGATGCTGCTGGCGCTGGCGATCGGCATTATTCTCGCGCGCAGTCTGTTGCAGGGCCGTCGCTCCCGCTGGGAGCAGTCGCCGTTCCTGCTGACCGCCAGCACCCGTTTGAAAGAACGCGATGAAGACGACGACCTGCCCGCGCACAACAATGAGCCGCTGGTGATTGCCATCGCAGAAGAAAGAGTGGAAGACAAACCGGCGCTGACGCCGGAAGAAGAAGCCGAACAGGAAGCCGTACAGGCCGCTCACCGCAATCTGCAACGCAGCCGAAAACCGAAATCCCCGAAAAAATAGCGAGGCGAGACGGCTGATTTCCGCCGTCAACGCCCTTATGTTTTCGCGCATCGGACTGGCCAATAAAGAGTTTGTGAAATAAAAACGGAGGCGCGAAGGCCTCCGTTTTTGATTCGGCAAGACGGGTCGCTTACGCCTTGTCGCCCAGCAGAACGGATTCCAGCGCGATTTCAATCATGTCGTTGAACGTGGTCTGACGTTCGGCGGCCGTAGTTTGCTCGCCGCTGCGGATATGGTCGGACACGGTGCAGATAGCCAGCGCTTTCGCGCCGAACTCTGCCGCCACGCCGTAGATACCGGCCGCTTCCATCTCGACACCCAGAATGCCGTATTTTTCCATTACGTCGAACATTTGCGGGTCTGGCGTGTAGAACAGATCGGCGGAGAAGATGTTACCCACGCGCGCCTTGATGCCTTTTGCCGCCGCCGCGTCGGCCGCGTGACGCACCATGTCGTAGTCGGCAATGGCCGCATAGTCGTGGTCTTTGAAGCGCATACGGTTCACTTTGGAATCGGTGCAGGCACCCATGCCGATAACCACATCGCGCAGCTTGACGTCGCTACGCACCGCGCCGCAGGAGCCTACGCGAATGATTTTCTTCACGCCGAACTCGGTAATAAGCTCTTTCGCGTAAATGGAACAGGATGGAATCCCCATACCGTGACCCATGACCGAAATCTTGCGGCCCTTGTAAGTGCCGGTAAAACCGAGCATGCCGCGCACGTCGTTCACCTGCTTGATGTCTTCCAGGAAGGTTTCGGCGATGTGTTTGGCGCGCAAAGGATCGCCCGGCATCAGGACTACGTCAGCGAAATCGCCCATTTCTGCGTTAATGTGTGGCGTTGCCATAATTACATTCCTTAAAGTGTTGACCCTTCCTGTGACAAACCGCAGCGTGCCGCGGTCAATCACGCCTGGGTAATGAACCGAGTGATTTAACTGAATCTTCGCAAAAAATTCGCCTTAAAGCATGGATTTTCCGTATTCCATCGGCGACAGGTCGAAATAGTGAGCGACCGTCTGTCCGATATCGGCAAATGTCTCGCGATAGCCAAGGTAACCCGGCTTCACTTTCGGGCCGTAGATCAACACCGGAATGTGTTCGCGAGTGTGGTCGGTACCTCGCCAGGTCGGGTCACAGCCATGATCGGCGGTAAAGATAATGATGTCGTCTTCCTTGACCAACGCCAGCAACTCCGGCATCCGGCGGTCGAAAAGCTCCAGTGCGGCCGCGTAGCCCGGCACATCGCGGCGATGGCCGTAAGCCGAATCGAAGTCCACAAAGTTGGTGAAGACGATGGTCTGATCACCGGCGACCTTCATCTCTTGCACCGTGGCGTCGAACAGCGCGTCCAGACCGGTGGCTTTGATTTTTTTGGTGATGCCGACGTGGGCATAGATATCGGCAATCTTGCCGACGGAAACGACCTCACCGCCCTTCTCGTCAACCAGCTTTTTCAGGATGGTCGGCGCAGGCGGCTCAACCGCCAGATCATGACGGTTGCCGGTACGCTCGAAGTGGCCTTTTTTATCGCCGACAAAAGGACGCGCAATGACACGACCGATGTTGTAGCCGCCTTCGGTCAACTCTTCGCGTGCGATTTCGCACAGTTCATAAAGACGCTCGAGGCCGAATGTCTCTTCGTGGCAGGCAATCTGAAATACCGAGTCGGCCGAAGTATAGAAAATCGGTTTGCCGGTTTTCATGTGCTCTTCGCCGAGCGCGTCGAGCACTACCGTACCGGATGAGTGGCAGTTGCCAAGATATCCCGGCAGAGCGGCGCGTTCGACCAGTTTGTCGAGCAGTTCCTGCGGGAAGCTGTTTTGCTCGTCGGAGAAATAGCCCCAGTCAAACAGCACGGGAACACCGGCGATTTCCCAGTGGCCCGACGGCGTGTCTTTACCTGACGACAACTCGCTGGCGTAGGCGTAGGCACCGATGATGTTGGCATCGGGGTCCATGCCCTGCGGGAAACGGCCCGTCGAGGCTTCGGCGGCTTTCGCCAGTCCCAGACTGGTCAGATTCGGCAAATGCAGCGGACCTTTGCGGCCCACGTCTGCTTCGCCGCGGGCGCAGGCCTCGGCAATATGGCCAAGCGTATCGGAACCCACGTCACCAAAACGGTCGGCGTCTTTGCTGGCGCCAATCCCAAATGAGTCCAACATCATGATAAATGTACGTTTCATTTTGCTCTCCTGCGCATCATGCGCGTTGCAAACGGCCCTGTCAGAGCCGTTCTGGTGATGGGGTTACGCGGTCGCACTAGCTGATGCGGCGATACACCACGGGCAAGGTTTCAGGTGCCCGATCGCTCAGCACAATGGCCGAGCGCACGGCGTCGGCGGCCTGTTGCCACGACTCTTCGCTATTGGCGTGAATCATTGCCAGCGGATGCCGGGTATCGACCTGTTGTCCGATACGCGACATTTGCGTCAACCCCACGCTGTAATCGATGGCGTCGGTGGCACGGCGACGTCCGCCGCCCATCGCCACTACGCTCATCCCGAGGGCGCGGGTATCCATTGACGTGATAATCCCCGCCCTTTCCGAATACACCATTTTGCTCAGGGTCGCCTGAGGTAAATAGCGGTCATAATGTTCAATAAAATCGGTCGGCCCTTTCTGTGCCGCAATCATCATGCCGAAGATTTCTGCCGCGCGACCATTGTCGAGCACGGTTTGCAGCTTTTGGCGCGCTTCGGCATCGTTGTCTGCAAGCCCTGCGGAAAGCAGCATCTCGACACACAATGCCAGAGTGACTTCCAGCAGGCGCGAACTGCGGTATTCGCCCGTCAGGAAGCGCACGGCTTCGCGCACTTCCACGGCGTTTCCGGCGCTTGAAGCCAGCACCTGATTCATGTCGGTCAATAGCGCGGTGGTTTTACATCCTGCGCCGTTCGCCACGTCGACAATCGCCTGCGCCAGATCCTGAGACTGCTCGAAGGTCGGCATAAATGCGCCGGAGCCGACTTTAACATCCATCACCAGCGCATCCAGGCCTTCGGCCAGTTTCTTCGCCAGAATCGAGGCGGTGATGAGCGGAATGGAGTCCACTGTCGCGGTAATATCGCGGGTAGCGTAAAAACGTTTGTCCGCAGGTGCCAGCGAATTGGTCTGCCCGATAATCGCTACCCCAACGTCCTGAATAATTTTTCTAAAGCGCGCGTCATCGGGGAAAATATCAAACCCCGGAATGCTTTCGAGTTTGTCGAGCGTGCCGCCGGTGTGGCCCAGACCGCGACCGGAAATCATCGGAATATACCCGCCGCAGGCCGCGACCATAGGCCCCAGCATCAGCGAGGTGACATCCCCCACGCCGCCGGTGGAGTGTTTATCCACAATCGGTCCGTTGAGCGCGAGCGGTTTCCAGTTGAGCACGCTGCCGGAATCGCGCATCGCCATGGTCAGCGCCACACGTTCTTCGACATTCATGTCATTGAAATAGATGGTCATTGCCAGCGCGGCAATTTGCCCTTCCGACACTTTGCTGTCGCGCACGCCGTTAATGAAGAAGCGGATTTCGTCTTCGCTCAGCGCGTGCCCGTCGCGTTTCTTGCGAATTATTTCCTGAGCCAGAAAGGTTTTTTGTGCAGCAGCCACGTTCTCACTCCAATGGGATACAGAGAGGAAATCACAATATCGAGGATAAAACCGAGGTCACGAGCACAGCGCCGCGCCCTCGGCAACGTTATCAGTAACCGCTGGTGGATTTTTCGGTCTGATGGCCGAGTGTGGTCAGCAGGCTTGCCAGCAGGCTGGACGCACCAAAGCGGAAGTGACGGGCATCGGCCCATTCGCGACCCAGAATATTGTCGGCAAGCGCCAGATATTGCGCCGCATCTTCGGCAGTTTTCACGCCACCGGCAGGTTTGAAACCGACGTTGTCGGCGACATTCAGCTCTTTGATAACGGTCAGCATCAGCTCGGCGCTATGCAGCGTGGCGTTTTCCGGCACTTTACCGGTCGAGGTCTTGATAAAGTCCGCACCGGCTTCGATGGCAATCTGCGACGCCTTGCGGATAAGCGCGTCCTGCTTCAACTCACCGGTTTCGATAATGACTTTCAGCAGAATGTTGGCTGCGTGACAGGCCTCGGCGCACTGTTTGACCAGTTCGGCACCGACCTGTTCATTTCCCTCGATCAGGGCGCGATACGGGAATACCACGTCGACTTCATCGGCACCGTAGGCGATCGCCGCGCGGGTCTCCGCGAGGGCAATCTCGATATCGTCGTTGCCGTGCGGGAAGTTGGTGACGGTGGCGATGCGAATGTCAGGCGTGCCCTGCTCGCGCAGTGCCTTGCGTGCGACCGGAATGAAACGCGGATAAATGCAGATGGCAGCGGTGTTTCCTGCCGGGCTTTTTGCCTGCTGACAGAGGGCGACCACTTTTTCGGCCGTGTCGTCTTCATTCAGGGTCGTTAAATCCATCAGGCTCAGCGCACGCTGCGCCGCTACGGTAAAATCGGTCATAAAACTCTCCACAATTTTCAGTTCTGACACGCCGTCAAAACCGAGCATCCGGTCGGGAACGCGGCACCCGCAAGCGCCCGTAGTGTTCTCGACTCTGGCGAGCAGACGAGGGCAATCGCCCAGCTGTTTAAACCATTTGAACAGTTGGACGCCATCTATGTTGTGCAGTATTTCACACAAAATGAAATTTGATTGCAACGTTACTCGGGAAAATGTGATCTTCATCAACATTTCTACCCTTTGCTCGGACTCTGGCAATAAGTAAAAGTGTACACCCGAATCATGACACTCGTTTTTCGGGTTAACGCTCCATCACGCCATAATACCTCAGAGCAGAATGTTAATTAAATAACATTTCACGCTGATTGGGAGCGCGATCGGTTCTTTGACTTATTAATTGCAGGAGTGAGCGGGCCTTCCGGTAGGTGATAAATGTTATTTAATTAACATCAAGACATCAGGAAAGCTTTGGCAGGTTGAAGACGCGTCGGGCATTTTCTTGTAGCGCATCGGCAATGTGCTCGGGCGATTCTTCACGCAGTTCGCATAAACTGGCGAAAACCAGCGCGGCCCGTTCCGGCCGATTGGGTTGCCCCTGAAAACCCTGCAACGGCATATCTGGCGCATCGGTTTCAAGCAACAGAGAAGTTAGCGGCAGTTTCGCCATCACCTGCCGTGTTTTCTGCGCTCTTTCATAGGTAATGGTGCCGCCTACGCCGATGGCAAAACCCAGCCGTACAAAGGCTTCGGCCTGAGAGAGGCTACCGGCAAAGCCGTGCACCACGCCGGTTGCGGGCAGAGAGACTTTTCGCAGCATGGCGGCCAGCTTATCGTGGGTGCGCCGTGAATGCAGAATCAGAGGAAGATGGTATTTTTTGGCGAGCGCAAACTGGGCATTCAGTAACCTTTGCTGTTTGTCGAAATCGGGGTTTTCCATATACAGATCCAGCCCCGTTTCGCCGATCGCCACCAGCTTTTCATGGCGGCCGCCAAGCTGCTCGTCGAGCTGTTCGAGGCAGGAATCGGTATGGCTACTAATACAGATTGGATGCAGGCCCAGCGCGGCAAACAGCGCGCCATGTTCTTTCGCAAGACGCAGGATTTTTTCAAAACGTGCCGCTTCGACGGCAGGCACAATCACCTGATTTACACCCGCCTCTGCCGCAAGCCGCAGGCTTTCGGCTTCGTGACCGCTAAAAGGCGGGAAATCAAAATGACAGTGGGTATCGATAAATGCGGGCTTCACAGCGCGTCTCCCTCGCCTTTCAGGGTTGGCGGCGTCATACGCGTATCCGGCGCGAACGGACTGTCGATATCACCGGTTTCCTGAACGGGGCTGCCGACCACGCGGGAAGCTTCATCCATAAACGCGCTGGCGACTTTGCGCTGCGCGACGTCGAGCAGATTTTCCGTCAGGGCGATATCATCCGGAACAACGATATCATTAACGGCCGGTTGTGGCGCAATGAATGCCTGATTCGCCGCGGCACTCGGCGGCAACGCGATTTCCGGCGTGGTTAAAGGCGGGATAACGACAGCGGTACGGCGAACCTTACGCGGCGTAATAATCGGCATGGGCATGTCGTTTTCTCGCGGCATCAACCAGTGCGAGGCTATCGAAAGGAAGTAGCGCGCGCAGCGGCGGCCAAGATGGTAATCCTGATTCAGCGCAGGCAAACGGCTGCCAAGTGCATGACTGGCAAGCGGTTTCGGCGGGAAAATTTCGAAGATGCGCAGGTCGCCCGGCGGGTTCTCGATAAACTGCTGAATGCGGTAATAGCTTTGCTCGTGATGCTGCACCATATGGACCAACTGTTGCAGGCTGCTTTCGCTCAACCACTGCTCCATACGCTTCATCCATTGCGGGGTATAGAACATCGCCGAAGGCACGGTGCGAATAACGACAATGGTGTCTGCGCCGCGGCGATAGGCCTCTTCCACCGGAATGGCATCACTGATTCCGCCGTCCTGATAGCTGATTCCGTCAAGATCCACGCCCATACGGTAAAAACCCGGAATCGCGCTTGAAGCTTTTATGAGGGGCAGCCAGCTTTCGCGGGTAGGAGCAAAGTAATTGGGTTGGTAATCGTCACTGCGGCAGGCGCACATCAGGAATTCGCGGCCGTCGATCAGCAGCTTTTCGGCGCTGTCCATTGCGAGCGGCATGTTCCTGGAGGTTTCATCGACCAACCAGTCGAGATCGATAAGGTGTCCGCCACGAACAAATCGTAGAGGATTGAAGAAGTTAGGGCTGGTGGTGTAGCGTGTAATCACGCGTCGGGCATAACCTGCCTGACCGCAAACATACGCCGAGAGATTTTGTGCACCGGCGGAAGTGCCGATAAGAAGGTCGAAAGGGTTGAACCCTGCGCGCTGGAATTCATCAAGCACACCTGCCGTAAAGATGCCGCGTTGACCGCCGCCTTCACAGACCAGCGCAATCTTGCCAGGCTTGTAGGGTTTGTAAGCCAGGGCTTCGATATTCCCCAGCGTGACCGGAATTCTGTATCCCAACGCAGGCTCCTCAAAATAGTGCTTCTATGATGAGCATACTCCGTCTGTGTCCGATCGATAGAGTTGTTGCAAAATCCCGGAGATTAAATCGTTACTTCCTGTTAACCACACGCCGCGTCGTCCAATGATGCGGCTAAAGAGTCTGCCTCGGGTGATCCTTGTCATCCGTGACCCTTGATAAGGCAAACTCTCATTAATCTCCGGAATTATTCAGATAAAAATCACTTTATCTTTTAATCGTTATAGGTGTCAGAGTCGTTTACGGCCGGTAAACAGGCTGACCAGGAACAGAATGATACCTACGACGAAGACGATTTTCGCAGCCCATGCAGCTGTACCAGCCAGACCACCGAAACCTAACGCTGCCGCGATCAACGCGATAATCAGAAATATAATACCCCAACGAAACATAAGCTTCTCCTTACCCTAATTAAAATATTCGTACGTCACTCGTTTATGAAATGCGTCGTGAATAACGGTTTATTACTGTAGTTACGACAATCGGAAGTACAGTATTAAAGATAGCTCGATATTTAAAAAACGAACGGAAACTCAGTGATTTCTCACGTAAAAAATTCGTAATTCATTTTTTATTTTTACAGTACGCGTGGTGCTTTACTTTCTACCTCAGGTCTTTTCAAGACTGGCGTAGACCTGCCTGCCTGGCAGGCCGCGCCGTTAAAAAGAATTAAGGTTGAACTTTCAGGTCGTTTTTAACGCTTTTCACGCCATCAACGGTCTTGGCAACGCTTTCAGCGCGGGAAGACTGAGCCTGATCTTTAACAGTACCGGAGAGCTGAACAACACCGTCGGTGGTTTCAACTTTGATCATACGCGAAGGTACGACGTCATCGGCCAGCAGCTTGGCTTTTACGGAAGTGGTTGTGGCGGCGTCACCGGCATAACCTTTCACGGATTGCTTGCTGCTGTCTTTAGTGTGCAGTTTGTCGCTGACGGATTTAACGCCTTCAACTTTGGTTGCTACCGCGACTGCCTGTTCCGCTTCGGCCTGAGAGCCAACGAAACCGCTCAATGTCACGACGCCATTATCTGTTTTGACGGAAATGTCGGTGCTTTTAATAGCTTTATCGTCAACCAGGGCGCTTTTTACTTTCGCTGTGGTGGCGCTATCGCCCATGTAGCCATCAACTTTCTTCATGGAGCTATCGATTTTTGAACCCGCAGAGCTCGTGGAGCTGTCTGAGGCAGCCAATGCACTACCGCTCATCAGCGCGGTACCCAGAACAACGGCCATCATTGAGTATGCAAAATTAGACTTTTTCATCGATTTCTTCCTTACAGTTTGCCAGTCCTAATCGAGGACTCTTTACGCCACATGGTGGTGACGACTTAAAAGCTTGTTACTGTGATCACGTCACTGTGAATTTAAAAAAATTCAGCACAACTCTCTACTTAGTATCCTAAGGCCAGCGTTAATGTCTGCCTTTCGTTGCGCGTATATTTAATATAGTCGACCATGAGCAAAACTGTAGTAAGAATGGCTAATTAACCGGTAATACAGATAAGTCTGAGCATTTTCACGATTTTTAGACTAAAAAACCCTCAAAAAGGGCCATTTAATTTCGCACATAAACTATTTTTCAGTCTCGAGGCGAAAAAAAAGACGGCCAATAGACCGTCTTTTTTAATGTTTTAAACCTGAATCGGGCGATTAATGCTCGCGCGTTTTACGGAAATCGACTTCCGGATAACGGTCATTGGTCAGGTTGAGGTTCACCATCGAAGGCGCGATGTAAGTCAGATTGTCGCCGCCATCCAGTGCCAGGTTCGCCTCGCATTTGCGTTTGAAGTCTTCAAACTTCTTCACGTCCTTGCATTCTACCCAGCGCGCGGTAGAGACGTTGACCGACTCGTAGATAGCCTCGACATTGTATTCGCTTTTCAGACGCGCCACGACCACTTCAAACTGAAGGACGCCGACCGCGCCGACAATCAGGTCATTGTTGATAAGCGGACGGAACACCTGCACGGCGCCCTCTTCGGACAACTGCACCAGCCCTTTCAGCAACTGTTTCTGTTTCAGGGGATCACGCAGGCGGATACGGCGGAACAGCTCGGGGGCAAAGTTCGGAATCCCGGTGAACTTCATGTTTTCACCCTGAGTAAAGGTGTCACCAATCTGAATCGTGCCATGGTTGTGCAGGCCGATGATATCGCCCGGGAAGGCTTCTTCAACGTGGGAACGGTCGCCGGCCATGAAGGTCAGCGCATCCGAAATCACCACGTCTTTGCCGGTACGCACCTGACGCAGTTTCATGCCTTTTTCATATTTACCGGACACCACGCGCATAAAGGCCACGCGGTCGCGGTGTTTCGGGTCCATGTTGGCCTGAATCTTGAACACGAAACCGGTGAACTTCTCGTCGGCCGCCTTGACTTCGCGCACGTCGGTATTGCGCGGCATTGGCGCAGGCGCCCATTCCACCAGCCCGTCGAGCATGTGGTCAACGCCGAAGTTACCCAGCGCGGTGCCGAAGAACACAGGGGTAAGATCGCCGCTCAGGAAGGCGTCGTGGTCGAACTCGTGCGAGGCGCCCTGCACTAGATCCAGCTCTTCACGCAGCTGCATTGCCAGGTCTTCACCGATTGCCGCGTCGAGATCCGGGTTATCCAGCCCTTTCACGATACGGACTTCCTGAATGGTGTGGCCCTTACCGGTCTGATAAAGATAGGTTTCATCTTTATAGAGGTGATAAACGCCCTTGAACATCTTGCCGCAGCCAATAGGCCAGGTAATAGGCGAGCAGGCAATTTTCAGCTCGCGCTCGACTTCGTCCATGACTTCCATAGGATCACGGATGTCGCGGTCCAGCTTGTTCATAAAGGTCAGAATGGGCGTGTCGCGCAGACGGGTTACTTCCATCAGCTTGCGGGTACGGTCTTCTACACCTTTGGCGGCGTCGATAACCATCAGACAGCAGTCGACGGCGGTCAGCGTACGATAGGTATCTTCGGAGAAGTCTTCGTGTCCGGGAGTGTCGAGCAGGTTGACCAGCGCTTCACGGTACGGGAACTGCATCACGGAGGTGGTAATGGAGATACCACGCTGCTTTTCCATTTCCATCCAGTCGGATTTGGCGTGGTTGTTGGAGCCACGGCCTTTTACCGTACCGGCGGTCTGAATAGCCTGTCCGAACAACAGCACTTTTTCAGTAATGGTGGTTTTACCCGCATCGGGGTGCGAGATAATGGCGAAGGTGCGACGTTTGGCGACTTCGAGGGCGTATTCACTAGGAGACATGTTTTTCCACGTTTCTGCGGTTGTCCGCCCTGCATCGGTATTGATTTTACGCCAGAACGGCATCAGGCAAAGCGGTAATAAAAGTTATAGCCGGCTATTTTCTATGATTTGACGGGGATAGACAATCAATGCTTTCAGTTTCGCCTTCGACCGGGCCGATTTGACCGGGCAACAACGCGCGTACAGCGGCAGGGAAAGGGGTTAAATTACCGGCAATTGCATTAAAATGTGATACAGATCACACATAATTTTTGCATAACTTTATCCATTGCATTAAAAATAGCTGTTCCTCACAAAATTGGCCCACTCCTTTCTGGATAATCGGCCCATAAAAGTTGTACGGCGTGTCCTGGCGCACTTTGCAGCCGATATCTGAACTCTTTTGTTGCGTGATTTAACCTCTTATACATCATAAGGATGTATCTTAATGACTAAAAGTAATCGATTGCTTCTCACCTGGATTAGCTTTTTCTCCTATGGCTTGACCGGTGCGCTGGTTATTGTCACCGGCATGGTGATGGGCAATATTGCCGATTATTTCGGCCTGCCTGTTTCCAGCATGAGTAACACGTTCACCTTCCTCAATACCGGGATTCTGGTCGCTATTTTCCTCAATGCCTGGTTGATGGAAGTGATCCCGTTGAAACGGCAGCTTATTTTCGGCTTTGTGTTGATGGTGCTGGCCGTGCTGGGCCTGATGTTCAGCAAAAGCATCAGCGTGTTCTCGCTGTGCATGTTTGTGCTTGGCGTGGTGAGCGGAATTACCATGTCGATAGGCACCTTCCTGATTACGCATCTGTACGAAGGACGTCAGCGCGGCTCGCGGCTACTGTTTACCGACTCCTTCTTCAGCATGGCCGGGATGATTTTCCCGGTGGTCGCCGGTATTTTGCTGGCTCGCAGCATCGGCTGGTACTGGGTTTATGCCTGTATCGGCGTGCTGTATGTCGCGATTTTCGTGCTGACGCTGATGGCCGATTTCCCGATTCTGGGCAAAAAGGGCCAGGCCGACAGCCAGCCTGTCGCGAAAGAAAAGTGGGGCATTGGCGTGTTGTTCCTGTCGATTGCGGCCCTGTGCTACATCCTCGGCCAGCTTGGCTTTATCCAGTGGGTGCCGGAATACGTCACCAAAACCTTTAATCTGGATATCAATCAGGCCGGTAAACTGGTCGGCGACTTCTGGCTGTCTTACATGATTGGCATGTGGGTGTTCAGCTTTGTGCTGCGCTTCTTCGACCTGCAACGCATCGTCACTCTGCTGACGCTGCTTGCGACCGTCGCGATGTATCTGTTTATCTCGACCGAAAATCCGGCGCATCTGGCCTACGCCATTATGGGGCTGGGCTTTGTCTCAAGCGCGATTTACACCACCATTATTACGCTGGGATCATTGCAGACCAAAGTGGCCTCGCCGAAACTGGTGAACTTTATCCTGACCTGCGGCACCGTCGGCACCATGCTGACCTTCGTGGTAACCGGGCCTATCGTGGCGAAAAGCGGTGCCCACGCCGCGCTGGCAACGGCTAACGGGCTGTACTTCGTGGTGTTTGTGATGTGTGTGATTCTGGGCTTTGTGACCAAACATAAAACGCACGGCCACAAATAAGTCGCGAAAGTGTGAAATGACAGTAAAAAGCGGGCCGCAAGCCCGCTTTTTTTTAGCCTAACGGCAAGGCCATGATGATGGCGTCTTCACGCCCCGACGCCGCCGGATAGTAATTGCGACGAATCGAGACTTCGTTGAAGCCCATGCTCTCATACAGTGAAATCGCGCCACGATTCGACGCCCTCACCTCAAGCCACAGCGTAAATACATCGCGCGTTTCGAGCTGCGCCAGTACGGCCTCCAGCAGTACGCGCCCGAGTCCCTGCCGCTGAAACGCAGGATCGATGGCAATATTGAACAGGGTCGCTTCGTCGAGCACGGTTTGCACAATCGCAAAACCGACCATCTTGCCCTGCTGTTCCAGCTTTAAATTGAGATAACGTTCGCCCTGATTGCTGGCAAAGGTTTTTTCACTCCAGGGAAAGGCGTGACTGGCTTGTTCAATCTCGAACGCGCGATTCAGATCCGCGGGGGTCAGGGTAGAAATGTTGTTCATTTTCACAAATCTGCTGCCAGAGCGCGCGTTTGGCTCCAGCGTCTTGAGAAAGCTCGGCCAGCGCCGGGCTAGATAACTGCGCGCCCGCGACCGTCAAAGGTTCGCCGATGCCCAGTCGCCAGGTGTTGCAGTGCGTGTCTTCCGGCAGCATCGCCACCTGATCCTTTTGCAGGCGATAAACCTGCGAATCGTGCAGATTCAGACTGCGGATCACGTCTTTTACCAGTAAATCCCCTTCCGGCGGCAGCACGTCGGCAACAATCAACAGCTTTGTCTGGTCCGGCAGACTGACGGCGACTTCGCCTTGTAAAACGGTGGGGCGACGCAGCGTCCACTGGGTAATGCCCAGTTGCTGTAACAGCCAGTCTCGTCTTGATGCCATGCTTTTTCCTGCCCGTTGGCGATGCTTATAGCGCGCTATGCTAGCAAACACATCGAACCTGCGCCAATAAACCTCTATAATGCCGCCCATATTCCTGAGGAGCCTTATCTGATGTCAGCATTAACCCCGGCCAGTGAAGTCATACTGCGCCACAGCGATGATTTTATCGGCCGCCGCGTACTGTTCGCAGGCGATCTACAAGATGACCTGCCAGCCGATTTCGATGCCGAAAACGTGCGAGTTCATACCAATCAATATCACCACTGGCAGATGCTCAGCGCCTCGTTGAAAGACGACGTGCAGTTTGGTCTGGTGGCGGATGCCGAGTTTATCGCGCAAAGCGATATGCTGATTTACTACTGGCCGAAGAGCAAACAGGAAGCAAAATTCCAGCTGTTTAACCTGCTTTCCATGCTGCCGGTCGGCATTGACGTCTTCGTGGTCGGTGAAAACCGCAGCGGCGTACGTAGCGCCGAAGAGATCCTTGCCGAGTTCTGTCAGCTGGATAAAGTCGACAGCGCACGCCGCTGCGGACTTTATCATGGCCGCCTCGAGAAGCAGCCCGAGTTTGACGCCGATGCGTGGTGGCAAACGTATATGGTGGAAGAAGTGACGATTAAAACCCTGCCGGGCGTGTTCAGCCGTGAAGGTCTGGACAGCGGAAGTCTGTTGCTTATCAACAGCTTCGAGGAGCCAATCAAAGGCAAGGTACTGGATATCGCCTCCGGTTCCGGCGTGCTGGCCTCCGTGCTCGCCACCTATTCGCCGAAAATGAAAGTCACCCTGAGTGATGTCGGTGCTGCCGCACTGGCCGCCAGCCGCGCGACGCTTGAGGCCAACGGTCTTGAGGGCGAAGTGATCGCCAGTAATGTCTATTCCGACATTAAAGGCCGTTTCGACATGATTATTTCGAACCCGCCGTTCCACGAAGGTCTGCAAACCAGCCTGCACGCTTCAGAGCAGCTGATTCGCGGTGCCGTTAACCACTTGAATATCGGCGGAAAACTGCGCATAGTCGCCAACGCCTTCCTGCCTTATGCCGCGCTGCTGGACGCCACCTTCGGCAACCATGAAGTGCTGGCGCAGAACGGCCGTTTCAAAGTGTACGAAGCCACCCGTGGCCGTCCACCGCGCGACGACAAAAAGAAAAAGCGTTAAACGCGTAAAGATTTCACGCTTCGGATAGGCGGTCACCCGGCAGCCGCGAGAACCCGCTTCGGTAAGCCTGGACCGCCAACGCCTGTACTGTCTGGGATTTAGCGGTCTATGAGCTGCATGACAGCAGGCGTATATCTTCCGCCTGCGGCAGCATTTAATGGAAAGGCCACTTCAATCGCCGCGAGTTCGGCTTCATTCAGGATGACATCAAGCGCGGCGATGTTCTCTTCCAGATACGTACGACGTTTCGTTCCAGGTATTGGCACAATATTTTCACCTTGTGCCAATACCCACGCCAATGCCAGTTGAGAAGGCTTCACCCCTTTCTCTTTCGCAATCTCCTCAACCTTGTCGACCAGCCGCAGGTTCCGGACAAAATTTTCACCCTGAAAACGCGGATTCCCCTTTCTGAAATCGTCTTCGGCAAAATCATCCGGAGAACGAATCGCGCCCGTCAAAAATCCACGTCCCAATGGGCTGTAAGGTATAAAGGCAATGCCGAGGCGCGCACAGGCAGGCAGAATGCTCGCCTCTACTTCGCGGCTCCACAACGAATACTCGCTCTGCAACGCACTGATTGGGTGAACATTATGGGCGCGTTCGAGCGTTGCCGCCGAGATTTCGCTCATGCCGATATAGCGAATCTTGCCTTCACGCACCAGATCACTCAGTGCGCCGACGCTCTCTTCAATGGGTACGTTCGGGTCGGCGCGATGCTGATAATAGAGGTCGATAACGTCGGTTTTAAGCCGTTGTAAACTGCCTTCCACCGATTGCCGAATGTAGTCGGGATGTCCATTGCTGCCGCGCGCCCCGGGATCCGCCGCATCGCGGACAATGCCGAACTTGGTTGCCAGAAAGACCTTGTCACGACGCCCCTGCAAAGCGCGGCCCAGCAGCGCTTCGTTGGTGTGCGGGCCGTAGACGTCGGCGGTATCCAGCAGGGTTATGCCGCGTTCTATGGCGAGATCCAGCGTGGCCAGCGACTCTTTTTCATCCATACCTTGAGTGTAAAATTCGCTCATTCCCATGCAACCCAGTCCTAACGAAGAGACCCAAGGCCCGTTTTTACCCAGTTGACGCTGTTTCATGTACTTTTCCTTTTCATCTTTCATACGATTGAAAACAGTGTGGTTGTTGGCTGAAAAAAGATAAATACGCCAATTTATGCAACACTGTTCAGAAATCACCAACAATCGGAATAAGATGTGGACCAGATTCAGGCCATGCGGATTTTCATCCGTATCAGAGAATTGGAAAGTTTCAGCCGCGCGGCGGAGGATCTCGACCTGCCTCGCGCAACGGTCAGCACCACGCTGAAACATCTCGAGCAGCGCCTTGGCGTGCGGCTGTTTTTGCGCACCACGCGACAGGTGAAGATTACCGAAGAAGGTGAGCTTTACTACCAGCGCTGCGTGCAGTTGCTCTCGGCTTTTGAAGAAACGGAAAATCTTTTCGCCCATCAGAAAGCCCAGCCCGCGGGCAATGTGCGCATCGATATGCCGCATTCGATGGCGCGCGAGATTGTGCTGCCCGCCCTGCCGGAATTTACCGCGCGTTATCCGCACCTCAATCTGACTGTGAGTGCCAACGACAACGCCGTCGACCTGCTGCATCAGGGCGTAGACTGCGTCATCCGCGCCTGGCCTACGGAAAACGAAAATTTGCAGTCGCGGCCTATCGCCATGCTGGCGCAAACCACCTGCGCTTCTCCAGATTATCTGGCACGCCACGGGCACCCCGACACTCTTGAGGATCTCGACACGCATCGGGCTGTGGCCTATTTCTTTGCCCATCAACGGCCGGAATCGCAGCTGGAGTTTATGCTGGGTAAAACGATTCATCGCGTGCCGATGGCAAGTTCGCTGACCGTTAGCGGAGCAGATGCCTACATTGCGGCCGCCAAGGCGGGCTATGGGCTGATTCAAACTTCAAGACAGGTCGTCGGCCTTGAACTTGCGCGTGGCGAGTTGGTGGAAGTCTTGCCCCATCTCACGCCGCCGCCCATGCCGCTGTACATTATGTATCCACCCGGCCGTTTCCTTGCGCCGCGTGTCAGGGTCTTGCTGGACTGGTTAATTGAATTATTTGCAAAACTTTGACGGCTTTCAAAACGCCTATAAACCAACGACAAGCGGGATAGGTGGCCAATAAAATGACGATTTGTGACTGAAATGCCGTTTTTTCCAACAATCGCCGCCAAACGATGAAATAAGTATTGACGCCCTCGTGAAAATCTCTAGAATTCGGCCCCGTGGTTGTCTTAGTCGTATAGACGAGTTTTATGCGCTAGGAAACGGTTTGCGAAGGTGGCGGAATTGGTAGACGCGCTAGCTTCAGGTGTTAGTGTTCTTACGGACGTGAGGGTTCAAGTCCCTCTCTTCGCACCACTGTGATTGTATGGCTTGCGCCAATGAAGTAGATGTAAACCGCAGTAAAAAGTAATCATTTGTGCGAAGGTGGCGGAATTGGTAGACGCGCTAGCTTCAGGTGTTAGTGTTCTTACGGACGTGAGGGTTCAAGTCCCTCTCTTCGCACCAGATGACTCTTTCAGAACTCTCCTTTCTTTAGTATCTCCCTGATTTATCTCTGTCTTACCCACGCAATCTCTGCGACATCAATGCATTTTCAAACAATATTTGTCCGTTGTCTCTTTCCTGTTACATCAGATTGAAGTTCACCGATATCGCCGCCAGTCCGCCTGCCAGAGCGACAAAAGAAGGTAGCAGCATGTAATGCCTCAGCTTATTGTTGAGCAGCATGACCAGCGTAGCCAGCATCGCGAAGATGACCAGGGCTTTCAGTTGGCCGAGCGACATATTCGCCATTGCCAGCAGAGGCAATAACGCGCAGGGCAACAGCACACCCCATCCGCTTGAAAGACGCTTTCCGAAACACCAACTCACACCCCACAATCCGCATGCGGTAACAATGGCTGCAATCATGCTGCTGTCTCCCAATAACTGATAATGATAACCAGTAGCATATAGCAATTTTTCTCATTGCGCACGAATTTACCGTGCAATTTCTGCCCGTTTCTAGCCGGTTTTTGCAAAGAACTGTAATTTTCTCCGCAAGAAAATAAGGGGGATTAGGAGCCAAAACGGATTGGGAGAGGCGCGTGATAACTAGCGTTAACTTGATTTAGATCAAAATTTGAATCCTTAAAATGCGACTCCGATCGCTGTTTTCCTTATTTTCTTTCTTTGGCGAGGTTGGCTACTCTGTTAGGAAATGTATCTACAAGCTTCAAGCCGTAAACATGAAGGCATATTTTACGACGTTTATTGCCACCGGAGCATCGGCATTGGCCGATAATCCCCTGACAGAGAGAGAAGCACATTATGACCATCCTCAAACCCCTTCTTGAGCGTAATAAAAGCTGGGCAGACACGCAGTGTCAGTGTGATCCGCATTATTTCGAGAATACCTCGCAACCCCAGCAGCCGCATTCGCTGTGGATTGGGTGTTCGGACAGCCGCGTACCCGCCGAAGTGCTGACCGGATCGCATCCTGGCGAATTGTTCGTGCATCGCAATATCGCCAACATGGTGGTCGAAGATGACGATAACCTGCAAAGCGTGCTGCAATACGCGCTCGAATATTTGAATGTTTCTGCCATTATCCTGTGCGGCCACTATGGCTGCGGCGGCGTACAGGCCGCAAGCGCACTGCCCGACATGCCGCTGGCTGCACAGGATAACGCCCTTTCCCGACGTATCCGACTGCTTCGGCAGGCGTTGAGCGAGAGCTTGAGTCAATCATCATCAATCCCCGTGGACGAAACTGCGCGCCAGAAACAGCTGGTCGAAGCCAACGTATTAACGCAGTTTGCCAATCTGGTGGTCGCCGAACCCGTGCTACAGCGCTGGAAAGAGGGCCATCAACTCGACGTATTTGGCTGTGTGTATGACCTGCACACCGGTCATTTGAAAGAGTTGATGCACCAGAGCGCCCCTGAGTACGCGCTGGAAACCTGAATGCAGACCCGATAATCAAATCCGGTTGATGTGCCCATAAAAAGCCCCTTTCTCGAAAGGGGCTTTTCTGTTTAAACGGCGAAACTTTTGATGAGAAGCTATTTTTTAACGGGCGGATTGTGCTCGAGGAGCGCCGCGAACACTTTTTCAACCGCGACTGCACCCGGATCCTTCACGCCTTTCAAGCTGTCGCTATTGAGGTAGGAAGAGCGTCCGGCGTTGGCTTTTTTCATGCCGGCCGTGTCTTTAGCGCCTTTTGCCGCAGCTTTGGCGGCACCTTTGAAATCATCGGCTTTTTTATCCAGCGCTTCCAGCGCGGGCTGGAGCGCATCTATCAGTGTTCGGTCGCCAAGATCTGCGCCGCCGTAATGTTTCATACGGTCGAGTCCGAACAGCAACGATTGCGCCAGATTGCCGCCTTCACTGACTTTCTGCCCCGCCGCCGTGAAGAAGATAGACATCAGTACCCCGCTCGAGCCTCCCATAACCGTTGCCAAACGATCGCCCACCACGGCAAAGAGTGCGGACAAGTCATCTTGCGGCAATTTTTTACCCTGGTTTTGCACCAGCAGATCTTTGGCCCCCGAGGCGAAAGTGGAACCGGTATCGCCATCGCCGACTTTGGCATCCAGTTTGTTCAATTCGCTCTCAAGTGAAACCAGCGTTTCGGCAATGGTATTGATAATCTGGCTCACGGCTTCGTTTCTGGAAGCCTTGACCTTAACTTTTTGAGAAATCTTTTTGGCTTTCTGAACCGGCAGTTTCTCGAGTTTTACCAAAGGATGCCAACCGGCTGCCTCGACATCGGCAAGCAGCGCCTCTTCAATACCCTTTTCAAGCACGATAGTGGAAAGAGAGAATCCTTTCATATCCAGCGCACTGACCAGCGCCGCAGGGCCAATCAGATAACGTATGGCACCCGCCAACTCGGAATGCACCACCTCTTTGGTAATCTGATTCATCTCCAGCGGCGAAACGCCCCCGAGATTGTTTATCAGCACCGCCACTTTGGCTTTGCTCTTTAAACGCTTTTGCAATGCCTCGACCAGCGCCTTGACGATTTTCTGCGAGTTATGGGTTTTCAGTGTCGAAATACCGGGTTCGCCGTGGATGCCAAGTCCAAGCTCGACGTGTCCGGCTGCGATTCGGTCATTGTCCGCTTCGTCATCGTCTCCGCCCGGCAGATTACAGCCGTGCATGGCAACGCCGATACTGGCGGTGGCGTCGATAGCCTTCCGGGCAATCTGCGTGACCTCCTCAAGAGATTTCCCCTGCTCTGCCGCATAGCCCGTCACCTTGTGCACCAGCGCCGTGCCCGCAATGCCGCGCGGCTGCTTGTTGTCAGGCAGGGCAATGTCGTCGGACACCATCACGAGATCAACCTTGTACCCTAGATTCTTGGCTTTCTCGGCGGCCAGGCCAAAGTTGAGACGATCGCCCGTGTAATTTTTGACAATCAGCAGACAGCCAGCTTCGCCGGTAACCGCCACAATGGCATTGAGCACCGCATCCACGCTCGGGGAAGCGAAAACGTCGCCGCACACCGCTGCGGTAAGCATGCCTTTGCCGATAAAGCCCACGTGCGCCGGTTCATGTCCCGAACCGCCGCCGGATATCAGCGCGACCTGACTTTTATCCCAGTCATTTCTAACCACAACACGGATAGCAGAATCCACCGCCAGTTTGGACAGGTTCTTAAAAGGAGAGGTTAAAATAGCCCCCTCAATCACATCATCAATCAGCGTACTACGGTCGTTCATGAAAAAGTTGGACATACCAGGTGAACTCCTTGTTGTTGTGATTAAAAGAAAACTTCTCCAAGCATAGTGAAAGATTGACCTGCCCGTGCGGTTAATATCTTTTATGATAATAAATCATAATAGAGATGCATTGCATTTTTAAGAAAAGATTATCGACATTTACTGAAAGTATTAAGAATAATGACTTATTAATAATCGCCATCAGCCAATAGAATAAATGAAATACGAATACTGAAAGTCATTCGTTCGCTTTTATTTAAAGAGAAATTGTGATGCAGATCGGCTAAATACCGCTGGAATAAACCCTACCTCAACGAAACAAATAAATACCGTGAACAGATAGGTTAACTAATATTGACGAAAATAGGGAATACACTTTATCATCGCTAATGAAACATTGCCTGCCCTCATTTTTAATAACATCGTTCACTTTTCAGAATAATAAAAAATTATTAAACAAGTCACTCATACTGGATGATTTGAGCCAATCAGAGCGCCCAAATGAAAAAAATCGGCTGTTTTATATCTACCGGATTTAACATGCTCACGCTTGCGAGATTATCGGCCGCTGTGGATTTGGCAAATTCACTTTTTCCTAAAATAAAACCCTATCAACTCAACCTGCTCTCTGCGGAAGGCGGCGCACTCTACAGTGCCTGTACCTTGCCCGTAAACACGCAACGAGCTACAGCAGAGCTATTCTCGACCCTCAACAGTTTATTGATTATGGAAAAAGGGCCTGCGGGACAGTCTTCTTTTCATCTCGATAACCTTTCCCTTTCTTCCACCTCGACCTCCCACAACGTGAATGCCCTCGGGAAACAGAAACATGCTTTTCAGACCTTGCTGACTGGATTTGAGCCTGATAATGCCCAGGCAGGCGCGGGTGCCTGCTATCACCTGGCCACGTTTGCCACACTCTTGCCGAAAGTGAGTTTCGATAAAGAGTCAGCGTTATTGCTGGCGGATAAGCTCTGGACCGCAGGTGGCGTCTGGGCGGGAATCGATCTTGTCCTCACTCTTGTTGAAGAGGAGTCGGGCGTAGCGGCGGCGATGCAGCTCATCAATACGCTTGAGGGCGTGTTCAATAAATATGAGAACAACAGCCAACTGGCGGTGTTACAGAACTTTTCCAGTGATGGAAACAGCGATCGTATCAATGCCAGTCTACGTTTCATTCGCGACAATCTGCGCAATAAAGTCACCATTACCCATTTGGCGGAACGGGCCAACCTCAGCCCACGACAGTTTAGCCGCCTGTTCAAGGAAGAGACGGGAACTTCACCCGCCAAAGCCGTGGCGCAGATTCGGGCCGAAGTGGCGCGTCAGCATGTTTTACAGGACCGGCTGTCGATAGACAAAATCGCCTCGCTCTGTGGCTTCTCCGGAACAAAAAGCCTACGCCGCGCTTTTTTGAAATTCTATGGTGAAACGCCCTGGCACCTTCGTCAAAAATAAGGCGTTCCGCCAGCCTGCGCACAGGTTAATGCTCTTTGCAGGTGGCGACCCAATTGTTGTTAATCATCACCAGATATTCACCGCGTTTGATTTTCTGAAAATGAAACGTCAGGCTTTCGTTATTGCGGGCAAAGAAGTTGTCGGGGTCGTGGACTTCATCGGAAGGAGCAACCCGTGTTGCCTTGACATCGGCCATGACGACGTCAGAGCGCCTGTTGACGTGTTCCAGCAGCAGGCTGCGTGTCAGCTTTTTCATCCCTTCCGCCGTGTTGTAGACACCAAATAGCGTGATGACATTGTTCTTTAACCACAGCGTGATAGATCCATTGAACTGATACTGGCGATATTGGTCGTTTATGAATTCACCATGGGAAATTTCCATCGTGCAGGGTGCATCGGGAACCGATTCATCAAAAATGAGGCGGGTTGCGACAAAATAGCCCACCAGCGTCAGTGCGCCAACGGCAATCAGTACTGTGAAAAATGTTCGTAAGTGCACGGGGCATTGTCCTTATAAATACTCTTTTCGCAGTAAGCCACCCACACTTTGGGGCCGTTCGACGCGATATAGGCTTCTCTGGTTACAGGCTGCACCTGCCGTTCAATCCGTTGCCACAACGCTTGCGAGACCTTGGTCGCCGGCGCAACGTGGTAACTCACCTCCCCGACTGCCTTAAACGGAATA
>Ga0308159_1002284_pt1 | contig 22678 bp, 22 predicted proteins | sample PhyCR1_FD_201040 | JGI IMG/M metagenome (GOLD analysis project Ga0308159, IMG submission 201040) | Phyllosphere microbial communities from UC Gill Tract Community Farm, Albany, California, United States - DLSLC.R1 | ecosystem: Host-associated > Plants > Phyllosphere > Unclassified | place: USA... | reverse complement strand
GCGCAGCTCCTCGCTTATGCGAATACGCCACCACATATTGGGGGGACAAGCGCGGGCAGGGCCGTTTTCCACACGCGATATTGGGTCAAGCCTGCCGGGAGTGCTTCGGCGGGGCGATGCGACGGGCGGGGGCTGTCATTAGGCGGAACGGGAAATTCAGTAGCCATTCACGGCGCTTCGGGCACTTATGCCGCATGAAACGGATTTACGGCACTGCCCGCAGTCCTCGCGGGCAAGGTTGACCTACCCTCCACGAAACGGAAAGAGACATGACCACGACCAATCCCAAGGGATCGATCGCAATGCCCTATCGGATGTCCGCGGCGCTGGCGCTGGCAGCTTCGATCGGGCTTGCCGTGCCGGTTTCGGCGCAGGCCGAATATCGCAACGAGATCCGCAACGATCCGGCTCGCTGCGCGGCGGACCGGGGCCCTGCGCTGATGGTCACGGTCGACGGGATCAAGGCGTCTTCGGGCAAGGTGCGCGTCCAGGCCTACCGTGCCAATTCTTCCGAATGGCTGGTCAAGGGCAAGTGGCTGTCGCGCATCGAGGTGCCCGCCCGCGCCGGCACGATGACCTTCTGCGTGCCGCTGCCCGCCTCGGGGACATACGGCGTGGCCGTGCGCCACGACGTCAACGGCAATGGCGAGACCGACATCCGCACCGATGGCGGGGCGATGTCGAACAACCCCTCGATCAACATCTTCAACCTCGGCAAGCCCAGCTATACCAAGGTGGGCGTGCCGGTGAACGGCTCGGTCAAGTCGATCCGCATCCAGATGAAGTACATGTAAGCGCCCCGCGGCCTTACGTCAGGGCCGCCGGGCATCCATGATCGCCCGTGCGTCGACGAGGTCCGAGGGCTTGTCCACGTCCACCGCCGCCAGGCCGTCGCGCGCGGCGACCAGGCTGGCGGTCACGCCGATCCGCCGGCCCAGCCGGGCGATCGCCGCCGCCAGCGTCAGCCGGCCCAGCGCATAGCCCAGCAGCATTCCCAGCCCGAGCCGCGCGGCGATGCGCCAGGGGCGCTTGCGGTCGGCCTCGACCATCTTCCAGGTATCGATGGCAAGGCCCGCGCGCCCGCTGGCGAGCAGGAACAGGTTGCAGCCCGACCAGTGGCCGTCGGCGAAGCGCAGGTAGGTGCGGCGGCTGCCGGGCATCGCCGCCTCGATCGCCTCGCGCCGGGCCAGCAGCACGGCCACGTCGCTGCCTTCGGGCGTATCGTCCAGGAACGCGCGGACCCATTCGGGGCGCAGCAGGGCATGGTCGCTGGTGGTGACGAGCAGCGGCGCGCCCACGGCGGCGAGCCCGATTTCCACGCTGGCGCTGGGGCCGGCGCCGGTCGCCAGCACTTGGCAGCCCAGTTCCAGGGCAAGGTCGCGCACCTGCGCGTCGCTGGCGGAGACCGCGATCCGCTGGATCCCCGCCTGGCGCAGCGCCTCGACCACATGGGCCAGCATCGGCCGGCCGGCGATTTGCACCAGCGACTTGTGGGAAACGCCTTCGGCCGAGGCGACCGGGTCCGGCGCGCCGGGGCGCGATCCGGCCAGAATGAGGGCGGCGGGATTCAGGGCGGCTGGGTTCATGAGGCGGTCTCCCGGGCCAGCGCCTTGCGGCCGCGCCATACCTGCCACAGCACGCCCGGCGCGCTGAGCACCGGGTGACGCTCGCGCCAGGGGGTTATCGCCACGGGGACGCCGGTATGGCGCTCGATCTTCCAGGCGGCATAGCGTGCGGCGCCCTCGAACGTGGTCGAGGCCTTGAGCAGCCGCAGCACGTTGTAAGGCTTGCCCAGCCGCTGGCGGCGTTTCCACCACGCCAGCGTGCGGGCGCGCGCCGCGGCGTCGATCGCGGGCCGGATCGTGCCGGCCTCGCCGCGCGTGAAGGCGATGCCCCCGGCGGCCAGCGCCAGCGGCAGCAGTCCGTCGAAATGGGCGCGGTTGGCGGCGAGGATCGAATCCTCGCGCCCGGCCTTCTCGACGCGGAATTCGGCGGCGTAAGTGGCGCGGAACAAGGCGCGCCAGTAATCCTCGGGCGTTCCCGCATCGGGGCCGAGCGCGGCGGCGAGGCGCGCGGCGGTGCGCGCGGCGCCGGCCACGGCCTGCGCGATCAGGGCGCCGGCGGCGTCGTCGCGCTGCCAGGCGAGCCCGCTGGGCTGGACGAAGCGGGCCCAGATCGTGGTGTCGACCCGCTCTCCGGCGGCGGCGGCGCGGAACGTCTCCAGCGCCATTGTGGCGACCTTGGCGCGCAGCGGCACGCCGTCATGGACCCATTCGTGATAGCTGACGCGCGGCCAGATGCGCTCCACCTGCGCGCCCGGCAGCAGCACGTAGAAGTCGAGCACGCCTTCCAGCGATCCGGTGCGCAGGTTCGATCCGTAGAACAGCACCCCCAGCGCGCCCGAGCTTTCCGCCAGCTTCCGGGCGAAAGCGCGCACCTCGGCCACCACCGGCCGCGCGAGGGCGGCGGCGATGCGGGTGTCGAGGTCGCCGGGGCGTTCGGGGTCTTCGCTCATGCCGGGTGCATCGTGCAGGCCTGCGGTCAATGCAAGCCCTGCCGGTGGGTCAGGGCACCACGAAGTTGATCTGCGGGCCTTCGTCCAGCACATAGCGGCCGGCCGGGAAAGCCTCGCCGTCGAGGATGAAGGCGCCGCCGATGTCGAGGTCGATGTTGTTCACGCTGTAGCGCTTGGCGCCGTTGCGGGTGAGGAAGCGGCCCTGGAGGCCGAACATGATCGCCGGTAGCAGCGCGACGATCCAGCGCACCGGCGAATCGATCACCGCCAGCTTGAGGCCGGGGCCGGGGTTGCGCCCGAACGGCCGTGCGCCGAGCGGGAAACGCTCGAACGTGGTGGCGAAGGTCAGGAAACGCTCGTCGGCGCGGCCGTAGCCGTCATAGGGCAGCAGGCGGCCGCTGTGCCGGTCGACGATGCGGGTGGGCGTGCTGGCGCGCCAGACGTTGCCCGCGCGGCCGAACAGGGCGCCGACGATGGCGGCGAGGATCGAGAGACCCACCGCGAAACTGTTGAACGCGCCGCGGCGGTGGGCTTCCTGCCCGGCTTCGGTGGCGCGCGCGAATACGCCCGTGCCCAGCACGAAACCCAGGATGCCGCGTCCGTTGCCGTCGGCCGAGGAGAGGCGCATCGGGCGGCGCGACACGGTCCGGCCCCGGTGCGCGGCGGCCAGCGCCTGCGTCAGCGACCAGTGGGTGGGCAGGCCGAGGTCGACCGCCAGCGCGTTGGTCTTGCCCTTGGGCAGCACCATCAGCGTCGGCCATTCGTCTCCGAAGATATCCGCGCCGCAGGACAGCACGTCGCGCACGGTGCCGTCGCCGCCGTCGACCACGAGGTAGTCGATGCCGCGGCGCGAGAATTCGGCGAGGGTGTAATGCAGTTCCTCACGCGTGCGGGGGGTCTGCGTGAGGATGTTCGAGCAATCGGCCATCTCGGGCGCGATGCCCTTGTTGCGATGGCTGCGCGGGTTGCGCACGATACCGACGAGCGGCACGGCCCGTCCACGCCGCACTTGCGTGGCGTTACGGGCGCCGTCACGGCGGCCCAGCTCACCGAAGATCGGCAGCGTCTCGAACTCGTAAATGCTTCCGTGCACGGGAGGCTATGTAGTGTCGCCCGCGTTAAAAATCACCCTAAAACATGCTATGACACATTAAAGTTACAGTTCGATGGCGCCTGTTGCCCTCGGGTAACGAGGGCTTTGCGCAAGGTCCACGGCGATTGCCAGCCAGCCTGCCAAAGGTTACGGGCAGGCGCTATGTTGCAGGAAAAACAGGCTCTGCCCGTCGTCACGATCGGCGAAAATCCCGTGAAGCTATGGGGGCTGACGATGGCGCGGCGCGTGGAGCGGATCACGCGCGCGGCCGGGCTGGTCCCGGTCGAGGGGACGGCGGCGAACCTGCCGCAGGGGCCGGCGATCCTCTCCAACGCGGCGCATGCCTGGGACCCGGCGTGGTTTGCGAACATCACCGGCCGGCCCGGCGTGGTCCTCACCCTGGGCGGGATTCCGGCGCTGGCGCACGGCGCGGATGCCGGTCAGACCGCCCGAGTCGCGCAGGCGATGGCACGAGGCACGGTGCTGGCGGACCCCTCCGGCTTCGAGGTGATCGCCTTCGAGGACGGGCCGACGATCGAGAACAAGACCCTGAGGAAGCGCGAGACGCCGTTCCTCATACCGCTGACGCCGGCCACGGTCCGCCCGATCGAGCGGGCCAGCTACTTCGGCGCCTACAAGGGCGTGACCGACGTGCTGACCAAGTACCTCTGGCCCGAATGGGCGCTGGTGCTGACCCGCATCTGCGCGAAGCTGGGCGTGACGCCGAACATGGTGACGGCGGTGGGCGCGGCGTTCTGCGTGGCGGCGACGGTGCTGTTCGCCCAAGGCCACTACTGGGCGGGCATGGCGACGGGGCTGGTGTTCATGGTGCTCGACACCGTGGACGGCAAGCTGGCGCGCTGCACGATCACCTCGTCGGCGTGGGGCAACGTGTTCGACCACGGCATGGACCTCGTCCACCCGCCGTTCTGGTGGTGGTTCTGGGCTACCGGGCTGGGCACCTGGGGCCTTGCCTACGGCACCGCGACGTTCTGGTGGGTGCAGGTTGCGATCCAGGGCGGCTACGTCGTCCAGCGGCTGATCGAGGGCGCGTTCATCAAGTGGAACGGCATGCACATCCACGTCTGGCGCCGGTTCGACAGCCGCTTCCGCCTGATCACGGCGCGGCGCAACCCGAACATGGTGATCCTGTTCGCCGCCATGCTGTTCGCGCGGCCCGACCTGGGCCTCGTCGCGGTGGCCTGGTGGACGGTCCTGTCGTGCCTGGTCCACGCCGTGCGGCTGGTCCAGGCTTCGATGGTCCGGGCGCGGGGCGGTGTGATAACGTCCTGGCTTTCGGAGGCCTGAGCATGCACGCGACGATCGAGAAATTCGGCTGGCCGGCCACGCTGGTGGCGCAGTTCGACCACTGGGTGGTGCTGGCGCGGCCCTCGCAGCCGACGCTCGGCTCGCTGGTGCTGGCGGCGACGAGCGATGCGACCGCGTTCGGCGACCTGCCGGGCGAGGCCCACGCCGAACTCAAGACCGTCACCGCCGCGATCGAGACGGCGCTGGCCGCGGCGGTGGGCTATGCCCGGATCAACTACCTGATGCTGATGATGGTGGACCGCCAGGTCCATTTCCACGTCATCCCGCGCTACGAAGGCGCGCGCGAATGGCAGGGCCGCGAGTTCGTCGACTGCGGCTGGCCCAAGACGCCCGACCTCGGCCATGCCGTGACGCTGGAGGGCGAGGCCCTCGACGCGCTGACGGCGTGGCTCAAGGGATTCTTTACGCCCTAGGCCGTGCGGCCGAATTTCCGGCGCCCGGACGGCACAATTTCATGTTCCGTCACCCCCGCGAAGGCGGGGGCCCCGCTTGTTCTCGAGATATCCCGCCCGGCACGAGGGGAGCGGGGCCCCCGCCTTCGCGGGGGCGACGGGGACGAGGGTGGGATACGCGCCTAGGTGTTTAGACCCGGGTGTCGTTCAGCGCGCTCGCGATCTTGATGTCGTTGAGGAAATCGACCTCGGCCCATTTGCGGCTGGCCCAGGACGCCCGACCTCGAGGGGTTCTTTACGCCCTAGGCCGTGTAGCCGAATTCCGGGCGCCCGGATGGCACAATTCCATGTTCCGTCGCCCTCGCGAAGGCGGGGGCCCCGCTTGTGATCGAGATATCCCGCCCGGCACGAGGGGAGCGGGGCCCCCGCCTTCGCGGGGGCGACGGGCATGAGGTTGGGATACGCGCCTAGGTGTTTAGACCCAGGTGTCGGTCAGCGCGCTCGCGATCTCGATGTCGTTGAGGAAATCGACCTCGGCCCATTCCATGCCCTCGATCGAGACGGTGCCGACCTTGCCGGTGGGCGCGATCGAATCGATGACCTTGAGGTACCAGTGCTGGACGCCTTCGGGGGTGCGCATGGCCTTGCGCACGGTTTCCCGGAACAGGTCGGCGCCTTCTCCGCGAAAGGCGAGGAAGCCGATCGATTCGGCGTTCGACTGCGCCGCCGTCAGCGTCTTGCCGATGTGGACGAGGCGGCCGTCCTGCTCGCGCTCCACCTTCATGTCGTCGCTGTCGTAGCCTTGCGCCTTCACGTCCACGGTGACGGTCACGGGCCAGGGGCGGCCGTCCGGCGCGAGCGCGCCCTGCTGTACCTGGCGCACGATCTCCTCCGAGACCAGCGTGTCGCCGTTGAGGATCAGGAAGTCGCCGTGCATCGCCTCGCGGGCGATCCAGCATGAGCCGAGATTGTCGGCCACCTTGAAGAAGGGATTGAAACGCACCGTGATTTCCACGCGCGGGTCGCGGATGGCCTGGAGGTGCGCCTCCAGCATGTCGGTCATGAACCCGGTGACGACGTCGATGCGCCTGACGCCGCCGCGCGCCAGCATCTCGATCTGCCATGCGATCAGCGAGCGCCCGGAAAAGTCGATCAGGCACTTGGGTCGCTCGGCGGTGAGCGGCAGCAGGCGCGAGCCTTGTCCGGCGCTGAGAAGAATGGCGTGTTCGATCATGGTTCAGGTTCAGTCTGCTTGGGGGATGCGCGCCGTCTAGCGAAGGCGGCGCGAAAGGAAAAGCTCTGGCGGGAGCTGGCCCGCACCGTTCTCCTCTCAAGTACGAGTGATCCCTTGCAAGTGACAGCCCCCTCGTCCAAATGCACCCCGATGCCCGCCAAACCCGACCGCCAGGAGAGCGCCTCTCCCTTAGGGCGGATACTACAGAACACGGCCTGGCTGCTCGGCGGCAAGGGATTCGGCGCGATCTGTGGCCTGGCCTATCTCGCGATCCTGACGCGCACGCTCGGGTTGAAGGACTTCGGCCACTTTTCGCTGATCTTCGGGACGGCGCAGGCGATCACCTCGATTGCCGGCTTCCAGACGTGGCGCGTGGTCGTGCGCTACGGTTCGGAGCATATCCACGCGAAGGACTGGGACAAGTTCGGCAGGCTGAGCATGCTGTGCGGCGTTCTCGACGCCGTCGGCGCGGTGATCGGCTGCGTGCTGGCGGCGGTGATGATCTACGGCTTCGCGCATGTGCTGGACCTCAACCCGCGCTATGTCGACGTCGCCTTCTGGTACTGCTGCGCCTCGCTGTGGGCGCTGGTATCGGCGCCTACCGGCATCGTGCGCGGGCTCAACCGCTTCGACATGGCCGTCTACGTCGAGGCGATCGTGCCCAGTGGCCGGCTCGTGGCGGCGCTCGTCATCTGGGCGACCGGACCGAGCGTCGGCCGCTTCCTGGGCGCCTGGGCCGCGATCGACATCCTCGAGGCCACGCTCTACTGGATCATGGCCAAGCGCCTTTCGCCGCAGGCGGTGCGGCTGTCAAACCTCGGCAAGTGGCGCCAGGCGCTGCGTGAAAACCCGGGCGTGACGCAGTTCTTCATGGTCACATATGCCGGATCGACGATCGACGCGGCGATCAAGAACGGCCCGCTGCTGGTCGTCGGCGGCTGGGTCGGCACCCGCGCTGCGGGCCTCTATCGCCTCGCCTCGCAGCTATCGCAGGCGCTGAGCAAGCTTTCCACGCTCCTCACCCGCTCGGTCTATGCCGAGGTGTCGCGCGCGCGGGTCGCCTCGAAGGCGGCCGAATTCCGCAAGCTGGCGCTGCAGACCACGCTGATCGCGGGCCTGGCCGGCATCGTCGTCGTGCTCATCGCGTTCTTCCTGGGCGAGCAGCTGCTGGCCCTGATCGGCGGCGACGCGTTCGAAAGCGGCGCGGCGATCCTCGTGCCGCTGGCGGTGGCGGCCAGCTTCGACCTTGCCAGCGTGGCCTTCGAGCCGGTGCTGCATTCGACCGGGCGCGCGCGCCTGTCGCTGGTGGCGCGGCTGCTGGCGGTGGTGGCGCTGGGCGTGGGGCTGTGGCTGTTCATCCCGATCGGCCCCGCCGGCGCGGCCTGGGCCGCCGCCCTCGCCGGGCTGGTGTCGTACCTGGCGCTGGGCGTGATGGCCTGGCGCACGCTGCAGCAGGTCGAGGCCGGCGAAATCGCGGTCGGCATCGAGGAAGACGCGCTGGAGTAACCGGGCCATTAACCGGGCTAGCAACCGGGCCAGTAACCGGGCTCGACAGGACATCGGCGGCGCGTATCATGCCGCCATGTCATCTTCTCTCGTCGCCGAAGCCGCCGCCCTCTCCGACCGCGCTCTGGCGGAGCGCATCGTCGCCCTGCGCCGCGCGGTCCATGCCGAGCCCGAGATCGGGCTGCACACCCCCAAGACGCGCGACAAGATTCGCGCCGCGCTGGCCCACCTGCCGCTCGAATGGGCGGAAGGGCCCTCTACCACCGGCCTTGTCGCCACCTTGCGGGGGCGCGCCGGCCCGGGCCGCTGCGTACTCCTGCGCGGCGACATGGACGCCTTGCCGATGCCCGAGGAGACCGGGCTGGAATTCGCCTCCAGCGTGCCGGGCGTCATGCATGCCTGCGGCCACGACGCCCATGTCGCGATGCTGGCCGGGGCGGCGGAAATCCTGTGCGGGCAGGTGGACGACCTCGTGGGGGAGGTGCGCTTCATGTTCCAGCCCGGCGAGGAAGGCTATCACGGTGCCCGCTTCATGCTGGAGGACGGCCTGCTGGGCGGCGAGGGCTTCGGCCGCCCGCTGCCCGACGCCGCCTTCGCGCTCCATGTCATGCCCAATGCGCCGCATGGCATCGTCGGTGGCCGGGCCGGCTCCCTGATGGCGGCGGCGGACCAGCTCCAGATCACCGTCACCGGGCGCGGCGGCCATGCCTCGATGCCGCACGACACGCTCGATCCGGTGCCGATCGCCTGCGAGATCGTCAGCGCGCTGCAGGCCATGGTGGCGCGCCGTTTCAGCGTGTTCGACCCGGTGGTGGTGACGATCGCCAAGATCGAGGCCGGCACCGCCCACAACGTCATCGCCGACAATGCCCGGCTGACCGGCACGATGCGCACCCTCTCCGCCGCCAACCGCGCGCGGCTGAAGGAGGAGATCCCGCGCCTCGCCGCCGGGATCGCGGGGGCGCACGGGCTGGAGGCCGAGGTGACGATCCTCGAGGGCTTTCCGGTCACGGTCTGCGATCCCCGCGCGGTCGACTTCGGCGAGCGGACGGCGCGCGACATGCTGGGCGAAAGCGCATTCCTGCGCCTCGCCGACCCGATCATGGGCGCGGAGGACTTCGCCTACGTGCTGGAAAAGGTGCCGGGCGCGATGTTCTTCCTGGGCGTGGCCCACGAAGGCGACGACTGGCGGCATTGCTGCGGCATCCACTCGACCAAGATGATGGTCGACGAGGCGGTCATGCCGCGCGGCGCGGCGTTCATGGCGGGGCTGGCCCGGCGCTTCCTGGCGGAAGGGTTGGGTTGAACGCAACAGCGCCGCGCGTCATCCCGGACTTGATCCGGGACCGTGGGCAATGCTTCAGGCGATAGCTTGCGTTGAGGCGCCCCAGCGCGAGGTCGTTTCTAAAGATTTGCCCACGGTCCCGGATCAAGTCCGGGATGACGAGGGGGGTGGCGGGATAACGCGCGCGGGCTTGTGCCTCAGGCCTGCACGTCGGCCCATTCCGGGTGGCGCTTGAAGGCGACCGCCACGTAGCTGCAGACCGGGCCGATCCTGAAGCCGTTCTCGCGCGCGTCGGCGACCATCGCCTCGACCAGCCGCCCGGCCACGCCGCGTCCGCCGATCTCGGTGGGGACCAGCGTATGCTCGGCATAGCGCACGCCGCCGCGCTCGGTCCACGTGAGGCGGCCGATGTGGTCGCTGTCGGCGACGTGGGCGTGGTATTCGCCGGTGGATCCGGTATCGTGCTTGGTAATGGTCACGCCGACCATGGGCGGTTCTCCTCGTTGCGCTGTCGCGGGTGCTTGACGCCATCGGTGCGTCCTCACAGGGCATATGGCCATGCAGTTCAACTCAGACAATGCCGCCGCCGTCCACCCCGTGGTCTGGAAGGCGATGATGGCCGCCGACGCCGCCGATGCGCCCTATGACGCGGATGTGCTCAGCCGCAGCCTCGACAGCGCCTTCACGGCCCTGTTCGGGCGCGAATGCGCGGTCCTGTGGGTAGCGAGCGGGACCGCCGCCAACTGCCTGGCGCTGGCGGCGCTGACGCCGCCGCACGGCGCCGTCATCTGCCACCGCGAGGCGCATATCGAGATGGACGAGGCCGGCGCTCCGGGGTTCTTCCTGCACGGCGCCAAGCTGCTGCTGGCGGACGGGACCGACGCCAAGGTCACGCCGCGGACGCTGGCCGCCGTCACCGACGCCATCCGCGACGACGTGCACCAGGTCCAGCCGCACGCGATCTCGATCACCCAGGCGAGCGAGTACGGCTGCGTCTACCGCCCGGACGAGGTGGCCGCCATCGCCGCCTTCGCCCGCGCGCGCGGACTGGGCCTGCACATGGACGGCGCGCGCTTCGCCAACGCCGTCGCCCACCTGGGCTGCACCCCGGCGCAGGCCGCGGGCGATGTCGACGTGCTCAGCTTCGGGTTCGTCAAGAACGGCGGCATGGGCGCGGAGGCGATCGTCTTCTTCGACGTCGAGGCCGCGCGGGCGATCCGCTATCGCCGCAAGCGCGCCGGGCACCTGCAGTCCAAGGGGCGGTTCATGGCCGCGCAGATCCTCGCCCTGATCGAAAACGACCTGTGGCTGGACAATGCGCGCGCCGCCAACGCCGCTGCGGCACGGATCGCCGCCGCCGCCCCGCAGCGCCTGCTCCACGCGGTGGAGGCGAACGAGGTGTTCATGGCCTGCACCCCCGCCGAGCGCGCATCGCTGCGCGGGCAGGGCTTCGCCTTCTACGACTGGGGCGCCGATGCGGCGCGGCTGGTGGCCTCATGGGATGCGCGCGAAGATCATGTCGAGGCACTCTCCCGCGCGATCGCGGCGCTGTGACCGGCGCCATGGACGCGGCGGCCGAACCGCAATCGATGCTGCGCCCCGCTGTGGCGCTGCCGTTCCTGCTCGTCGCGCTGATCTGGGGATCGACCTGGTGGGTGATCACCGGGCAGGTGGGAGAGGTGCCCGCCAGCTGGTCGGTGACGTGGCGTTTCGCCATGGCGACGCCGGCGATGTTCCTCGTCGCCGCGATGATGGGGCGCAGCCTCAAGCTGGGCCGCGCCGGGCACGGCCTCGCGTTCCTGGTCGGGGTGACGCAGTTCTGCGGCAACTACAACTTCGTCTACCGGGCCGAGATGCACCTGACCTCGGGCATCGTCGCGCTGATGATCTCGCTGCTGCTGGTGCCCAACGCGGTGCTGGCGCGGGTGCTGCTGGGACAGCCGATCCTGCGCCGCTTCGCGGTCGGCAGCGCCATCGCCATCGTCGGCATCGGCCTGCTCCTGCTCAACGAGGCGCGCCAGGGGCCGCCGGGTGGCCAGGTGATGCTGGGCATCGTGTTCGCGCTGGTGGCGATGTTCTGCGCCTCGGTCTCGAACGTGATCCAGGCGAACGAGGTCGATGCTCTACGGCACGCTGTGCGACGCCGCGCTGGCGCTGGCGACCGCCGGGCCGCCGGTGCTGCCCACGGATACGGCCTACTGGCTGGGCACCGCCTATCTCGCGGTGTTCGGATCGGTGGTGACGTTCCCGCTGTACTACACGCTGATTCGCCAGCTGGGCGCCGGGCGCGCCGCCTACAACGGGGTGGTGCTGGTGGTGATCGCGATGCTGTTCTCCACCGCGCTGGAGGGCTACCGCTGGTCGCTGCTGGCCGGCGCCGGGGCGCTGCTGGCGATGGCCGGGCTGGTGGTCGCCCTGAGCGCGCGCAAGCCTTCGACGTAAGTGGGATAACGGGGCCGCCAGCCCAGTTCGCGGCGGGCCTTGCCGCTCGCGACACGCCGGTTCTCGGCATAGAAGGCGCGGGCCATGGGGGACAGGTTCGCATCCTCCAGCCCGTGCAGCGGCGGCGGGGCGATCCCGGCAAGGCGGCAGGCCTCCTCCACCACGCGGTTCTGCGAACAGGGCAGGTCGTCGGCGAGGTTGTAGGCGCCGCCCGGCGCGTTCACCCCCCGCAGCACGCCCGAGGCGATGTCCTCGACGTGGACCCGGCTGAACACCTGCCCGGGCAGGTCGATGCGGTGGGCGCGGCCATCGGCGAGGCGATCGAAGATCGAGCGGCCGGGGCCGTAGATGCCGGGGAGGCGGTAGACCCTCGCCCCCAGCGCCAGCCATGCCGCGTCCGCCTCGGCGCGGGCGGTGCGGCGGCCGGTGCCGACCGGCGCGCTCTCGTCGACCCAGGCGCCACCGGTGTCGCCGTAGACGCCGGTGGAGGAGAGGTAGGACAGGGCCCGGCCTTTGATGGCATGGCCGTAGCATTCCAGCACCGGGTCGAGCGCCTCGCCGCGCGCCTCGCGCCCGGGTGGGACCGAGGACAGCACATGGTCGGCATCGGCAAGGGCGAGGCGCACGCTGCCCTCGTCGTCGAAGGACAGCGTGCCTTCGCTGCCGGTCGAGATCACTTCCCAGCCCCGTGCCTCGAAGCGGGCGGCGATGAAGCGGGCGGCATAGCCGAGGCCGAAGATGAACAGGCGGGGCATGCCCTGCCGTACCATTCGCGGCGCGGCGGGCAAGCACGAAGCGAAATCGGACGGGCTCGCGCTGGCAATCGCCGCCCGACCCTCTAAATATGCCGGCATGGACATCGCCAGCAGATCCGCAGAACCCGCAGAGAACATCCAGGTCGCCGATGCGGCGTCGCCGCCGCTGGCGCCGCCGGTCATCCGCCGGGAGGACTACCTGCCGCCCGCCTGGCTGATCCCCGAGGTCTCGCTGGATTTCCGCCTCGGTGTCGATGCGACGCACGTGGCGTCCCGCCTGACGGTGCGGCGCAACCCCGCCGGCAACGGCACTGCCACGCTGCGCCTCAGCGGCGACCAGATCGCCCCGCTCGCCGTGCGCGTGGACGGGCGCGAGGCGAACGACTGGCGGCTCGACGGCGCGGACCTGCTGGTCGACCTCCCCGGCGACGCCCATGAGGTCGAAGTCGAAACCTGCGTCAATCCCGCCGCCAACAGCCAGCTCATGGGGCTCTATGCCTCGAACGGCATGCTGTGCACCCAGTGCGAGGCCGAGGGTTTCCGCCGCATCACCTTCTTCCCCGACCGTCCTGACGTGCTCTCCACCTATTCGGTGCGGATGAGCGGCGAGCGGGCGAAGTTCCCGATCCTGCTGTCCAACGGCAACTGCACCGCCACCGGCGAGGATGCGGACGGCGGGCACTGGGCCGAATGGCACGACCCCTGGCCCAAGCCCAGCTACCTCTTCGCGCTCGTCGCGGGCGACCTGGTGGCCAACCACGCCGTCTTCACGACGATGGGCGGGCGCAAGGTCGACCTCAACATCTGGGTCCGCCCGGGCGACGAGGACCGCACGCAGCATGCGATGGATTCGCTGATCAATTCGATGAAATGGGACGAGCAGGCGTTCGGGCGCGAGTACGACCTCGACCTGTACAACGTCGTCGCCGTGTCCGACTTCAACATGGGCGCGATGGAGAACAAGGGCCTCAACGTCTTCAACACCCGCTACGTCCTGGCCGACCCGGAAACCGCGACGGATTCGGACTATGACGCGGTCGAGGGGGTGATCGGCCACGAATACTTCCACAACTGGTCGGGCAACCGCGTAACCTGCCGCGACTGGTTCCAGCTCAGCCTCAAGGAAGGCTTCACGGTCCTGCGCGACCAGCTTTTCAGCGCCGCCATGGGTTCCGACGCGGTCAAGCGGATCGAGGACGTGCGGGTATTGCGCAGTGTTCAGTTCCCCGAGGACTCGGGCCCGCTGGCGCACCCGATCCGCCCGGATTCGTTCCAGGAGATCAACAACTTCTACACCTCGACCATTTACAACAAGGGCGCCGAGGTGATCCGCATGATGCGCACCATGGCGGGCCCGGAGGCCTTCCGCAAAGGCACCGACCTCTACTTCGCGCGCCACGACGGCGAAGCCGCCACCTGCGAGGATTTCATCAAGGCGATCGAGGACGGCGCCGGGCTGGACCTTGCGCAGTTCCGCCTGTGGTACTCGCAGGCCGGGACGCCGCAGCTGGTCGCCGACCTCGAGCATGAGGGCACCCGCGCCGTCCTGAACCTCACGCAGATCGTGCCCCCGACCCCCGGCCAGCCCGAAAAGCAGGCCATGCCGATCCCCCTGCGCCTCGCCTTCTACGACCGCGACAGCGGCGAGCATTCGGGCGAACGGCTGATCGTCCTCGACAAGGAGACCGACAGCTTCACCTTCGAGGGATTCGACAAGGCGCCGGTGCTGTCGATCAACCGGGGCTTCTCCGCGCCGGTGGCGATCGACTTCCCGCGCGGCGTCGAGGACCTGGTGTTCCTGGCCGCGCACGACGACGATCCCTTCGCCCGCTACGAGGCGATGCAGGGGCTGTGCGTGCAGTATCTCGTCGCCGGGGTCAGCGGCCGGCTGGGCGACGCGGCCCGCACGCAGGGCCGCGCCGCGATCGGCGCGGCTTTCGCGGCGGTGATCGCGGACGGCGCGCTCGATGACTTGATGCGCGGCGAACTGATGGTGCTGCCGGCCGAGACCTACCTCGCCGAACAGCTCCTCGTCGCCGACCCCGGCGCCATCCATGCCGAGCGCGAGGCGCTGAAGGCCTGGCTCGGCGCCGAGCTGGCAGGGCCGCTGAAAGCCCTGCACGACCGCGCCGTGGCGGTGCCCTATGGCCGCGATGCCGCCGCCCGGGGCGCGCGCGGGGTCAAGACCGAGGCGCTGGTGCTGATCGCCGCCGGCGATCCCGCCGAAGGCGCGCGCCGTGCTTTCGCGCAGTACCGGGCGGCGGACAACATGACCGACCGCCGGGGCGCGCTGATGGTGCTGGCCAGCCTCGACGCGCCGGAGCGGGCCGAGGCGCTGGCCGACTTCCACGCGCGCTACACCGGCAATGCGCTGGTCATCGACAAGTGGTTCGCGCTGCAGGCGGGCAGCTTCCACCCCGACATCGTCGGCCATGTCCAGGCGCTGGCGGGGCACGCGGACTTCACCCTCAACAACCCCAACCGCGTCCGCGCGCTCTACATGTCGGCGGCGGGCAATCCCAAGGCGTTCCACGACGCCAGCGGCGAGGGCTACCGCATGATCGGCGAACTGATCCGCAAGCTGGACCCGATCAACCCCCACACCGCCGCGCGCTTCGTGCCGGTGCTGGGCCGCTGGCGGCGGATCGAGCCGGTGCGCGCCGCGATGATGCGCGCCGAGCTGGAGCGTATCGCCGCCGTGCCCACCCTCTCGCGCGACGTGCGCGAACAGGTGACGAAAAGCCTTGGCTGATCCGCAGGGCGCCCCCGTGGCGGTACACCGCGCCGACCTTCTCGGCGACCTGCCGCACGGCTTCCTCGGCCGGCGCGGCGGGGTGAGCCTGGGCGACGTCGCCGGGCTCAACGTCGGGCACGGTGCCGGCGACGATCCGGAGCGGGTTGCCCGCAACCGCGCGCTGGCCGCCGGGGCGGTGCTGCCGGGCGGGCGCCTCGTCACGGTATACCAGGTCCATTCGGCCGACTGCGTGACGGTCGGGCCCGAGCCCTGGCCGGAAACCGACCGCCCGCATGCAGACGCGCTCGTCACCGACCGGCCCGGCCTCTTGCTGGGCATCCTCACCGCGGATTGCGCGCCGGTGCTGTTCGCCGACCGCGAGGCGGGCGTCGTGGGCGCGGCCCATGCCGGCTGGAAAGGCGCGCTGGGCGGCGTCACCGACAGCACCCTCGCCGCCATGGAAAAGCTGGGCGCGCGGCGCGAAAACATCGCCGCGGCGGTGGGCCCCTGCATCGCCCGCGCCTCCTACGAGGTCGACGAGGCATTCCGCGAGCGGTTCCTGGCAGCGGACCCCGGCAACGCCCGCTGCTTCGGCGAAGGGCGCCCCGGGCACTGGCAGTTCGACCTCGAAGGCTACGTGATCGAACGGCTGCGCGGGGCGGGAATCGGCAAGGTTCAGGGGCTTGCGCTCGACACTTATACTGCACCGCAACATTTCTTCTCGTTCCGCCGCGCCACTCATCGCGGTGAGCCCAGCTATGGCCGGCAGATATCGTTGATCGGGTTGTAGACCGGATCGGTCCGATTACTTGCGGGTCTACTGAGGCTTAGCGGCGCTCATCAGTCGGGCCCCGACCAAAAAGGCGGTTGGCACGGCCGCCTTTCGTGTATATCAGGCCCGCAAAGTCGGGAGAGGGCCGGGCTAAGACCGGGCTTCGAACCGACACGGGGGATACCAGGCTTACCGATGGTCAAGATTGGCCTCCTGTCGGTCCCCCGGCAGTGGGTTGTCGAAAGCAAGGCAAGGGCAAACATGGCAGAAACAGAGGGCGTGCGGCGGCGCGATTTCATCAACATCGCCGCAGTGAGCGCCGCGGGTGTCGCGGGCGTCGGGATCGTCATCCCGCTGATCAGCCAGATGTCGGCGTCGGCAGACGTCCTCGCGGCTTCTTCCACCGAAATCGACATTTCCGCGATCCAGCCGGGCCAGGCGATCAAGGCGGTCTTCCGCAAGCAGCCGGTCTTCGTGCGCAACCTGACCCCGCACGAGATCGCCGAGGCCGACAAGGTCGACGTGTCCACGCTGCGCGATCCCCAGACGCTCGCCGAGCGTACCAAGGAGGGCAAGCAGAACTGGCTGATCACCATGGGCGTGTGCACCCACCTGGGCTGCGTGCCGCTGGGCGCCGGCGAAGGTGAGATCAAGGGCGAGTTCGGCGGGTATTTCTGCCCGTGCCACGGCTCCGCCTACGACACCGCCGCCCGTATCCGAAAGGGCCCCGCGCCCAAGAACCTCGAGGTTCCGGAATACACGTTCAGTTCCGACACCGTCGTCCAGATCGGTTGAGCCAAGAGAGAGGATCACGAACATGAGCTTTCCCTGGGCCAACGAATACAAGCCGAGCCATCCCTTCATGCAGTGGATGGACGACAGGCTGCCCCTGCCGCGCCTCGTCTACAACTCGGTCGGCGGCGGCTATCCCGTGCCGCGCAACCTCAACTATTTCTGGAACTTCGGTTTCCTCGCCGCGCTGTGCCTGATCATCCAGATCGTCACCGGCATCGTCATGGCCATGCACTATGCGGCCAACACGGCGGTGGCGTTCGACACGATCGAGATGACCGCGCGCGACGTGAACTGGGGCTGGATGATGCGCTATGCGCACGCCAACGGCGCCTCGATGTTCTTCATCGTCATCTACGTCCACATCTTCCGCGGCTTCTACTACGGGTCGTACAAGGCCCCGCGCGAGATGGTATGGCTGCTGGGCGTCGTGATCTTCCTGCTGATGATGGCCACCGCCTTCATGGGCTACGTGCTTCCCTGGGGCCAGATGAGCTTCTGGGGCGCGAAGGTCATCACCGGCCTGTTCGGCGCGATCCCCTTCGTGGGCGAGCCGCTGCAGCAGTGGCTGCTCGGCGGCTTCGCCCCCGACAACGCCGCGCTCAACCGCTTCTTCTCGCTGCACTACCTGCTGCCCTTCGTCATCGTGGGCGTGGTGATCCTGCACATCTGGGCGCTGCACATCCCGGGCTCGTCCAACCCCACCGGGGTCGAGGTCAAGACCGAGAGCGACACCGTTCCGTTCTACCCGTACTACGTGGCCAAGGACGGCTGGTTCATCGGCGTCTTCGCGATCGTGTTCAGCCTGATGCTGTTCTACTTCCCGAACTCGCTGGGCCACCCGGACAACTACATCCCGGCCAACCCGATGAGCACGCCTGCGCACATCGTTCCCGAATGGTACTTCTGGCCGTTCTACGCGATCCTGCGTGCCTTCACCCAGGACTTCTTCTTCATCCCGGCCAAGCTGATGGGCGTGCTCGCCATGTTCGGCGCGATCCTGGTGTGGTTCTTCCTGCCCTGGCTCGACAAGTCGCCGGTGCGCTCGGGCTCGTATCGCCCGCTGTACAAGAAGTTCTTCTGGTTCGGCCTGATCCCCGCGATGGCGGTGCTGTTCTACTGCGGCGGCGCCGCGGCGGCAGAGCCCTACGTGATGATCAGCCAGCTGGCGGCGCTCTACTACTTCGCGCACTTCCTGATCATCCTGCCGATCGTCTCCGCCATCGAGAAGCCGCTGCCGCTGCCTTACTCCATCACCGAGTCCGTACTCGGCACGGACGAAGCCGCGCAGCTCGCCCCCTCGGCGCCCCTCGGCGCTGGCGCCTGATCAACAGCTAGAACGGAAGACGAAAGACATGGCACGCATTCTCTCGATCCTCGTCGGGCTGTTCTTCACAGCCGCGCTGGCGTGGTCGTTCGGCCTGGGGTTCTACACCTGGGCCACCGACCCGGCCGCCCCCACCGCCGAGCACGAGTTCCATCTCACGCCCAGGGAAGTGGCCTTCGCCAGCGACGGTCCCTTCGGCAAGTTCGACAAGCAGCAGCTGCAGCGCGGCTTCCAGGTCTACAAGGAAGTCTGCTCGGCCTGCCACTCGCTCAGCCACGTCGCCTTCCGCGACCTGGCGCAGCTGGGCTATTCCGAAGCCCAGGTGAAGGCGATCGCCGCGGGCTTCCAGGTCCCCGGTGTCGACCCCACCACGGGTGAGGTCAACTCGCGCCCGGGCATGCCGACGGACTACTTCCCCAAGCCCTTCGCCAACGACACCGCCGCGCGCGCCGCGAACAACAACGCGGTCCCGCCCGACCTGTCGCTGATGACCAAGGCCCGCCATGAAGGCCCGGCCTACGTCTACTCGCTGCTGACGGGCTTCCAGGAACAGCCGGCCAAGCTCCTGAAGGAGTTCCCGGATTCCAAGACCCCGGAAGGCCTGCACTACAATCCGTACTTCGCGAACCTCAACCTCGCGATGGCCCCGCCGCTGACCGGCGACGGCCAGGTGGAGTACGGCCCCGGCAACCCCAAGCCCACCGTCGACCAGATGTCGAAGGACGTCGCCGCCTTCCTGATCTGGACCGCCGAACCCTCGCTCGACAAGCGCAAGCAGACCGGCCTCGCCGTCACCCTGTTCCTGCTCTTCGCGACCGTGCTGGGCTACATGTCGTACCGCAACATCTGGGCCGGCAAGAAGCACTGACGAACGGCCTCGATACTGTTAAAGGCTCCGCGCCCCGCCATCCCAGCGATGGCGGGGCGTTTCGTTTTTCGGAGACTCAATCGTGACCGTTGAAGACTTGCGCGCGCTGGTGCGCACGGTGCCCGACTTTCCCAAGCCGGGCATCCTGTTCCGCGACGTGACCACGCTGATCGGCGACGGGCCCGGCTTCGCGGCCGCCGTCGCCCACATGGCGGACCGCGCCGAGGCCGCCGGCGCGCAGGTGATCGCCGGCATCGAGGCGCGCGGCTTCATTTTCGGCGCCGCCATCGCCGCGCGCCTGGCATTGCCCTTCGTGCCCGTGCGCAAGCCCGGCAAGCTGCCGGTCCCGGTGCTGGCGATAGACTATGCGCTGGAATACGGCACCGACACGCTGGAGGTCGATCCCGGCGCGGTGCCGGACGGTGCCCGGGTGGTGGTGGTCGACGACCTCATCGCCACCGGTGGCACCGCGCTGGCCGCCGTGGAACTGCTGCGCCGCGCCGGCGGCGAGGTGGTGCAGGCCCTCTTCGCGATCGACCTGCCGGACCTCGGCGGCGCGCGGCGCCTGCAGGACGCCGATGTGCCCACCGACGCCCTGCTGGCGTTCGACGGCCACTAACGCCACCTTAGCCCGGCCTTGATGCAGTCCCCCGCCGTCATCCCGGGCCCGGCCCGGGACCGCGGGGTACTCTCGAGGCGATAGGTCCGGGCCCGCCTCACGCCGCGACGGTGCTGCGGCCCTTGTCCTTCTTCGCCGCCTCGGGCTCCAGCAGCGCCTGCACCGCCTTCGAGGTGGCCACCGTGCCCAGTTCGGTCAGCGCGAAGAAGTTCGCCTCCAGGTCGGCCAGTTCGTACAGGTAGTTCACCATGACCCCATGCGACTGCTTCTGCCCATTGGCCGAAAAGTCGGCATTGGCATGCACCGCCTCCAGCCGCGCCCCGTTGCCGAGGTGGAAGCGCGCGACCGGGTCCGCCGGCTGGTTGCCGTTGCCTTTCGTCTCGACGAGATAGCGCGCGGCGAGCCGGCGCAGGCCGCCGGCACCGGGAAGCGCGGCATCGTCGCCCTGCTCCTTCGCCAGCCACTTCGCGAACGTGGGCACCGGCGACAGCGTGGCGAAAGTCCTGAGATGGGGCAGCTCCTCCTGAAGCAGCCCGACCACGCGCTTGATCAGGTGGTTGCCGAAGGGGATGCCCTTGAGCCCGACCTGGCAGTTGCTGATCGAATAGAATATCGCGCACTGCGCCTCGCGGGGGTCCGCGGCCTCGCGTTCGTCCGAGATGACCTGGTGGATCGCGCCGGGGACTTGCGGGGTCAGCGCGACTTCGACGAAGATCAGCGGATCGTCGCGCATCTGCGGGTGGAAAAAGCCGTAGCAGCGCCGGTCCGCCGGCTCGACGCGGCGGCGCAGGTCTTCCCAGCCCTGGATCTGGTGGACCGCCTCGTAGCGGATGATACGCTCCAAAAGCTGCGCCGAGCTGTCCCAGCCGATGCGCCGCAGCTCCAGGAACCCGGCGTTGAACCAGGCGGTGAAGGCGTTCTCGAGATCGCGGTCCAGCGCGGCGAGCCCGGGGGTGGAGGCGGCCCGGGGCACGGCCAGCAGATCCTCGCGCAGCCCGATCAGCCGCCGGGTGCCCTGCGGCGCCAGGTTGAGCTGGTTGATCAGCCGGCGGCTCGGCGATTTGCTGGCGAGATTGAGGGCGAGCGCCGAAGCCTCGTCGCGCTTCTCTGCCCAGCCGGCGATGGCCTCGTCGATCGCGGCCGCATCGGCGGGGTGGAGATCGTGGACCTTGCCGAGAAAATCCTGCCTTACCGCGATGTCGCTGGCTTCGTAGAGGTCGAAGAAGGCTGACGCCAGCGCCGGCCCGGAAGCCCGCCCGCGCAGAGAAAGCAGCGCATCGGCGATGTCGAGCAGGCTGTCCCCGCTATTGCCGCGCGGTGCGATCCCGATGCCGCGCAGCAGCTTGCCCAACCCCGACCCCATCAGGTCCAGCGGGCCTCGCCGCCGTGATGCTCCCGCGCCTTCGGCGCTAGCGCGGTTGCGTGGAGCGTTCATGGCATTGGGTTCCTCAGCAATTGACGAAGCAGGCTACCATCGCCGCGCCCGGGAGAGAATACGCGGAAGCCGGAATGGCCGCCGCACGGGGCAGGCGGCTTCCCCAGGCCAGACCGCGACCAAGCCCGCTTTCCGCCACGAATATGCCCACGCCTCAAGAGAGTCGTTGACGAGAGCGCCCCGACCATGGCAAGCGGCCGGCAGCTACACGAGCGGGTATAGCTTAGTGGTAAAGCTCCAGCCTTCCAAGCTGGCTATGCGGGTTCGATTCCCGCTACCCGCTCCAAGCCTTCAAAAAATCCCTGCACCTCTCTCAGATCGGCCAGCCGGCGCAGCGGTAGGCGGAATCCCAGAACATCCATTCATAGCGCACCGCCTGGCGGAAGGCCGTGGCCATCGCGGCGCGGGTGGTGGGGGCGGTGTTCGCGGCGGCTTCGTCGACCAGGGTGCGCACGCGGTCGGTCGCCTCGCCGAAGGACGGGGCGGCATATGTGTCGATCCACGCGGCGTAGGGGTTGGGCGAGAGGGCGCGGGGCTTGATGATGCAGCCGACCTCCCAGTAGACCCAGAAGCACGGCAGGATGCCCGCAATAAGCTCCTCGTAGCTGCGCGTTGCGGCCAGGCTGGCGAGGTAGCTGGTATAGCCCAGGCACTCGGGCGTGGCTTCGCTTTCGCGTGCCATCTGCGGCGTCACCCCGAACTGCGCGAAGAAGGCCTGGTGCAGCACTTCCTCGACCTGCACGGCGACTTTGGCGCCGTCCGAGAACTCCAGCCGGCCGGCTGCCGTCGGGGCGCGGGCGGCGGCGAGGGCCAGCACGCGGGCGTATTCGGCAAGGTAGAGGCTGTCCTGCACGATGTAGTGCCGGAATGCCTCGGGCCGCAGCGTGCCGTCCGCAAGTTCGGCGAGGAAGGGCTGGTCCAGGATCGCGCGGCGCAGCGGAGCGACTTCCTGCCAGATCGTGTCGCAGAAGCTCATGGGGGCTGGTCCTTCGTCGAGAAAGCGGCATGTTCGCGGGGCCTTGCGACTAGGAAACGGGGCCGCCGGCGTCAATGACGCGAAGGTCGCGGGTATCGCCATGGGTAATCGTCGCAATACCTCGGTCCCGCGCGCTGGTGTATCGAGACGGGCATGTGCGTTCACGCCGCCATCGCGGGGGTTCTTGCCCTGCTCGTCTCGCCGGTGGTGGCGCGCGAGGTGCTTTCCCCGGCGGACAGGGCAGCGGCCTTCCGGGCCGGGGGCTTTCGTCTCGAACGCGGGCAATGGCGGGCCTGCGGCGATCCCGGGACGGCCAGCTATACCCCCGGCACCGTCGAGACGGTGAGGGACCTCAACGGCGACGGCCGGCCGGAAGCTGTGCTCACCGAAGGCAGCACCTACTGCTTCGGCGGCGCGGGACGGGCTTCACGATCGTCAGCAAACAGGGCGACGGCAGCTGGAAGCTGGTCACGCAGAGAGAAGGCGTGGCGGGCTTCCTGGCGACCCGGGGCGTCGGCGGCTGGGTGGACATCGAGGTCGGCGGCCCCGGCTTCTGCTTTCCCGTCGAGCGATGGAACGGGCGCGAGTACAAGCTGAACCGATA
>Ga0308159_1002283_pt1 | contig 22683 bp, 19 predicted proteins | sample PhyCR1_FD_201040 | JGI IMG/M metagenome (GOLD analysis project Ga0308159, IMG submission 201040) | Phyllosphere microbial communities from UC Gill Tract Community Farm, Albany, California, United States - DLSLC.R1 | ecosystem: Host-associated > Plants > Phyllosphere > Unclassified | place: USA... | reverse complement strand
GTGCTCTACCTCTTCACGGACTTCCGTCTGTGGAGCATCATGCGCTGGAGGCCGTCGCGCTTCCTGCTCATCGCCCTCGGGGGCATCATCCCGTTCATGTCCTTCGTGGTCGAACACCGCATGCAGCAGCGGGCCATGGACACCTACCACGAGCTGATCGCTGCCCAGCAGCGTGAGAAGGAGGCCGCTCGGTGAGCGAGACCGAACAGCGTCCCGTCCTCGTCGTCGACTTCGGGGCCCAGTACGCGCAGCTCATCGCGCGTCGGGTCCGTGAAGCGAACGTCTACAGCGAGATCGTGCCGCACTCCATCACCGCGGACGAGATCCGCGCCAAGGACCCGGCAGCCATCGTGCTGTCCGGTGGTCCGTCGTCCGTGTACGAAGAAGGCGCGCCGTCCCTCGACGGTGACATCCTCGACCTCGGTGTCCCCGTGCTCGGCATCTGCTACGGCTTCCAGGCCATGGCGACAGCCCTCGGCGGCGAGGTCGCGAACACCGGTCTGCGCGAGTACGGCGCCACCGACGTGACGCTCGCCCCCGGCACCAGCACGCTGCTCGGCGACCAGCCGGCGGACCAGGTGACCTGGATGTCGCACGGCGACTCCGTGGCCAAGGCACCGGCCGGCTTCGAGGTGCTCGCCTCGAGCGCGTCGACGCCCGTCGCGGCGTTCGCGTCCGACGAGCGCAAGCTCTACGGCGTGCAGTGGCACCCCGAGGTCAAGCACTCCGTGTACGGCCAGGCCGTGCTCGAGAACTTCCTGCACCGTGCCGCGGGCCTGCCCGGCGACTGGAACTCCAGCAACGTCATCGAGGAGCAGGTCGCCCGCATCCGCGAGCAGGTCGGCTCCGCGCGGGTCATCGCCGGGCTCTCCGGTGGTGTCGACTCCGCCGTCGCCGCAGCCCTGGTGCACAAGGCCGTCGGCGACCAGCTCACCTGCGTCTTCGTCGACCACGGGCTCCTGCGTGCCGACGAGCGCAAGCAGGTGGAAGAGGACTACGTCGCCTCCACCGGCGTCCGGCTCATCACGATCGACGCCGAGCAGCAGTTCCTCGACGCCCTCGCCGGCGTGAGTGACCCCGAGCAGAAGCGCAAGATCATCGGGCGCGAGTTCATCCGCACGTTCGAGGGCGCGGCCGAGGCACTCGTGCTCGAGGCCAAGGCGTCCGACTCCGATGCCGAGGTCAAGTTCCTCGTGCAGGGCACGCTCTACCCCGACGTCGTCGAGTCCGGCGGTGGAGCGGGTACCGCGAACATCAAGTCGCACCACAACGTCGGCGGCCTGCCCGAGGACATGACGTTCGAACTCGTCGAGCCACTGCGCACCCTGTTTAAGGACGAGGTCCGCGCGGTCGGCCGCGAGCTCGGGCTGCCCGAGGTCATCGTCGGTCGCCAGCCGTTCCCCGGCCCGGGCCTGGGCATCCGCATCGTCGGCGAGGTCACGAAGGAGCGGCTCGAACTGCTCCGCGCGGCCGACAAGATCGCCCGCGAAGAGCTCACCGCGGCCGGTCTCGACCAGGAGATCTGGCAGTGCCCGGTCGTGCTGCTCGCCGACGTCCGCTCCGTGGGCGTGCAGGGCGACGGCCGGACCTACGGACACCCGATCGTGCTCCGTCCGGTCTCGTCCGAGGACGCCATGACCGCCGACTGGACGCGTCTGCCGTACGACACCCTCGCGAAGATCTCGAACCGCATCACGAACGAGGTGCCCGACGTCAACCGGGTCGTGCTCGACGTCACGTCGAAGCCGCCGGGGACGATCGAGTGGGAGTAGGGCTCCCCTGAGCCACGAGGGCCCGGCACGCGTCACGCGTGCCGGGCCTTCGTGCGTCCGGGGGCGGGGCGGTGGCGGTGGCGGGGTCCCACGAACTGCCGTCTGCCGGGACGTCTGACGGCAGTTCGCGCGACCCGGGCGCTGCACGTGCGGCGTGTTGTGCGACCTCGGGCGGCTGGAGTCGGGGGCGTGGGTGCTGCCGAGGCCGTCGAGAGGTCACAACACCCCGCGGGCCCGGTGTCGAGGGGTCACGAACTGTCGGCTGGCCCCGGCCTGGGCGACACTTCGTGACCACTCGGCGGGCGACCGGCGGGGTGTCGTGACCACTCGGACCGCCGCCGGGACCGCCGTCCCGCTGCCGCTCTCGCGCCCACCGGCCCGGGAACGACGAAGGGCCCCGGCAGCGCCGGGGCCCTTCGCGTGTGCGGTGGTACTAGTTGCGCGAGCTGCTCGCGAGGATGGCGAGGATGCGCAGGATCTCGAGGTACAGCCAGACGATCGTCACGATCAGGCCGAACGCCGCGGTCCAGGCGTAGATGCGGGGAGCACCACGACGGACACCGGTCTGGATCTGGTCGAAGTCGAGGATCAGCGAGTACGCCGCCATGACCACGACGAGGATGCCGATGATCACGCCGAGGGGGATGCCGAAGATCGTGATCCCGAGGGCACCGAACGCGGTGTCCGTCACGCCGGTCCACATCAGGACCAGGTTGATGAGCGAGAACACCATGTACCCGACCATCGCGACGAGGAAGAAGCGCGTGGCCTTCGGCGTGGCGCGGACCTTGCCCGATGCGAACAGCGCGAGCGTCACGGCGAAGACACCGAGCGTCCCGAACACCGCCTGGGTGACGATGCCACCCCACATCGAGTTGTACGCGCCGGAGATGCCACCGACGAACAGACCCTGGACGAACGCGTACGTCAGGATCAGACCCGGCGACGGCTTCTTCTTGAAGGTGTTCACGAGGCCGAGCACGAGGCCGACGACCGCCGCGACGATCCAGACGACCGGCGGCAGGTTCCAACCGGCCACCGCGCCGACGACGAGCACGCCGAACGCGAGCAGCGTCTTGACGATGGTGTCTTCGTACGACATGCGGTCGGTGTCCACCGGGGACGCAGTCGGACGGTCGTACATGTACTGCAGCTGCTCGGGGGTCATGCCGCCCTGGGCCTGCTGCGGGGTCTGTCCCCAGCCGGCCTGCTGCTGACCAGCACCGCGCCCGCCCCAGGTGTTTGCCCCCTGTGCGTTGAAGGCGGGGGACTGGTCGAAACCGGGCTTGAAGGCCATGGTGTCCTCTTCCTAGGAGATTCGAGTCCTCTCAGCCTAGGGGCGCTCGGTCGCGGAAGGCTGAGGATTCGCGGCGAGCGGACGCGGGCCCAACGGGCCCCGTCGAGGGAAGCCTAGGGTCGCCCGCTGCACGCGCGCCCCGAGGACGTCGAGAGTCCGCCGTCGAGCCCGTCGAGCCCGTCGAGCCAGCCGAGCCCGTCGAGCGCGCCCGTCCCGACGGCAGCGCCGGGTAGAGCCACGTGACGAGCGCGACCGAGATCGTCATGAGCAGGAACCACGCCACGATCTTCGTCGGCGCCACCGGCTGCCACACCGCGAGCTGCGCCGGGTAGCTCCACGCCCCGGCCCAGGTCGCGACGTTCTCCGCCGCCCAGATGACCACCGCGACGAGGGCCATCGCCACGAGGACGGGCATCCGCAGCGTCGCCCGGTGGATCCGCACGTGCATGGTCGTGCGGGTGAAGAGCAGCAGCACGAGCGCGAGCAGCACGTACCGGGCGTCGGCGACGAAGTGGTGGCCGAAGAAGTTCAGGTAGATCCCGCCCGCCACGACCGCCAGCAGCCACTGCCGCGGGTACCGGTCGAACCGCAGGTCGAACAGCCGGTAGACCCGCACCATGTACGACCCGACGGCGCCGTACATGAACCCCGAGAACAGCGGCACCCCGGCGACGACGAACAGCCCACTCGACTCGTAGGTCCACGAGCCCATGTGGGTCTTGAACACCTCCATCGCGGTCCCGACGACGTGGAACAGCAGGACGACCCGGAGCTCCCGCACGGTCTCGAGCCCGAACACGAGCATCCCGACCTGCAGCAGCACGGCCGCGATCGTCAGGACGTCGTTCCGCATCGCCGCGGGCACGGTCAGGTGCACCACCGCCATGGTCGCGAGCAGCAGCGCCCCGAACGCGCACGCCCAGGCCTGCTTCGCGCCGAACACCAGGAACTCGGTGACGAACACCCGGACGGGCCGGTGCGGTTGGTGCCCGGCGTCGAGCAGGCGGCGAGCGGCGCGGTCGATCCGGGCCTCGACGGCGGTGGAGAGCGAACGGACGGTCATGCGGTGATGGTCGGCGTCGTCGCTGGGAACGACGGGCCTCGGAGCGACGCGTGTGTCCCGCGACACAGGTGCCCGCTGGTCACCCACGGCAAGTAGGGTCGCGCCATGACCCTCGTGATCGCCCACCGCGGTGCGTCCGGCTACCGCCCCGAGCACTCGCGGAGCGCGTACGAGCTCGCGATCGAACTCGGCGCCGACGCGATCGAACCGGACCTGGTGCCCACGAAGGACGGCGTGCTGGTGCTCCGGCACGAGAACGAGGTCTCGGGCACCACGGACGTCGCCGACCACCCCGAGTTCCGGCACCTGCGCACGACGAAGACCGTCGACGGCCAGACCCTGACCGGCTGGTTCACCGAGGACTTCACGTGGGCCGAGCTGCAGACGCTCCGCACCCGCGAGCGCCTGCCGGTGCTGCGGCCTGGATCCGCCGAGCACGACGGTGCGCAGCCGATCCTGCGGCTCGGCGACCTGCTCGCGATCCTCGACGCGGCACCCCGCCCGGTCGGGCTCGTCGCCGAGGTGAAGCACGCCGCATACTTCGACCGCGCCGGGTTCCCGATGGGTGCACTCGTCGACGCCGCGCTCGGCGAGGCCGGGTGGCGGCAGGACGAGCGGCTCACGGTGGAGAGCTTCGAGAAGGGCGTGCTGCGGGACCTGCGCGAGCGGGGGACCGGTGGTCGGCTCGTGTACCTCCAGGAGGCCCGTGGCAGCGCCGCGGACGAGGTCGCGTCCCACGGGTCGCTCGCCCCCACCTACGCCGCCGAGCGTTCCGAGGACGCGCTGGCGTCGTTCGCGACCGAGTTCCACGGCATCAGCGTCGACCTCGGCACCCTGATGGCCGGCGTCGACAGCGTCGCACTCGACGACCCGACGCCGGTGCGCAGCGCGATCGTCGACCGCGCCCACGCCGTGGGGCTCGCGGTGTACACGTGGACCCTCCGGCCGGAGAACCGGTTCCTGCCGTCGCCGCTGCGTCGTGGTGGGGACGTCGCGGCGTTCGGCGACTGGGAGCGGTGGTTCACGTCCGTGATCCGCACCGGACTCGACGGGGTGTTCGCCGACCACCCCGACCTGGCGGTGCGTGCCCGGTCAGCCCTCGAGCGCCTCGAGCGGGATGCCGGTTGACCGGAGGACCTCGGCGGCCTCATCGCGTGCGGACGTGGCAGCGGCGCGGAGCCCGGCCAGGTCCTCGGGCCGGTAGAACCACGAGCTCCGGTCGCCGGGCGAGACCGTCCGTTGCGCGTCCGTCAGGTCGGCGTCGTGTTCGCCCTTCCGGAGGTCGGCACGCGCACGGTCGAGCGCCTGCAGGACTGCCGAGGCACGGATGACCTCGGCCGCGGGCAGGCCCCCGGGCGCGAGACGGGCGACCCGAGGGTCGATCGGTGTCACCGGGAGGGCCTGCACCGGTGGCTGTCGCCGCCGCCGTCGATCGACGAGGACCGCGACGGTGGACGAGACGACGAGGAACACCACGACGGCGACGAGGAGCCGGGCACTCCTCGGGAACGTCGACACAGCGAGGGCCCCGAGTACGGCCAGGCACAGCCCAGCGGTGACCAGGCCGACCGACAGCGGGACCAGGCACCCCGCCGTGTCCTGTCGAGATCGCTGAGCACGGGCCCGACGGTGGCTCTCGACGATCGCGGCGGGGTCGTCGCGCCCGTCCGGTGGCAGGATGCAGAGGACGTCCTGGGTGGTGGGGATCGCGGCCGACATCGCAGGGAGCACGAAGACGTCAGGTCGGTCCGGTGTGATCGCCACGGCGCCATCCTGCCGCACGAGGTCGCTGTCGGGGGTCTCGCCTAGAATGTCCCGAACATGACGATCGTGCTCGACCCCTTCGAATCGACGCCCGAGCCGGGCGCCGGTGCCCGCGCGTACGAAGACCCGTTCACCGCGGGTCTGAACCCCCAGCAGAAGGAAGCCGTCGAGTACCGCGGCGAGTCCCTGCTGATCGTTGCCGGCGCCGGTTCCGGCAAGACGAGCGTGCTCACCCGCCGCATCGCGCTGCTGCTCGCCAACCGGGAAGCCTGGCCGTCGCAGATCCTGGCGATCACGTTCACGAACAAGGCCGCCGCCGAGATGCGCGAGCGCGTCCGGGCCCTGGTCGGTGGCGAAGCCGAGGGGATGTGGATCTCCACGTTCCACTCGGCGTGCGTGCGCATCCTGCGGCGCGAAGCCGAGCGGTTCGGGTTCCCGCAGTCGTTCACGATCTACGACTCCGCCGACTCCAAGGCGCTGCTGAAGCGGATCATCAAGGAACTCGAGGCCGACTCCCTCGGGCTGACCGTCGGTGCCGCGGCGTCGAAGATCTCGAAGCTCAAGAACGAGCTGCAGGACATCGACACCTACGCGCGCAACATCAACGTGAACGACCCGCAAGAGGTCATGTTCACCGAGGTGTTCCGGCGCTACACGAACGAACTCCGCCGGGCGAACGCGTTCGACTTCGACGACCTCATCGGCCAGACGGTGTTCCTGTTCCGCGCCTTCCCGGACGTCGCCGCCCTGTACCAGCGCCGCTTCCGGTACATCCTGGTCGACGAGTACCAGGACACGAACCACGCCCAGTACGCCCTGATCCGCGAGCTCACCCGCCCGGTGCCGGTCGAACAGGTCGACAAGCTCGAGGACTCCGGCCAGCACGTCGCCCGGATGCGCGAGACCGACGGCTCGATCGCCCCCGCGTCCCTGACGGTGGTCGGCGACTCCGACCAGTCCATCTACGCCTTCCGCGGGGCGGACATCCGCAACATCGTCGAGTTCGAGCGGGACTTCCCGAACTCCAAGACGATCCTGCTCGAGCAGAACTACCGCTCGACGCAGAACATCCTCGACGCGGCGAACGCCGTCATCGCGAACAACTTCGACCGCCAGGCGAAGAGCCTGTTCACCGACGTCGGTGCCGGCGAGAAGATCGTCGGCTTCACCGGGTACACCGGCCACGACGAGGCGCAGTTCGTCGCCGACGAGATCCAGCGCCTGCGTGAAGACGGCATGGACTACCGCGACATGGCGGTGTTCTACCGGACCAACTCGCAGACCCGTGCGCTGGAGGAGATCTTCATCCGTGCGGCGATCCCGTACCGGGTGCTCGGCGGCACGAAGTTCTACGAGCGTGCCGAGATCAAGGACGCCTTGGCGTACCTGATCACGGTCGCCAACCCGGCCGACCCGATGGCGCTGCGCCGCATCCTCAACGTGCCCAAGCGCGGCATCGGCTCGGTCACCGAGACCACGCTGCAGCGCTACGCCGACGAGCACGAGACCACGATGCGCGACGCCCTGCGGCACGCGGGTGAGCTCGGGTTCGGGCCGAAGGTGCGGAACGCCATCACCGAGTTCGCGGCGCTGCTCGACTCCGTGTCCGAGAAGGCCCCGACGCAGCCGGTGGTCGACACCCTGACGCAGCTGCTCGACGGCTCCGGGCTGCTCGACAACCTGCGGAAGTCGCCCGACGCGCAGGACGCCGCCCGTGCCGACAACATCGACGAGCTCGTGGCCGTGACGCGTGAGTTCCAGAAGAACAACCCCGAGGGCACGCTGTCGGACTTCCTGACCGAGGTCTCGCTGGTCGCCGCGGCGGACGAGCTCGACGACTCGTCGGGCACGGTGTCGCTGATGACGCTGCACACCGCGAAGGGCCTGGAGTACGACGCGGTGTTCCTGACCGGCGTCGAGGAGGACCTGCTCCCGCACCGGATGTCCGCCAACGAACCCGGCGGCCCGTCGGAAGAGCGCCGGCTGTTCTACGTGGGCATCACCCGCGCCAAGAAGGTCCTGTTCCTCTCCCTCGCGATGACCCGTGCCCAGTTCGGCGACGTGAACGTGGCGATGCCCTCGCGCTTCCTGCAGGAGATCCCCGAGGGGCTCATCGAGTGGAAGCAGTCCCCGGGCATGGCGAACAGCCGTGGTGGCACGCAGCCCCGCGCCCTGAACGCCAAGCGTGACGGCGGCTTCGGCGGCGGTGGTGGCGGCGGTGGCTACCGCGGTGGTGGTGGCTGGGGCGGCGGCTCGTACGACCGCGCAGCGGCTGCCTCGAAGACCCGCCCGAAGACCGAGTGGGCGAACCGGGTGTCCGGGCAGGTGCGCGACAACGGCGACATGGAACTCGTCGCCGGTGACCGCATCAAGCACGTCGACTTCGGCGAGGGCACGGTGTCCGCGGTGACGGGGCAGGGTGCCAAGCGCATCGCCGAGATCGCGTTCGACTCCGCGGGCCGCAAGAAGCTCCTCATCAAGATCGCCCCGATCGAGAAGCTGTAGGAGCCCTCACCGGTCCACACCGAACCGGCAGCCGCGGCCGGTCTGGAGTTCACGGAACGGACCCGGGGCGTTCCCCCGCGATCCGTACGGTGCGGTGCTGTGCAGAACAGCCCTGACGACCGCGACGACGCCCACGACCACGCCGGAGACCGCAGCAAGCGCATCCCGGTCTCCCGCCGGGGCTTCCTGGTCGGGTCCGGACTCGCCGGTGCCGCCGGTCTCGTGGCGTCGAACGGCTTCGGCAGCGCCCCGGCCGTCGCCGATTCGCTGACCGCGGCACCCGCCGTGGCTCCGGCAGCGCTCGGCGGATCGGCGGCGGCCGCGCAGGCAGCCGTGGTGCGCGGCCACACCGGACGGTGGCACCCGGACACGACCTCGCCGCGCTTCACCGTCGCGGTGATGCCGGACACGCAGTACATGTTCGACGGCGCCGCGGTCGACCAGGCACCGATGCGCGCCTCGCTCGAGTACGTCGTCCGCGAGCAGGCCCGGCACAACACGGTGTTCCTCGTGCACCTCGGCGACCTGACGCAGAACGGTGCGGCGTCCGAGATGCGCGCGTCCGGTGCGGTCTTCGACGTGCTCGACCGAGCCGGGGCGCCCTACAGCGTGCTCGCCGGCAACCACGACGTCGACTCCTCGACCGACGACCAGCGCGGCCGCACCCCGTACCTCGACGTGTTCGGTCCGCAGCGGTTCCGGAAGGCCCCGGGCTGGATCGGTTCGAGCCCCGACGGCTACAACACCGCCCACCGGTTCACCGCGGCCGGCCGCGAGTGGGTCGTCCTGGCGCTCGACTGGCGGACGAGCGCGAGCGGGCTCGCCTGGGCCAGCTCCGTGCTCGCGGCCCGGCCGCACGCTCCGGTCATCCTCACGACGCACGCCCTCGTCGACTCGGACGCCAGCGGTGGAGCGGCGTTCGACCCCTACGGCCAGCAGCTCTGGGACTCCTTCATCACGAAGCACGACCAGGTCTTCCTGACGCTCAACGGGCACTACTGGGGTCCGGGCCGCACGACGGCGAAGAACGCCGTGGGGCACGACGTCGCACTCCACCTGACGAACTACCAGAACCGCTACTACGGCGGCGCGGCCATGATCCGGCTGTACCACGTCGACCTCGAGCGGAACGTCATCGACGTCGAGACGCTGTCGCCCTTCCTGCTCGCCGGCGGACTCGGCGACGCGAACGAGCTCGCAGCCCAGGAGACCGCGCTCAGCGGCGACGTCGACCGCTTCACCATGGCCGTGGACTTCGACGCGCGTTTCGCGGGCTTCGCGCCGGTCGCACCACGGGCCTCCCGGCCGGCGGCACGCATGCTGGTACCGGGGACGCTCGCGTACTGGCGGTTCGACGGCAACCCGGACGGGGCGGCGCTCGCGCCGACGACGCGGGTGCGCGACCAGAGCGGCAAGGGCAACGACCTGGTGGTCGCCCGGCGGACCGGTGCCGTCGCAGGGGCGCTGCGCTGGACGGCGGCGCACCACCCCGACCAGCCGGGCGCCGGCAGCCTCGCGCTGCAGGGCGGCAAGACCGGCGGCGACCACCTGCAGACCGTCGACACGGCACCGCTCAACAGGACCCACTTCCCCCGGGGCTACACGGTCGAGGCGTTCTTCGTGCTGCCGACCACGTTCGACCCGAGTGCGAACGGGTTCAGCGCCCTGCTGTCGCAGTACTCGAGCGCCGGCCAGGTGGGGAAGGCGACCGGAGCCGACGGTGACCCGGACGAGCCCGCGGTGACCCTGAGCCTGTCGGGGGACCGCGAACTGCAGTGGTGCGTGTACCCGACGAGCCAGGACGGATCGTTGACGAACTGGGGGCACGAGTTGCCGCTCGGCGCCTGGTGGCACGTGGCCGTGGTGAACGACGGGACGCACACCGTGCTCTACGTCGACGGGTGCCCGGTCGTGCGGAACCCGTCCACCCCGAACCGCGGTCTCAGCACGATCGGCAAGCCGTGGCTGCTCGGCGGGTACCGCTACGGCGACAAGCTCGACAACGTGTTCGTCGGGTCGATCGGCGACGTGCGCATCGTCGGCCGGGCGCTGCAGCCGAGCGAGTTCATGAACGCCTGACGACCCGACAGACGGGCGTCTGACACGCCCGGCCGTTCGGCGCGCCCCTCGTTCGGGTGGCACGATCGCGGTTTGTGAGGTTAGCCTTACCTAACGTGACACCTCCCATCGAGCTCCTGACCACCGCCACCGCCGAGCGCTACCGCTCCGCCGTGACGTCCACGGTGGACCGTCTGGCCGACCGCTTCGCCGCCGCCGACCGTCCGACGACCGACACCGCTCCCGAGGTCCTCCGGGCCCGGGTGCAGGACGTCGACCTCGACGCCGAACCCCTCGGGACGGACCGCGCACTCGCCGAACTCGACGAGCTGTTCGTCCGCGAGGCCGTCTGGTTCCACGACCCGGCGTACCTCGCGCACCTGAACTGCCCGGTCGCGCTGCCCGCGGTCGCCGCCGAATCGGTCCTGGCCGCCGTGAACCCGTCGGTCGACACCTGGGACCAGTCCCGCATCGGCACCGAGATCGAGCGGCACGTCGTCGCCTGGCTCGCCGGTCGGATCGGGTTCGCCGCGGGGGACGGCATCTTCACCTCGGGCGGCTCGCAGTCGAACCTGCAGGCCCTGCTGCTGGCGCGCGAGGCCCTCGGCAGCAGCGGCACCGTGTTCACGACCGCGGAGACCCACTTCAGCATCGCGAAGTCGGCGCGGCTGCTCGGGCTGGAGGCCGTGGTCGCCGTCGCCACCGACCACGCCGGCCGGATGGTGCCCGCTGCCCTCGCCGAGGCGATCGCCGCCGCCCGCGCAGCCGGGCAGACGCCGATGGCCGTCGTCGCCACCGCCGGCACCACCGACCGCGGGGTCATCGACCCGCTCGAGCCGATCGCGGACGTCTGTGATCTGGAGGGAGTGTGGCTGCACGTCGACGCCGCGTACGGCTGCGGTCTGCTCGTGTCCCCGACCCGCCGGCACCTGCTCGACGGCGTCGAACGGGCCCGGAGCGTGACCGCCGACCTGCACAAGTCGTTCTTCCAGCCGGTGTCGTCGAGCGCCCTGCTCGTGCAGCGCCCGGAGGACCTGCGGCGCACCGCGTGGTACGCCGACTACCTGAACCCCGAGGACGCCGCCGAGCCGAACCAGGTCGACAAGTCGCTGCAGACCACCCGCCGGTTCGACGCCCTGAAGCTCTGGGCCACGCTGCGGGCGACCGGTGCCGACGCGATCGGTGCGGCCTTCGACGCCGTCATCGACCTCGCCGCGGCCACCCACCGGATCGTCGAGGAGCACCCCGACCTGGTGCTCGTCGCGCCGACGCAGCTCAGCACGGTGCTGTTCCGCTGGCAGCCCGCCGGCATGACGGACGAGGCCGCCGACGCGCTGGTCGCCCCGATCCGCTCGGCCCTGCTCGCCGAGGGCCGGGTGCTCATCGCCAAGACGGTCATCGACGGCCGGCCGTGCAACAAGCTCACACTGCTCAACCCCGAGACCACGCCGGACCAGATGCGCGCGTCGCTCGAGCACGTCGTCGCGACGGCCGCCCGGGTGCGCGCCACCACCACCGCCCCGGAAGGAGCGACCCGATGACCGCCGACCGCACCGCCGACCCCGCCGTGCACGACGTCGTCGGCATCGGCATCGGCCCGTTCAACCTCGGCCTCGCCTGCCTGACGGACCCGATCGCCGACCTCGACGCGGTGTTCCTCGACGCGGCTGACGGCTTCGCCTGGCACCACGGCATGATGCTCGACGACGCCACCATTCAGGTGCCGTTCCTCGCCGACCTGGTGACGATGGCCGACCCGACCTCGCCGTTCTCGTTCCTCGCGTGGCTCAAGGAGACCGGCCGCCTGTACCCGTTCTACATCCGCGAGGACTTCCACCCCCTGCGCAGCGAGTACGACGCCTACTGCCGCTGGGCCGCCGACCGGCTCGACATCCTGCGGTGGGGCCGCCGGGTGACCGCCGTCGAGCACGACCCGGTCACCGACACGTTCACGGTGCACGCCGAGACCGATCAGGGTCCCGAGACGTACCGCGCACACCACGTCGTCGTCGGCATCGGCACCGAGCCGTCCGTCCCCGCCCCGCTGCGTGGGATCGGCGGGCCGGCCGTGCACTCCGCCGAGTTCCTGCCGAACCGCGACGCCCTGCGCGACGCCGGGTCGATCGCGGTCGTCGGCAGCGGGCAGTCCGCCGCCGAGGTCTACCGCGAACTGCTCGAGGACATCCGGCAGGACGGCTACCGCCTCGACTGGATCACGCGTTCGCCCCGGTTCTTCCCGATGGAGGACACCAAACTCACCCTCGAGATGACGAGCCCGGAGTACACGGACCACTTCCACGGGCTGCCCGAAGCCGTCCGCGACCGCCTGGGGCGGGAGCAGCGCGGGCTGTACAAGGGCATCAGCGCCGACCTGGTCGACGACCTGTACGACCGGCTCTACCGGATCAGCGCGCGCGGCCCCGTCCCGACGACGCTCCGGACCGAGACGAGCGTCGTCGACGCCGCCTGGCTCGCCGACCGCGGCACCTACCGGCTGACGCTCCGCCACGAGCAGCTCGACCGGACGTACGAGCACGAGGTCGAGCAGCTGGTGCTGGCCACCGGGTACACCCCGCGGGTCCCGCGGTTCCTCGACCCGGTCGAGCACCTCGTTGCCCGCGACTCACGCGGGCGCCTGGCCGTCGCCCGCGACCACCACGTCGACACCCTGGGCGGACGCATCTGGGTGCAGAACGCCGAGGAGCACACGCACGGCCTGACCGCGCCCGACCTCGGCATGGGTGCGTGGCGGAACGCGTCGATCATCCGGTCCGTCACGGGTCGCCCCGTGTACGGCCTGGAGGCCCGGATCGCCTTCCAGGAGTTCGGCCTGCCCGCCTCGGGGCAGTCAACAGCAGCGCCGTCCACGGCGCACCCCGGCGCCGCGGAGCGCGCGCCGGCCCGCCCCGCGACCGAGCGCACGGAGGTCTCCGCATGAGCGCGACCGTGACCACCACGGCGCCGGACGCGACCGCGCCTGGGGGAGCCGAGCCGGGCCTCCTGACCGTCGAACCCGTGGACCCGGAACGCGACGCCGCCGTCGTGCAGTCGTGGCTCGCCCACCCGGCGTCGTCGTGGTGGGAGATGGGCGACCTCGACGTGGAAGGGGTGCGCGCCTACCTGGTCGGCGTCCAGGCGGACCCCGCGCAGGCAGCGTGGCTCGGCCGCCGGAACGGCGAACCGTGTTTCCTGGCGGAGACCTACGACCCCTCCGCCGTCCTGCTCGCCGACGTGTGGGCGCCCGAACCCGGCGACGTCGGCATGCACCTGCTCGTCGCGCCGGTGCCCGCTGACCGTCGTGTCCACGGCCTGACCAGCGCGGTGATGCGCGCCGTCGTCGAGCACTGCCGGGACGCCCTCGGCGCCCGCCGGGTCGTCGTCGAACCGGACGTGCGGAACACCGCCGTGCAGGCGAAGAACGCCGAGGTCGGGTTCCGCGCGCTGCGACAGGTGGACGTCGACGGCAAGCGGGCCCTGTTGTCGGTGCTCGACACCGATCGCATCGGCGTCCCCGATGACGACGGGCCGGCCGCGCACCTGCGGCCCGAGCACCTGGAACCCGCCGAACGGCACCTCGTCGCGAAGGCGATCGCGGAGTTCACCCACGAACGGCTGATCGCACCCGTGCCCGACGGGGACGGGTGGCGGCTCGAGGCGGGGGAGTCGACCTACCGGTTCCGGGCGCGGCAGCACGTGCTCGAGCACTGGTCGATGGACGAGGCCTCGCTGACGCGGACCCGTGCGGGGGCGTCGGCACCACTGAGCGCGCAGGAGCTCGTGCTCGAACTGCACGAGGTGCTCGGGATCCCCGACGAGTTGCTCGGGACGTACCTGGAGGAGATCGCGTCGACGCTGGCGAGTGCCGCGGCGAAGCACCGGCGGGGCGGACCGTCGGCCGGGCAGCTGGCACGGGGGCGGGGCGGGGCTGGGGCGTTCGGGTCCGCCGGGGCGTCCGGGTCGTCCGGGTCCGTGGAGGACGTCGTCGCGTCGTTCCAGGACGTCGAGGCGGCGATGACCGAGGGGCACCCGGCGTTCGTCGCCGCCAACGGGCGGATCGGGTTCGGGCTCGACGAGTACCGGGCGTTCGCGCCCGAGTCCGGCGGCCGGTTCCGGTACCGGTGGCTCGCCGCCCGTCGCGAGCACACGCGCCTGGCGCTCGCCGCGGACCGGACCGAGCAGGCGCACTGGGAGTCGGAGCTGTCGGCGGCGGTCGTTGCCGGGTTCCGTGCCACGCTGGAGCGTCGTGGGCTCGACCCCGACGACTACGTGTGGCTGCCCGTGCACCCGTGGCAGTGGCAGCACCGGATCGCCGTGACCTTCGCGCCCGACCTGGGCCGACAGGACCTGGTCGACCTGGGCGAGGGACCCGACGAGTACCAGCCGCAGCAGTCCATCCGGACCGCGTTCAACCGCACCGAGCCGGCACGCTCGTACGTGAAGACGGCGCTCGCCGTGCAGAACATGGGGTTCCTGCGGGGGATGTCGCCCGCGTACATGCGGAACACCCCGGCCGTGAACGACTGGGTCGAGTCGATCGTCTCCGCCGACCCAACGCTCGCCGCTGCCGGGTTCTCGGTCCTCCGGGAGCACGCTGCCATCGGCTACACGGGGGACGCCTACCACCGGGTCGACGTGTCCTCGCCGCAGCGCAAGATGCTCGCGGCGCTGTGGCGGGAGAGCCCGCTGCCGCGGGTGGCGGACGGCGAGCGACTGTTGACGATGGCGGCGCTGCTGCACCGCGACGCCTCGGGGAACGCCGTGGTCTCGGCGCTGATCGAGGCATCCGGTCTGCCCGCCGACGTCTGGGTCCGGCGCTGGCTCGACGCCTACCTGCTGCCCGTCGTGCACTGCCTGACGGTGCACGACCTGGTGTTCATGCCGCACGGCGAGAACCTGGTGCTCGTCGTGCGCGACGGCGTCGTGGTCCGCGCCGTGATGAAGGACATCGGCGAGGAGGCCGCGGTGCTCGGTCGGCACGACGACCGCCCCGTACCCGCCGACATCGACCGGATCGTGCACCCGGTGTCCGATGACGAGGCCGCGCTCGCGGTGTTCACCGACGTGTTCGACGGGGTGCTGCGGTTCGTCGCCGCGATCCTCGACGACGACGCGGTGCTGCCGGAGTCCCGCTTCTGGCAGGTCGTGGGGGAGTGCATCGACGCCCACGCCGCCGCGCACCCGGACCGCCGTCGTCCCCTGGACCTGCGGGTGCCGACGTTCGAGCACTCGTGCCTGAACCGGTTGCAGCTGCGGAACACGCTGTCGATGGTGGACCTGGTGGACCTGGCGGACCAGTCGGCGTCGCTCATCCGGACGGGGGCGATGGCGAACCCGATCGGCCGGTAGGGGCACGCGGCGTGAGCGAGACTGGTCCGATGGAGACCGGTGCGGGCGCGGGTGTGGGGGCGATCTCGGTTGCGATCGAGGACGTCGCCGAGGCACGCTGCGTCCTCGCTCGAGCGTCGCAACGTGCCGAACGCGTCGCGGGCAGCGGATGGGTGCTCGGCGTCCTGGGGTTCATCGTCGGGGTCTCCGGCATCGATCGCATCCCCACGGTCGATCCCGACGCTGGACCGTGGGTCGTGACCCTTGCGGCGATCGGCCTCGTGGTGATCGGGTACCTCGCCGCCTACTGGATCACCCGGAACCCACGGGCGGAACGGTCCGCCGCCGTCGATGCCGCAGCAGAGCGCATGATCGCGGCAGCGCGCGCCGGGGAATTTCCGGAGCTCGATCCGAAGAGCGTCCGGCGCGCGTTGCGCGAGGACGACAACGGGCCCGCGCCGTGGTTCGATCCCGAACTCGGGCCGCACTCGTGGCCGGTGTGGCGGATCGGTACCGTCGACCTCGCTGAGAGCCGCTTCGTCATCGCGGAACGATCGAACGATGCTCGAACGCTCACGGTCCGAGTCGAACCCGCTCAGCCGGCGTGGTGGTCCAGGGACTGAACGCCGACCGTCGGCCTCAGGGCTGGAGGCGTGTGGCCGTCCAGGCGCCCTCGGTGAGTGCGTACTGCAGTCGTCGGTGCATCCGGTCACGGCTGCCGTGCCAGAACTCCACGATGTCGGGCTCGAGACGCCAGGCAACCCATCGTGCAGGTCGGGGGACGTCGTCGCCGGAGTCGTCGAGCAGGTCGTTCGCGTCGTCGATCAGGTCCTGCAGGGTGCGAGGTTCGAGCACGGCGGACTGATCGGCGATCGCCGTCGCGGCCCGTGACTTCGGGGAGCGGTCCGCGAACAGGGCGTCGGACTCGGCGTCCGACAGTCGGACGACGTGGCCCTCGAACCGGAGCTGCTGCATCGTCTCGCGCCAGTACGCCTGCAGGGCTGCGTGCGGGTTCTCGGCGAGCTGCCGGCCCTTCGGGCTGTCCTCCGACGTGCCGAAGACCAGTCCGTTGGTCGCAATCCGCTTCACGTCGACGGTGCGAGCAGACACGCGGCCGTCGGCACCGGCCGTGGCGAGGGTCATCGAGAGCGGCTCGGAGACCTCCCGGTCCTTCGCCGCGGACAGCCACTCGCGAGCGAGGTCGAGCGGAGACGCCGGCGGGTTGTCGAACTCGGGCAGGTGCAGGGAGTCGTCACCGGAGAGCGGGGCAGAGGACATGTACCCACCCAACCGTGCGCGGGGGCTCGGTGTTCAGGGAGTAACGGGCGGCCCACCCTGCTGTCGCGCCATCCCGCTCGGCCGGAAGGTCCATCTCGACGATCACGGTCGCTGGCGCGCTCGTGCCGTTCCGGTGAGCGGTTCGTTCGGAGGTCGTCATGTCACTCACCGAGCCGCAGCGCATTGAAGAACGGGACGCCCGGGTGGGCGATCGCGCCTCCCGGACCGATGGTCATCAGGGTTCCCGACTCGGACACCGTGGCGTTCCGCGGAGTCGCCGAGAAGACGCCCGGTCCGAACCCGGGGAACCTGACGCGGGATACGATCTCGTCGAACGTCGCGACCCGGTCGAGCTCCAAGCCGTAGCCGACGTGACGATGCCCGAGCGAGTCGGTGTACTCGACGCGGCGGAAGGTCCACGCTCCTCCCGCCGGGCCCGGAGACGGCGAGACGGCTTCCGCCAATCGCGCGAGCTGTCGGCAGACGGCAACGCGCTCGGCGAGGGGACCAGCGGGGACCGAGTTGAGGAGTTCGTGGGCGAACGGGATGTCGATGACGGCATGCGGGTGCCCCTGATCACCGAAGGCCGTCGTGGTGATCTCCATCGGGAGATCGGCGTGCCGCGCAAACGGGCGGTACGGCGGAAGCGGTGCTGCTCGGAGGTTGCCGTCGCCGTCGCGCCAGTCGCTCGTCAGGTCGAGCGGCACGTCGGCTTCCCCGACGACGCGGAGCGAGCGCTCGTCCTGTCCCCAGTACGTGTCGCACGCGACGCACCGGAAGTACGAGGTCCGCTGCTGGCGGCTGACGCCGATCGACGTCTCGACCCTGCCGTGCCGCGCAACTGCAGCGGTGCAGACCGAACACCCCGGCTCGATCGCCGTCCGATCCGCGCTCGGCATCGTCATCTGTTGATCACCACTCGGTTAAACGAGAGTCCGATGGGCGCCGTGACGCCCGGTCCGATCGCGAGGAGGGTGCCCGCCGAGTCCGATTGATGGGCGGTCGGACTGGGCGGGCGATGGTCCCCGGCCTCCTCGGGCAACGCGGCTCGATCGCTGAGTAGCTGCAGGCTCGGCTTCCCGCGGAGTACGGCCCCGTACCCGACGTGGAGGTGGCCGAGCTCGTCCTGAGCCTCAGACTCAGCCTCAGCCATCGTGCTGTCCGTGGAGGAGTGCGCGGGCGGCATTCCGCCAGGCACGTGGGACGGCGTCAACGGAATCGACGATGGTGATCTCCGGGTGCGGCCGGTCCCCGAGTGCCCGGAGGATCTCCGTGCGACACCGAGCGGGATCCGGGTCGATCACCAGGTGCAGTCGCGGCCCGGTGACGGTGAAGGTGAACAGTTCCCATGCGGTGTTCAGGACGGACACCCCGAGGACCACTTCGGCCCAGATCCCGCTGGATGCTGACATCCGCCTGGCGTGTGCTGCTCGCGACTGGATCGGCAGGAGACCCCGCCGCGCTCGGGGGCGTTCGGCTACCGGCAATCCCTCCCAATGATCGGCGGCCACGTCCACGAACACGATCGCACGACCGCTGCGCTCGTCCTCGATCAGCGACTGACGATTCACCGGCCGTGAACCGGTGCCGACAGCCGGCGGGCGGTCCCCCGCGATGGAGTACGCGAACTCGACGACGACGCCACGGTCGTACGGCATCGTGGCGGGCCGGCCGCTGTCGTCGATCGCCAGGTGCAGGTCATCGGGTACGGGGACAGCAGCGATGCGCACGCTCACCACCCTACGAGCATGTCCGTGGCGCCGGGGTGCTCCGCAAGGACATCAGGCATCCGGCAGGACGACGAGTGCAAAACGCGCCCGCTCACTCGCGAACCCACCGGGGAAGTCCCGGACCAGTGTCGTTCCGTCGTCGAGACGTTCTGCCGCCATGCCGTCGGGAAGTCGGAGGTCTTCCAGAGTGGAGCGGCCCCGCATGAGGATGGTCCCGGAGTGTTCCACAGCCTTCGAGAAGCGCTGGTTCGGAGCACGAGTCGAGAGCCGACCGCCCTCCCGTTGGATTGATTGAACGATGTACGGCAGGCGTCCCCATCCGGCCCCGGCGGGGTGCTCAGCGGGGACGTCGCGACCGTTCCACGTGGGGGTGGCAGCGAGCGCAGGACCGAGACGGATCAGTGCGCGAAAGGCTGTGTCTCGGTCGTCGTTCACGAGCGTGTCTCCGTTGACCGCCATCCGCAGATCGACCGAGTACCGGTAGTCACCCGCTCGTCCTCCGTCTCGAAGTCGAGCGATCGGCGTCCTAGGACCGCCCGGGCGTTCGACGAGTTCAATCCCTTCGCCGAAGGACCACTCCTTTTCGAGGTCAGCGATCGAACACGGCCTTCCGACGGCGGTGAATCGTCTGTCAACGAGGAGTTCGTTGCCTCGCTGACGGAATGGCCCGCGATGCTCGGCGATCGTGAAGGAGCGGTCTTCGAGCCAGTTCATGAAGGTGAGCAGACGACCGTACTCCGGCCAGAGCGGGTCCGGGGACGTCATCGTGCGGAGACGACCATCGGGTTCCGGCTCCGGCCGCGCCCGCCAAGACCTCGATGTCGGCAGCAGGGACCTGCCCGCCCTCGTGAGCCCCGTCCTCATCGGCCTGGCATCAGCGCCCGTGCCACGTGCGCGAGTTGCGGCTGCTGTCGGACCCCGGTGGCGTGTTCGACAGGAAGCTCGTCGATCCAGGCACTGGTGACCGGCTGCACGACCTTTCGCGTCATCGGCACTCGCCCGAGGACGGAGCACATCGTTCGCGGCCACGGCAAGGGCCTCACCTGCGCCCCATCGCGTGACGGGCGCCGTCGGAACCGTACCCGGAGATCACCGCCGGGAGCCGCCGCTCGGACGGAAGACCGATGCAATCCGTCCGGCGAAGCCGAGGCTCTTCTCCCATCGCTGAGTGAAAGCTCGCTGCTCGGCGAGGCTCACGGCCTCCGAGACGGGTTGCAAGACGTCGACCATGCTGTCGCTTCGAGCTGAGTGGCCGAGTCGCACGCGGTATGCCTTGCGCCCTCCGCCCATCTGGCGGCTCATCCGGCTCACGACCGCGTCACGCAGAGCGCCGCCGACCTGGATCAGGATCCCGGACTCCTCGAGGTCTGCTCGGAGATCATCGAGGGCACCGGCAAGATCGGTCCCGTGTCCGAGGTATTCCTGTTCTTGCACGGTCGCCCGGACATCGAAGAGCAGCGACCCGTCTTCGGTGGATCGTTCGTCCACAGAAAGGGTGCCCGTCAGGGTCTGGTCGTCCTGGCGGAAGTGCACGGTGACCGGGGCCGGATCACGCATCGGCGATGTCGGCCAGGAAGTGCGCGCTCAGGAAGCACGTGTGGGTCGCTGTGGCGTTCGCCTCCACGGAGATCCCCGTCGCAGCGAGGTCGAACAGCACCGAGCCTCGTACACGGGCGCTTGACGGCATGCCTGCAGCCTCAAGGTGACGATCCGACGAGTAGACGCGCACCTGAGGCCCTTCGCCCGCGTCGAACGTCAGGAGATCGCCTGCCTCGTTGGTCTGGCCGCGCCACGCAACAGACCGGATGACGTCTGCGAAGGCGCTGTCATCCAAGGCGAAACGGGCGTGCTCTGCCCACGCGATCGTGAAGACGTCCTCGTCGACGGCGAGCATCAGCGCGACTGGCGAGGCAACGTACCCGGGGTTCGGGAGGAAATCGCCCACCGTCTCGCCGCGGCCGTTGAGCGGCCAGGCTCCTCGGACCGCGAAGGGAGGGACTTCCCCCTCGGGATCGAAACCGGGGTCGATCTCGTAGCGCCACTGTGTGGGTTCTGCAGCTTTCACGCCGACCTTCCTACGGGACGTTCACAGAGGTCGGGTTCGGGATGAACGAACCCAGGCTGCCATCGGGCCGGATCGGATGCGCTCCGAGCACGTTCCCGGCCGGTATCTGATCGCGGAAGGCGACTTCCTGCTCGTTCCGGAACGGCGATCTCCAGAGGAGCCGGCGGTTGACGTCGATCCCCCCGCCCGGATCCGCGATGGAGTAACGGTACCGTGACTGCCACTGCTTGTAGAGATCTGCGTCCTTCGTGGTGCTCACGAACGAGGACGGGGAGTTGTTCTTCGCGTAGTCGTAGAGGCTCACGTCGCGCGTTCCGGGACGATGCGCTCCGAATCCATCCTGGAAGATGAGTGCTGGATCGCGGTTGTCGTTGCGGTACAGGGTCCGCGCTCGCGGTTTCAGTCTGGTGGCCACACCGTCGACGGCGCGGACCAAGACGCGGGTGGAGGCTGCGGCCGCGTTCTTGAGATGTCCGGCCTGGCGCACGATCGCGGCGGTGCCGGAGCGAGCGAAGGCGCTGACCTTGCCCACGACGGATGCTGTCTTTGCTGCGAGACGAGTGCCCTTGAGGGCCAGGGCGACCGCGCCGCCTGCGGGGACGCAGTCGAGCAGGGAGAACGCGAGGTCCCACCCGTCGGCTTCGCCCTTGCTCATCTTGTACAACGTGTCCGCCAACACCACGAGCGCGATCGCCGCGATGACCAACGTCCACGGCCCCGGGATGATCATCGCGATGATCCCACCCACCGCCACGACGACCTTCGCCACCGACACGATGGTCTCCCACGCCTCGGACCCGAAGATCTTGTCCCACGTGGACTGCTTCCCGAGGCCCGCGTCAGCAGCTTCACCGATCTTCGTCGCGGTCCGCTGCTCCGCGTCCTGCCAATCACCCTTCGCATCCGCCACGAGCCGCTTCGCCGCATCGATCCGCGACTGCGCCGCCGAGATGTCCCCCTGCGCCGAGGACACCGACCCCTGCGCGACGGACGCGTTGTCGGACGCTGCCCGCAACTGCGCCGGCGAGGGAACATCCACCCCGTCCGGCACGTCGGAACCCGCCGGGTACTCGTCCGCGACCTTCGACAGGTCCTTCGACGCCGACTCGTAGTGCGACAACGTCGACTGCGCATCCGCCAACCGGTCCTGCGCCGCGGCGAGGTCCCCGGTGGCGTCCTTCGCATCCGCCAACGCACCATCAGCCCGGTACTGAGTGTCATCGACCGTGTCAGCCCACCCCGACAACGCCGTCGCCGCGAGCTCGTACGAATCGACGAGCTTGGTCAGGTCAGACGGGGTGTCCTCGATCGCGTCGACGAACACATCCGCGGCCTCACCCTCCCAGTCGGTCAGCCACCCGGACCCCTTCACCGACTTCAGTCGGGTCGAGGCGTCATCGGCCGCGTCGGAGATGCGCTGGTACTCCCGCGCCATCATCCGCAACGTCGACGGATCCCCCTTGACCGGATCATCACCCTGATCGACAACGTCCCACCCCGACGGCCGCCCCACGACTACTGCGCCCTCGAGGCAGCGGGTCCGCCGCCGCCGTTCTCGTCGTTGACCTGCAGGGCCTGTGCCAGCTGCTCGTCGGTCTCGGTGTAGGTCTCGATGGACGAGCTCAGCATGTCCGCCAAGGCCTTCGTCGACTCGCTGATCTTGTCCCGCTTGTCGCCCCAGCGGTGGTCGAAGTCGTGCAGAGCGTTCTGCACCGTCCCCGAACCGATCTCGTCGTCGGACGCGTCGACACGCTTGTGTGCCTGCTCGAGCGTGCTGTGCACGGTCGTCAGGTCGTTCTGGAGCTCCCCGAGCCCCATTAGGTCAA
>Ga0308159_1002282_pt1 | contig 22690 bp, 28 predicted proteins | sample PhyCR1_FD_201040 | JGI IMG/M metagenome (GOLD analysis project Ga0308159, IMG submission 201040) | Phyllosphere microbial communities from UC Gill Tract Community Farm, Albany, California, United States - DLSLC.R1 | ecosystem: Host-associated > Plants > Phyllosphere > Unclassified | place: USA... | reverse complement strand
CTTCAGCCTCGCGGAGGATACTGATGATCTGTTCGTCGGAAAAACGCTTCTTCATGGGGATGTCCTCATGTGGCTTATGAAGACATTACTAACATCGTGGTGTATTAATCAACGGGGAGCAGGTCAGCGCTTCAATTCATCCACCAGATCCGCATATTGCCGAGACAATGAATGATATTCCTTAACCAAGTGATGGTGAGGAAGCTCCAATTCTTGCCGGGCATGTTTCTCCCGGGCAACTGTCTCAAATAAGGTCTGAAGCGCTAAATAGTCCTTTTCACTCGGCAATTGCCACTGGCTTTCACTAAACCAATGCGAAGCCATTTGCTTGCCTGTTGCCTGATGAATCTCTTTCGCTGTGATCCCTAAAGCTTTACGAGCATTGCTGAAATACTCCACAAGAGGCTTTAGCGTGTTTTTGCGTTGCTCCTGGCACTCGATTGAATAGCTGGAGGACTTCCCTCTATACGGACCACGGTAATGCTCAGCGAAGAGGATCCGCTCAGTGGCTGGGAAGTACGACCTCAAGTCTTCTTTGTGCTGTCTGTTCCAAGGCCCAGAAGGTTTGGCCCAGATGATGTGGTTCAGAATTTTAAACCTCTCACGCATCAGTAACTCAGTGTCAGCAGCTAAACGCGAACCGCAAAAAACATACAGGCTGCCCGATGGTTTCAATACCCGCCAGAACTCCGCAAATACCTCATCCAGCCAGGCAAGGTACGCTGATTCATCTGGCCACTGATTATCCCACTTACACGATTTAACCCGAAAATACGGAGGATCTGTTGCTATCAGATCAATGCAGTCATCAGGTAAGGTTTTGATGTATTGGAGTGAGTCAGCACAAACAATATTTATACTGTTTAAATTAACAGTGTTTTTCATAGATCAGAGACGCCCTTTTTGATAGGCTCCATTTGCTGTGTGCACATCAGCAATGGGCCTCGGTTCGCTCGTGACCAACTAACGGGCGAATGGCGTGCACGATGTTATCAGCATCATGTACGCCGCCCATTCCACAAACAGTTAAGCCCTGGCAGATGCCGGGACATTTTTTTCATTTAATAAAACTTATCGCTGCTGGTGTCTTCACAACCGAATTGAGGACATAAAAAAAGGCCGCCAACTTGGCAGCCTTGTTCAATAAATAATTCTAATTTTATCTCAAACCCAACCAGAAAAATTGATTATGGCTTGAAGTCTAGCGGAGCATTTTCAAAAACTTGGTAAACTTCATCACTCGGGGGTTGAGGTAAATCAGCTCGCTTTAGTGCAGCCATCGCAGCATCACAGAGTGCCGGGTCCCCCTCAAGAACAGACACATCAGTTAAGGTGCCATCTCGTTCAAGATGCATCTTTAAACTACAAGAGCGTCCAGCAAATCGCTCAGCGTGAGGAAATTTAATTTCTATAGCTTTTTTAATCTCGCCACCGTAACACGCTATTCCCAAAGAAGTAGAGGATGGGCATTCGGACTTGATAGGTTTGTTTGGAATTCTTACGCTATTCGACTTAGTGCAGCCGGAGGTTATAAGCACGGTCAAAACAAGGGGAGCGCATAAACTAAGGAGTTTTTTCACATCATTTCCTTATGAAACCTGAGATTGTCTAAGCTTTGTGACTACGTGACCACTCTTAACAGATTACAACCCTTTTTGCGGACCGCGTAAGAGAAATTTATTGAGTGATAATGAAGAGATAGATAAAGTGATGGCAAGTTATTGTAAATAATTAAAATTATAACCATAAAAAAAATGCAACACATTGTATTACTTATAATTATGCACCATGGAATTTAGGTGGGAAATTAATAATCCCTTGAGGTTACAATTTCTTTTTTGAAATATTTTGATTGCTAGTCTTTAGACACAGCATCTGTCAGGTACTTACATGACAAACACAGCTCAAGAACAAACCATGCCAAATTGGCCTGATTTTCCTGCAGGCATACCTCCTGAGGGGGCTCATGCTCCAGCAGGGGACTACTTCCGCATAACAAACAAACAGATCCCCAGTAAAAAATGTTGTGCTAGCGACTATCAGAAAGATCCCAATAAACTGGATGGACGTACAGGGTTAGAGTATATTTGCTCATACGGAATTTCTATTCAGAACACTCTCGAAGGAGCCCGAAAAACCGTAGGGCTCTTTAGGAATGCGACAAGAAAAAGATTCATAGCGAAAGGTTCCCTTACCGGTGAAGTTGGATTGGTTAAGCAAACCTTTCAGAAAGAGTATCATCACACACTTTGGGTATACGAAGGTGTGGAAACACATACGTATTTTCAATTCCTAGAAGTGGCATAATTATGAAAAAAGTATTTATTAAATCATCTATTCATGGGGACCTGTACTTTAGGTCGGTCTATGATTATTTTGATGGCCCTAAACTTTTTTCTGTCATATCTAATCGTGGCAAATTCTTACTCGTCTACTGGATAGATGAGGATGAGGATGACTACACTTGGGTGGCTATAGATATCTCGAAAACGAAACTTCTTGCGCTTGAGAAAAAAGCCATAGATATCTTTTCCATTCTTAATGAAAAAGAAGAAAAAATTTACTATCGGATAGTCACCCCATTTAACAAAAATAATATTCCTTATATTGAATCTATCGTTGGTGATATAAGAAATGAAATAATGATGCCTGACAAAGGCATTTTTATAAGTATGATTGAAAATTATCTCGCTGATGCGGAATTCAATGAAATAATTGAATCTGGGATAATGCATGCTGATTATTCTCTGCACATTGACCGGCCCAAGACTAGTAAGGCCCTTATTGATTTTTCAAGCATTTCACCAGTTTTCGAGACTTTCAATGAGTTGTTCAAAGACTTTATTTCTATCTTCGACATTCATGATAAACTTCTCCCAGTCAGTGGGAAACCCGGTTCTTTTATTGTTGATTTCAATTCGAACAAGTTTAACCTTATCGAAAGCCATTTAAAGGAATTGACCCATAGAATCATCAATAGAGTTGAAATAGGGACGTTTATTAAACAAAATAAAATACCTCTTCAACCACTGGAGAAACTATTCACTCATATTTCGAATCAAAATTTGATAATTGATATGAGCAATAAAAATTCTGATGAAGAATTCCTCAAAATACGGAAGGTTGATGCTGACTTTTACTTGAAGGAAATCAGCAAGCTAACATCCCTTGATCTGAGTAGCGCTCAGGTACCACAGGCAGATACTTTCAGCAGGATATTCAACCTTGTAGAGAATATCTGGAAAAATGGTTATTTAGATAAAGAAGCCACGGGATTGAGTGCTAGACACATTGCTTATTATGAAGATGCGGCAAATATCTTAGGGTTTATCTCTGATGCTGGAATTGTCACATCAGTAGGTCAGCAAATGATTTTGGCTTCAGATGATTCCAAATTGTCTATCGCAGCTAAATGCTTTGAAAATAGCCATTGTGGTTGGACATGGGTAATGTGGAGCGAAGTAGAAAACATTAGCCAGATAAAACCAGAAACAGCAAAAAGATTCCTTGATGAATGTGCGCTTACTCTTAGCGAAGAAACTAAATTAAGGCGTTCGAGAACCCTGAAAACTTGGTGCAATCTTCTACAAGAGCATTATAAAGACTGGACTTAAAAATCCTAAATAGCATACTGGGACTAACCCAGTATGCTATCAAAATTCATAACTTAACGTTTAATGTTGCTAAACATCCCTCAATAAAGCCTTCGGCTAATTGCATTGAAATTCTTATTATTTTTTCATCTTTTTTCATGCGCCTAGCAATCAAACGTTTTGAGCGATTAAAAACATAATGCTCAATTAATAAATTAAATTCATCTGGTCTATATTTTCTTAACCTCGCAACGCAACCATCGATAACTAATCCATCATCATCACAACATGAAGGTTTTGATGGGCATGAAGGCGGCAAAAGCCCTTTAAACCCCGCTGCAATTGGTGAAAAATCGACACCACTATTATCTCTCGCCCACACTCCCCAACGGGATAAAACATCCTGAATATCACGCATTATTCTCTCCACACTTATTTTGCTTTGCCGGTTGCGATAACACCCATCGCCAGCGCGCGGTCTAATGTCTTCAGAACCAGAAATCCCTGTGCGCCGTGTTCTTCTTCCCAAGCGGCTACATCTTCATGAAGTTTGTCGTGACACCGCCTGCACAGCGGGATCACAAACAAGTCATGCGCTTTTGTTGCCATACCGCCAAAGCCGTTGCCAGTGATGTGGTGCGGATCATCAGAACCATTCCCACAGCCGCAACATGGCTGACGCTTTACCCATTGGGTGTATTTCGTGTTTTCGTAACGGCGGCGCTTTGGGCGAAGCATGTAGGATTCGTTCGTTTCCGGATCGATTGCCAGCGCCAGCACCGGTTTTATGTTGTTCGCCAGTTCTTCACGGGGTTGCTTCTCCCACGGGTTGACGTCAGCCTCTTTACGCTGGCCACCGGGCGGGTTGTATTTCATTCCCAGTGCCGCGCAGACCACTTCTTCCGGAAGCAGGTGAACCAGCCCTTTCGAAACAGCCCACCAGCACAGCTCCGGCAACGTAAGGTGACGCCCGTCAGGCAGGCCATACCGGTACCGGATTGTTTCAGTCACAAATTCGGCGGCGTTCGCCTGCGCGGTAGCGTCCAGTTTCGGCGACTCTTTGCCGTGAAACTCGTTGTCATGCGCCCAACACAGGCAGACCACGCCACGACCACGGATAACATGATTCAGTTCATGATGATGGTATTCGCCGTTGTAGTCCGGGCATTCACAGGCGCGGTGGCGCTTAACCCACAGCGTCAGCGCCGCCATGCCGCCGACCTTGGCAATGACCGCCGGGGAAGACAGGAAACCAGACAGGCGCGGATCACGCGAAAGTGATTGTGCTTCTGCTGGCACCAGTCCATCTGGCGCGGTATGCAGGTCAGCAGGCTCGTTGGTGATCAGCAGACGTTTACTGCTGAAGAACTTCAACATATCCGCCGGCAGCGCGAACTGCACGATCCCCAGTTCCCTCTGAGGATACGGTTTTAACAATGCTCTCACGCGTGGGCCTCCTGTTTCTGTCGCAGATAACCAGCCCACAGCCCGGCAACCCATTCAACGCCCTTTGCCGTGAATCTGGCCTGGCGAAACGCGTGCTGATTCTGCGTGCTGGTACCGGTTTTCACCTGAAACCGGCCTGCCTCTAAATGATTGGCCTTTGGCGTCAACTGGCCTTCCAGCCGATAGACAATGTCTTTCTCGAGCAGGAACACCCGGAATTCCGGTTCTTTCGCATGCAGCAATTTGCAGACCGCGCGGAATCCCATAGAACCCTTAGCCATCACGTATTGATCAACGAATTCCACTTTCGGGGCCGCCAGCGCCAGCTGTGATTCCAGCACCTGTTTTTCTTCGGCCAGATCAGCAGCCAGTCGTAAAGCTTCCGGCAATGACTGGGGTAACTGGCTTTTCGATTCCAGTTCCTGCCAGCGGTCCACTACCACGGCGGTGAATTCAGGCGACAGGCGGGCAACCAGCACCAACGAATCACGTTTATTGAACCAGTACTCCTGATACTCCTGACCGTTTTGCTCATGAAAGTAGGGGGTGTGCGCCAACGGCGCGCTTAAAATTCCACCAACTGCGAGCCGTTCAGCTGACCGCTTCACATCGCTATGCTTACTTTGCACCAGCTCAGCAATCTCACGGCTCGACATCGTTACCACTTTTCCTGACAGAAAACTGTTCGACATAATCACTCCACACGTTAAACCGGCTGCACACCGGCGGTTTTGAAATCAGTAATCGTTATTTCTGCCTTACCACCCTTCGTTACCTCTCCCCATTCAACTGTCATGCGTTTGACCTGGCTGTCGTCCTTCCAGATCCCCGCATGGGTCAGACCATCAAACAGCGCCTTCTGGAAGTTATCTAAATCCCGCTTCGCCCTGGTCGGTGGGAACAAAACCAGATGCACATCCAGTTCGGTGAGTAGTGCCGTCGGGCGGCTACGTAACTGCTGATAAATAGCGGCAAGCGCGTTTGACCGGAAGATCCGCCCGCGCGCGCTGATGAGCACACCCTTTTTAGTTGAGCGCCAGTAACCGTTGACGCTCGGCGGGAATGGCAGGATCAATTGCATGCAACCTCCCCCGCCTTGATCAGGCTATTCAGCACGGCGTCAGCGTGTTCCCTCGCAGCGGTGTAATCAGTGGGATGCAGCTCCCCCTCCGGGGAAACCGCCGTCAGCCAGCCTTTGTAAGCAGCGAGCCAGATTTTCTGGAATTCGTTCACGCAGCTACCTCTTGCAGGTAATCAACGCCAGCAGTGATCAGCGCGTCACGCGAAACCGTGGTGAACTGGCTGCGCGGTTTGATGAATGGGCGCCAGATGACCAGCATGCTGCCCTTACTGTTGCCGTTCTTGCCTGGCTTGCCGGTACCGGCATTGATGAAGGACAAGCGACCATCTGTGATAAAGCGGATTTCGTCGGCGGTAGTCAGCGCCAGCGAGAACCAACCGGTTGAGGTGTCGGCGGGCAAAAGCATCACCACCGGCTGGTGCTGGGCGCGGCATTGCTCGGCGGCCTTTTCAATCCAAGGGGTGATCGCGCTGTATGGTGGGTTACACCAGATAGCGCCGTAACTTTCCCACTCAGTGGCCAGCGCATCATCGCCTTCTGTCAGGTACCGGGCACACAGCGCGTTCTGGTAGTCGGCGGCGGCGTCCAGATAGAAGCCAAACTCCAGATCCAGCGCCGTGAAGACTTCAACCGGCGTCTGCCAGCGGTCTTTGTGCTCGATCGGTGTGGTGCTTGCGAATTCAGAAGTCATGCTGCTTTCACTCCCTGCTGGCGCTGGGCGCAGTCTTTCCAAATCTTGGCCCACGTTGTAATGGCGAAATCTGCGCGCATGCTGCGAACGCTGGCTTTGCTGGCCTCTGTGCACACCATTTTTTCCAGCGCACTCGGTGCCTTGGTTGCCGCTACGCCGCTGATGAACCTGCGGTAGGCCGCGTCTCGCTCTGCGGTATCAACTGCAACGTCACTGCCAGAAGTCCACTTTCCGTTCACACAGCCCGGACGGCCACTCTTCGCCCATTTGGTCGCGCTGAGCAGGTAGCCTTCAAATTTGGCTGGTTGGAATAGAGTTGCCGGGCGCAGATATTCAGCCATTTTTGGAGAGTCGCCCCAGTGAACCTGCTTGTATTCGATAACCAGTTGCAGTTCTTCCAGCGTGTGGCCTTCACGGAGACGGGCACGCATGTTTTCCAGTGAGCTATTCGCGGGCTGGTAACGGGAACCGGTGATTTGGTTCAAGTGTTTCAGTGCCTGTTTGGCTTGATCAGTAATTTCAACTTCGGCGTCGGTCTGCGCAGCAGGCTGACAAGAGGTTTTATTATCTGATGGATCTTGTTTTGAATTTACTAACGGATCCCCCCCAGATTCTGGCGGGTGAAAACCGGTATTCGTGTTCGATTTTGATGCGTCGGATTTTGACCGGTCAGAATTTGATGCGTCAGATTTTGATGTGTCAGAATCTGACGGTTCAGCAGCAGCACGAAGCTTCGCAATATTCAGCTGGTACATGTTCGATGTGTTGCGGTTTCCCTTGCGGCGCTGGGTACTGGTGATCCAGCCGTCAGCCTCAAGTTTGCCCAGCGTAGTGCGCACAGTGCTTTCACCGGCGCCCAACTGACGAGCAATGGTGGTAATCGACGGCCAGCACAGGCCTTCGTCAGAACTGAAGTCAGCGAGGCGCGCCATGATGGCAACCGCCGATATTTTTAAACCGGCAGCAGCGCAACCATCCCAGACGTATGCGGATAACTTAACGCTCATAAGACCCTCTTAAACTTTCGCCGGAATTGTTCAGTAGGCTGGGCGCACTCATGCGGGTAACCGGCGCGCATGAAGATGACGCGATCCCCTGCTCTGTCGAAGCCCACGACGTGTACCACAACGCCCCGCCAATCCTTGTAACGCCGGTCCAGCTTCTGGATTTCTTCAGACATGCCGTCACCTTCTGGCTGCTCTGGCGGACGTAACCTACCCACCACGCCGCGAACTGGTAGTTGCACGGGATCCAGCGGTTATCTATCATCACTTCATACGAAAGAGAGCCAGCGGCACCGCCTGTCGCCACACAGCGGATTTGCGGAACGCCAGCTTTTACGAGTAGACTGTTCATGCGATTAATTACTCCACACGTTTAGTTAAATCGCCGACGCCTCGGGACTGCACTCCTGAGGCGTCAACCCTTTCATGCAAAGCCACAACTGACTTCACATACTCATCGCGCGCAGATAAATGCTTGAAATGCAGCGCCATGATCTCGGCCTTCTCGTTCTGATCAATCACGCCGTCATCTGCAATAGACGTGTTGATTTGCTGATCCACCTTCCCGCTCTTTGCCGCCACCTTTACGCCCTTAATAAACAGGTCAACGTGGTCCAGCTCATCGCGATTTGGGATTTCAACGAAAAAGCCACCGCGCCGCTGGGCGAAGTACTCCGCCAGGTGATTAGTGCCGCTGATGTCTTCCATCGCTTCCAGTTCGGCAATTTCGAAGAACCGGCAGCCGTTCTTTTCGTACAAATTGTTGTTGAACTGCGTTTCAGTCATGCCCAGAGCGCCAGCCATAGCAGACCGACCGCCGGGATAGGCTTTGCACATCGCTTTAACTACTGATTTCAGGTCTACCATCATGTTTTTCCTTTGGTAGTTATGGCTATGCGCCAGCGGTGTTAGTCTTCTCGTACAGTGAAGGGACATATTTGATTTTCCCCTTCGTAATTCTTTCGACTTTCATCGCCTGTTTTTCCGGGATGATTTTTCCCCACTGACAAACGGCACTATGAGAAATATCCAATGCGCTTGCCGCCTTTGAAGTACCGCCGAAATGCTTGAGAACATCACTTTTGTACATGCTACCTCCACCATTAAAGTAAGTATGCTTACATCGTATATTCACAGAATACTTACGTCAACTAAATGTAAGATAGCTAACATTGAAAAAATGACGGGAGGTTGTGATGGATACCGTTGGAAGCCGTATAAAATTTAGACGGCGTCAGTTGAAAATGACTCAAAAGGATGTGGCTGAATACGTGGGCGTTTCCGCCTCGGCCGTGACCCAATGGGAAAACGACGCCACTGTGCCATCAAGCGAGAGCCTGCTGAAATTAGCGACTGTCCTTCAATCGTCTCCTGATTGGTTACTTAAAGGCCAGGGAGAGATTGATGCACCAAGCCGGGTTAATACTGGGCGTTCTAAAAGTGTTCCCCTTATTTCTTGGGTTCAAGCCGGTGCATGGACAGACGTGGTAACTGAAAAGTTAACTGCCAGCAATACCGAGTGGATTGAAACCACTGCTCGAGTATCCGATAACTCGTTTGCCCTTAAAGTTAAAGGAGCATCCATGACATCTTCAGGCGCTTTAAGCATCCCTGAAGGGTCAATAGTTATCGTGGACCCAGAAGTTGGTTTTGTTGATGAAGCAAATGGGCGGATAGTTGTTGTACAAGTTGATGGCAGCAGTCAGGCAACGATTAAAAAATTAGAGATTGATGGCCCCAATCAGTATCTGATGCCCCTAAATCCCGATTTCAAACCAATTTTGGTAGATAGTAGCTGTAAGCTTGTTGGGGTTGTTAAGCAGATAATCATCGACTTCCATTAAGCAAACCTATCTTCAGAAGCCCGCCGCGCGCGGGTTTTTTTGTGTCCAAAATTAAAATGTAAGTTAACTTAACTTTTTTATTGACTTGAAATGTAAGCTTGCTAATACTTAATAGCGCCAGCCAACACAACGGCAAGAACACTGGGGGTTGAGGGACTCACTTACCATCAACTCGGTCAGACCACAGTTCCAGTGTTCTTCCCGTTGTGCAAAGCATCCTGGTGATGGTCGGGTTCCCTACCCGATTGCGGGTTCGACTCCCGCCGCTCAATCAGATCGACGTGGAACCTCGATAATTGCTGTGTGTAGTTGTCTTTCGGCGGTGGCATGACTCTTCAACCATCCAACATCAGGGGGAGCGAAGATAATGTTCTGATCATGACCACCGCCAATTTTTTCGCAGGCATAGACAAGGGCCGCTGGCACCCACCCAGCACGCCCTGTGCATTACCGGCCGCCCTTGTCTATGTGTGTGAGTAGTTAACCAACTGAGAAGGAAATGAACATGTTTGGAATGTTTAAGAAAAAAGCGCGCAAAGCAGTCGCCGAAGTGAAAAAGATGGAAAACCGTGATGCGGTTGAAGCCACTGTTTGGGGCGCGTACGCCATCGCATATGCAGACGGCACCTGTGACGCAAAAGAAATTGCTGTTCTGGAAAAAACCATCAGTGCTTTACCGGCTTTCTCCCCGTTCGCAGGAGAAGTTGCCCAGATGAGCAGCAACATCCGCGCACGTTATGAAGCATCGCCACGCAGCGCAAACGCACAGGCTTACCGTGAACTGTCTGATGTCGCTGGCACCTCTGATGCTGTAGATGTCCTGTGCCTGTGTCTGGACATCGCCGATCAGGACGGCATCGGCGAGGAAGAAGAAGTCACTCTGAAGAAAATCGCTCAGTCCCTGCAACTGTCTTTAGACCAGTACTTATGATCGGCAAACTCCGTCTGGTAGGTGCTGGCCTGATCTTGTTTCTGGTCGTCGCTGTGGACTTCACCAGCCGCATTATGTCAACCGTCGCCGATGGTTTTCTGGTTGTGGCTCTACTGGTGGTTATCTGGCCAGTGATTAGTAAGAAGTCCTGAGTTTTATAGTGCGGGTTTCGGCCCGCATCAATGGTTCACAAAGTGCATTGTGAAACAGAGGAAATGCAAATGGCTGAAAGTCGTATGACCAACGTCCCGGAGTTTCTCTCCGAACTGGACGCCGGTATTTTCGAAAACAAAATTGCCGCCGCGCTGAATACTGCCGCTCTGGGTGTTCTGAATAACGGCGGTAAAGGCAAAGTGACCATCGAGATTGATGTTTCCCGGATCAGTAATTCGATGGAAGAAAAACGCGTGATGCTGGCTCACAAATTGAAGTTCTCAGCACCTACACCGCGCGGGAAATCGTCTGAAGAAGACACCACCGAAACCCCAATGTACGTGGGCAAAGGCGGCAAGCTGACCATCATGCAGGAAGACCAGGGCCAGTTGTTCACCATCAAGGGCGATCCTGACGGCAAACTCCGCGACGCGCGATAAACATCGTTTAACCTCTTCGATAAAAGGAAATTGTTATGTCTCAAGTTTTAGACGCATCAGCAATCAAAGAAGTTCGGGATATGTCCCTCTCCGCCTTACTGGAAGAACGTCTGTCATCAGCTGACTGCCCTGCTGTTGCCTTGCCAGAATCAGTCCGCATTCATTCGCTGGAAAACCTGCAAGATGGCCGGTTCCGGTTCCGCGGAAAAATGGAAACAGCCAGCATTCAGGATTTCTCCCGCTACTGCAAAGATTACGCAGGCGAAGGCGTCCGCAGCTTCATCAGTGCTGACAACATGGCGGCGGTTACCGTGTTTAACCTCGGCACGCTGGCTGCACCAGGTCACGCAGATAACATCGCAGTTTTGAAACTGAAACGCACTGCGCCATTCCAGGCTTTGCTGAACATCAATGGCGATAAAAACTCACAGAAGGATCTGGCCGAGTGGCTCGAAGACTGGTCTGAATTCCTGATGGCTTTCACCGCTGACGGAGAAGTGCTGGACATCAAGAAAGCGATCGGCGGCGTCCGTAAAATTACCATCGAAGCATCCAGTTCTGCGGATCATGAAGATAGTGATTTCGGCGCCAAGCGCTCAGTGATGGAAAGTGTAGAGGCAAAAAGCAAAGAAGCTATGCCTGCGGCTTTCGAATTTAAGTGCGTGCCATATGAAGGCCTGGGCGAACGCCGATTCCGTCTGCGCTACAGCGTGCTGACCGGCGGCAATGCTCCGGTGCTGGTTCTGCGCATCGTGCAGTTGGAAACGGCTGAAGAACTGATGGCTACCGAGTTCCGCGAACTGCTGGAAGCCAACTTCACCGACGTTGAAGTCGAAACATTCATCGGTGAGTTCAAAGCCTGATAGCGCGGCCTTAAATGCCCTGGTCCACTGGGGCATTTAGTGAATCGTTATTACTGAAATTTAATTGCCAATGCTGGCAAGGGATTCGCTCACGCTGAAATCTGGGAATTACTTATTTAGGAATGCAGCCATGATTGAAACAACCCGTTCGCATTTCGTCAGGCGGTTTTTTGTGAAAAGAATGCTGAATCTGTGGTTTGTCCCAGTTGAGTTTGCGCCAGCAATGCCGCCGGGGGAGAAAATGTTCTGGTGGCGAGCTGGAAAATATTACGGCCGATTTCGGGTCAGTCAGTAAACCGGTGTGCAGCCGGCTATAACTAAACGTGTGGAGTAATAGTATGGGCCAATTAGTTTCTTTAGCGGAATGGGCAGCAGGACCAAATGGCTTCAAAGAACCCCCCTGTAAAGCCACCCTTCACCGTATTGCGAAAACTCGGCAAACATATCCCCCAGCCGTTAAGCAAGGTCGCCGATGGGTTGTTGATGAGGAAGCCAGGTTTGTTGGTATGGTTGAACGGGTCGAAATATCGAACCATCTCCCGGCCAGCGCCCGCACTTTAGTGGAGAAAGCACTTAATGGCAGCAAGACCCCGTAAATACAACATTTCAACACCGAACTTGTATTGCAAATTGGATAAGCGAAACAACAAAACGTACTGGCAATATCGTCACCCCATTACGGGGGAGTTTATTGGTTTTGGTACGGATTCAGATGCCGCGCATGCAGCGGCACTTGAAATGAATCGCATTACTGCTGAGCAATTAACTTCTCAATCTTTCGCCCTGATAGATATTGCGAAACAAAAAGCCGAACCAAATGCTCAGAACATGCGCTTAAAGCAATGGGTGAAAGAATACAAAGCCATCCTTGACCGACGTGTGCTGCGAAAAGAGCTCGCATCATCTACTGCCAGGGGGCGCAAAGCATGTGCTGAACTTCTCTCAGCTCGTTCTCAAAACACATTGCTCAAAGAGTTCGGCGCACGTGAGATGGCTGCATTGATAAACGAATATGTCGATGCAAATAAAACAAGAATGGCGCAGGTCATGCGAGCCGCTTGGATCGATATGTTTAAGGAAGCACAGTTTGCTGGAGAGGTTCCACCTGGTTTTAATCCGGCTCTGGCCACCCGTAAACCGCTGGATGAAGTCTCCAGACAGCGACTCACGCTCGAGAACTGGTGGGCTATCTATCACGAAGCAGAACGTAGGTCACCATACATCTGCAATGCAATGCTGCTCGCTGTTGTTACCGGCCAGCGGCGTGGCGACATAGTAAAAATGAAATTCTCTGATATCTGGGATGACATGCTTCATGTAGTCCAGGGAAAAGGTAAAGGAAAAATACGGATAGCGATCCCCCTCTCGTTGCGATGTGACGCCATCAACATGAGTGTTCGTGATGTGATCAACAAATGTCGCGACCGTGTGCTGAGTAAACATCTTGTCCATAACTCAACAGTCATCGGCGGTTCGGCGCTGGGTTCACCAGTGGCTGAAGGGTCATTAACTCAACGATTCGCGGAAGCCCGGGATTGCGCAAAAATTAAAATTGAAAATGGTAAAACCCCGCCCACATTTCACGAACAACGTTCTCTTTCTGAACGATTGTATAAAGCGCAGGGGATCAATACTCAGGAATTGCTGGGACACAGTTCAGCGAAGATGACGGAGCTCTATCATGACGAGCGCAGGGAGAAGTGGATCGTCATCGCCGTTTAATTATCAGCCGGTTTTGGGGAAGAGTTTTGGAGGGTTTTTGGAGAGGGAATATATTTAAAGAAAAAACAGTAAGTTATTGGATTTGCGTGCTGCCTGTCCGGCAGTGAACTGTTGGGTTTTCAGCTTTAGGCTTTGAACGGCAAGAGATTATCCCTGTTTTAGCAGAAATACCCTCTTTTTTTGTGGGTTCGCATGCACTCATTAAATCAATGAGTTAGGAGCAGTGCAAAAAAGAGGGTCAGTCTGGAGATGTCATTAATACCCCATCCCGGCCTTCCCCTTCGCCGGGGAACGAGCAAGAAAAAAAACTTCTGCCCTTATTTTTAACAGGAAGAATCAGAACGAGGGTTTTATTCGATCGAGACTGGCGTGATCAAAAATCTTGCTGAACGGAGCGGCCTGAAGACCGGGGGCTTCAGGACCGGGAGAAGGCATCGCGGAGCGACAAGATTTTGCGCCACACGCTGCGGTGACAGAACATGTCCGTCGTGCCTGCGACAGCGCGCAGTGAAAAGAGCGTGGAGTCCAGAGGCCCGCGCGATTGCGGGTCTCTGGGCCAGTGTGGGCGGCGAGCCCACGACCTTGACCTTAAAAACGAAAATCAAATTTTCGTCACACTATCAACGAGTGCCATTTCTTCACTGCTCAGCAGCTTCTCAATATCCACCAGGATCAACATACGGTCACCCAGCGAACCCAACCCCGTCAGATACTCCGTCGACATGGTCACGGCGAATTCCGGTGCCGGGCGGATCTGATCCTGGCTCAGCGACAGCACGTCTGATACGCCGTCAACCACGATCCCGACAACGCGGTTTTCGAAGTTAAGTACAATCACCACCGTGTTTTCGTTGTAAATCACATCTTCCTGAGCGAATTTCACCCTCAGGTCGAGGATCGGCACGATGACGCCGCGCAGGTTGGTGACACCTTTAATAAAGGCCGGGGTGTTAGCAATACGGGTTACCTGATCGTATCCACGGATTTCCTGCACTTTGAGGATATCGATGCCGTATTCTTCATCGCCTAAAGTAAAGATCAGAAATTCCTGACCTACTGTTTCGCCCGCAATTTTCGCCACGGTTGCAAGTCCTGCCATGTTGTTCACCTTTGCTTTTATCTTTAAATCGGCCTGAGTTTTTCACACCCGGCAACCTTGCGGTCACCGGCAGCTTTGCTTGTTATGCGGCGGTGGAGCCTGTTGCTAATTTATCGCGGTTCAGTGACTGCAATGCAGACACGTCCACGATCAGCGCCACACTGCCGTCGCCCAAAATAGTGGCGGCGGAAATGCCCGGTACTTTGCGATAGTTGCTTTCCAGGTTTTTCACCACAACCTGATGCTGACCAATCAACTGATCAACCAGCAACGCGTAGCGACGCCCTGCACTCTGCAAAATCACCACAATGCCCTGCGTGGCTTCGGTTTTGGCGTCTTCAACATCAAAGACGTTGTACAACTCAACCAGCGGCAGGTATTCACCGCGCACCTGCAGAACACGTTCGCCACCGGCCATCGGATGCAAATCCTCTGACAGCGGTTGCAGAGATTCCATCACCGCGTTCAGTGGCAGAATGAAGACTTCTTTACCGACTTTCACTGACATCCCGTCGAGGATCGCCAGCGTCAGTGGCAGCAGGATACGGATGGTGGTGCCTTTGCCCTGCTGGGAATGGATTTCAACGTGCCCACCCATTTCCTGAATGTTTCGTTTCACCACGTCCATGCCGACACCACGGCCTGAAACGTCAGTGACTTTTTCTGCAGTCGAGAAGCCTGCGGCAAAGATCAGCATGCCGACTTCTTCATCGCTCATGTTGTCATGGACATTCATGCCCTGCGATGCGGCTTTCGCCAGAATACGTTCGCGGTTCAGACCGGCACCATCGTCGATCACTTCGATGCAGATATTGCCGCCCTGATGTTCCGCAGAAAGCGTCAGGTTACCGGTGGGTTCTTTACCATTGGCAATACGCACATCCGGCGTTTCCACACCGTGATCCAGACTGTTACGCACCAGGTGCGTTAACGGATCGATGATACGTTCGATCAGGCTCTTATCCAGTTCGGTCGAGCTGCCGAGCAGTGTCAGTTCGATTTGCTTATTCAGTTTGCTGGCCAGATCTCGCACCAGACGCGGGAAGCGGCTGAACACGAATTCCATCGGCATCATACGAATCGACATCACCGATTCCTGCAAATCACGGGCATTACGTTCGAGCTGGCCCATGCTGTTGAGCAGGTCACTGTGGACAACCGGATCCAGCAGATCGGAACGCTGCGCCAGCATGGACTGGGTGATCACCAGTTCGCCCACGAGGTTGATCAACTGGTCAACCTTTTCAACAGCAACACGGATGCTGGTGGATTCAGGGGCTTTAGGTGCACGGGCTTTCGCCGGTTCGCTGTTCGGCACTGCCGTCAGTACCGGAGCCTGACGGGCGACGACCGCCGGTGCTGCAGCCACTTCCGCCACAACAGGCGCGGATGCGGCAACCGCAACGGCCTCAGAAGCAACCGCTGCCGGGGCGTGAGTGAAGCTGATTTGTTCCGGCTCCAGCACAAAACACAGCACGGCAATAATGTCGTCTTCGCTAACCGTGGTGACCAGGGTGGCTTCCACGCTGTCATCAGTCTGAACCGGATCTTTTATCTCGCCGAGATTGCCGAGTTCCTCCAGCATCACCGGAATTTCCTGTGTTTTCAGGCCGGAGAGACGAACGCGCAAATCGCCCTTACCGGCAGCGGGTGCAACCGGCGCTGTCGCGACAGATTGTGCCGCTGTCTGGTCTTCAACCACGTGAAGATCAGGCACAGGTTCACGCGCCTGTTGCGCTTCGAGGGCCAGTTGTCTCAGGGCCGCACAGATATATTCAAAGCTTTCTGCGTCAGGATCCCGGGAAGATTTATAGGCGTCGAGTTGCTCCTGCATAATGTCTTTTGTTTCCAGAAACAGGTTGATGATGTCGGTGCTCAGGCTCATTTCAGCGCGACGAGCACCGTCGAGCAGGTTTTCCAGTAAGTGAGTCGTTTCCTGTAAAACCGTAAATCCAAACGTGGCTGCACCGCCTTTGATTGAGTGCGCTGCGCGGAAAATCGCATTCAGTTGCTCAATGTCAGGCGCCTGCGGATCAAGTAACAACAGATGTTGTTCCATGTCCGCCAGCAACTCGTCTGCTTCATCAAAAAATGTCTGATAAAAATCAGTAATATCCATGCTCACGTGATCACCTCTGCTGTGAATCGCGGCTTGTTAATGTGTCGCAGGTGCCGTGCCCGCCGCGGCAGCCGGAGCTGCCGTCGCAGGTTGAGCGCCTGCCGAGGGTGTCACTGGCGTCTGCGTCTCAATCCCGGGTATTGATGGTGCTTTCTCTGGTGTGGCCGGTGCCGGGTTTGCCTGTGGCGCTAACGCCGGAGCTGCCGGAGCCGAACTCATTTTTGGTGCTAATGCCGGCACTTTTTGTGTGCCTTGTACTTGTCTTTGCAGCTCGCCAGCGTCACTGATCGTGATCGCCTCGCCCTCGCTGTTTTCCCGTTCAATCGCTTCTTCCGCGTGTTTGTTCAGGACCAAAATACTGATACGACGGTTGATGGCGTCACCTGCCGGATGGTTTTTCAGTTGCATGGAAGACCCCATGCCCATCACCCGCAGGACTTTCCCTTCGCTGAGGCCGCCGCTCATCATCTCGCGACGTGAAGCATTCGCGCGCTCAGTCGACAGTTCCCAGTTGCTGTAGCCACGTTCACCTGTGGCATACGGCATGTCATCGGTATGCCCCGCCAGGCTGATCTTGTTTGGAAAACCATCCAGTACCGGGGCAATCGCCCTGAGGATATCGCGCATGTACGGCTCAACAATCGCGCTGCCAAGCTGGAACATCGGGCGGTTTTTGCTATCGATAATCTGAATGCGCAAACCCTGCTCGGTCAGGTTAATCATCAGGTGTGGACGTAAATCTTTCAGCCGCGGATCCGACGCCAGCATGTCTTCCAGTTTTTGCTGCAACCGCTGTAAATCGTCCGACTCACGCTTACTCGCCCCCTGCGACTGCTCCATTTTATGGACTTCCCCGTCCTGTACGGTCGGGTCTTCGCCACCGCCCGGGATCGGGCTGGTAGCATCGCTGCTGCGCGGCCCGCCGGTGATCGCCACCGCAAGGGGGGTACGGAAGTATTCGGCAATTTGCACCAGTTCTTTAGGGCTGGAGATCGAAATCAGCCACATCACCAGAAAGAAAGCCATCATCGCTGTCATAAAGTCAGCGTAAGCAATCTTCCACGAACCGCCGTGATGCCCTCCGCCGTGCTTATTCTTTTTCTTGCGTACAACAACGATTGGATGGCTCTGATGCTTCATACTTTTTCTTCTTCAGTTTGTTTCTGACCCGGCGACTTGACCTGGCGAACGTGTTCCTCCAGTTCAATAAACGAAGGTCGCTCCGAGGTGTACAACGTTTTACGGCCAAACTCGACGGCAATTTGTGGCGCATAACCGTTAATGCTCGATAGCAAAGTCACCTTGATGCACTGCATCATTTTGGCGTTTTCAGCACTCTTCTGGCGTAACACGCTGGCCAGCGGAGAAATAAAACCGTACGCCAGCAGGATACCGAGGAAGGTCCCGACCATCGCGTGGGCAATCAGTGCCCCGAGTTCTGCGGCAGGTCGGTCAGCAGCGGCCAGGGTATGTACGATCCCCATTACCGCAGCGACGATACCGAATGCCGGGAGTGAGTCACCCACCAGCGCCAGGCTGTTCGCCGGCACTTCACTCTCGTGCTCGTAAGTTTCGATTTCCTCGTCCATCAGCGCTTCAATTTCAAAGGCATTCATGTTGCCGCTGACCATGAGGCGCAGATAGTCAGTCAGATATTCGACTAACTGTTTATCGGCAAGGATGCGCGGATAATTAGCAAAAATGTCGCTTTCGGCCGGATTGTCGATGTCATTTTCCAGCGACAGCATCCCCTGTTGGCGTGATTTGGCTAATACCCGGTAAAGCAGCGCCATCAGATCCATATACAACGCTTTATTGTATTTTGATGCGCGGAACAACTGCGGCAGCGCGCGCATGGTGGATTTGATCGCTTTGCCGTTGTTACCGACGAAGAAGGCACCGATGCCGGCACCGCCAATAATGAGCAATTCTGCGGGTTGGTATAACGCGCCCAGCTCACCGCCGACGAGCATGAAACCGCCGAACACAGAGCCCAACACCACGATGTAACCTATTATCACTAGCACGATGAATCCTTAATTCGATGTGGTTTTAGGGCGAGGTTAAGCGCGCGCCATGTGCCTGACCGATTTGTGCCGTGGAAACGTGCATAAAAAGTGTCAGAGAATGGCTGAGATGTTAGGGGGGAATTGATGAGCGGTGGTAGCCACCGCTCAGAACGACTTACTGCTACCCAACTATCTCAAACTGCGTGCTTGACCTGTTCGTCCAGCTCTTGAGATGTTATATCGGCAACCTGCGGGGAAAGTTTACGTTTTTTTACTGCTCGGGACGGGGGCTGGCAAAGACTGCAAACAAACCCGTGGCGGGGTTGGTGTGCATGGGTAATAAATGAGCCATCACAGCAGTTACACGCTGAAAGCTGCAACATGCCGCTGTCGACAAAACGTACTAACGTCCAGGCACGGGTCAGCGCAAGGATCGGCGCTTCCCCCGGCTGCTCAGGACACTGTTCCAGATATAAACGATAAGCCTTGATCACCGCCTCCACGCCATTACAGTGGCCGCTCTTTAGCAGGAAAGAGTAAGCGTTGTAAAACATGGAGGAATGGATGTTCTGTTCCCAGGTCATGAACCAGTCAGTAGAGAACGGCAACATGCCTTTCGGGGGAGGACTTCCTCGCAACTCTTTGTACAATTTAATCAGTCGGCCACGACTTAATTGCGTTTCGCTTTCCAGCATCTGCAATCTGGCACCCAGCGTAATCAGTTCCATAGCCAGCTGAATGTCCCGTGCTTCCTGAACAATACTTTTTTCTGCTGGCTTGGTTGACGCATCTTTACCAGACATAGCTACGCCCTTTTCTTCATCGCGCCGCTTTCTTTCGCGGCCAGGCCTTTCAGCAGATGGCTGGACAACAAGATACCGGTATGGATTTGTTGTAAGTCATCCACCCGCGATTCCTGGGTCAAGCGTTCAATTGTCTTGCTGTCATCAAAGCGGAACTGACACAAAAGCTGGTTCGTTTCAGCTAACTTCACCATCTGAGGCAGCGTCAGCTGTCTCAGGGTATCTGCCATAACGTCATCGATCCCCAGGCGAAACATCGCTGAGGCCTTTTCGTCGTTAATCAAACGCTGTGCCAACAGTAAATATGACAGGTTGATATCATATATGTGCTTAAGCAATTCGGACATTCTGTTCTACCCCATTACCGATGCCGTTTTTTTAAGACGGCGGATTGATAGACATATTCCATGCAGCAAGAGTTTTACCCGGCGTGACAGGAGTATTTTTTACTATCAAAACAATTGGATCATTGGCTGATTAATAAATCTCACGATGATTATTAGATTTATCCCGCGGTATTTACTTCACCGCCAATACAAAGTTGTTCCTGATGTAAACTAAATTAATTGTGACAATTGCACTGCTAAGTAATCGAAAAACACTTTAGTTTTGGTGTACTGGCAGAGTCCGTTGCTGTGATGGCGCCTCATTCAGTGAAACGCTTTTACATACATTATTAGGAATAATCTTACTACGCTGCAACTCTAACCCCGTTTCCTTTATACATACAATCTTACCGTTGACGAATTTTGAATAAAGTGTGATGGAGATCACACTTTATAACTTTATTTTGCTTCTGAAAGTGCAATTTATCGTAAAAATCTGCGCATTTTTAAGCCAAAAGTAAAAAAGCGTCTAAAAAGCTCTCTTCAGACAGCCTTTTTTAGCCTTTTTTAGATCAATTTGTACAAAGGCCAGCCAAAGCCAAATGAACAGCACAGATAATAATTAATAACTTCTCATTCAGCCATTTATGCTGGAAATTTCAAATAGCATGATCATTGTGCTAAATACACTCAACCCAGTCAGCACAAGGGTTTTCGGGGAGTTGTCCTAATGGTTTGTGAGGAAATTAAGCGCGAATTGTTCTTAAACCGTGAGCAAGCACGCGGTTTAAGAAATAAAAAGACAATTATTGTAATAATTTATGACCGGACACGCGGAAACATCCAGCAACAAGGCCGGATTGATAAGAAGAAGTGATGGAATGGCATAGTGGTGCCGAACTTAACCTATCGGCAACTGTTCAGGAAAACTTTAATCATTGCGCTTAAAAAAGTGATTTATACCGCGCAATAGCAAATTAAAAACGCGCGACTAGGAATTTTATTACCAAACCAGCATCTGTCGCCAGTTTCACCTGCAGATTGGCGATTAAAACGCATTTTTAACTACGCTGTCAGAAGAATATTAGACAGCAAGCTTAAAAAATGTACCGCCATTAAACCGGCTAATTAAACGGAAGGATAAAATAGGCGTTGCAGGATAAATGAATAGTTTCCTGCACATGAGAAAGGGGTTTTCCGAACGTTAATGCAGCAGACACTTAACAACCTGCCGAAATTTCCGGCAGGTCATAACGTGAAATTATCTACACCGCGTTTGGTGATTAAAAAGGCATGGTTCGCGGATCAGGATGCTGATATTCAAAGCCAAGTTCTTTGCAGATTCGCTCACCATCGACGATTTTGCCCTTCTGTGCTGAAGCTTGTTCAGCAAAAGTCGGCGGCTCCAGCCCCATCTGTCTGGCCAGCGCCGGATAAAACTCCGCTTTAGCAGGATGAGCAGGTGCGCACAGGTTATATGTATGGCCGCCTTTCGGCAGACTGAGTAACAACGCAATCGCGGCAATCACATCATCCTGATGCACCAGGTTGACACCATGCTGACCGCCTTTCACCTGCGTCTTTCCGGCCATAAAACGTCCCGGATGGCGATCGCCGCCGACCAGACCGGCCAGACGCAGTACATCGACAGACGTATTGGGTAAACCATGGAGCCAGTTTTCGAGTTCTTTGAGCACCTTTCCGCTGGTCGTGACCGGTTCAAGCGGCGACCCCTCACGCACCACACCCTCTCCTTCACCGTAAACAGATGTCGAGCTGGTGAAAATAATGCGTTTGACGTTATGCGCCAGCGCGCTGTCGGTTAACAGCTGTACCGCCTGGAAGTACAGTTCGCTGCCGTCCACCGTCCGGCGCGCAGGCAGGGTAATAATCAGCGCATCGACATTCAGCAACTGATCGAGATCTTCCGCCACACATTCCATCTGCGGCGTAAACACCAGCGGGAAACACTCGATCCCCACGGCTCTGGCGGCATCTACCCCATCCGGCGTGGTTTTACTGCCGACCACCTGATAACCTTTTGAAGCCAGCGCCATCGCCAGTGGCATTCCCAGCCAGCCCAGTCCGATAATCGAAACCTTCTTCATACTTCGCTCCGTTGTTTCATTGGCATGTGGCATCACATCACCCACTGCTGATACTGCTTCCTTTATACTAGCAAATGTCACCTTTTCCCGGTTCAGCCTGCGTAAGGTTTTCTCTGCCTCTGTTAACAGATCATTCATTTATTCGATGAAAACCCTGCTGCAGATAAGAAAAACTCATCATCGGAAAAAAAGGTTGCGCTGTTACCGCCCGATAGTTTAGTTTTATTGGCAGCGAATTTGATATGTGTGGCGAATGATTCAAATCTGAATCACGCGGCATATAAATGAACATACTGAGACACTGACATGACAAACGTTCTGATTAACCACCGTCATCACCATCACCCTGACTAGTCTTTCAGGCGATTGGTGCTGGGAGACTGTTTAGATCTTCCAGTGGCGCAGAACGCAGAGATAGCCCCCGGAAGATTTCTTCCGGGGGCTTTTTTTTTGGCCTG
>Ga0308159_1002281_pt1 | contig 22704 bp, 20 predicted proteins | sample PhyCR1_FD_201040 | JGI IMG/M metagenome (GOLD analysis project Ga0308159, IMG submission 201040) | Phyllosphere microbial communities from UC Gill Tract Community Farm, Albany, California, United States - DLSLC.R1 | ecosystem: Host-associated > Plants > Phyllosphere > Unclassified | place: USA... | reverse complement strand
TGATGGCCGAGCTCTTCGGCAAGGCCACCGGCTTCAATGGCGGCAAGGGCGGCTCCATGCACATCGCCGATTTCTCGGTCGGCATGCTGGGCGCCAACGGCGTGGTCGCGGCCGGCCTGCCGATCGCTGTGGGCGCGGCGCATGCGCAAAAGCTGCAGCGGGGTCGCGCCCTTTCCGACACCGATGCCGACACCGACACCGATGCCGACGCCATCACCGTGTGCTTCTTCGGCGACGGCGCCATCAACCGCGGCCCCTTCCTCGAAGCGCTGAACTGGGCGCGCGTGTACACGCTGCCGGTGCTCTTCGTGTGCGAGGACAACCAGTGGAGCGCCACCACCGCCAGCGGCCCCATGACGGCCGGCGACGGCGCGTCGGCACGCGCACTCGCGCTCGACATTCCGGCCACGCAGGTCGACGGCAACGACGTGTTCGCCGTGCATGCCGCGGCCGCCACGCTGGTCGCCCAAGTGCGTGCCGGCGCCGGCCCGCGCCTGCTGCATGCGCTGACCTACCGCGTGAAGGGCCACGTGTCGGTCGACGCCGCGGCCTACCGCGACCCGGCCGAACTGGCCGCCGCGCTGGCGACCGACCCGATCGAGCGCGCCCGCCGTGCGCTGTGCGAGGCCGGCATGCCGGCCGCGACGCTCGACGCGCTGGCCGACGCGGCGAGCGTCGAGGTGTCGGCCGCGCTGGACGCCGCCGACGCCGCGCCCTGGCCCGCACCCGAGGCCGCGTTCACCGATGTGCAGACCACGGGAGCCGGCCAATGGTTCTGAGCACCCTCGAGCCCACCAGGGACCTCAGCTACGCGCAGGCGGCCGCCCTGGCCGTGCAGCGCGAGATGGAAGCCGACCCGCGCGTGGTCGTGCTCGGCGAGGACGTCGGGCGCGGCGGCATCTTCGGCCATTACCAGGGCCTGCAGCAGCGCTTTGGCGCCGACCGCGTGATCGACACACCGATCAGCGAAGCGGCCATCATGGGCGCGGGGGTCGGCATGGCCCTCGCCGGGCTGCGACCCGTGGTCGAGATGCGCGTGGTCGACTTCGCGCTGTGCGGCATGGACGAACTGGTCAACCAGGCGGCCAAGAACCGGTTCATGTTCGGCGGTCAGGGCCGCGTGCCGCTGGTCGCGCGCATGCCCGGCGGCATCTGGGACGCGTCGGCCGCCCAGCATTCGCAGTCGCTCGAAGCGTGGTTCACGCACCTGCCGGGCGTGGTGGTGGTCAGCCCCTCGACCCCGCAGGACAACTACAGCCTGCTGCGCGCGGCGCTGGCCTGCGGCGACCCGGTGATCTACATCGAGCACAAGACGCTGTGGGGCCAGCGCGGCATGGTGGACGAAGGCATTGCCGTGCCGCTGGGCCGGGCCGCCACGCTGCGCCGCGGCGATGCGCTCACGCTGGTGAGCTGGGGCCGGCAACTGCAGGCCTGCGCCACCGCGTGCGACGTGCTGGCCGACGAAGGCATCACCGTGGAGCTGATCGACCTGCGCACGCTGTGGCCATGGGACCGCGACACCGTGCTCACGGCCAGCGCGCGCACCGGCCGTCTGCTGGTGGTGCACGAGGCGGTGCAGGCCTCGGGCTTCGGTGCCGAGGTCGCGGCGACGGCGACCGAAGCCACCGGCTGCCGCATCGCACGGCTGGGCGCGCCGCGCATTCCGGTGGGCTACGCGCCGGTGCTGGAAGCACAGTCGCGCGTGGGCGTCGAGGCCATCGCGGCCGCGGCACGCCGGCTGGCGGGCTGAACGACCAGGACACCACGCGCTGGCGTGGGCGCCGCGTTCACAGCTGCACGCCGCGCGTCAGGGCGCCGTCGACCACCAGGTTGGTGCCCGTCACGAAACCCGCCGCCGGGCTGGCGAGAAAGGCCACGGCGTTGGCGACCTCCTGCGGCGTGCCCATGCGCCCGGTCGGGTTGAGCGCCAGCGCCTGGGCGTACAGCGCCGGATTGCCCTGCTCGATCTGGTCCCACACGCCGCCCGCGAAGTACGTGTTGCCTGGCGACACCGAATTGGCGCGGATGCGCCGCGCCGCCAGGTGAAAGGCCAGGCCCTGCGTGTAGTGGACGATGGCCGCCTTGAAGGCCCCATACGGCCCGGCGGCAAAGTCGATCTCGCGCCCCGACACGCTGGAGATGGTCACGATGGCCGCATGCGCGCTGCGTTCGAGCAGCGGCAGTGCCGCATCGACCATGCGCACCGTGCCCATCATGTCGACTTCGAAGCCGCGTTGCCAACCGGCTTCATCGTTGGCAATGGCCAGCGCACTCACGTTGGCCACCACGATGTCGATGCCGCCCAGCGCATCGCCAGCGGCCGCCACCCAGCGCTGGAGCGCCGGCCCATCGCCCACGTCGACCGCCTGGCCGAACACCTGCACGCCGTGCGTGGCCGACAGCGCGTCTGCGGTCTGCGCCACTGCCTCTGCGTTGCGTGCGCAAAGGGCCACGTGCACGCCCTCGGCCGCCAGCGTGTGGGCGATGGCGCGGCCGATGCCCTTGGTACCGCCGCTGACGAGGGCGCGCAGCCCCTTGAGTCCGAGATCCATGGTGCGCTCCGGGTGATCGTGAGGTGTTCAGGCGAGATAGGTCTTGCGAATGGCCGCGCCGACCGTGTACTTCGGGTCGACGAAGTTGCCCAGCCGCACCTGTCCGCACTGGCTGAGCATCATGTAGGCGTCCCAGCGGTCGTAGCCGTACTCGGCTTCCATCCACAGGATGAGCTCGCGGTAGGCAATGCGCGTCGCGTCCTCCAGCGGCCGGGCGCTGCCGATCGCCATGATCACCGCCTCGTTCTCCAGCCGCGGCCATTCGAGCGACCAGCCCTTGATGAGGTCGACGTGGAAGGTGGTGGTGCTCGCGTACTCCACTGCCGTGCCGCACACCTCGCCGTCGCCCTGGCAGGCATGCGCATCGCCGATGAAGAGCCGGCCGCCGGGCGCGCGCACCGGCAGGTAAGTGATGCTGCCGGGGCCCATGTCGGGGAGGTCCATGTTGCCGCCGTGCGCATCGGGCGTGAGCGTGTTGATGGAGTCGATCTCCGGCGAGCAGCTCAGCGTGCCGATGTGCGGCCGGTAGGGCAGCGTGACACGCCGGCTCCAGTACACGCCGTTCTCGTCCACGTCGACCTTGCGCACGATCTCTGGCAACGGCTCGGTCAAGAGCGCCGTGAGCGAGGTGCCGCTCAACGCGCCGAAGTGCGCAATCATGGCGCAGGTGCCGCGCGGGTTGGGCCCGCGCGGCGCCATCGACTCGATGTGCACCGCGATCACGTCGCCCTTTTCCGCGCCCTCGACCATGATCGGCCCATTCTGCGGATTGACGAAGGGCATGTCGAGTACACGCGAGGGCAGGTCCTGCTCGGTCTTGATGGCGCCTTCGAAGGCGTCGCGCGTCTCGACCACGACGCGGTCGCCCGGGCGCACGTGCAGCACCGGGTCGGAGTACGGGCCGATGGTGTAGTGGTACTTGCCCTGTTTGGCTTCGGTCAGTTCGTGCGTGTCGGGCGTGCGGCCCTGCGCGATGCCGCGCGTGCGCATGATCGAGGTGTCGAGCCAGTCCATGGGTGCCCCAGCTTTCTTTCAGTTCGACGCCACGGTGGCGCCTTGCAGGATGAAGTCCGCCACGCGCTCGGCGACCATGATCGTGGGCGCGTTGGTGTTGCCTGAAACCATCGATGGAAACACCGAGGCATCGGCCACGCGCAGCCCTTCGACGCCGCGCACGCGGCACTGCGCGTCGACCACGGCCATCGCACCGCTGCCCATGCTGCAGGTGCTGGTCGGGTGGTAGAGCGAGGTGGCCTGGCTGCGCACGAAGTCCGCGAGTTCCGCGTCCGACTGCGCCAGCGCGCTGGCCTCGAACTCGCCGCGCACGACCTCGCGCAATGGCGACTGCGCCGCGATGCGGCGCTGCAGCCGGATGCCCTCGACCACCAGCCGCAGGTCGGCGCCTTCGGGGTCGCTGAAGTAGCGCGGGTCAATGGCTGGCGCCTCCAGCGGGTCGGCCGAGCGCAGCCGCAGCACGCCGTGACTGCGGGGCCGCTGCGCCACCGAGAACAGCGTGATGCCGGCCTGCGTCGACAGGTTGCGCGCATGGTCGCGGTGCGGCGTGACGATGCAATAGAGCTGCAGGTCGGGGTCTTGCCCATCCGCATCGACATGTGCAAAGCCACCGCAGGCCGACCAATTCGACACCAGGGGGCCGCTGCGCGTGGCGTCCCACTGCTGCAGGTGGCCCGCGGCTTCGGCGGCGCTCGCCTGCGCGATGCCGAAGCGCTCGGTGGTTGCGAACGTGACCGGGCAGTTGACATGGTCCTGAAGGTTGCGCCCGACGCCCGGCAGGTCGGCGACCGGTGCGATGCCGAGCGCAGCGAGCTCGTCGGCCGGGCCGATGCCCGAATGCAGCAGCAGCTGTGGCGAGCCGATGGCGCCAGCACTCAGCACCACCTCGCAACCGGCATGCGCCGTGTGGGCCACGCCGTTCTCCAGGAACGCCACGCCGGTGGCACGGCTGCCTTCGAACAGCACGCGCAGCAACGTGGCCCCCGTGCGCACGGTGAGGTTCGGCCGCGCACGCGCGGGTGCGAGAAAAGCCTTGCCGGTGCCCCATCGCTCGCCGTTCTTGACGGTCGCCTGGAACAGGCCGACGCCGGCCTGCGACGGCCCATTGAAGTCGTCATTGAACGGCAGGCCGGCAGCCTGCGCGGCGTCGATCCAGAGCCGTTCGACCGGGTCGACATGCGCCACGTCGGACACCACCAGTTCGCCCTGCGTGCCGTGCAGCGGCGAGTCGTTCCAGCGCAGGTTGCGCTCGGACTTCATGAATGCCGGCAGGACGTCGTTCCAGCCCCAGCCCGCGCAGCCGGCGGCTTCCCAGCGCGCATAGTCCGACGGCAGGCCGCGCATGTAGATCATCGCGTTGAGCGCACCCGAGCCGCCGACCATGCGACCGCGCGGCCAGTACATGCGTCGCATCCGGCAGCCCGCCTGTGCGACGGTGTGGTAGCCCCAGTCGACCTCGGTGTTGAGCATCAGCGGCCAGTTCGCCGGGATGTCGGCATTGCGCGGTACGGCGCGGCCGGCTTCGAGCAGCAGCACGCGGCGCGACGGGTCGGCCGACAGCCGGTTGGCCAGCACGCAGCCCGCAGACCCGGCGCCCACGACGATGGTGTCGTACATCGCTTGGCTTGCCTAGAGCGCCGGATGCCGCTGGTGCCAGTCGGTCGCCTGCTGGAAAGCCCAGCCCGCGCGCACCAGCAGTTCTTCCTCGAAGTGGCGCGACACGAACTGGAAGGCGACGGGCGTGCCCGCGTCGGTGAAGCCGCCAGGCAGCGTGATCGTCGGGCTGCCGCTCATGTCCAGCGGGCAGGTATAGCGCAGCATGGCGGACATCATCTCGGCGTCCTCGCCGAAGGTTTTCATGCGCTCGAGCGTGGGCGACGCCACGCCCTGCGACGGCATGAGCAGCAGGTCGATGCCTTCGAACATCGCGCGCACCTTGCCGCTGAAGGCGTGGCGGTTGAGCACGATCTTCTGGTAATCGACGCCGCTCTGCGCGCGACCGAGGTCGATGATGCCGGACAGCGCCGGCCCGTACATTTCCTTGCGGGCGGGGTAGGTGGCCTCGTGCACCACGGCCGCCTCGATGCCGCAGAGCGGGAACCAGTCGACGATGACCTGCGACGGATCGGGAAAATGCACCTCGCGGATCTCCGCACCGAGCTCGCGCACGGCCGCGAGTGCGCCTTCCATCACCTTCAGCGTCGCCGCGTCGACGCCCTCCCCGTTCCATCGTGAGTCGATGCCCACGCGCAGGCCGCGCAGCCCGCGCTGCATGCCCGCCAGGTAGTCGGGCACGGTCGCCAGGCTGGCCGTCGGGTCCTTCGGGTCGGCACCGGCGATGGCGCCGAGCATCGCGCCCGCGTCGGCCGCGCTGCGCGTCATCGGGCCGATGTGGTCGAGCGTCGCGGCCAGCTCGAAGGCGCCGTAGCGGCTCACGCGGCCCCAGGTGGGCTTCAGGCCGGTGAGGCCGTTGGCCGACGACGGAAAGCGGATCGAGCCGCCCGTGTCGGTGCCCAGCGAGCCATAGCAAAGCCCGGCCGCGGTCGCCACGCCCGAGCCGCTGGACGACGCGCCCGACCAGTGCGCCGCGTTCCATGGATTGACCGGTGGCGTGACCGTGGGATGGTGGTCGGCATAGGCGCTCTCGGTGAGCTGCAGTTTGCCGAGGATCACCGCTCCCGCCTCGCGCAGCTTGCGCACGGCCGTGCCGTCTTCGGTCGGCACGAAGTCCTTGTAGAGCGTCATGCCTGCGGCCGTGGCCACGCCTTCGGTCCAGCACAGGTCCTTGACCGCCACCGGCACGCCATGCAGCGGCCCGCGGAAGTGGCCCTTGGCGATCTCCGCCTCGGCCTGGCGTGCATCGGCGAGTGCCTGCTCGGCCATCACGATCACGTAGCTCTGGAGCGCGCCGTCGACCTTCTCGATACGGTCGAGCTGGGCCTGCGTGACTTCCACCGGCGACAGTTCCTTGCGCTGGATGCGCTGGCCGACCTCGACCAGTTCGAGGTAATGCAGTTCGTTGCTCATCATCCATGGACTCCTGTGTATTGACTCATGATTTCGAAATCGCCCAGGTGCTCGCGCGGGACTTCGCCGCCGATCTGGCCGCGCTTGATCACCAGCACCCGCTGCGACACCGCGGCGATGAATTCGAGGTTCTGCTCGACCAGCACGATGGTGAGCTTCATGCGGTCGCGCAGCGACGCCAGCGTCTCTGCGATCTCCTCGATGATCGACGGCTGGATGCCTTCGGTCGGCTCGTCGAGCAGCAGCAGCGTCGGCTTGCCGGCCAGCGCGCGCGCCAGGGCCAGCAGCTGCTGCTCGCCGCCCGACAGCGAGCCCCCCGGCCGATCGAGCAGCGGCTTGAGACGCGGGAAGTCCTCGAGCAGCGCGTCGATGGTGTCGGTGGTGCGCTCGCCGGTCTTCACCAGGCCCATGCGCAGGTTGTCCATGGCGCTGAGCGTGGGGAAGATCTCGCGCCCCTGCGGCACGTACGCCATGCCCAGCCGCGCACGGGCATGCGGCGCGTGGCGGGTGATGTCGGTGTCGCCCAGCCGCACCGTGCCGGCCGTGGCGCGCAACGCGCCGACCAGCGTGCGCAGCAGCGTGGTCTTGCCCATGCCGTTGTGGCCGAGGATGCCGACCGACTCGCCCTGGGCGATGGTCAGCGCAATGTCGTGCAGCACGGGGATGGCCCCGTAGCCGGCGTGAAGGCCCTTGACTTCGAGCATGCGTGCCTCCGGCTTCAGTGCGGCTTCTTGCCGAGGTAGATCTGCTGGATCAGCGGGTCGCTCATGATGCGGTCCGGCGTGTCCTCCTTGATCACGGCGCCCTGGTGCAGCACCGTCACCTTGCGCGCGATCATGCGGATGAAGTTCATGTCGTGCTCCACCACCACCAGCGCGTGCTGGCGGTTGATCTCCAGGATGAGTTCGGCCGTGCGCGCCACTTCGGCGTCGCTCATGCCTGCGGCGGGTTCGTCCAGCAGGATGAGCGGCGGGTCGGCCGCGATCACCACGCCGATCTCCACCCATTGCCGCATGCCGTGCGCCAGCAGGCCGGCGGTGACGTCGCGGTAGGCGTGCATGCCCACGCGTTCGAGCGTCTCGCGCGTGATGCGGTCTGCCTGCGCGGTGCTGTTGACGCGGCGCGCCGACAGCCACACGTTCTCCCACACGCTCAGTCCGTTGAACAGGCTGGGCACCTGGGTCTTGATACCGATGCCCAGGCGACCCGGGTCGTGCGGCTGCATCTTCGAGATGTCCTTGCCGCGAAACAAAATCTGCCCCGAGGTCGGCTTGACCTGGCCGGTCAGCAGCTTGAAGAAGGTGCTCTTGCCCGCGCCGTTGGGGCCGATCACGCAGCGCAGCTCGTTCTCGGCCAGCGTGAAGTTGACGTCGCGCGTGGCGTGCACGCCGCCGAAGCGCACGTTGAGGTCGCGCGTCTCGATGATGGGAACGACGGCGCTCATGGCGTGGCCTCCGACGACTTGCTGCCGCGCAGCCGGCGCCAGGCCTTGTCGATCAGGTCGCCGATGCTCGGCACGATGCCGCGCGGCACCAGCAGCACGAAGACCACCAGGATCGCACCCAGCACCAGGTTGGAATTGAGCGTCTGCTGCGTGCCGATCTGCGAGGTCAGCCACTGGATCGCCACGCAACCCACGATCGGGCCGACCAGCGTGCCCAGCCCGCCCACGATCACCCAGATGATGATCTGCGCCGACTGCGCCAGGCCGAAGATGGTCGGGCTCGTGAAGGCGCCCCAGTTCGCGAAGAGACAACCCGCCAGCCCCGCGATGGCGCCACCGACCGTGAAGCTGAAGAGCTTGTAGGCACGCGCGTCGTAGCCCAGCAGCAGCACGCGCTGCTCGTTCTCCTTGGCCGCGATGATCACGCGGCCGATCTTCGAGCTGATGAGCACGCGCAGGCCCAGGTACACCAGCAGCAGGCAGGAGAAGGTCACGTAGAACAGGTCTTTGGGCGTCAGCACCTCGTCGGGCAGGCCCGGCAGGTTGAGCGTCGGTATGGCGGGAATGCCGTTGAAGCCGCCCAGCGGAGCGCTGCCGATGCGCCACTCGGGCCCCGCCGTCGAGTTGATCAGGTTGAACAGGATCAGCGTCACGGTCAGCGTGATGACGCCCATGTACACGTCCGACAGGCGACCGTAGAAGATCACGTAGCCCAGCAGCGCGGCGAAGAGCGCAGGCACCACGATGGCCAGCAGGAAGGGCACGGTGCTGTCGCCCATGTTCATCACCGCGATGGCGTACACGTAGGCACCGAGCCCGAAGAACGCAGCCTGGCCGAAGCACAGGATGCCACCGAAGCCCCAGATGAAGGCCAGGCTCACGCCGAGGATCGACATCACGGCATAGATCGTGACTTCGATGAGGGTGTAGTCGTCGAGCACGCCGGGCAGGCCCACGAGCAGCACGAGGCCGATCGCGAGGCTGAGCGCGGCGCTCGTCCATGACTTGGCGAAACGGTTCACAGCGATCCCTTGAAGAAGCGGCCGGTGATGCCTTGCGGCAGCAGGCGCAGCATGACGATGGCGGCGACCAGCAGCGCGACCTCGCCGAACACCGGCGTGGTCACGAAGGTCGCCAGCTGGTTGATGGCGCCGAACAGCGTGGACGCGCCGATCAGCCCCGCCAGGATGGCGGGCCCGCCGCCGATCACCGTGATGAAGGCCTTGGCGATGAAGGCCGCGCCCATGGTCGGCACCACGCCGGTCAACGGCGCCAGCAGCCCGCCGGCCAGGCCGGAGAGCGCCGCACCCACGGCGAAGGTAACGGAGTACACGCGGCTCGGGCTGATGCCCAGCGCGTTGGCCATGTCGGGCTTCTGCATGGTGCCGCGGGCAATGAGCCCCCACTGCGTGCGCGTGAGCACGAAGCGGATGGCCAGCGCCAGCACCACGGCCACTGCGATGATCACCAGCGTGTAGCCGCTGACCGAATAGGCGCCCACCGAGAAACTGCCCAGCGGCGCCGAGACGCCCGCCGTGGTGTTGCCCGCGACCGAGGTCACGATGCCCACCAGCAGCAGCGACAGCCCCCAGGTGGCCAGCATGGTGTCGACCATGCGGCCGTACAGCCTGCGGATGACCAACCGTTCGAGCACCACGCCCACGACGCCCACGGCGATGGGCGCGACCACGAAGATCGCGACCCACAGGTTCACGCCCACCTTGAGCGCGGCGATGACCGAATAAGCACCCAGCATCATGAACTCGCCATGCGCCAGGTTGATGACCTTCATCATCCCGAAGATGACGGCCAGGCCCGCCGAGACGATGACCAGGCTCGCCACCGCGTAGAGCACCTGGATGAAAACGACGACAGCGAGATCCATGTCGGTGTCCTGTCCTCAGACCTTGATGACGTACTGCTGGTTGTCCTTGGGGTTCTTCTTGAGGTTGCAGACCGCGCTGGTGTCCACCGGCGGCTGCTGCTGGAAGGTCTCGACGATGTTGAGCTGCTTGTTGCGCACCTCGGCGATGCTCACGTTGAGCACGCAGTGGTGGGTTTCCGGGTCGAGCGACACCTTGCCGCTCGGCCCGTCGATGCTGATGCCCGACTCGAGCGCGGCGATCATCTTCTCGCGGTCCAGCGAGCCCGCCTTCTTCACGCCCTCGGCCCAGAGCTTGAAGCCCTGGTAGGTGCCCATCGCGAGCTCGGTGATGTTCGGGTAGTCGGCACCAAAGCGCTTGTAGAAGCGTTCCTTGAACGCCTTGTTCTGCGGCGTGTCGAGGTTCTGGAAGTAGTTGTACGACACCAGGAAGCCGTCGGCCTCGGCCGGCGACAGCACGATCTGCTCGTTGCCGCCGGCAAAGGTCGTCGACGCCAGGGGGATCTTCTTGGTCAGCCCGGCCGCCGCCCACTGGCGATAGAACGAGATGTGCGCACCGCCCACCAGTGCCGAGACGATCATGTCGGGCTTGGCCTGCTCGATCTTGGAGATGGTCGGGCCGAAGTTGGTAACGTCCAGCGGGAAGAAGTCGATCGAGGCGATCGAGCCGCCGTTCTCCTGCACGAACTTCTTGACCCACTGCGAGGTGATCTGGCCGTAGTTGTAGTCGGCGGCAACCACGTAGACCTTCTTGCCCCACTTCTTCATCGCGTGAGGGATGAGCTTTGCCACGGTCTGGCCGGGCGTGACGCCGGTGCAGAAGGTGTTGCGGTCGCACACGCCGCCTTCGTACTGCGTGTTGTAGAAGTAGAGCGTCTTGTTGCGCGTGAGCACCGGGCGAATGACTTCGCGCGAAGCCGAGGTGATGCCGCCCATCACCACCGTCGACTTGTCTTTGAGCGCCGACTGCTGCGCGAACTGCGCGTACAGCTGCATGTTCGACTGCGGATCGTAGTTGGCCAGCCTGATCTTCTTGCCCAGCAGGCCACCGGCCGCGTTCTGCTCCTCGACTGCCAGCGTCATGCAGTCGGCCATCGGCTTGCCGTAGATGTCCAGCCCGCCGGACATGTCGATGATGCTGCCCACGACGATCTCGTCGGCGGCCATGGCGACCATGGGAAAGAGGGGAACGGACGTGCCGGCGAGCGCGGCGGCCGACGACTGGATGAAGGAACGACGATCCATGAAACTACTCCTCGTTGTATGGCGGTAACGCCGTGTGATTTGAAAAAGGACAAAGGGCAAGAAGCGGAAAGCGAAGCGGTGCCGTGCAGCGGCCCCGGGGCCTAGATGGCCTTCCAGTCGCCGGCCTGCTCGAAGGCGTAGGCGGCGCGGTAGATGGTGGCTTCGTCGTAAGCGCGGCCGGTGAGCATCATCCCGACCGGCAGGCCGTCGACCAGGCCGCAGGGCACGCTCATCGAGGGGTGGCCGGTCACGTCGAACGGGCAGGTGTTGGGCAGGATTTCGAAGGCGCGCGACACGACTTCTTCGATCGATGCGCCAGGGCCGGGCAGCGGGGTGGCAGTCATCGGCAGCGTGGGCATGAGCAGCAGGTCGAAGTCGCTGAAAGCGCTGTCGTAGGCGGCGGTCAGCTGGCGCGCCAGGTTCTGCGACTTGGCGTAGTAATGGCCGCGGTAGTGCTGGATGAAGTATTCGCCCAGCACCATCGTGAGCTTGAGCGTTTCCGACAGTTCGTCGGCCCGCTGTTTCCAGCCCGCATGGAAGTCGACCATGCTGGTGACGTAGAGGCCCTTCCAGTTGAAGCCGTGCCCGTTGTCCTTCATCATCTGCTGCGTCGCGCCCTCGGCGGCGATCGGCAGCCAGATGGCCGGCCCGATGCGGTGCATGGGCACCGACACCTCGCTGACCGTGGCGCCCAGCCGCGTGAACACCTCGGCCGCCTTGCGCACCTTCTCGTCGACCGCAGCCACCGACTGCGGCCAGCCGAAGCCCTCGGTGACGATGCCGATGCGCAGGCCGCTCACGCCCTCCTTCATGAGCTCGCTGTAGGGTTTGGCCGTCTGGCCGGCGTGCTGGCGCGGGTCGAGGCCGTCGGGGCCCGCCAGCACTTCGAGCATCAGCGCGTTGTCGGTGACGTTGTTGGTCATCGGGCCGGTGTGGTCGATGGTCAGCTCGATGGGCATCACACCGGTGTAGGGCACCAGCCCGTGGGTCGCCTTCATGCCGTAGACGCCGCAGAAAGACGCCGGCATGCGAATGGAGCCGCCCTGGTCGCCGCCGATGGCCAGGTCGACCTCGCCGGCGGCCAGCAGGGCCGCACTGCCCGAGGACGAACCGCCGGCCGAATAGCCCATGCGATGCGGGTTGTGCACGGGGCCGGAGGCGCTGGTGTGCGAGCCGCCCGAAAAACAGAAGTATTCGCACACGGCCTTGCCCACCACCGTGGCACCGGCGTCGAGCAGGCGCGTGACGATGGTCGCGTCGACGTTGGGCACGTAGCCTTCCATCGTGGAGGCGCCGTTCATCATCGGCACGCCGGCCAGGCACACGTTGTCCTTGAGCACGACGGTCTTGCCGGCCAGCTTGCCTTCGGCCTTGCCGCGGATGGTGGTCTTGGCGTACCAGGCGCCGTACTTGTTTTCCTCGCCGCCCGGACGGTAGCCTGGCGTGCGCGCGTAGGTCACTTCGGGCAGGTAGTCCGGCAGGGCATCGACCACGTCGTAGGCGTCGAAATTCGATTGGAGCAACGCGTTGTAGCTGGTCGCCTGGGCTTCGGACAGATGGATGCCGAGGCTGAGGGCAACGTCCTGCAGCTGATCCAGGGTGGGGCGCTTGATGGCCATGTCGGACTCCACAAATTCTCTCGTTGAATCGGCACCGGCGTCCGTTTGCAGGGCCGCCGGCTCAGTCTGCGCGCTGGCAAATCGGGGCTGCATCGCCGCAGCACCCGGCTCCGTCACACGGTTGCATTCTGGAATCCGATATTTTCCAAGTCAAGCATTTTGTTTTCCTTGGAAAATAAAATGAGTGGGTCAGCTTGCGATCAGAACCGCGTGATCACCTTGAAGGTGTTACCTTCTGCGCGCGCAAGATAGATGGGCGCCACGCTGTGGCAGTTGCCGGTCTGGTCGGCGTCGCGCGCGCTGCGGTAGGCCAGCGGCGCGCCATCGGCGCAGGCCGCCTGTGCGCCGCCCTGGCGCTCGCGGTCGAGCAGCGCGGCCAGGAAATGCATGCCTTCGTAGGTCGACTGGCCGAAGGTGTTGAGCGTGGGCGCGCGTTCGCCGAAGTGGGCTTGGTACCGCGCCTTGAAAGCAAGGTTGGCCTCGGTGTCGAGCGAAGCGAAATAGCCGCAACTCACGTACAGCTCTTCGGCGTTGGCCGCGCCGATGCCGAGCAGTTCGTTCTCGGCCACGGAACAGGACAGCCGGCACATCGTGCGCGACAGTCCGGCCCGGCCGAAGGCCCGGTTGAATTCGATCGTGTCCTGGCCCACCAGCGACAGCAGCACGGCGTCTGCGCGGGTGCGACGCAGCGCGTCGAGCACCTCTGAAAAATCGGTCGTACCGAAGGGCAGGTAGGTTTCACCCACCAGCGTGCCGCCGGCCTCGGCAATGTAGCCGCGCGCCATGCGGTGGGACACGTGCGGCCAGACGTAGTCGTTGCCGATGGCGAACCAGCGCTTGGGCCGTTTGTGGCGGCCGAGCCAGCCGATGGCCGGCTGCAGCTGACGCGCCGCCGTTTCGCCGATGGCATACACACCCGGGGTCGATTCGCCGCCTTCGTACAGCGGCGTGTAGACGATCGGGATCTGCCCGCCGACGGCGCGCAGGATGCGGTGGCGCACCGCACTGGTGTGCATGCCAATGATGGCGTCGATGTCGCCGGCCTGCACCAGTTCGGTCAGCGTGGCCTCGATGTGGGCGGCATCGTCGGCGGCGTTGATGGTCAGAAGGCGGCAGGTGCGCCCGCCGAATCCGGACTCGCGGTTGAGTTCGGCCACGGCCAGCTTGGCCGACGCCAGCGACGACGGACCCCAGAGCCCGGCGCATCCGCCCAGCGGGACGCACAGGGCGATCTGCAGTTGCTGGCGCGCCATGGGCGGCCGATGCACGGCGCCTGCGGCCCGCAAGACCGGGGGACGACGCGTGACCGATCCGTGGAAGGAATACATCGAAAGCTCCTGGGCAGTGCACCAAGACGGCGAGAGGGAAAAACGGTACCGCAAAAACCGCGCCAATTACTTTCCAAGGCAAGGGATCATCGCTAAACTGGCAGGCAGATACAAATACTTTCGGAATCGTCCGCCCCATGCCCGAGCAAGACATCTCGCAGTACCTGGCCTACCTGCTGGCCTCGGCCAACCGGCGCATGCGCCTGGGACTGGCGCAGTCGATCGCTGCCGAAGAGGTGACCGAGGAGCATTGGCGCATCCTGCAGGTGCTGGCCGACGAACAAGGCCGTGCCATGGGCGACCTCGCAACGCTGGTGCTGCTCAACCACCCCGCACTGACCAAGAACATCGACAAGCTGGTGAGCCGCGGCCTCGTGCAGCGCGCCGCCGATGCGGCCGACAGCCGGCGCGTGCTGGTCTACATCAGCGACCTGGGCCTGGAGACTGTTGCGCGGCTGAAGAAGAGCGTCGACGCGCACCACGACGTGATCGAGGAGGCGCTGGGGCCGCGCAAGACCAGCCAGCTCAAGAAGCTGCTGGAGAACTTCATCGACGAGTGCGAGGCGGGCTGACGGCTCAGGGTATTCACGGGGCATCCCCCTGCTCAGGCGGCCCGCTTTCGCAGGTAAAAACACTGGATGAACCCAGTTTCCCCTCCCTTCTCTTCGTCGCGTCGCCATCTGCTTGCCGCCACCACCGCCCTTGCGGCGGCGATGGGCCTGGCCGGCCCTGCTGCTGCACAGGGCAGTTGGCCGACCAAACCGGTGCGCATCGTTGTGCCTTTTGCCGCGGGTGGCACCACCGACATCCTGGCGCGCGCGATGGCGCCCGAACTCTCCAAGGCCTTCGGCCAGCAGTTCATCGTCGACAACAAACCCGGCGCGGGTGGCAATCTGGGCGCCGACATCGTGGCCAAGTCGCCCAACGACGGCTACACGCTGCTCATGGGCACGGTGGGCACGCACGGCATCAACCGCGCGCTCTACCCCAAGCTGGCCTTCGACCCGATCAAGGACTTCGCGCCCGTGACGCTGGTGGCCGCGGTGCCCAACGTGATGGAGATGAACGCAGACAAGGCGCGCGAACTCAACATCCGCAACGTGGCCGACTTCGTGAAATACGCCAAGGCCAACCCGGGCAAGCTCAACATGGCGTCCAGCGGCAGCGGCACGTCGATCCACCTGGCCGGCGAGCTGTTCAAGAGCATGACGGGCACCTTCATGATCCACATTCCGTACAAGGGCTCTGGCCCGGCGCTCATCGACATGATCGGTGGCAGCGCGGACGTGATGTTCGACAACCTGCCGTCGTCGATGCAGCAGATCAAGGGTGGCAAGTTGGTGGCCCTGGCCGTGACGAGCGCGCAGCGCTCTCCGGCACTGCCCGACGTACCCACTGTCGAGGAAGCAGGCGGCCCGGCGTTAAAAGGCTACGAAGCCAGTTCGTGGTTCGGCCTGCTTGCACCAGCCGGTACGCCCACGGAGGTGGTCAACCGCATCCAGCAGGAGGTGGCCAAGTCGCTGAGCACGCCCGCGATCAAGGAAAAACTGCAGGCGCAAGGCGCCATCCCGAGCGGCAATTCACCGGCCGACTTCGCCAAGCTCATCGACAGCGAGCACAAGAAGTGGGCCAAGGTCGTGAAGGATTCAGGCGCGAAGGTCGACTGACCCGCACAGCCAGCCGTCGGCCTGGCGCGCCGGTCGGGGTTTCGGTCAGACCCCCCAGGTGATGTCCTTGCCTTCGGCGCTGGCGCGCTTGAGCATGTCGATCAGCGGTGCCGCCCGCTGGTGCAGGCTTACGTGCTCGCGCTCGGCGGCTTCCTCGTGCTTCTCCGCCACGTGATCGTCGTGGTTGTGGTTCTGGGCCGTGGCCTCGCGGGCGATGGCCGCCGACAGGGCCTGCAATGCCGCGGGCATTTGCTCGACGGTGATCACGCCCTGTGCACCGGGCGCCTTGCCGATGATGTCCAGCAATTGGCGGGCGTTGTTTTCGAGCATCACGACCTCGGCGGTCGCTTGAGATTTGAAGCGGTAGAGCATGGTTGTTATCTGTAGATGTAGTCCCGGGTGAAAGGGTACACCGATTGCGCGCCCCGGAGCTGTCCGACAGCAACCCGTCCATCGGGCCGCGTCGACAGCATCTGGTGCAACGCGATCCAGCCCTGCTCGAAGCTCATGGCCGAGCCGGCCAGGTACAGCCGGTAGGCGCGCAGGATGCGTTCGGCGCGGCCTGCATCGCCGCTGCTCGCGGCCAGCACCTGGCGTGCGGTATCGAGTTGCGCTTCGAGCGCGTCCGACCAGGCCCACAGCGTCTTGGCGTAGTGCGGCCTCAGGTTCTCCGTGTCGACCATCTCCAGCCCGGCGGCCGCCGTTTCGCGCAGCACATGGGTCACGTGCAGCAGTTCGCCGCCCGGGAAGATGTATTTCTCGATGAAATCGCCCATGCCGGCACCCAGTTGCTGGTAGTCGAGCCGGCCCGACGTGATGCCATGGTTGAGCAGCAAGCCGCCCGGCGCGAGCAACGCATGGATCTTGTGGAAGTAGGTCGGCATGTTGGCGCTACCCACATGCTCGAACATGCCCACCGAGGCAATTTTGTCGAACGGCAGGCTCTCGTCGAGCGAGCGGTAGTCGCGCAGCTCCACGCGCACGCGATCCTGCAGGCCGCGCGCCTCGATCAGCGCCTGCACGTGCGCGCACTGGTTCTTCGACAGCGTGATGCCCGTCGCGTCCACGCCGTAATGCTCGGCCGCCCACAGCAGCAGGCCGCCCCAGCCCGAACCGATGTCCAGGAAACGCTCGCCCGGCTGCAGTCGAAGCTTGCGGCAGATGTGGTCGAGTTTGGCCTCCTGAGCCTGCGCCAGCGTGCTGTCGGCCGTGCGGTAGTAGGCGCAGGAATACACGCGCCGCGGGTCGAGCCACAGCGCGTAAAAGTCGTCCGAGACGTCGTAATGGAACTGGATCTGGGCTGCGTCCTTGTGCAGCGTGTGCGAGCCGCGCGACTTGGCCTGGCGCAGCAGCCGGCTCCACCAACCCGTGTCGGTCTGCACCGGCGTGCCTGGCAGCACTCCCACCGCTGCGTCGATGAGGTCGCGCATCGCGCCCTCGATCTGCACCCGCCCTTCCACGTACGCCTCGCCGATGGCACCAATCTGGCGCGCGGCGAGCTTGGCCAGCGCCGACCATTCGGAAAACGCCAAGGTGACCCGAGACCCCGGCTGCGCCACGCGTCGCCCGTCGGGCAGCTGCAAGGCGATGGGCACCGGCAATGCGGCGAGCTGCGACTCGATCTTGGGAATCAGGCTGGGCATGGGAACGATTTTTGCCAGTGTGCAAACACTCGTCAACCGGGTGAAGTCGAAAACCATGTACCCATTGACACCAGAATGTTTATGCTTAAACTATTTATTTATGAACATACTTGCCCCCAGCCTGAAGCGCATCCTGTGTATTGGCGGGGGCCCTGCGGGGCTCTACTTCGCCCTGCTCATGAAGGCGCGCCATCCGGCACTCGAGATCACCGTGGTCGAACGAAACCGGCCCTTCGACACCTTCGGCTGGGGCGTGGTGCTCAGCGACCAGACGCTGGCCAACCTGGCAGCGGCAGAGTCGGGCACGGCCGGGCTCATCGGTGAATCCTTCCACCATTGGGACGACATCCAGGTCTTCTTCAAGGGCGGCCAGGTGCGCTCGGGCGGCCACGGCTTCTGCGGCATCGGCCGCAAGCGCCTCCTGAACATCCTGCAGGAGCGTTGCCTGTCGCTGGGCGTCGACCTGGTATTCGAAACCGACGCGACCGACGACCAGGCGCTCGCCGCCCAGTACGGGGCAGACCTCGTGATTGCCAGCGACGGCCTCAACAGCCGCATCCGCCAGCGTTACCAGGACGTCTACCAGCCGGACATCGACCTGCGCAAATGCCGCTTCGTCTGGCTCGGCACGCACCAGACCTTCGACGCCTTCACCTTCGCCTTCGAGGAGACCGAGCACGGCTGGTTCCAGGCGCATGCCTACCAGTTCGACGACGAGACTTCCACCTTCATCGTGGAGACGCCCGAAGAAGTCTGGCAGGCCCACGGCCTGGACCAGATGGAGCAACCCGAAGCCATCGCCTTCTGCGAGAAGCTGTTTGCCAGGTACCTGGGTGGCCATGCGCTCATCAGCAACGCCACCCACCTGCGCGGCTCGGCCAACTGGATCCGCTTTCCGCGCGTGGTCTGCAAGCACTGGACGCACCGCGTGGACATCGCGGGCAAGACCGTGCCGATCGTGCTGATGGGCGACGCCGCGCACACCGCCCACTTCTCGATCGGCTCGGGCACCAAGCTGGCGCTGGAAGACGCGATCGACCTGGCCGACGAGTTCGGCCGCGGCGGCAGCATCGACGACGTGCTCACGGGCTACGAAGCGCGCCGCAGCGTCGAGGTGCTGAAGATCCAGAATGCCGCGCGCAACTCGACCGAGTGGTTCGAGAACGTCTCGCGCTACACCGGCATGCAGATCGAGCAATTCGCCTACTCGATGCTCACGCGCAGCCAGCGCATCAGCCACGAGAACCTGCGGCTGCGCGACGCGAAGTGGCTCGGCGGCTACGAGAAATGGCTGGCCGGTGGCAAGCAGATCCCGCCGATGCTCACGCCGTACAAGGTACGCGGCCTCGAACTCAAGAACCGCATCATCGTCTCGCCCATGGCGACCTACAGCGCGGTCGACGGCGTGCCGCAGGACTTCCATCTGGTGCACCTGGGCGCGCGCGCGCTGGGCGGGGCCGCGCTGGTCTTCGTGGAGATGACCAGTCCGACGCCCGAAGGTCGCATCACGCCCGGCTGCCCGGGTCTGTATACCGACGCGCAAGGCGCTGCGTTCCAGCGCATCGTCGACTTCGTGCATGCGCAGAGCAGCGCGAAGATCGGCCTGCAACTGGGCCACAGCGGCCCCAAGGGGTCGACGCAGGTCGGATGGGAAGGCACGGACGAACCATTGCCCACCGGCAACTGGCCGCTGCTCGCCGCCAGCGCGCTGGCCTACGGCAGCCAGAACCAGACGCCCGTGGCCATGACCCAGGCCGACATGGACCTGCTGCGCGAGCAGTTCGTCGCGTCGACCCGCCGCGCCATCGACGCCGGCTTCGACTGGCTCGAACTGCATTGCGCCCATGGCTACGTGCTCGCCTCCTTCCTGAGCCCGCTGACCAACCAGCGCACCGACGGCTACGGCGGCGACATTGCCGCGCGCGCCCGCTACCCGCTCGAAGTGTTCGCGGCCATGCGCGCGGTCTGGCCTGCCGACCGGCCGATGAGCGTGCGCATTTCGGCGCACGACTGGGCACCAGGCGGCAACACCGACGACGACGCCGTCGCCGTCGCCAAGCTCTTCAAGGCCGCTGGCTGCGACTTCATCGACGTGTCGTCGGGCCAGACCACGCGCGAGGCCAAGCCGGTGTACGGGCGCATGTACCAGACGCCCTTCGCCGACCGCATCCGCAACGAAGTGGGCATCGCGACCATCGCGGTGGGCGCCATCACCGACGCCGACCAGGCCAACAGCATCGTGGCCGCCGGACGGGCCGACCTGTGCGCCGTCGCGCGCCCCCACCTGGCCGATCCGGCGTGGACCTTGCACGAGGCTGCCAAACTGCAGAGCCGTTACGTCGACTGGCCCCAACCTTACCTGGCCGGCCGCGACCAGATGTACCGGGAAATTGCCAAACAACAACAGCTCGCAGCTGCGGCCGCACCGCCGCCGGCCGTGCGCGCCGAAGAATAGGAAATTCCATGGACCTCGAAGCCCGCGCCCACAGCGAACATCCCGATGAACTGCGTCTGTGGCTGCGGCTGCTGACCTGCACGCAGCTCATCGAGAAGGAAGTGCGCAACAACCTGCGCGAACAGTTCGCCACCACGCTGCCGCGCTTCGACCTGATGGCACAGCTGGAGCGCTCGCCCGAGGGCCTGAAGATGAACGAGCTGTCGCGCCGCATGATGGTGACCGGCGGCAACGTGACCGGCATCACCGACCAGTTGGTGGCCGAGCAACTGGTCGAGCGCGTGAACGTCGAGGGCGACCGGCGTGCCTGGCGCGTGCGCCTGACCACCCGCGGACGCAAGCTCTTCAACGAAATGGCCCAGCAGCACGAGGCCTGGATCGTGGATGCCTTTGCCGGCCTGAGCGCCCGCGAGGTCACGCAACTGCACAAGCTGCTCGGCAAGGTCAAGCAGCACTCGCACCAAACCACAACGACGGAGACCGCATGAAGCACTACATCGGCGCAGGCAATCCCATGCACGCGCAATTCGAACCCAAGGCCGGCTATGTGGCGCGGCATTTCAGCTGGGGCTTCGACCAGGGCGTGGGCACCATCACGCTGAACCGCCCCGAGCGCAAGAACCCGCTGACCTTCGAGTCGTACGCCGAGCTGCGCGACCTGTTTCGCGCGCTGCACTTCGCCACCGACGTGAAGGCGGTCGTGGTCACCGGTGCGGGCGGCAACTTCTGCTCGGGCGGCGACGTGCACGAGATCATCGGCCCGCTCACTAGGATGCGCATGCCCGAGCTGCTCGAATTCACCCGCATGACGGGCGACCTGGTCAAGGCGATCCGCCAATGCCCGCAGCCCGTGATCGGTGCCATCGACGGTATCTGCGCCGGCGCGGGCGCGATGATCGCCCTGGCCTGCGACATGCGCTACGGCACGCCCGCCACGCGCACCGCTTTCCTGTTCACCCGCGTCGGCCTGGCAGGTGCGGACATGGGCGCCTGCGCCCTGCTGCCCCGCATGATCGGCCAGGGCCGCGCGTCGGAACTGCTGTTCACCGGCCGCGCCATGACTGCGCAGGAAGGCCACGCCTGGGGCTTCTTCAACGGCCTGCACGACGACAGCGCTGCGTTGCTCGCCGCCGCCACCGAGGTTGCCCGCAACCTGGCCGAAGGCCCGACCTTCGCGCACGGCATGACCAAAACCATGCTGTCGCAGGAATGGTCGATGACCATCGAACAGGCGATCGAATCCGAGGCGCAGGCGCAGGCGATCTGCATGCAGACGCAGGACTTCACGCGCGCCTACGAGGCCTTCGCGTCCAAGCAGAAGCCGATCTTCGGCGGAGACTGAGACCATGAGCGCCTCGACCCTGAATCCTTCGACGGCGCACCTTGCGCTCCCCTTCTTCGACGATGCGCACCGCGCGCTCGCCGCGGGCCTGCTGCCCTGGGCCGCGGCGCAGGACGTCGACGAGCACGACGACCGCGCGGCCTGCCGCGACTGGGTGCGCCGCCTGGGCGACGGCGGCTGGCTGCGCTACGCCGTGCCAGGGCACGTCGGGGGCGCCCTGGAGCGCCTGGACTCGCGCGCCCTGGTGCTGCTGCGCGAAACGCTGGGCTTTCACTCGCCCCTTGCCGACTTCGCCTTTGCCATGCAGGGCTTGGGCAGCGGTGCCATCACGCTGGCCGGCACGCCTGCGCAGCAGAGCCACTACCTGCAGGCGGTGGCCAGTGGCGAGAAGCTCGCCGCCTTCGCGCTGAGCGAACCAGAGGCCGGCTCCGACGTGGGCGCCATGGCGCTGCAGGCCGTGCCCACGGCCGACGGCTGGCGCCTGGACGGCGAGAAGACCTGGATCAGCAACGGCGACATCGCCGATTTCTACTGCGTGTTCGCCAAGACCGAACCCACGGCCGGCACACGCGGCATCACGGCCTTCATCGTCGATGCCACCGCACCGGGCCTGGACACGTCGGAACACATCCACGTGATGGCGCCCCACCCGCTGGCCAAGCTGCGTTTCGACGGCTGCATGATCCCCCGCAGCGCGCAACTCGGCGAGCTCAACGGCGGCTTCAAGCTGGCCATGCGCACGCTCGACATCTTCCGTGCTTCGGTGGCCGCTGCCGCGCTCGGCATGGCACGCCGCGCGCTGGCCGAAGCAACCGCGCATGCGCACCGCCGCAAGATGTTCGGCCACACGCTCGCGGACTTCCAGCTCACTCAGGCCAAGCTCGGCGACATGGCCGCGCTGGTCGATGCCGCCGCACTGCTGACCTACCGCGCTGCGTGGATGCGCGACGAGTCCGAGCGCACCGGGCAACCGCCCGCCGGGGACCTGAGCGCAGCCGCTGCCATGGCGAAGATGGCCGCCACTGAAAACGCGCAGCGCGTGATCGACATGGCGCTGCAGATGCACGGCGGCATGGGCGTGCAGGTGGGCACGAAAGTTGAAAGCCTCTACCGCGACATCCGGGCCCTGCGCATCTACGAAGGCGCGACGGAAGTCCAGCAATTGATCATTGGAAAATCCGTACTGCGAGGTTAGCTTGAGCGCACAAATCGACCGCTTCGTCCACGATGGGCTGCCGCCCGCCGACCAACTGCCGGTGTTCCGGTACGACCTGCCCGAACTGCAACTGCCGGACCAGTTGAACCTCGTGGAGGAGCTGCTCGACAAGGCGCCCGCCAAGGGCTTCGGCGACAGGCCGATGCTGCGCGCACCTGGCCGCATCCTCACGTATGCACAGGCTGCAGTCGAGGTCAACCGCATCGCGCAGGTGCTCACCGAAGACCTGGGCCTGGTGCCCGGCAACCGCGTGCTGCTGCGCGGAGGCAA
>Ga0308159_1002280_pt1 | contig 22740 bp, 16 predicted proteins | sample PhyCR1_FD_201040 | JGI IMG/M metagenome (GOLD analysis project Ga0308159, IMG submission 201040) | Phyllosphere microbial communities from UC Gill Tract Community Farm, Albany, California, United States - DLSLC.R1 | ecosystem: Host-associated > Plants > Phyllosphere > Unclassified | place: USA... | reverse complement strand
AGGCATGTTTGCCCTCGTCACCGGCTTTCTGGAGCGAGATGAAACGCCTGAAGAAGGCATCGCCCGCGAGCTGAAGGAAGAGACGAACCTCGATGCACAGTCGATCTCGCTGATCGGCGTGTATGAGTTCATCCGCAAGAATGAGCTGATCATTGCGTACCACGTGGTGGCCGATGGCGAAATCGCGCTGTCGGAAGAACTCGTCGAGTACCGTCTGAAGCCGTTTGAGAAAGTCCGTCCCTGGACGGCCGGCACCGGTTATGCCGTCGCTGATTTCCTGAGTGCGCGCGGCTTGCCTGTCAGCTACATCGACATCCGCACCGGCGAACCCGCCGAGCCGCCGCCGCGCCAGTGGCAGCCGACACGGCTCGTTACAATCACGGAATAACTGATGCGAGCGGCGCTGCGCCGCTTGCCCGTACCACTGAGGAAGACATGGAGTTTCAGAAGGAAATCGACGCGCGCGGCCTGAATTGCCCGCTGCCCATCCTGCGCACGAAGAAGGCCCTTGCCGACATGCAAAGCGGCGACGTGCTCAAGATTCTTGCTACCGACCCCGGCGCCACGCGGGACTTCCAGGCATTCGCCAAGCAAACCGGCAACGAGCTGCTGGAGCACAGCGAGCAGGACAAAGTGTTCACGTTCTACATGCGCCGCCGCTGATCGGGTAGCGCGTTCAATGAAAACGGGGCGATCCGGTTTGGCCGGATCGCCCCGTTTTCATTGGCTGCGGATCGTTTCGCGAATGGGCGTGGCTTACTTGCGCGCTTCCATAGCCATGCGCAGCGCCAGGCTGGTCAGCACGGTGCCCATCAGGTAGCGCTGAACCGACAACCAGCTCGGCTTGCGAGAGAGGAATGCAGCGATGCTGCCCGCCGTGGCCGCGATCATCGAATTGACGGTCAAGCTTACGCAGATCTGCGTAAGCCCCAGGCACACCGACTGCACCAGCACGCTGCCGTGCGCCGGCTCGATGAACTGCGGCAGCAGCGACAGGTACAACACTGCCACCTTGGGATTGAGCATGCTGGTCAGCAAGCCCATCGTGTACAGCTTGCGCGGGCTGTCCACCGGCAGCTCCCGCACCTGAAATGGCGCGCGGCCACCCGGGCGCACGGCTTGCCACGCCAGATACAGCAGGTAGATCGCGCCGCCAAAGCGCAGGGCATCGTAGGCAAACGGCACGGCCATCAGCAAGGCTGTGATGCCGAACGCCGCGCACAGCATGTAGAAGACAAAGCCGGTGGCGATGCCCGCCAGCGACACCAACCCGGCGTTACGCCCCTGACAGATCGAACGCGAGATCAGGTAGATCATGTTCGGGCCGGGCGTCAGCACCATGCCGAGAGCAACCAGGGCAAAGGTGAGCAGGTTGGTGAGGGTAGGCATAGCGGGCTCGATGTCAGCGGCAAGGACGAAGAGCTTGCAGGCTAGCACCCGTCGCCAACCGCCCGACAGGTACAGAAAATCGCAAATTTCGGCAATTCTGTATTGGTCCTCCAAGGAGAGCCAACCGCGACCATTGGATAACGCATGCGGCGCATGCCTGGAAGCCATCGCGGGTTTTTCATTTTTTGGTGCGGGCAGGCTGGGGGGGGGGACAGCTTACAGAATGCTGAACCATCGGCGACCGCGCGCCATGTGTGTGTCATCGGCGTTGTTGAAGGTATGCCGAGATCATTCCTCCCCCTCATCCCCTGGTCCCCATGCGCCTGCATTTCCTCTTTCCCGCCGTGCTGTTCATGGCGTTGCCTGCACATGCTGAGCTTCTTATCAGCGAGTACGTAGAAGGCAGCTCGAACAACAAGGCCATCGAAATCTACAACCCTGATGGGGCAGAAGCCGATCTGTCGGTCTACAAGATCGAGCAGTACAACAATGGCGCCAGCACGCCCACCGCATCGTTTGCGCTCTCGGGCAAGCTGGCGCCGGGCTCTGTGCATGTGATGGCCCACAGCACGCTGGCCAGTGCGCTGGGCATCCGCGTCAACCAGACCGCGGCGTTCTCCTTCAACGGCGACGACGCGCTGACGCTCACGCGTTCCGGCGTCCTTGTGGATCGCATTGGGCAGGTCGGCTATCAACCGCCGTCCGGCTTCTGGGGTACGGCCAGCGCCGGCACCAAGGACCGCACGCTACGCCGCAAAGGCACGGTGAAGGCGGGCGACACAAACACTACCGCTGCCTTCGATCCATCCGTGCAATGGGATGCGTTCAACGTTGACGACTTCTCCGACCTTGGTCTGTACAACGGGCAGGGCACCGTCACGCCGCCACCCGCCGCTGCCGTGTGCGGTGCCGCTGCAACGCATCTTGCGGATGTGCAGGGCGCTGGCACAACTTCGCCGCTGGCCGGCCAGAACGTCGAGGTCGAAGCGGTCGTGACGGCCGACTACAGCGGCACCAACGGGTTCAACGGCTTCTTCGTGCAACAGCCCGACGCGCAGCGCCGAAGGCTGCCCGGCGTGTCGGAAGGGCTGTTCGTCTACGCGCCCGGCGTCACCGCCCGTGCAGGTGACCTCGTCCACCTTGTCGGCAAGGTGGAGGAGAAGTACGGCCAGACGCAATTGACGCTGGTCACCAACGGCATCGCAAGCTGCGCCAGCGGCAACAGCGTGACGCCGGTCGACGTGACACTGCCCGTGGCCGATGCCACGGCGCTCTCGGCGTATGAAGGGATGCTCGTGCGCCTGCCGCAGACGCTGACTGTGAGCGAAACGTACGAACTCGGACGCTATGGCAGCCTGCTCCTCAGCAACGGGCGCCTGCCATTGCCCACCAACGTGGCCCCACCCGGGACCGGCGCTGCGGCCCAGGCTGCAAGCAATGCCCTGAACCGCATCGTGCTTGACGATGGTTCCAATCAGCAGAATCCTGCCGGCGTGCGCTACCCGGCGCCGGGCCTGTCTGCGGCGAATTCCGTGCGCGCCGGCTATACCGTGAGCGGTGTGCAGGGCGTGCCGGAAATGCGCTACAACGCATGGCGCCTGCAGCCTGTGCCGGGCGCGGCCGCACCGGCTTTCAATGCCGCCACGAACCCGCGTGCGGGTGCACCTGCACGCCATGCCCAAGCTGATGTGCGCGTCGCCTCGTTCAACGTACTGAACTACTTCAACGGTGACGGCAAAGGTGCCGGCTTCGATGGGCCGACCAACCGCGGCGCCAAGACACAGGCCGAGTTCGAACGCCAGGAAGCCAAGATCGTCGCCGCTATCCGCGCCATCAATGCCGATGTGGTCGGCCTGATGGAAATCGAGAATGACGGCTACGGTGAACTCGGCGCCATCCGCCGCCTGACGAGCCAGCTCGGCGCCGACTGGCGCTATGTCGATCCTGGCGTGCCGAAGCTGGGCAGCGATGCGATTACGGTGGCGATCGTCTACAACAGCCGCACCGTGGAGCCTGTAGGGGTGCCGGCCACGCTTGCCATCGACAACAAGAACCGCCAGCCGCTGGCGCGCAGCTTCCGACGCATCGGCGGCGCGCAGAACTTCACCGTGGTCGTCAATCACCTGAAGTCCAAGGGCTGCACCGGCACAACCGGTAAGGACGCCGACCAGGGCGACGGCCAGAGCTGCTGGAACCCCACCCGGGTGCGTGCTGCCGGTCTGATCGCCGACTGGCTGGCGACCTCGCCAACCGGTGTGACCGACGTAGGCAAGCTTCTCATCGGCGACCTCAACAGCTATGCCAAGGAAGATCCAGTCTTGCTGCTTGCCGACAGGGGATACGCCGACATGGTGGAGAAGTTCATTGGCAGGGATGCCTACAGCTATGTCTACGGCGGCGAATCCGGCTACATCGACCATGCGCTTGCCACCTCCGGCCTGGCCAAGCGTGTACGCGCCGTGCACGAGTGGCACATCAACGCCGACGAACCGATTGCGTTGGAATACGCATTCGCATACAAGAGCGCCGAGCAGCAACAGACCTTCTATGCGCCGGACGCGTATCGCTCGTCGGATCACGATCCGGTGCTCGTCGACCTCGCGCTCAATACGGAGGCTGCAGGTGGCGGCACTGCCCCCGAAAACGATGTTGCTACGGGTAGCGGCCCTGGCAGTGCCGGGGAATCGGGCGCCGGTGCGGTAGATCCGCTGATCGGGCTCGTGCTGGGGGGCGGTGTGGTGGCCCTGGTGTGGCGTCGCGCGTGGCGCGCCTGAGCATCCTGACACTTCGCCGTCCAGCGTGGTGGTTGCGCGGGCGAGTGCATCCCGGCTTCCTTGCGGCGGCGCTGTTGATGCTTGCCTTGCAGGCCGGCGGTGTCACGATCGCGGACACGCTGCGCTACGAGCGCGCCGCTATCGCGTCTGGTGAAGTCTGGCGGCTGATCTCCGGCCACTTCGTCCATTTCAACTGGGCGCATTGCCTGCTCAATGTCGGTGGTCTCATCGTGCTGGCGGTCATCCTTCCCGCGTCGCTATGCGTGTGGCGCTGCTGCCTGTGGCTTGCGGCGTCGATCGGTCTCGTGCTTTTTCTCGCGCTGCCCGGGCTGCAGCACTATGCCGGGTTCTCGGGCATCGCATACGGTCTCGCCGTGGTCGCGTTGCTGCCACGTGTGCCTGATGAGCCGATTGCGGCCCTCGTGCTATTTGCGCTCGTGGCACGGGCGCTCTGGCAGTGGCTCGACACTGGCAACGCCGATGCGATGCCATGGTTGGGAGCGCCGCCGCTTGCCGCTGCGCATCTGGCCGGGCTGGCGGCCGGCGCGCTATTGCTTTGCACCGAGCGCTGGACGCTCGCTTGAGCGTCATGTCCGTCGAGGTGCTGGGGATGTCAACAAAAAGAAGTCGATCCGCGAACCGGCCCAAGGAGCCCTGCAGCGGAGGCAAGGTCGATATGAAAGAGGGCCGCCACGCCGCAGCCATGCAGGCGAGAGCGGCGTGGCGAGGATCAGGAGATGCGCCGTTGCCGGCGCGTGGCTGCGTCAGAAGAGGTGACGCAGGCCGAGGGTCGCCCCGGTCTGGATCCACGTGCCCGCCAGGTGAACTTTCCAGCGCTCCGGGCTTTGGACTGAATTAAGCTTCTGAATTGGCAAGATCGGCAACATCGCGAGCGCGACGCGCCGATGCAATCGATTCCGATATGGAAACTGGGGATGATGTGAACAATGTAGCGGCGGCGGTGCGCGCGCTGATCTTGGGCGTATGGCTTGGCTTGATGTCCGCCGGCAGCCACGCGGCCGAGACTTCGCTATTCACACCGGAAGAGCATGCCTGGATTGCCGCGCATCCGGTGGTACGTACGTGCGTCGACGCGCACTGGCGTCCGTTCGAGTTTGTCAAAGCCGGCAAGGCCGCCGGCATGGTTCCATCGTTCCTCGACGCGGTTGCCCATCTGAGCGGGCTGCGTTTCGAATATGTGGACGGTGCGTGCTGGAACGGCTCGATGGCTGCATTGAAGCTGGGCCAAGTTGACATGCTGCCGGACTGGAGCAAGGACGAAACCGTAGCACCGTACCGGGACGGCTTCATCGCGAGTACGCCGTACTATGTCGGGACAATCGCAATCGTTACAGCGGAGCAGGAAAACCTGTTTGCCAGTTTTTCGCAATTGTCCGGCAAACGGGTCGCGATCAAGGGCGGCGGCGGACTTGAACTCGCTATCCTCCGCAGCACTGTCCCGGTGAAGTTGGTGACGTTTCAAAACGAGTCCGAGGCGTTGCAGGCGGTTGTTGATGGCGATGCCGACGCCGCACTCGGGACGGACGCATCGATCGTTCCACAACTGCACCGGCAGTTCAAGGGCCAGCTGTTCCTCTCAGGCAGCATCTGGGACCGGCCCTATGCGTTGACGATGGTCACGCGCGATGACAATCCCGTGCTTGCATCGATTCTCGATAAATCGCTGACCGCCATTTCGGCGTCCGATGCTGACGCGATCAGGCAGCGATGGCAAGAGACAACCGACTACGGCGCGCCGTCGCTCGCGTCGATCCTGCATTACCGCTGGCGGCAGGTCGCCCTCGTTGCGGGCGTCGTTCTGGCCTTTGCGGTGCTGGCGTATGTGCTATGGCGCGCGCGTATTGCTGCCGTGCGCAGCGAGCGCGACAAGGCGATGTTCCTTGCGTTCATCAGCCACGAAATCCGCACGCCGATGCACACCATTCTTGCTTCGCTGGAGCTGCTGCAGCGCTCGCAGTTGACCGGTCAGCAAGCCAGCCGTGCGGACGCCGCCGTCTCGGCATCGGAAACACTCTTGGCTCTGCTCGACGATGTCCTCGAATACTCGCGCCTGGAGTCCCGCACCGTGACACTCGCGCTCCGGCCAACGATGATCGGACCCTGGGCGGAGCAGACGCTTGGCATGGTGCGTTGGCGCTCCGAAGACAAGGCGCTGGCGCTGTCACTCGATCTTGCCTGTGCACCCGACTTCAGCGTGGACATCGATGCCATGCGCGTGCGGCAGATCGTTTTGAATCTGCTGGTGAACGCGATCAAATTCACCACGGCCGGCAAGGTTGTTTTCCGCGTCGACTATCTGCCCGGAAAACGACGCGGTACCGGAACGCTCGTACTCGAGGTAAGAGACACGGGGATGGGCATTCCTCCGGAGCGCCAGCGGAACATTTTCGAACCTTATTCACGCGTGGAAAGCCCGGGCAATCGCGGTGCCAGCGGCAGTGGGCTGGGCTTGTCGATCTGCCGCGAACTGGTCGAGCTGATGGAGGGCGTGATCACCGTCAGCAGCAGCCCGGAGGTCGGCACGGTGTTCACCGTCATGTTGCCGACACGCGAGGCGCATACAGAGGCGGCGTTGGCGAAGACTGCAGGAAAGTCGTTGGCGTCTGTGGCCCCCGCGATATCGTCTCCCAGGGCGCAAAAGCCGCAGTCTCCGGAATCGAAAGAGGGCCCGCTTGTCCTCGTGGTCGATGATCACGAGGCGGTGCAACATGCGATTCAGCATCAGCTGGACGCACTGGCTTGCCGGTCTGCCATTGCCGGCACCGGCGAGGCGGCGCTCGAACAGTTTGCGTCAGCAGCGTTTGACATGGTGCTGCTCGACTGCAACCTGCCAGGCATTGACGGATATACCGTCGCGCAACGCATGCGAGAAATCGAGCACCAGCGCGGAGGCGAGCGCACGCCGATTGTCGCCATCTCCGCTGCAACAGACGACGCGCACCGTGTGCGGTGTTTCGACAGCGGCATGGACGGTGTTCTGGGCAAGCCATTGCGTCTGGCCGCGTTACGGGAACTGATCGAGCTCTGGTGTGCTCATGGCGATTCCGGCTCCAACGCGGAGTCAATGGAACACGACGTGGCGCCGGCGGTTGACGTGCTTGCGATCTATCGGCAGACCATGAAGACCGATCTTGAGATGCTTGCTCAGGGCCTCGCCAACCGCAACATTGAGCAGGCACGTCGAGCGGCTCATCGAATTTCCGGTGCTGCCGCCGTTGTGGACGATCTGCAGACGCGCAGCTTGGCAAGTGAGTTGGAGCGGCGTCTTTCGGACTCGCCCGGCGACATCACCGCAGACATGCAGGCTCTCTTGGCGGAAATCCAATCCTTGCACGGGGCGGATACTCCCAACGCTTGATCTCCCTCCCCGGGGGCGAGCAGCCTCGTCCTGATCCGACGCCCCCACATGCGCTGCCCGATTCTCTTGCGGCAGCGTGGCGCCTTGTCCTGCCTCAAGGTCTCCATCTCGAGCGCTTGGCCGGTTGATCCGCTGCGTTCATAGCGAGATGGCCTCTGCACGTCAGATGCCCAAGGCGGAGGACGCGCGAAACATCTGCGTCCATCTCGCACCGCTTTTCAGAGCAGTCTGATATGGCACCGCGAATCGCGCTGGAATACTTGCGCCTGCCTTCTTCGATAGGCATTTGTTCTCGACCAATCCGGCACGTTCGTGCCCCGGATTCAATCAAAGGGTAAGTCAATGAAAGCAAAACTGTTCCTGGCTGGCGTCGCCATGTCTGCTCTGTCGGCCGCTGCAATGGCACAGACGACGCCCACGTCGGTGGATGGCGTCATCAACTTCCAAGGCACGATTGTCAGTGACACCTGCAAGGTGTCGTCGGCGACGGGTGACGCGGGCACCATCAACGTGGACATGGGCACCATTGCCGCTGACGACATCGGTACGGTGGCGGCACCGAAGCGCCTGGCGAGCGGTGCCGGCTCGGCAAATTTCGACGTGGTGTGCAAGACGGGCGCCAAGGTCAGCATGAAGTTTGCCGGCAAGACGGCTGAATTGAGCGCCGACAAGAAGACGCTGCGCGTGAACAACGGCAACACCTCTGCTGGCTTCGCCCAGGGCGTGGGCATTGCCGTGTACGAAGGTACGGGCGCCAGCGCAACCGCGTTCGACCTGAGCAGCGGCAATCTCCTGGCACAGACCGCCCTGCCCGCAGAAGGCGGTGCAATCAACGTGCGTTTCGCTGCGGCATACGTGGCCCCGGACGCTGCCCTGATCAAGCCCGGCATTGCCAACGCAAGCCTGCCGTTCACGCTGAGCTACGAGTAAGCCAAACGCCGGCCGATCTGGCTGGCATCAATCGGCAGCGGAGCTTTAGCCGCTGCCGCCTCTTTCTCTTCACGGGCACTTCCGGATATGAAAGCAAAACGATTCGCCGCTGGCGCGGCGTTGGCGTGCGCGCTGGCAGCGTCCGCGAGCCACGCCGCCGTTTCCTTGAATGCCACACGGGTGATCTTCGAGGGCAAAAACAAAGAAAGCTCCGTGGTGGTCAGCAATGATGGCGGCGAAGCGCTCATTCAATCCTGGCTGGACCCACTCGATGATGCTGCCAATGCGCAATTGCCGTTCGCCATCACCCCGCCGCTGGCCAAGGTGGGCGCGAAGCAGCAGCAACTGCTGCGTGTGCTGTACGAGGGCGTGGGTATGCCGTCTGATCGCGAGTCTGCGTTCTGGCTGAACGTGCAAGAGATTCCCCAGGCGGCCAACAACGACAACGTGTTGCAGCTTGCCGTGCGCCAGCGCATCAAGGTGTTCTATCGACCGGCTGGATTGGCGGGCGACCCTCAGAAGGCACCTGCAAGCCTGCAGTGGCAACTGAATCAGGACGCAGGTAAAGCCACGCTCCGTCTGAGCAATCCGAGTCTCTATCACGTGACGGTGGTGGACGCCAAGCTGCGCGTTGGCGGCGCGGAGCATACCGTTGTGGACGCCAACATGATCGCGCCCGGTTCGACACTGGCGCTGCCGATCACGCTGCCCGGTGGCCAGACGGCCGCACCGGAACTGCACTACGAAATCATCAACGACTACGGCGGCCGTGAAAGCTTCCGCGTCGTCCTGCACGGCAACCAGTTGAGCACACCGGTTCCCGCCGGTAACTGATTGAGCCGGTGGGTTCGATCAGCCAACCCGCATGGGTTGGTGTAGCCCGCACCCTTTCGTAGCGGAGCTTGCCTATGTGACACCTCCGATTCTCAAAGCCCGAAGCGAGCATTGCGATGTCTAAACGCCCGACCACCAAACGTTTTCCCAGAAAGACCGGCGGAAAAGCGCTCGCGGCTCGCCCCATTGCGACGCCGATGTATCTGGCGTTGTGTTTGGCATTGTTCAACAGTGCGCACGCGGCTGAAGGCGACATGCTGGTGGCGCAGGCAGACCCGACGCTCCTTGCGTTCAACACCAACTTCTTGCATGGCGAAGGCCGCCCGGCCGACTTGAGCGCTGTGCTGTCTTTAGGCAACAGCGTGCCGCCTGGCACATACCGCGTCGAGGTGCAGGTGAATGGCGACCTCGTCGGCCGCCGCGACATCGATTTCCATCAGGACGGCGGAAAGGTCCGTCCGTGCCTAACCGCCCGGATGCTGCACGATGTGGGCGTCAATCTCGGTGCCATCACGCCGCCACTGGATGTGCAGAGCCAAGCGTGTATCGACTTGCCTCGGCTAATGGATCAAGCGGCCGTCGATTTCGACTCGGGCCGATTGCGGCTTAACCTGAGCATTCCGCAGGCATTCCTGTCACGTGCAGCGCGTGGCTATGTGGATCCGGCCTTGTGGGACGAGGGTGTTACCGCTGGCTACGTCAACTACCAGTTCAGCGGAACCTACGGCCATGGGCGCATCGGCAAGGACAGCAGCAGTTATTACTTGGGGTTGCAGAACGGTGTAAACATTGGCCGCTGGCGCCTGCGCAATGAATCGACGCTGAGCGGCAGCAACGACGGTCAGACACGTTTCCAGAGCAACCGCACGCTGGTGCAGCGTGACCTTGACGCTATCAAGGGCCAACTGACGCTCGGTGAGCAGTACTCTGATTCCACCCTGTTCGACAGTGTGCGATTTCGCGGCGTGCAAGTCAGCTCAGACGACGCCATGCTGCCCGATAGCGAACGCGGTTATGCACCGGTTGTTCGCGGGCAGGCGGCGACCAACGCCGTTGTGGAAGTGCGTCAGAGTGGCTACGTGCTCTACCGTGCCAACGTACCGCCGGGCCCGTTTCAACTGACTGACATTTTTCCGTCCGGCTCCAACGGCGATCTGGAAATCACCGTCATTGAGGCCGATGGCACCAAGCGCGTCACCCACCAGGCGTTCTCCAGCTTGCCCCTGATGCTCCGCAAGGGGCGCCTGAAGTACAGCTTTGCTGCGGGTCGGTACGATGGTGAGCAAGACACGTCGCCCAATCTGGTCAGTGGGTCACTGGTCTATGGCCTGACCGACAACAGCACGGTGGCGGGAGGCTTGCAGGTCGCGCGTGACTTCCAGGCCGTCAACGTGGGCGTTGGTACAAACACCCCGATCGGCGCGCTGTCGTTGGACATCACACAATCAAGCAGCCGTGCGCAGGGCAAGCGCGACACAGGGCAGAGCGTACGTATCCTGTATGCCAAGACCTTCACACGCACCAACACCAATTTCACGCTCGCCGCCTATCGCTACTCGACCTCGGGCTATCGCACGTTCAACGACCACGTCAACGACGTGAACAACGCTGGGGGCATCCAGTCCGGCCGTAGCCGCTCCCGCATTGACTTGACGACCAGCCAGGATCTTGGCGGCCCCGAGCGCAAGTACGGCAGCGTCTACCTGAACGTCAGCCAGCAAACCTATTGGAATCAGCCGGGATCCAGCCGCAGTGTCAGTGTGGGCTACGGAAACACCTGGAAGCAGCTGAGCTACAACCTGAGCCTGAGCCAGACCAAGGACACGCGCTTTGGTGGTTACGGCAACAACACGCAGGTCATGCTCACGATGTCGGTTCCGCTCGGCGGCAAGCTTTACTCCCCGCGCGCCTATACCAACGTCAGCCATGACAGCAACGGCAGCACGAACATTCAGAGCGGCCTCAATGGCTTCGTGACGGACAAAACGTCGTACGCCGTGCAGGCCGGTTACACAAACGGTGGGCGCGGCGCTACGGGCGGGGCAAGCATCACCCACGACGCCGATGCGGGGCAGCTTTCGGCCAACGTCAACGTGGCACAGGACTACCAGTCCGCCAGCATGAGTGCCATGGGCGCGGTAGTGGTGCATGGCGGCGGCGTCAACCTGAGCCGTACTGTTGGGGACACCTTTGCGCTGATGAAGATGGAGGGCATCAAGGGCACGGACGTTCGCACCGAAGGCGGTATTCCAGTCAGTCGCAATGGCTACGCGGTGGTGACTTTTGCGCAGCCGTACCGCTTGAACGCACTGCGTCCTGACACGCATAACCTGGGTGCCGACGTCGAGCTCGAAGATACGGTCAAACAGGTGGTGCCACGCCGTGGTGCCATCGTGCAGGCAACCTTCCGCGGGGTCAGCGGACGGCGTGCCCAGTTCGCGCTGCAACTGGCGGATGGCAAGCCGGTGCCATTCGGCGCCAACGTGGAAGACGCGCAAACGGGTAAGCAGCTTGGCATCGCAGACCCCGCCGGCAAGGCATTCGTCCTTCTGCAAGAGGAAAAAGGCACGTTGACCGTGAAGTGGAAAGACGGCCAGTGTCAGGCGCCCTACGCGTTGTCCGAGGCGCAGGCGGGGCAGAACTATCAGCGACAAACGCTGCATTGCCGCTAGCGATCCACAGGACCGGTGCCGGCATCCGGACATCGCAGTGCTTCGTCGATTGCGCCAGCGGGCGTTTCTGTTCAGATACCGCCTTGTACTCGCACTGCCTGAATAGGAGTCAAAGAAGATGCATGAGTCGAGAAGGTTTAGAAAACGATACGGTATTAGCGCGTACCGGTCGGAACTCAGATCGGTTTTGTTGGCCGACAACAAGCCGGCTTGCCCACGCATGCTCGCCACCAAGCTAACGCACGGCGCCTTTGGTCGTTTGCTGCACGCACTGCGACGGACTACATCTTCGCTGTTGGTCCTGATCCCTGCGCTGGGATTTGGCTTGATCGTCCCGGCCCATGCCACGCTTGTGATTGGGGGGACTCGGGTCATCTATCCGGAAGCATACAAAAGCGTCACCGTGTCAGTGAGTAATCACGACGAAGAGCCGGTGCTGATGCAAAGCTGGATGACCGACGCGCGTGACGAGGCCCATCCCGCGATTCCGTTCGCAATTGCCGAACCGTTGGTCAAGATCGAGCCGGGTCGAAGCAGTGGTGTGCGCATCTTCTACGCGGGTGACGGGATGCCGCCAGACAGGGAGTCGATGTTCTTTCTGAACATCGTGGGGATTCCTGTGAAACCGGCAATGCAAAACGCCGTTCAGTTCGCAATCAAGCAACGACTGAAACTGTTCTATCGCCCCAAGGCACTGCACGGCGCTGTGTCCGACGCTGTTGCCGCACTGCGTTGGCAGATCGATCGGGACCGCCTCGAAGTCGTCAACGCGAGTCCGTTTCATGTGTCATTGATCGATCTGGACGTGCAGTGGCAAGACGGGCACCTGCTCGTGTCTGACTATGTGTTGCTTCAGCCCGGCGCGACCAAACGGTTTGACGTAACGCTACCGCGCGCGATAGGGCGCAAGAACCTGCGCTTTGTCGAGATCAACGATGTCGGTCTGCAAGTGCCACACGAAATTGACCTTCACTAAACGCGATTCCCCCAACGAGAAATTGCGACGAATATGTTCAGAATCCTTTTCCTTCTAGTGTTTTCGCTCACATGGCTGCCTGCCACGAGTTTCGCCTTGATGTGTAAGGCGGACGACAGCGCGAAAAGCGTCACCATCACGGAGCCGATCGGCGTGGTTTTGGCGGTGCCGGCCGACGCACCCGACGGAACCATCATATGGGAGTCGCCTACCCGAACCATCAACGTCATTTGTTCCGACAACCTCGACGTCGGGCAGGAGGGGGTCTATTTCTATGTCAACCCGGCCAAAGTGAGCGTTGGAACCGGAATTCGCGTGGGAATCCGTTACAAGGGTGTCCCGATTACATTGGAGACCGGGCGGTACTTTACAGGCCATAACACGTGGGAAGGATGCACCTGGGCGAACTGCACGGGCTGGCGAGAAGCACGGTTTTCGCTGACCTTCTCGGTGTTTGTGCAGAAGTACGGCGCGACACCCTCTACGGGGCAGGCAACAACCGCCACAAGCTATCGCACCTTCCAGCTGGACGGCTCTGGGGGGCTGAACAATGTACAGGACAGCAATCTCAACTACGTACTCACTGGCTTGGATAACGTACGTTTTGTTCCGTGTTCGCCCCAACTTTCGATTTCACCAGGCACGGTGGATTTTGGTGAGGTATTTGTGCTGGGTGCAACAGTGGGCGGGGTCGCGGCGAGCAAGCGGGTCAACCTGAATCTGCAACGCGCCTGTACGACACCTTACACGGTCAACGCGCGTTTCACGCCCACGGCCGGAACTGTCGTGGACGGCCTGTTGGTCCCGGAAAAAAACGACTCCATTGGGATTTCGATCCTGCGCTCAGAGACTCAGGAGAAGCTGGCCTTCAACGATTGGTTCAAGTTGACGGACATGAGCGGATCGACCCCGGCCTCGATCGATCTCAACACGCAACTGATCTGGCGCAAGAAGCCCGTGGCTGGTCCCTTCAATGCGGCTGTGTTGATCGATATGTACTACAAGTAACGTCGTAGCTCTTCATGAAACAGCGCGATCGATCTTCGCCCGCTAGCGAGGGCTGTGATCGTTCCATAAGAGGGCTTCGCGTACATCAACGTGGGGCACGCTCCATGGCGTCGAATGACGCAGTACCGCCACCACCACGACAACTACAAAAAAGGGGGGGGCGGCTAACAGCGGACGCGGGCACCACTGTTTCGAAACACCCACCCGCAGAAAGACCTGGGTAGGAGTCGCTCATTGACCCTGCTGAGGCGCCTGGCAGGGTAATAGCGGCAAGGCTTCTTCGACGAGGGATACCAATAAGCGAGATCGCTTCTCAAGCTAGGAACAGCAAGTGGCAACGCACAGTTCGTGATGTGCTATGCCTTAGCGGAATTCGATAGAAGTGGTAGGGGTGTTTCGATAAAGAAGGAATATGGAGTTTGGCTATGAAGGGTAAAACCCCGAGTCTTTTGATAATGCTGTTCAATTCCCTGTCGAGACATACGCGCACGGCGTTAGCGCTATCGTTGTTGATCGGTTCTGTGGCACCAGCACGCGCCCTCTGCTCCTTCGATTCAGGCTATTCCACTGGGGTCATGACTTATACGCTTCCTTCTAACCTGGTTGTGCCGCGTAATGCGACGATTGGCACGGTTATTTGGACGTCACCGCTGCAAACTGTGCCAAGCACCCAGAAATGGGGATGTAATACATACTGGATGCTTGGAATGGTGAACGCTGTTGGTGCCACGGCAAACGCAGCGACCCCGTCTTATCTTCCCATTGGTAATACCGGCTTGGCGTGGGTTTTCGAAACTTACAATGATATTGCTTACGGGATATCGAAGCCAAATAATAGTTATGTGATGCCGGGCACGCTGAGTTTCAGCATCAAAATCGTAGCGATCGGTCCTATTAAAGCCGGGGCAAGCATTCAGCAGGGCGTTCTCGGGAGTCTGAGCGCGGGCGGAGACATTGCGATCTATACGATCAAGGCAGGCAATACAGTCTCTGTTTCAGCGCTCACCTGCAAAACGCCCGGCGTCACGGTAAAGATGGGCGATAAGAATTATTTGAGCTTGTTCCAGGGCGCTGGCACAACGCTGGCACCGGTCAACTTCTCGATTGCCCTCAATGAGTGTCCGGCGGGCATCAGCAAGGTGTCATACCAGCTAGTACCCAACACGCAAATCCTCGATGCTGCGCGCTCGGTCATCGCCCTTGATGCCGATTCCACCGCCAAAGGTGTCGGCTTGCAGTTGCTGACCAATGCAGGCAACCCGCTGCCGCTGAAGACGAATATCCAATTCGGCGGATACAGCAAACTGGGCGGCAATTTCAACCTTCCGCTGAAGGCGGCCTACCGTCAAACCGAATCGGCGGTTGGGCCGGGCACGGCAAACAGTTCTGTCACTTTTGTGATGAGCTACGAGTAGCCAGCCCAAGGTGGTTTGATAAATCCCGGGCTGCTATGGCCGTGCATCTTTGCGCGGCACCGTGGGCTTCGCAGTCCATCCGGACACGCGGCCACATTGCAACCTTGTTTCGAAGCACTGCTGGAAGCGATTTCAGAACCGTGGCGGTGGTCCGCCACCACTACGGGATGGCCGGTTGCCTGCGCCTCGGGGGAGGGAGGCGGCGCGGGTTCCGCCGATGGAAGCACGCAAGAAAAAACCCCGACCGGAATGGGTCGGGGTTCTGATATTGGTGGAGCCGGCGGGAATCGAACCCGCGTCCGCAAGCCCTCCACAGAGAGTTCTACATACTTAGTTCTGTCATTTGATTTAACCGCCGCATCGCGGACGAACACGCTCTACGACGGCGATTCACTAAGTTTTCGTCTCTAGGCCCGTGACTCACCTAGAGCTTATCTGACGTAGATGACCTCGCTAGTCTTTCGACCCTAGCCCGTCAGCGAGCCAGTGCGAGGACGGCGGCCCTTAGGCTGCCAGTGCGTAACGTTCGTCGTTAGCAGTTATTGCATTCCCATTGATTAACGAGGTGACGGGTCCTCGGTATGCCCTCCACTGCTTCGCAACCCACGTCGAAACCAGGTCGGCCCCAGTAAGGAAGTGTCGATTATCCCATAGATGGGCTACTTCAGCGAGAAATCAACCCGCGTCGTCTTGCCCTTGTCCTTGATGCCTTCGGCGGTCAGCTTCGGCGCTACGACGAAGAGGCGCCCCGGATCCACACGTTCCGCCAGCGCCACATGCACCGCATTCGCCCGACGCTGGGCAAGCTCCCGCAGATCCGCATCCGTCACTTGCACATTGGTTTCCATCAGCTTGCGCATCTCGTCGGGCGGCAAGGATTTGGCCAGCCCGATCACGTTGCGCGGTTTCGGGAATTTTGCGGCTTTATACGCGCGTTCAAGGTACTTGTTCTCTTCTTCCGGCTTGACCGTCGTATCGGCTTCGGCGGAGTCGCCTGCATCCTTGAGTTTCTGTTCACGGATCTGACGGTTCACTGCCTCCCGGCGCAGGCCATCACGATCAAACTCCGGGTCGACGCGGCCGACGATGTCGACCTTGAGCGCCGGGCGGTCCTTGAGTGCAGTGGCGAGCTTGTCAAGCTTGGCGAAGGACGCTTGGCTGATGTCCGAAGTGCCCGGATCAAACTCGATGTAGCCGAGTTCTTCGCCGCCGCTGCCGCCGAATGCGCTGGCGAGCAATGAGAACGGCGCCGTCACGGCGCGCGCAATGAGGTTGACGAACGCACGCAGGATGACGCCGCCGATGCTGAACTGCGGGTCATCGAGTGAGCCCGACACTGGCACGCGCACGTCGATCTCGCCACGAGAATTCTTCAGCAGCGCCACCGCCAAGCGCACCGGCAGATTGGTGGCGTCTTTGCTTTCTACGCGATCGCCGAAGGTGAGCTGGTCGATGAAGATGTGGTTGTCGGCGGTCAACTTGCCCTGGTCGAGCAAGTAGTGCAGATCCATCGTGAGCTTGCCCTTGGTGATCGGGTAGCCGGCGTATTTGGCAGAGTAGGGCGTGAGGTTGGTCAGCTCCACGCCGTCGGCCTTGGCAGTGAGATCCACAAAGGCCGTGGGCGCGAGCGGGTTGACCTTGCCGTGGATGTCCACCGGTGCTGTGCCATCGACGCTGCCGCGCAACGTCACGTCGGCAGGTGTCTGGTTGGCGGCGGTGCTGATCGTGCCGATCGAGCCGCCGATGGCCGTGAGGTTGGCGGTGTAGTTCGGTTTGACGAAGTTATCCGTGAACCGGATGTTGCCATCCTGCAGCGTGATGGCATCAACACGCAAGTCGGCGCCGCCCGCTTTGGGCGTGGTGGGACCAGTGGCTGTTACGGTTACGGCCGACGCAGGCGCTGGAACTGGGGCCGAAGCTACCGCCGGCGCGGCTGCCGGGGCGGAAGCGGCGGCAGCCGATACCGATGCAGGTTCGCTTTGCGTCAGCGATCGGCGCTCCTCGGTCGGCTGCACGCGGATATCCTGCAGGTTCAGGCGGCCGTTCGGGTTGATGATGATCCGCGCGTAGAACGTCGAAAGCGCAACGGCGCCCACCCGCACGCGCGGTGTGGTGCCGTCGTAATTCGCCTGGATGCGGTTCAGCGCGAGCGAGCGCCAGCGCAAGAAGTCATCCGAGCTCACGCGGTCTTGCAGGCGCACGTTGCCCAGCGTCGCGTTGCCTTGGTAGTTCACCGTCAGCGCTTTGCCCTGATTCAGCACAAGGCGTCCATCCATCGACAGCAGCGCGCTCGTGATCGCCGCATTCAAAGATTTGTCCAGATAAGGGTCGAAGCCCGCCAGCGACAGGTTTTGCGAGTTCACGCGCAGGTCGGCCTTCAGCGGCTGTGGTACCACCTCGCCGCGCACATCGAGCTTGCCTTTGGCGCCCAGCCCCGCACCAATCTGCACATTGACGGGCTTGCCGAGATCGGTCGACGCGTTCTGCACGACCAAGTTCAGCGGTTCGACACGCACCTTGACCAGGCGCGAATTGGATTGGTCTTCAAAGCCGACGGCGCTGTTGTCCAGCTTCAGCGTCTGCACGGTCACAGCCCAGGGTTTTTCGGCCGGGGCGTTCGACTTGGTGCTGGGTTTGACCGGCGCCGCCGATTTGCCCGCTGCCGTGCCCGCCACCGGCTGCGGGCCATCGAGCAGGGTCAACGTGGTCGTACCGTCCTTCTTGCGTAGCGCGTCGATCTGCAGGCCGTCGGCACGCACTTCGTTCAGTGCGATGGTGCGGGTGCTCAGGTCGAAGCTCTTTACATCGGCGCGCAGCAGCTTGGCGCGCAGCGCGGTATCTTTGCCCGTGGCGGGCGCCAGCGACAGGTCGGCCAGGCTTGCGGTCAGCGGCTCCGCGCGCACGTTGAATTTGTCCGGCCCGAAGTCGAGCGCCACCTTGCCGTCGGCCGACAGCGCGCCGTTCTGCAATTGCGGGGCACCCGCCTGGCGCAGATACGGGCCGATGCCGGCCAGCTTCACGCCGTCCAGCTTCAGTTCCAGCTCGCCGGTGTTTTTCTCCAGCGATGTGTTCCCCTTGACGTTAAGCGTGCCGCCTTGCGCCAGCTTGGCACCCACATCGAGCGTGGTCGGACCGCCCAACGTGCGCACGCCAATGTCGCCGTGGAGGTCTTCCAGTGTCAGGTCGGCAGCCGGCTGCGTGGTCGCGTCTCGCCAATGGACCGTGCTGTTCGCCACTTGCAGCTTGCTGACCACCACATCCAAGGGCTTCGGCTTGGCGGTCGGCGCAGGCTCTGCCTTGGCAGCATTCGCTTCGGCAGGGGCGGGTTTGCCGCCGAGTTGCGCGAAATTGATCGCTCCATCTGCACCACGCGTGGCATCGACGCGCACGCCATCCAGCGTCAGCGCGTCGAGGTGGAACTCGTTGTCGAGCGGGCGTACGTCGCTCAACGTTGCGCGCACCTGTTTGGCGGCCACCAGGGGCGCTTTCTTGGCATCCACCACTTCCAGGTTGTCGAGGCCGGTCGTGCCGTGCACGCGCAGCACCGGCGCGCCGCTCTTCGGCTTCTGGAACTCGATTGTCAGGTCGGTCGTCAGCTTACCTTGCGGCACCGCCACCGGCAGTGGGCCGGGCACGTAGCCGAGGTAGCGGGGCAGATCCAGGCCATCAATCTTGACGTTGAGGTTCGATTCGAGCGAATCGGCAAACGGCTTTGTCTTGCCAGCGAAACGCAACGGCGCGCCGTCGATACGCGCTGCCAGCAGCGGTTGCACGAAGATGTCTACGTCGGCTGGCAGGCTCGCCAGGAAAGGTACACCGATCTGCAGACCATCCACCTTGTGCTGCGTACCGAGCGACTGGTCGACAAAATCGATCGCGCCGTTGGTCAACTGCAGATTGGCGAAGACGAAACGCGCCGGCTCGTCCGACTTGGGCTTGGGCGGGTTTTCCGGCTGGCTTAGCCTGTCGGCGATGTCGGAGAAGTTGAAGCGCTGTTCGGCGGTGCGCACGATACGCACCTGCGGCGCCTCGATGCTGAGCTCTTCAATGACGGGCGCGCGGCGGAAGATCGAACTCCACGACGCGTTCACATGCAGATGGCCGACGTCGACAAACGGCGTTTTGCCGTCGCGTTCGGCAATGTGGAGCCGGTCGACATCAAGCCGCAGCGTGTATGGGTTGATGCTGATCTTGCCGACCGAAACCGGCCGTTCCAGCAGCTTGCTGAGCTGGGTTTGAGCCAGGTGGCGCAGCAACGGGGGGCCACCGAATGCGCCCAGCAGCCCGAACACCACCAGGAAGATCAGCACGCCGATCCCGGTGCGCTTGGTGCGCCGCGATGTACCGACCTGAGCCGCGCGTTGCCAGCCTGCCGTACCGCGCACGCGGTCAAGCCGTGCGCGCCAGCCGTTGGTATTCGATTGCTTATCAGGGCGCGAATCGGGGGAGGTGCTCATGCTGGTGTCGGTCCGGCCATGGCGTGGCCTACTTCGTCAGTCGGTCGACCGCCAGGTCCCCGATGGGAGGCGGCGGTCCTGAAAGATGCGAGGCCCAGGCGTTCACCCGGGCATCGTGGTCAAGCGCGTTGCGATTCGAGCAGCAGCGGAATCAGCTCGGCAGCGCTGGCGATCAGCGCATCGGCGCGCCATTCCACGGGTGATGGTCCATTACCACAATAGCCGTAACTGGCTGCAATGGTAGGCATGCCGGCAGCGCGGCCCGCTTCGATATCGCGAAGGTCATCACCCACGTAGACGATCTGCCGTGCATCGACGCCGATGGATTCGGCTGCGTGCAGCAGCGGGGCGGGGTGGGGCTTGGCGTGCGGCGTGGTGTCACCTGCAACGACGCAGGCCGGCGGCACCGGTAATGGCAGCTGTGCAACCAGCGGTACCGTTAGGCGGCCAGACTTGTTGGTGACGATGCCCCAGGGGATACCCGCGCGGCCCAGTTCGACCAGCACGTCGGCCATGCCCGGAAACAACTGCGTGCGCACGCAGATTTCCGCCTCGTAGTTGGCGAGAAACGCCAGCCGTAGCGATTCGAATTCCGCATCCCCCGGCCCAACGCCGAAGGCCACGCCAAGCAGCCCGCGGGCACCATGCGAGGCAACCGGGCGCAGCGCTTCGTAGTCCACCGGTTCGAGGCCGCGGTCGGTGCGTACCTTGTTGGCCGCAGCAGCCAGATCGGGGGCCGTGTCCGCAAGCGTGCCGTCCAGGTCGAACAGCACCGCACCCAGCGGACCAGGAAACAGGCGCACCGTCATGCCTCGGCCGGACGGCGCGTCGCCATCAAGTAGTTGACACTGGTGTCCTGCGTGAGGGCGTAGCGGCCGGTGATGGGGTTGTATTCCAGCCCGCGCATCTCTTGAGCCTGGAGGCCAGCCCCACGTACGAACGCGCTTAGCTCCGATGGGCGAATGAATTTGGCGTAGTCATGCGTGCCGCGCGGCAGCATGTTCAGGACATACTCCGCACCAATGACTGCCAGCAGATACGCTTTCGCGTTTCGGTGGATGGTCGAGAAAAACACATAACCGCCCGGCTTCACCAACGTCGCGCACGCGCGCACAACGGATGCCGGATCCGGCACATGTTCGAGCATCTCCATGCAAGTGACGACGTCGAAGCTACCTGGCTCGCGTGCGGCCAGTGCTTCTGCGGCGATCTCCTCGTAATCGACGGTAATGCCCACCTCGAGGCTATGCAGGTCGGCGACACGCAATGCTTTGCGGGACAGATCGATGCCTTTGACGTTGGCACCGGCACGCGCCATGCTCTCTGAAAGGATGCCGCCGCCGCAGCCGACGTCAACGACGCGTTTGCCAGCCAGCGGTGCAATCGACTGAATCCAGTCAAGGCGCAGCGGATTGATTTCGTGCAGGGGTCTGAACTCGCTGTTCGGGTCCCACCAGCGGTGGGCGAGTTCGCTGAATTTTTCGAGTTCGCCGGGATCGGCGTTCGCGTGAGTGGTCGTCATGTTGCGCTGCGCCAGGGCATATCTGCTAGGTGAGGAAATGTACCAAAAAGCGTCGCCCCGACCAAATCACGGGGTTCGCAAAAAGGTTTCACATTGAAACAGAAGTGAACAAACGCGCATGCAATTCCTCCAACTGTCACCTTCGCTCAAGGAGAGATCAATGAAATCCAAACAAATTCTGATAGGACTGGGTGTTGCGAGCCTGACGGCTCTGGCGGGCTGCGCCGCGCCGGGTTACGGCGGTGGCTATAACGGTGGGTATGCTCAACAACCGGCCTATGGCCAGCAACCGGCTTATAGCGGGCAGCCACAGCAAACGGGCGCCCTTTATGGCCGGGTCGAATCGATCCAGCCGATGCAGGCCCCGGCAAATAGTCCGGGTATTTTGGGCACGATCATCGGCGGCGTGGCCGGCGGCATTCTAGGCCATCAGGTTGGCGGCGGTACGGGTAACACAGTCGCGACCATTGGTGGCGCAGCACTTGGCGCCTATGCAGGCAACCAAGTCGAACAGCGCGCGGGAGCGGGTGGTCAAACGGTGTACCGCATCACCGTGCGCCTGGATGATGGCCGCGTCGCGACCGTCACGCAGCGAAACCCGAACAATCTGCGCGTTGGCGATCGCGCCATGGTTGCTAACGACCAGGCGACGCCTTCCTATCAATAAGAAGGGCGGTCATGAGAAAGGGGCATCGGGTGCCCCAAATAGAAAAAGCGATGGCGCATTGAGCGTCATCGCTTTTTTCGTGCCTATTCCCTTAGCAGGCCAGCGGAGGGCATCTGCCGATATATAGGCGAAAAAAAACCCAGCTTTCGCTGGGCTTTTTCCCGGTGTGAACCGAATTACTGAGCCTTGCGGGTGCCGACCACTTCGACGTCCACGCGGCGGTTCGGCTGCTGGCAGGCGATTTGTGCCTTGCGAGTGCCCTTGCACGACTTCGGATCAACCTTCAGCTGGCGCTTGCCCTTGCCTTCCGTGTAGACACGGTTGGCTTCGATGCCCTTGCTGACCAGGTAGCCCTTGACGGCTTCAGCACGACGGACCGACAGGCGGTCGTTGTACTTGTCCGAGCCGAACGAGTCGGTGTGGCCAACGGCGATCACGACTTCCAGGTTGATGCCCTTCAGCTTCGAGACCAGGTCGTCCAGCTTGGCCTTGCCTTCCGGCTTCAGCACAGCCTTGTCGAAATCGAACAGGGTGTCAGCAGCGAACGTAACCTTTTCGCTCGACACAACCGGGGCAGCCGGAGCAGCCGGAGCAGCCGTCGGAGCAGCAGCCGGAGCCAGAGCGCCGTCGCACTGAGCGTTGGCGGTTGCCGGCGTCCAGAAGCCATTGCGCCAGCACAGTTCGTTCGTGCCGTTCTTCCAGACCCACTCGCTCGTG
>Ga0308159_1002279_pt1 | contig 22743 bp, 18 predicted proteins | sample PhyCR1_FD_201040 | JGI IMG/M metagenome (GOLD analysis project Ga0308159, IMG submission 201040) | Phyllosphere microbial communities from UC Gill Tract Community Farm, Albany, California, United States - DLSLC.R1 | ecosystem: Host-associated > Plants > Phyllosphere > Unclassified | place: USA... | reverse complement strand
TGCCGTTGTCCGAGGTCGCCGCCCTTGCCCGGCGGAACGACCCCGATCGCTTTTTCTGCGCGCTGTTCGCCCCGCCGGAGCGGCGGGAGACGCTGTTCGTGCTGATCGCCTTCAATGCCGAGCTGGCCCGGGCCCGCCAGGTGGCCAGCAATCCGATGACGGCGCTGATCCGCCTGCAATGGTGGCGGGACGCGCTGGGCGAGGTGCAGGCGGGCAACCCGGTGCGCCGCCATGAGGTCTCCACCCCACTGGCGGAAGCGATCCGACAGGGGCATCTCGATGCCGCGGAATTGCACGCCATGGTCGATGCGCGGGAAGCCGAGGTGGAGGAGGACATCCCCAGCCGTGGCGCGCTGCTGGCTTATCTGCGTGGTTCCGCCGGCGGATTCGCGGTGGCCGCCGGGCGCTTGCTGGGCGCGCCGGCCGAGAGCCTGGGCGCGCTGCAGACGCTCGGCGCCGCCTATGGCATGGCCGGCGTGCTTCGCAGCCTGCCATCCCAGGCGATGCACGGCCGCTGCCTGTTGCCGGCCGACCTGCTGGCCGAGCGGAACCTGACGCCCGCCGACGTGGCGCGCGACCCGCGCCAGACCGGCGTGGCCGAGGTGGGCCGCCAGCTGGCGGAGGAAGGCCTGGCGCTGGCGCGGGACGGCAAGGCGAAGCTGGGCCAGTTGCCCAAGGGTGCCATCGCCGCCGCATTGCCGGGCTGGCTGGCGGCGCGGGACCTGAAGCGGATGCTGGCCAAGGGCTGGGACCCGTCCCAGCCGCCGCACCCGCGCGGGCTGGGCGACCGGCTGGCGGTCATGTGGGCTGCCTGGCGGGGCTAAGGCGCTCAGACTGCGGCCCGGCGCGGCCTTCCCGTGGCTGGACGGTCGGCCGGGGCTTTGAGGACAGACGCCGCCTATTCCTCAACCCATGCCGGCGGGGCGCCACGCACCACCGTGCGGATGGCGAAGGCCGATTGGATGCGCGCCACGCCCGGCATGCGGGAGAGCTGCTCCTTGTGGATGCGCTCGTAATCCGCCGCGTCCCGCGCCTCGACCCGTAACTGATAGTCGGAGGCACCGGTCATCAGGTAGCACTCGCACACCTCGGGGCACTGGCGCACGGCGGCCTCGAAGCGGTTGAAGCCGTCCTCCGTCTGCTTCTCCAGCGTGATCTGGACGATGACGACGGTGCGGGCATGCGGCGCCGGGTCCTCGATAATCGCGGTGTAGCCGCGAATGACGCCTGAGGTCTCCAGCAGCCGCAGCCGGCGCAGGCAGGCAGAGGGGGACAGGCCGATCGCCTCGGCCAGGTCGGCATTGCTGATGCGGCCATTGGCGCGGAGAAGCCGCAGGATCTTGCGGTCCGTGCCGTCGAGCGTGGGCTGGTGCAGAATCTTCGTCAAAATCGCAGATCATTCGAAGCTATGGTCTGGAATTCGCATTCCCTTGCGCGGATCGCAAGCACCTGTCGCCAAATCCCGCCTAGGCTTCTGCTTTCGCGCGCCTCCCCGGCGCGTGGTGATGCGCGCATCGGCGCGGGCGGAGCATGGCTGCGATGAAGGTTCTCGTTCTCGGCGCTGGCGTGGTGGGTGTCACCTCGGCCTGGTACCTGGCGCGCGCGGGGCATGAGGTCACGGTGATCGACCGCCAGCCGGCGGCGGGGCTGGAGACGAGTTTCGCCAATGCCGGGCAGGTATCCTTCGGCTATTCCTCCCCCTGGGCAGCGCCGGGCGTGCCGCTGAAGGCGGTGAAGTGGATGTTCATGCAGCACAGCCCGTTGGTGGTGCGGCCGCGCATGGACCCGCTGCAGTGGTCCTGGCTGTGGCAGATGCTGAAGAACTGCACGGAAGCCGCCTATGAGCGGAACAAGGGCCGCATGGTCCGCGTCTCCGACTACAGCCGCACCGCCCTGGCCGACCTGCGAGCCGAGACCGGCATCGAGTACGACCAGCGGGAACGCGGCACGCTGCAGTTGTTCCGCACCCAGCAGCAGATGGACCACGCGGCCGACGACATGCGCGTGCTGGCCAAGTATGGCGTGCCATTCCAACTGCTGAACCCCGCCGAATGCGTCGCCGCCGAGCCTGCGCTGGACCGGGTGCGGGAGAAGTTCGTCGGCGGCCTGCGCACGCCGGAGGACGAAACCGGGGACGCCCATATCTTCACCCAGCGCCTGGCCGCGCTGTGCGTGGAGAAGGGGGTGACGTTCCGCTACGGCACCGCCATCAAGCGCCTGCTGGTGGAAGGCGGCGACATCGCCGGCGTCGAGACCAGCGAAGGCGTGCTGACGGCCGACCGCTACCTGATGGCACTGGGCAGTTTCTCGCCCAAGCTGCTGGCGCCGCTGGGGCTGAAGATCCCGGTCTATCCAGTCAAGGGCTACTCCATCACCGTGCCGATCGCGGATGCCGAGGCCGCGCCGGCCTCCACCGTGATGGACGAGACCTACAAGATCGCCATCACCCGGCTAGGGGATCGCATCCGCGTCGGCGGTACCGCCGAGATTGCCGGCTACGACACCCGCCTGCACGAGGAGCGCAAGCAGACCCTACTGCACTCCGTGCGGGACCTGTACCCCGATGGCGGCCAGTACGAGCAGGCGAAGTTCTGGACCGGCATGCGGCCGATGACACCGGACGGCACGCCGATCATCGGCCCGACGACCTACGGCAAGCTGTTCCTCAACACCGGCCATGGCACGTTGGGTTGGACCATGTCCTGCGGCAGCGGCAAGCTGGCGGCGGACCTGGTGGGCGGGCAGCGGCCGAATATCGATTACGCCGATCTGGCGATGTCGCGCTACGCGTGAGGGTCGAAGGCCGGGGGAAGGTACTCCCCCGGTCACCCATCTTTTTTCTTCGAGTTCGGCTTTTGAGAGTCGGGACATTTCGCCGGGTGGCGAAGCGCTGAAAGGCCACGCTCGCTCTCAGTCACGGGCGCTTTCGCTTCAGCAGCCGCATCCGGAAAAGCCGCAGAAAAAAGGAGGGGTTTCAGGGGAGTTCACTCCCCTGACCTGTCTCCCCTAATGGAAAGAGAGACCACCGTCGCTTCAGGCGCCGACGATCACCGACCCGCCGAAGGTCTTCTCGACGAATTCCTTCACCGCTGGGTCCGCATAGGCGCGCGCCAGGCGGGTGGCCCAGGGCTTGGCCTCATCCCCGCGGCGGACGACGACGAGCACGGTGTAGACGCTATCCGCGCCCTCCACCGCCAGGCCGTCGCGGATCGGGTTGAGGCCGGCCGGCACCGCGTAGTTGCCGGTGATGGCGGCGGCGTCCACGTCATCCAGCGCGCGGGCGATGGAGGCGGCCTCCAGCTCCACGATGCGGATGCGCTTCGGGTTCTCCGTGATATCGGCGATGGTGGCACGGAAATCAGCGCCGTCCTTCAGCTTGAACACGCCGGCCTTGGCCAGCAGCAGCAGCGCACGGCCGCCATTGGTCGGGTCGTTCGGGATGGCGACGCGGGCGCCATTCGGCAGGTCCGCCAGCGCCTTGTGCTTGCGGCTGAACACGCCCATCACCGTCAGCACCGTCTTGCCCACCGGCACGAAGTCGTAGCCGCGCTGCTGCTTCTGCGCGTCCAGGAAGGGCTGATGCTGGTAGGTGTTGACGTCGATTTCCTTCGCCGCCAACGCCGCGTTGGGCTGGATGAAATCGGCGAATTCGGTGATTTTCACCTGGAAGTTGTCGCGCGCCAGGACGTCGCGCACCACTTCCAGCACCTGGCCATGCACGCCGGCGGTGACGCCGACGCGCAGTGGGCGGGCGGCGGTGCCAAACTCGGCATCCTGCGCGCGGGCGAGGTTAGGCAGCAGCATCGCCGCGCCGCCCGCCAGGATGAGGGAACGCTTGGTCAACATAGGCGTATCTCCTTGAGCAAGCGCGCCTGGGGCGGCGCGACCGATCACTACCGTAGAAATAAAGCCCGGCGCGGTGTCACGCCCGGCCAACATGGTGCGTGGTCCGCGCGGACGCGGACCACGCACCGGCATCAGAAGGCCGGGACGACCGAGCCCTGGAAGGTGTCGCGCACGAAGGCCTTGATCTCGTCGTTCTGGTAGGCGGCGACCAGCTTCTTCACCCAGGGGGCGTTGGCGTTGTCGCGCTTCACCACGATCAGGTTGGCGTAGGGGCTGTCCGCGCTCTCGATGACGATGGCGTCGCGCACCGGGTTCAGGCCGGCGGGGATGGCGAAGTTGGTGTTGATGGCGGCGGCTTCCACCTCGTCCAGCGCGCGGGGGATCTGCGCGGCTTCCAGCTCAACGATGCGGAGACGCTTCGGGTTCTCGACGATGTCCGCCACCGTGGCGCGGAAGTCGATGCCCGGGGTCAGCTTGAAGGCGCCGTTGGCCGCCAGCAGCAGCAGCGCGCGGCCACCATTGGTCGGGTCGTTCGGGATGGCGACGCGGCTACCGTTGGGGATGTCGGCGATCTGCTTGTGCTTGCGGGAATACACGCCCATCGGGAAGACCAGCGTCTTGCCCACGGCCACCAGCGGCAGGTTCCGGTCCTTCACCGCCTGGTCCAGGAAGGGCTGGTGCTGGTAGCTGTTGGCATCCAGGTCACCCGCCGCCAGGGCGGCGTTGGGGGTGATGTAGTCGGTGAAGGGTACGATGCGCAGCACCAGCCCGTCCCGCGCGGCGATCTCCTGCACCTTCTCCAGCACCTGGCTGTGCGGGCCGGCGGTGCCGCCGATTTTCAGCGGGCGGGCGGCGGTGCCGATCTCGGCGCCTTGTGCCAAAGCCTGGGGCGCGAAGGCCGGTGCGGCGAAGGGAAGGGCGAGGCTGGCACCCAGAAGGGTGCGACGAGTCGTGTTCATGACGGCGTTGTCCTTGGTTCTTGTCTGGAGCACTTCCGGGGCACCGAGATACTGCGGACATACTCCAGACCATTGTTTAGGTGGCGTGATTGACGTCTCCGGTTGATTCAACCCTGCGACGATCACGCCCGAATCAACGGCGGCGGACGCGCCGCACTAGCCAGTCACCCAGGGATTGCAGGCCCTGGACGACGAGAATGAGGATGACCACCACGCTCGCCATGACTTCCGGCATGAAGCGCTGGTAGCCGAAGCGGATGCCGAGATCGCCCAGGCCGCCGCCGCCCACCGCGCCCGCCATGGCGGAGAAGCCGACGAGGCTGACCAGCATGACGGTGACGGCGGCGATCAGGCCGGGCAGGGCCTCCGGCACCACCACCTTCAACAGGATCTGCATCCGGGTGGCACCCATGGCGCGCGCGGCTTCCACCACGCCGCGGTCCACCTCGGCAAAGGCACTCTCGAACAGGCGGGAGATGAAGGCGGTGGCTGCCAGCGCCAGCGGCACGATGGCCGCGGCGGTGCCGATGGAGGTGCCAGCCACCAGGCGGGTGAAGGGCACGATCGCCACCATCAGGATGATGAAGGGGGTGGAGCGGACAGCGTTGATCAGCAGGCCCAGCGGCCGGTTGATCAGGCCGCTTTGCGACAGGCCGCCTTTGCCGGTGGCATGCAGCAGCAGCGCGATCGGCAGGCCGAAGACGATGGCGATGGTGGCGGCGCCGCCGACCATCATGGCCGTCTCGATGGCCGATTCGATGAACAGGTCCTGCAGGGCAGGGGAAAGCCAGGGGATCATGTCAGTTCACCTCCGCCAGCGGAGTCACAGTCAGGCCGAGTTCCTGGAACCACGCCGTCGCGGCATCCAGCTGGCCGCTGGGGCCGTAGGCGGCCAGGGCCATCAGGCCGAACGGCTCGCCGGCGATCTCGTCGATGCGGCCGGAGATGATGTCGAGGTCGATGCCGAAGCGGCGGGAGGCCTCGCTGATCACCGCGCGGGTGCTGTTGGGGCCGGCGAACAGCACCTGCAGCAGCCGCTTCTCCTCGCCCGGCTGCGGCGCCGGCAGGCGCGCCACGGTGCCGCGCGGCACGGAATGGCCAATGGTGCCGGCGACGAAGCTGCGCGTCGTCGGGTGGCTGGGGCGGGTGAAGACGTCGAACACCCGGCCTTCCTCCAGCACCTTGCCGGCTTCCATCACCGCCACGCGGTCGCAGATCTCCTTCACCACGGCCATTTCGTGCGTGATGAGCAGTATGGTCAGGTCCAGCTTGTCCCGCAACCGGCGGATCAGGCCGAGGATGTCATGCGTCGTCTCCGGGTCCAGCGCGCTGGTGGCTTCGTCGCACAGCAGGATGCTGGGTCGCGGCGCCAGGGCACGGGCGATGCCGACGCGCTGCTTCTGGCCGCCGGAGAGCTGCGCCGGGTAGGCATCCGCCTTCTCGGCCAGCCCGACCAGCCCGAGCACCTCCGTCACGCGCGCCTTGCGCTCCGCCTGCGGAACGCCGGCGACTTCCAGTGGGAAGGCGACATTGTCGGCCACGGTACGGGAGGAGAGCAGGTTGAAGTGCTGGAACACCATGCCGATGCTACGGCGGCGCTCGCGCAATGCGCGGTCCCCCAGCAGCAGCAGATCCTCGCCCAGGACGCGGACCTCGCCCTCGGTCGGCCGCTCCAGCAGGTTTACGCAGCGGATCAGCGTGGATTTGCCGGCGCCCGAGCGGCCGACGATGCCGAAGATCTCCCCCGCCGCCACGCTGAGGGACACGCCATCCAGCGCCTTGGTGGCCACGCCGCCACGGCTGGCGAAATGCCGCACCAGGTTGCGCAGTTGGATGGCGGGCTCGGTGCCTTGCGCGGGCCCTGGGGCCTGCCTGGGCGTTGGCCCGGGAGGGAATGCGGACATCAGTCTTCCGATAACAACGGGAGGAATTGGGAGGAGCGGGACGCGGGATGAGGGGCAGATGGTCCTCGCCGTGCTGGCGGCGAGGGGTGCCTGGAACTTAGTTCCGGCGGAGGTGACACATCATCGTCAGGCGTCCCGGCGCTTTAGCTGTTGGTGTCGCGGCGCAAGCTGCATGCTTCAAATTCCGCGGGAAACTTTGTGCATTTCCACGATCTACAATGCTCATTGCGCCGGCTTCACGCAAGGCCGGAACCGAATGACCGACCCATGCGGCACCTGCATGCCTCCTGCCCAAGCTGCGGTGTGCGATGCAAAACGCGGAAAACCCATGTAGAAGGCGCCGGATATAGCCTTGTGCCAGCGCTCATGACATGCGCCGCACTGACTCGGCGCTACCCCCATAGATTGCTGCTGGAACCTAACTGCCTCATGCCGTTCTCCGAGACTTTGCCCGCCGTGCTGATCCGCGCCCTTCAGGAGCGCGGCTACGCCGAACCCACCGCCGTCCAGGCCGCCGTGCTGGAGGAGGAGACCGTGGGGCGTGACCTGCTGGTCTCCGCCCAAACCGGGTCCGGCAAGACGGTGGCCTTTGGCCTGGCCATCGCCCCCGAGCTGATGGGTGGGGCGGATCGCATGCCGCAGGCCGGCCACCCCCTGGCGTTGTGCGTGGCGCCGACGCGCGAGCTGGCGTTGCAGGTGAAGAACGAGCTGGCGTGGCTCTACGCCCCGGCTGGCGGCCGCGTGGTCAGCTGCGTCGGTGGCATGGACCCGCTGGCCGAGCGCCGGGCGCTGGCCCAGGGCGCGCATATCGTCGTCGGCACCCCCGGCCGCCTGCGCGACCATATCGAGCGCGGCAATCTGATGACCGGCGCGCTGCGTGCCGTGGTGCTGGACGAAGCGGATGAGATGCTGGACCTCGGCTTCCGCGAGGAGCTGGAGGCGATCCTGGACTCGGCGCCGGAAGGCCGCCGGACCCTGTTGTTCTCCGCCACCGTGCCGCGCGAGATCGCGACGCTTGCCGCCAGCTACCAGCGGGACGCGCTGCGCATCTCCGCCGGCAAGGAAGGCGGCCAGCACCGGGACATCGAGTACCGAGTCGTGAACGTCGCGCCGCATGAGATTGAGCGCGCCGTCGTGAACCTGCTACGCGCCTCCGATTCGCCGTCGGCAATTGTGTTCTGCTCAACCCGTGCGGCAGTGGCGCGGCTGCATACCAACCTGGGCGAGCGTGGCTTCTCCGCCGTTGCACTCTCCGGTGAGTTGACCCAGGCCGAGCGCAGCCGGGCCTTGCAGGGCTTGCGGGACGGCAAGGCGCGCGTTTGCGTTGCCACCGACGTCGCCGCGCGCGGCATCGACCTGCCGGATCTGGGCCTGGTCATCCATGCGGAGCTGCCGAAGGAGCCGGAGACCCTGCTGCATCGCAGTGGCCGCACCGGCCGTGCGGGCAAGAAGGGCGTCAGCGTCCTGGTCGTGCCGCCGAACCGCCGCCGGACCGCCGAGCGCCTGCTGATGGCTGCCAAGCTGAAGGCCGAGTGGGGCGAGGCACCGACCGCCGAGGAAATCCGTGCCAAGGACCGCGAGCGCCTGACCGAGCAGGTCAAGGCGATGGTGGCCGAGGAAGCCGATGCGGACGATCTGGCCGCCGGCCGCGCCCTGCTGGAAGAGGCCGGGGCCGAGGCGATTGCCGCGGCACTGCTGAAGGTTCTGCGCGCACCGCTGCCAGCGCCCGAGGAACTGATGACGGTGCAGGAGCAGAGCCGCCCCGCCCGCCCGCAGCGCGAGCTGGCGCCGGGTGGCGGCGAGGGCACCTGGTTCCGCCTTAACGTGGGCCGGGATGGCCAGGCCGATCCGCGCTGGATCCTGCCCTTCCTCTGCCGCCGCGGCCACGTGGCGCGTGAGGAGATCGGCCGCATCCGCATCATGGGCCGCGAAACCCGCTTCGAGGTAGCGCCGCAGGTCGCGGCACGCTTCGCCGCCGCCGCCCGTCGGCCCGATCCGGCCGAGCCGCACATCCGGGTTGAGCCGCTGCCGGCCGGCATGTCTACTGAACAGACTGAGCGCCCGAAGCGCCACTACCGTAGGTAGAAGGTCTTCAAGACCACTTGCGGCAAGCGAAATTAGCTTGGTCTTGACGGTCTTCAAATGGCCGTGCTTCACGGGATGGAGGCCTCTGCGCGTGATGCAGGAGCCGGTACATCTTGACGGCAGCCCGGGTGGTCCGGGTTGCCGTCGCAACGTGTAGCCGCAAGCGAGTGGCGAGCAAGGGAATAGCAACCCTGGTATCCTGGGGTGACCCATCCATCCAGCATGCCGAGGAGGACACCGGGATCGACCGGTTGGGCCTGGCCTCTCCTTTGCTCGGCGCCACGGGCTGGATCGATGGTCTAGCGCGCCTGATCGCGATCGATACCTCGGCGGCGCCGGGGCGCTACTCCGGTGCTTTCGCTGGCGTGCTGCAGGACATGTTCTCGCCCCTGGGGTTCAGCTTCAGGCGAATGGAGGTTCCGCCCTCCTTCTTGCCGGAAGCGGAACCGACCCCCCGCATCAGCATGATCGCCGGCCGCCGTACCGGGCGGCGCATCTGTACCCTCTATTTCAACACAGACGCGCTCCCCGCGGGTGAAGGCTGGAACCGCCCACCCTTTTCGTTGAGCCGGCAGGGCAACCGCCTGTACGGGCGCGGCACCGCCGAGGTGAAGGGCGCCATCGCCGCCGTCTGGTCTGCCCTGCGGGCCGCCGATGCCGTCGGCCTGGGGCTGCGGTTCGACCCGGTGCTGCTGTTCTGCACGGATGAGGAGCGTGGCCTGTATCCCGGCCTGCGGCACCTGGCCTCCGAAGGGCAGATCGAAGGGCACGTGATCTGCCTGAACGGTTCCGCCGCACCGAAGATATGGACCGGCAGCCTGGGCCGCATCGACCTGACCGTGCGGATCGAGGCCCTTGGTCCAGATGCCGCGACGGCCAATGCGGTCGAGGCCGCCGCGCGGATGACGACGCAACTGGTGGCGATGAAGGACCAGATCGAGGTCCGCACCTCCACCCTCGTGCCGCCGGATTCCAACCCGCCCGGCGCGCCGCTGCAGTCGGGCATGGCGGTCTCCGCCATCCGGGGCGGCGACGGCGGTTTCGCGCCGGGGAGTTGTGCCCTGACCGTCAGCCGCGAGTATCTGCCGGAAGAGCAGTTCGAAAACGTGCATGCCAAGCTTCTGGCCATAGTGCGCCATGTGGCGGAGCAGATGCCGGCCTTCCGCGTGGAGACCGTCCTCTCCGGCCATCGCGCCCCCGTGGTGGCGCCGGACCAGGGACCGAACTGGCCGCGCTGGCAGCAGGCACTGAGCTGGGGCTTCGGCTATTCCCCCGGCAATTTCCGCCGCGCCGCCAGCCGCGAACCGTCGCCGATGGGCTTCGTGCAGCAGGCCGGCATTCAGGAGATCCTGGTCGGCGGGCTCGGCCGCCCGAACAGCCAGAAGGGCGAGGCCAACGAGTTCACCACCATCGAGGATGTCGAGGCGCTGGCGCGCTCCGTCCTCGCCTATCTGGCCGACGTGCCGGAAATTCCGCGCTACTGACGCAAGTCGCCGAGCGGCGAGGTCCGCCCAGCGCCCCCTCCGAACAATCCGCCTATCGTAGAGAAGCCTGCAACTGCGCGTAGCGGTCCCGGCTGGCGCTGAGGTGCCGGCGCATGGCGCTGCGGGCGGCCATGGCCTGGCCGGCGACGATGGCGGCGGCAATTCGCGCATGTTCCTCCCGCACGCCTTGCAGGTAGGTGGTGCGGTTGGCGCCGTCCTCGACTTGTGCGCGCACGGTCTGACGCGGGATCAGAATGGGGCCGAGGAACTCCAGGAAGCGCGGGAAGAAGCCATTGCCCGTGGCGGCGAAGATGGCGCGGTGGAAATCCAGGTCCTGCATCACCGCGCTTTCCCCGGCATCGACGGCGGCGGCGAAGGCAATGGCAGCGGTCTCGATCCGCTCCAGCGACGCGGCGTTGCGGCGCTCCGCCGCCAGCCCGGCCGCTTCCGTCTCGATGGCGATGCGAAGCTCGATCACCTGCAGCACGTCGGTGAGGGAGCGCATCTCCTCCGGTGCGATGCGCACCTGTCCGCGCGTGGTCGGATCGGTCACGAAGGCACCGACGCCCTGGCGGGTGGTGACAAGCCCTTCCGCCCGCAGGGCCGAGACCGCTTCCCGCACCACGGTGCGGGAGACGCCGGCCTGCCGCATCAGCGCCTGCTCGGTCGGCAGCCGGTCGCCGGGATTGAGGCGCCCGGCGCGGATCTCGGAAGCCAGCCGCCGCACCAACTCCGTGGTCAGGTTGGCGGGCGGCGACAGCGGCGTCAGCTCGATACCGTGCACGATGCCGGGCGGCGCCCTGCGGCTCAGTGGCATGTCTCTGTTCCCCCTGGTGCGCCGGCGGCGCTTCGGCCGACTATGCCAGATCGGCGCGGCCTGGGCTGCCACGAAAGCAGCGCATAAGGTGCGGAAGCTACTAGGGCTTTGTCGCCCGCTGCCCTGGCTCAGTTTTGCTCTCCGCCGCCTTGAGGATGCCCATGCCCGCTTCCAGCCCGAACCCGGCCCGTACCGTCATCGTCGATTGCGACCCGGGGACGGACGACGCCATCGCGCTCTGGCTGGCCTTCGCCGCGCCGGAGTTGGAGGTCGCGTTGGTCACCGTTGCCGGCGGCAATGCCGGGCTGGCGCGGACCCTGGCCAATGCGCGCGCCATCGTGGCGCTGGCGGGACGTACGGTGCCGGTGGTGGCGGGTGCCGATCGGCCGCTGTTCGGCGCCTTCCAGGCCGAGGTGAAGGTGCACGGCGCCGATGGCCTGGCCGGCGTGCAACTGCCCGTGGGGCCAGCCGCCACCCCAGGCGTGGCGGCGGACGCCATCCGCGACCATCTGCGCCGCGCGGCGCCGGCATCCGTCACGCTGCTGGGCATCGCCGCCGTGACCAACCTGGCCCTGGCCTTGGCGACCGAACCAGCGCTGGCAGACCGGGTGGCAGAGATCGTGCTGATGACCGGCGCGCTCGGCGAGGGCAACTGGACCCCGGGGGCGGAGTTCAACGCCGCCATGGACCCGGAATCCCTGGCCATCCTGCTCAGCGCCGGCCGGCCGGTCACGCTGGTGACGCTGGACCTGACCGCCCAGGCGCTGGTGACGCCGCAACGCATCGCCGCGCTGCGGGCGCTGGGGCAGGGCAATTGCCTGCGGGCCTGCTGCGACATCATGGATGCGGTGCCGCCCTCCCGCCGGCTCGGCCACCGCGGGCACCCGCTGCATGACCCCTGTGCCGTTGCGTGGCTGCTGGCGCCCAGCCTGTTCACTGCGCGGGACGTGGCGGTGCAGGTGGAATGCGGCACCGGGCCGGGGCGCGGCCGCACGCATATCGACCGCTGGGGACGCAGTGGCCAGCCGGCCAATGCGCGTTTCCTGGAAAGCCTGGACGCCGACGGCTTCTTCCAGCTGCTGGGCGAGCGGCTGGCGACGCTGCCTTAAGGTTCAGCCCTGGGGCGTCCGCGCCGCCTCCACCAGCCCCGGGGTTTCCATCCAGCGCAGCACTTCGGGCAGCGTGTCGTCCAGCACCTGCCGCGCCTGGGTGATGGCGCGCTCGGCTTCCTGGCTATCCGCCATGCTGCGGGACAGCGCTTCCAACGCCCATACCATCCGTGCCGCGCCCAGGGTGCGGCAGACGCCCAGCAGGCGGTGCAGCGCCGTGCGCAACTGCGCAGCATCCGTGGTGGGGGAGAGGCTATCCAGCGTCTTGGCGCCGCGCCGCAACTCGATGACGAATTCGGCCAGTACGGCCGGGGCGGCGGCGCCCAGGTCGTGCGTCAGAGAATCGCAGATCTGGGCGTCCAGCAGCGGCGGCACCGCCGTGCTGGCAACTGGCTGCGGGGCCGGGCTGGGGATGGACTGGTTCGCCACCAGCCGCAGCAGGCTCTCGCGGTCGATCGGCTTGGCCAGGTGGGCGTTCATGCCGGCGGCGCGGCAGGATTCCACCTGCTCCGGCAGCACGGAGGCCGTGACCGCGATGATGGGAATGGCGTTGCGCGGCGGCGGCAGGGCACGGATGCGGCGGGTGGCTTCCAGCCCGTCCATCACCGGCATCTGCAGGTCCATCAGCACCAGGTCGAAGTGATCTGCCTGCACGGCGGCCAGGGCGGCGGCGCCGTCCTCCACCAGGACGACGTGGTGGCCGGCGCCGGTCAGCATCGCCCGCGCCACCAGGCGGTTGGCAGCGACGTCGTCGGCCACCAGTACGCGCTTGCGGGTGTCGCGGGCCGGCTGCGCGGGCAGGCTGGCGGGGCTGGCCTCCTGCGCCATGGGCAGCAGGCCGGGCCAGGGCGATTCCGCCTCCGGCAACGGCAATTCCACCCAGAACAGGGCGCCGCCGCCATCCGGCGTGTCATGGCCGATGGTGCCGCCCATCAGCGAGGCCAACTGGGACGCGATGGCGAGGCCCAGCCCGGTGCCGCTGACGGTATCGCCGCCATTGGCTGCCGGCGAGGCCAGTTGCATGAAGTCCTGGAACAGCAGGTGGCGCTGCTCGGGCGGCACGCCCGGGCCGGTATCCTGTACCTCCAGCCGCACGCCCTTGCCGTTGTGCAGCGGGCAGGCGCGCAGCCACACCTTGCCGTTGGCGGGAGTGAACTTCACCGCGTTGGACAACAGGTTCAGCAACAGCTGCCGCAGGCGCATTGCATCCGCCAGCACGGCGGCGGGCGTATCCGGGTGCACGTCCAGCTGGAAGCGCAGGTTCTTGCGCACCACCTCCGGACCCAGCAGCGTGCTGCACCGCTCCAGCAGGGACCGCAACTCGGTCGGCGCCGGGCGCATCTCCAGCCGTCCGGCGGCGATCTTCGAGAGGTCCAGCAGGCCGTTCACCAGGTCCAACAGGTGCCGCGCGGCGTCGTACAGGGTCTGCAACTGCTCCCGCTGGTCGGCCATCACGCGCGGGTCGTTCAGCAGCACCTGGGCGAAGCCGAGGATGCTGTTCAGCGGGGTGCGCAGCTCGTGGCTCATCCGCGCCAGGAACTGGCTCTTGGCCTCGCCGGCCGCGGCGGCCGCATCGCGCGCGGCGGCCAGGTCCTCGATGGTGCGGCGGATCTCGGTGATGTCAGTGCGGATGCCGACGGTGCCGCCGCCCGGCGTCGCCCGCTCGGTGATCAGCACCCAGCGGCCATCAGGCAGCAGCCGCTCCATCGGGCGGTTCTCGCCGCGATGCCACAGGCGCATCTCGGTGAGGAAGGCTTCGGCGTCGTCGCCCGCCTGCGGATACTGGCCGCGCTTGAAGCCCTCCCGCATGATGTCGTCGAAATGCGCGCCAGGTTTGATGAAGGGTGCGCTGACCCGGTAGAAATCCTTGTAGCGGCTGTTGCAGGCCACCAGCCGGTCATCAGCATCCCACATGACGAAGCCGTCGGTCATGGAGTCGATCGCGTTTTCCAGCATCGAGCGCCAGCGGTTGCGCTCGATCTCCACCTTCTCCCGCTGCCGCAGCGCCAGGATCAGCGTGGCGGCGATTACCAGCACCAGCATCGCGAAGCCGGCGGAGATCAGGTAAGCGCGCGTCCGCTCCTTCTCCCACCCGGCCAGGGCGGCTTCCTGGCGCATGCTCGCCTGCAGCGAAAGGGTGGGGTAGAGCGTCGGCCGCACCGCGGCGATGACCGGGCTCTGGTCGAACCGGCTCAGCGCCTGGAAGGTGGGCGGCGCGTTCGAATCGACCAGCTTCTCCGCCGCTGGCGGGTTCAATATGTGGCCGATCATCGTCTCGTCATGCGGCACGCTGGCCATCAGCGTGCCGTCGTCGCGCTCCAGGTTGATGCGCAGCCCGGCGCCTTCGCCGCTGACGGCGAGCAGTGCACCGATGACCGGCACCGGAATCTCGGCCACGGCCATCAGCGGCCCGTATTCCGGCAACACCACGCGGCGTGCCAGGAACAGCGCCCATTCCCCCGTCGCCGGATTGCGGAACGGGCCGCCGATCAGCACGGCGCCGGCGCGCGGCCCGCTTTGGAAGAAGGCGCTGGTCAGGGAAAGCGGCAGGGGCCGGCGCCGAGACACGGCGAGGCCGGTCGCCATCGGCATGCCGTCCTCCCGCACCAGCAGGATGTCGCGCAGCACGAAGTTCTGGTTGTTCAGCTCCCGCAACACGCGGTTGACCAGGGTTATGTCCAGCTTCCCGTCCGAGACCAGCGGCGCCAGGATCGCCGGCAGGCCCGCCAGCGTCGCGTCCACCGAGACGAAGCTGCGGTTCAGTGAGGCTTCCACCGCGCGGGCGATGCGCTGCACCGTGTCGGATGCCGCCGTCAGCGCCGCTTCCCGGGCGCGGCCGACCAGCAGGCCGGTGGTCACCCACTGCGCCAGCAGCAACATGGCCGCGGCGGCAATGACCGCCAGGCGGAGCCGTCGCGATTGCGGTTTCTCAGTGGGCATAGGCCGGGATGCCCAGCGTGGGGCCGAGATAGCGGTTCCAAGCATCCGCGCAGTCGGGGCCGCAGCGGTCGACCCAGCGCGGCAGCACGGTCTGCACCAGCAGGCTGCGGCGGCGTGCGTCATCGGCTGGGGTCACGGGGACGATGGTCAGGTTGCCGCGTGGGCCATTGGTGCAGCTGGGCCGGCCGGCGCTGCATTCCAGGCCCTCGCCAGTCTCCCGCGCCGCGCTGTCCCAGATGGTTTCCTCCAGTTGCTCGACGCCGCGCTGGATGATCTGGCGGATATCGTCGGGCAAAGCGCGCCAGGCTTCCTGGTTGGCGCCGAAGATGGAGACACCCCAGGTCAGCGTCATGGCATGGATATGCGTGCTGACGTCCTGCAGGCCGACGGCACTGCCGGAGAGCGTGCCGGTCACGGCGCATTCCACTACGCCCGCCTTCATGGCCGGCACGATGCCGGCGAAGGGAATCACCACCGGGGTCGCGCCCAGCGCCTCGAACATCTCCGCTTGGCCGACGGATGAAGTGCGGATGCGCCGCCCGGCGAGGTCGGCCAGCCCGGCGAAGGGCCGGCGGCACCAGGTGACCTGGGCCGGGTAGGTGTAGACGGCCAAAAGCTCGATCCCATACCGCTCCTGCAGCAGGGCGCGGAGATGCGGGCGGTAGAGCCGCACCGTCTGCCGCAGGCTGGCGAAATCTGGGTTCAGCGCGGGGAGGTCCACCGCGTTGAACTCGGGCTCCTCTGAGGAGACGATGGCCAACAGGGCGGTGCCGAAGGGCACGACGCCGAGGCGCATCATCTGCAGCATCTCCTCGGCCCGGAAGCCGGCGCGGTCGAACGGCGCGATCTCCCCGACCACCCGGCCCTGGGTGAGTTCGGAGAGGCGCTGGCGCCAGAACGGCTCCTCGTAGCGCACGTACTGGGAGACATCGGCGAGCCCGCCGACCACCTTCAACCGCAGCACATCCTCGGCGTGGCCAGGGAGGGGGCACAAGGCGACCGCCATGACGGCCGAATGCAGCAAGGAAAGACCCCGGCGAAGCAGACGCTTCGGAAGACTGGCCGACATCGGTCTCCTCTCGCCAGCGCGGCGGGCAGTGATTTTCAACGAAGGTTACAGCAGCGCGGGGTCAATTCCCAAGCCGCAACTTTACTGTATGGCGAGGGAGATTGCAGGTTCTTCAACCCTCAGGCATGCAGGGGTCCATGCCGATCCATACCGATATCGTCAGCCACCGCGGTGGCACTTTCCTCTGGCCGGAGAACAGCCTGGAGGCGTTCCAGGCCACCCTGGTCCTGCCGGTCGAGCAGGCGGAGTGCGACGTGCACCTCTCCGCCGATGGCGTGCCCGTGGTCATCCACGACGCCGTGCTGAACCGGCTGACCGACCAGAAGGGCGCCGTCGCCGCCCGCACGGCCGGGGAGCTTGCCGGCATCCGCCTGCGCGGCGCCCGTGGCGGCACCGTGCCAACCCTGGCGGAGGTAGCCGGGCTGTTCACCACCGGCAGCATGCAATTGCAGGTGGAGATCAAGAGCGACGCGGCCGGCAAGCCGTATCCCGGCCTGCTGGAACGCAGCCTGGATGTGCTGGACACTGCGGGCATCCGCCCGCGCTGTCGCATCATTGCCTTCGACGCCCGCATCGCCGCCGCCGCGCAACAGGCGGGCGGGCTGGCTGGCGTGATCTGGCTGTTTGAGGCCGTGGCACTGGAATGGCTGGGCGTGGAGGGCGTCATCGCCGTCGCCAATTCCTATGGGCTGGAGATGGTGGAGACCGAAATCGGCGCGCTGGATGCCGAGATCTGCGCCCGACTGCGCCAGCAGGGACTGCGCATCGCCGCCTGGGGCGCCAACCATGCGGCGAGCCTGGAAAAGGCTTTCGCCTTGGGCTTGGACGCCGTAGCGACGGACGACCCCGTCCTGGCTTTGCAACTGCGCGCCCGCGGCCTCTAGGCACGGTTCACGGCGCGGCGAGCACGCCCGTGCAGGCGGCCGGCAGGCGCGGCGCCGGCGCCGGTGGGCGCGTGGAGGGAGCGGGCGGCCGGCGTGCCTCGTCGCTGAACCACCATGCCAGGCTGGCGTCGCAGCCATCGCCAGCAGGGACGGGCGCCTGGTCCTGGCACGCGGCCTGGCCGGCCGGGCAGCGCAGGCGGATATGCATGTGGGAATCATGGCCGCGCCATGGACGGATACGCCGCAGCCACGGCTCGCCGGCATGGGCGGTGCAGAGCGCCTGCTTGATGGCGGGATTGACGAAGATGCGGTCCACACCCGGCTGCTGCGCCGCCAGCCGGATCAGCGTCGCGTGCTGTTCGGTATAGATCGCGCGGTCGACCGCCATGCCATCCGCGCGGACGAGAGAAGGGACCTCGATACGCTCCCGCGCAGCGATGGAGAGGAGCGGGCGGCGGGAGACGTCCAGCCAAACATCGGCATCCAGGCCGATCTGGTGGCTGGAATGGCCCCAGGGCATCGGCCCGCCGCGTGGTTGGCCGAGGTCGCCGATCCAGATCTGCGGCAGCCCGGCCTGGGTGGCGGCTGCAGCAAGGTCCCGCAGCGTCGCCAGCATCGTTGGATGGCCCCAGAAGCGGTTGCGTGAGACCCGCACCACCTGCCAGCCCGGCCCATCCGCCGGCAGCGCAACCGCGCCGGCGATGCAGCCCAGCCCGTGGCCACCGATGACCTGCGTCGGCCCCGTTGTCGGCCGGGACGCCGCCGCCCAGCGCGATGACGCCGGGTCGGCCGCCTTGAGGGGAAAGGAAAGCAGGGCCAGGGAGGCTGCCAGCAGGCAGGTCGTCATGCGCATGCCGGCATCATGCCCGGCGGCGCGTGCGCTGGATAGCAGCGGCCCGGCAAAGCGAAAGGGCGCCCCGTTCCCAGGGCGCCCTTTCAACATCTTGCCAAGCGCGCGATGGCGCTGCGGCTGGTCTCAGCCCGAGAAGCGGAAGGCACCCGGGACTTCGTCCGGCTTCACGGCCTCGGCCGCTTCGGCCTGCTGCGCCTGCGCCTGCTTCACCTTGGTTTCGATCTGCTTCAACAGCGTCATCATGCCATTGGCAAAGGCGGGCAGCTGCACGACGGGCAGCAGCAACTGCCCGCTCGGCACTGGCTTACCGTCAGACCCCGTCTGGGCCAGCGTGATACGGGCGACGCCGAAATTCACGCTCGCTTCCAGAATACCGTCGGCGAAGAGGGTCTGCTTATCGGTCATGCGGCGTCCCTTATTATATTTTACTGTTCTCGGAAGGCGCGGTGGAAGCTGTCCAGCACCGGCTGCACCATGTAGCGGAAGAAGCTTCGGCTGCCAGTCTGGATTTGAGCTTCCACCGGCATGCCAGCCCGCAGTTCCACATTCTCCAGCTTCGCGAGCTGCTCCTGGTCCACCGCTACCTGGACGCGGTAGTGGCTGGCGCGCGTGCGCTCATCCGTCGTCACGTCGCTGGCGACGTAGGTGACACGGCCGTGAAGGAACGGCACCAGCCGCTGTTTGAAGGCAGGCAGCCGTACCTCGGCCTGCAGGCCGGGATAGACGACGTCGATATCGCTGGGGGAGAGCTGCACCTCGGCCACCAGCCGGTCATGCGACGGCACCAGCTCCATCACCGGCTCACCGCCACGGATGACGGCGCCGAGGTTGAAGAACTTGCTGCCCATGATGGTGCCGTCTTCCGGCGCCGTGATCTCCCGCCGCGTGGCGGCATCCTGGGCGGCGCGCAGCTTTTCCTCGGCCTCGTTCAGGCGGCTGCGGACTTCGCGCTCCTCGGTCGAGATATCGGCCTGGCGCTGGTCCCGCGTCTGGCGGATCTGGCTGCGGGCCTCGTTGGCGGAGGCTGAGGCACGCTCCACCTGGCCGCGCAGATCCTCCATGTTGCCTTCCAGCGAGGCGACGTTGCGCTGCAACGCCAGCAGGCGCGGCATCCGCTCCAGCCCCTGGCTGACCAGGGTGCGGACATCCTGCTCCTCACGCCGGATCAGGTCGAGCTGCCGGCGCTGGCTGGCGATCTGGCCGTGGGCGGAGGCGCCGGTCGCCTCATGCTGGGCCACGCGGGCCTCCAGCACCTGCACCTGGCTGATCAGGCTGGCCTGCCGGGCGGCGAACAAGGTGCGCTGGCCGGTGACGGCCTCCAACGCGCGCGGGTCGGTCGCGGCCAGCAGGTCGGGCGGGAAGGTAATCTCGGTCGCCCCGGCGCGTTCGGCCTTCAGGCGGGAATCCTGCGCGATCAGCGCCCAACGCTGGCTGCGCAGCGTCTCCAGCCCCGCGAGGGACTGCGAATCGTTCAGGCGCATCAGCACCTGCCCGGCCTTCACCGTGTCCCCATCCCGCGCCAGGATCTCGGCGACGATGCCGCCTTCCAGGTGCTGGATGGTGCGGCGGTTGCCCTCGCTGCGGATCTGGCCGGGGGCGATGGCGGCCTCGGCCAGCGGCGCCAGGGTGGACCAGGCGATGAAGCTGCCGAGGAAGACGACGATCGCGGTGGTGCCGAACAGCAGCGGGCCGCGCGTCAGCGGACGCTTGGATTCCATCAGGCCGGGGGTCAGCGGCGGCAGGCCCGGCTTGCGCGGCTGGGTCAGTGCTCCGCCGGTGGGGGCTGTGGTGATGCTCATGCTGCGCCTCCCGGGGCCAGGCGGTTGGTGGAGGTAGCGGTGACAGCGGCGGGACGCTGGTTCTGCATCAGGCGCTTCAGTACCTCGGTCCGCGGGCCGAAGGCCTCGACGGCGCCTTCCCGCAGCAGCAGCACCTTGTCCACACCCTGCACCAGGGCCGGGCGGTGGGAGACCAGGATCACCGTCGTACCCTGCTCCTTCAACTTCTCCAGCGCGCGGGAGAGCGCTGCCTCGGCATCGCCGTCAAGGTTGGAGTTCGGCTCATCCAGCACCACGAATTTCGGCACGCCGAACATGGCACGGGCGAGGCCCACCATCTGGCGCTGGCCGCCGGAAAGGTGCTGGCCGCCATCGCCGATCTCGGTGTCGTAGCCCTGCGACAGGCGCAGGATCATCTCATGGCAGCCGGCCAGCTGTGCGGCGGCGAACACGGCTTCCGGGTCGGCATCCCCCATGCGGGCGATGTTCTGGAACACGGTGCCGTCGAACAGCTCCACATCCTGCGGCAGGTAGCCGATGTGGCGGCCGAAATCCTCGCGCATCCAGGTGTAGACGTCAGCGCCATCCAGCCGGACGTTGCCGGCGGTGGGCTGCAAGGTACCGATCAGCAGGCGGATCAGCGTCGTCTTGCCGGCGGCGGACGGGCCGATGATGGCTAGGCTCTCGCCCGGCTCCAGCGCGAAGGACACGCCTTTGATGATGGCCATGGGCTGGCCGGGAATGCCGTAGGAGACACGCTCCGACGCCACGGCGCCTTTGGGGGTGGGCATGGCCATCCCGGGCGGGCGCATGCGCGGCATGGCCAGGAAGGCGGTCAGGCGCTTCAGCGCCTGGCGGGACTGCACCAGCCCCTTCCAGCCACCGATCAGCTGCTCCACCGGCGCCAGGGCGCGGCCCATGATGATCGAACCGGCGATGGAGGCGCCCGAGGTCAGCTCCTGCTGCAGCACAAGATAGGCACCGCCGCCGAGTACAGCGAGCTGCACGGCGAGGCGGAAGAACTTGGTGGCCGAGAGCAGCAGCGCGGCGCGGTCCGCCGCCTTCTGCTGCGGCTCTACCACCAGGGCCACGCTGTGGCGCCAGTGGTGCATCACCGCCGGGGCCATGCCCATGCTGTCGATGACCTCGGCATTGCGGGCCACCGCGTCGGCACGGCGCTGGCTGTTCATGGAGGCGCTGTTGGCCTGCCGCAGCAGCGAGGAGGTGGTGAATTCGTTGAGTAGCGTCAGCGCGAACAGCAGCACCGCGCCGGCCAGGGCGATCCAGCCCATCACCGGGTGCAGCAAGAAGATGGCGCCCAGGTAAATCGGCACCCACGGCACGTCATACACCGCCAGCGCGCCGGGAGAGCCGAGCCAGGAGCGGCAGACGGCGAGGTCGCGCAGCGCTTCCATCCGGTAGGGGCGGCCGCGCAACTGGGCTTCCAGCGCACGCTCGAACCCCTCGGGTGCCACGCGGGCCTCGATCCAGGCGGCGACACGCTGCATCACCTGGCCGCGCACGGCTTCCAGCATCGCCAGCAGCAGGATCGCGGCCATGGCGATCAGGGTCAGGAAGGCCAGGGTGTCCAGGCTGCGGGTGGCCAGCACCCGGTCGAACACCTGCATCATGTAGATGGAGACGGTCAGCTGCAGCAGGTTCACGACACCGCTGAACATCCCGACCGCAATGAATTCCTTGCGGCAGGAGGCAATGGCGCGGGAGAGCAGAGTATCGGGGGCCTTGTCGGCGCCGGGAGCACGTGGAGCGAAGAACATCCGTCAGCCCTGCCGGCTCTGGCCGTCAGCCGGCGCAAGACGCCGGGAAAGGATGGGAAGGGCTGACATCAAGTTAAGGCTCCGTGACGGTACAGTGTTGATGCTGGCAACTTGGCAGGTTCTGCGTGTCTGCGTAAATTAACCTTCGCACAGGGCAGCAATGTCCCGAACGGCCAAGAGAAACAAGGCCGTGGGAAAATATTACACGAAGTGTAAAACAACTGACACCATTCCGTCCCGCGTGTCGGAAAATCTGTCATGCAACCTCGGGACGAAAAACAAAGCGTCGGCTGAGCAAAAAGTTGCCTGCCATTCCCGCGAGGGAACCCGCCGCCACGCCGATGACGGGATGGGCCGCGGCCAGGCTCCAATGGCTGACAAGAAGAGTATAGGTGCCGTAGTTCACGGCGAAGCCCAGCAGGTTCACCAGCAGGAACAGCGCCCATTGCCGGCGACGCCCGGCCCGGCTGGCCTGCCGGAAGGTCCAGGCCCGGTTCAGGGCCCAGTTGGCGGAGGCGGCCGTCAGGTAGGACAGCACCCGCCCGAAATAGAGCCCGGCCCCCAGCCACAGCGCCGCGTAGAGCGTGGCGGTATCGATGACGAAGCCCAGCGTGCCGACGACGCCGAAGCGCAGCATCTCGCCCAGCAGGGCGGCATGACCGGGCTTGAGGCGCGGGAAGGGCAGGGGCATGACCTTGCCCATAGGCAATGGACCGGCCCTTGCCAAGCGGGGAAGACCGGGGCTGGACGATGGCGACGAACAGCCTGCCCGGCACCCCTGGGCCGGAACGAACGCAGATCGCCCCTTGCGCGCGCCGCATGGCTCGGCTTCCCTTCGCGCACAGGAAGGCTACAGCGGAGAAACGTGATAATGTTCAGACGCCAATTGATCGGCGGCGCCGCCAGCGTTGCGATGGCGAGCAGCCTGCCGCGCTTCGCCGTGGCGCAGCGCCGCGATGCCCGCGTCCTGAAGTTTATCGCCCAGTCGGATCTGGCGGTCGTCGACCCGATCATCACCACCGCCTATGTCAGCCGCAACCATGCCTACATGGTGTGGGACACGCTGTATGGCTTCGACGAGAACTACAAGCCGTCGCCGCAGATGGTCGAAGGCCATGTCGTCGAGGATGACGGCAAGCGCATCACCATGACGCTGCGCGACGGCCTGAAGTTCCATGATGGCGAGCCGGTGCGGGCGCGGGATGCCGTCGCCTCCATCCGCCGCTGGGGCGTGCGG
>Ga0308159_1002278_pt1 | contig 22749 bp, 22 predicted proteins | sample PhyCR1_FD_201040 | JGI IMG/M metagenome (GOLD analysis project Ga0308159, IMG submission 201040) | Phyllosphere microbial communities from UC Gill Tract Community Farm, Albany, California, United States - DLSLC.R1 | ecosystem: Host-associated > Plants > Phyllosphere > Unclassified | place: USA... | reverse complement strand
CCTTGAGCAGGCGGCTGCCGGTTTACCCTTCCGCCCGGATGCCTTCCAGCGCTTCCTGCAAGGCCTGGAGGACAGCCGCGCCCTGCCACCCCTGACCGTAGCTGACCTGCCCCGTTTGCCTACGCTGGCCGCCCGGCTCGGCCCGCTGCTTTCCCCCCAGGGTGACGGCTGGCAGGGACTGATCATCCCGCAGGAATTGCGCGACAAGGCGGCACTCCAGCAAGCGCTGGCCGGGCTGGGCCTGCCCGATCTCCTCTGGGTCGATATCAAGGCGGAGATGGAGGGCATCGTCGGCGTGGCCACGCGCCAGGCTTTGCTGTGGTGCGGCCTGGGCGGGCTGGGAGTGCTGGGGCTGCTGGCCATTGTCTTAGGCCGGCGGCCCGGCCAAGCCTGGCATGGCGGGTTGCTCGCCGCGCTCTGGACCGCCGCGCCGATCCTGGGAGCGATGCTGGTGACGCTGGCGGCCCTGATGGCCATGGGGCAGCGCCTGACGCCCTTCCATATGGTGGCGCTGCTGCTGGCGGCGGGGGTGGGGATGGACTACGCCCTGTTCTTCGGCACCACGGCCCGGCAGGGCGAAGTGGAAGCGGAGCGGACCCTGGGCGCCATCCTCAACTGCACCGTTACCACGCTGCTCACATTCGGCCTGCTGGCGTTCTGTGCCACGCCGGTGCTGCGCGGCATCGGCCTCACCGTCGCGGTCGGCGTGCTGTCGGCCTTCCTGCTGGCCCTGGCGTTGTCGCCCAGGCCTGCTTCACCCCTGGCAGCCGGCGAAGAGGCCCCCAACTGAAACCGAACATGCAATCAGCTTTCTCTCCACTGGCGCTGGCGGCTGTCTCGGCCGTCAGCGCAATGGGTATCGGCCTCGCCGCTACCCGCCAATCCTTGCAGGACCGCACCGGGGGCCTGCGCCCGGCGGACGCGGAGGACCATCCCGCCCACTGGGTTGGCCGCGTGCCGGAAGCCACGTCGGTGAACCTGCCGCCCGAGCTCGCGCGCTACGACTGCCGCAACAACCGGCTGGCGGAGCTGGCGCTGCGGCAGGACGGGTTCGCCGACAGCGCCGCGGCGGCCAAGGTACGTTACGGGGCGGCGCGGATTGCCGTCATCCTCGGCACCAGTACCTCCGGTATTGCTGAAACGGAGGCAGCTTACAGGCGCCGGGCGGAAGGCCAGACGACCCTGCCGGTCGATTTCGACTTCGCCGCCACGCACGACCTGTTTTCCCTGTCGCGCTACCTGCGGGCACGGCTTGGCCTGACGGGGCCGGCGCTGACCATCTCCACCGCCTGCACCTCCGGCGCACGGTCGTTCATGGAGGCCGAGATATTGATCCGCGCCGGGCTGTGCGATGCCGCCGTCGTCGGCGGCGTCGATACGCTGTGCCGGATGACGTTACAGGGCTTCGGCTCGCTGGCGCTGCTCTCCCAGGGGCCGACCCGCCCCTGCGCGGCGGACCGCGACGGCATCACGGTGGGGGAGGCCGCCGGCCTCGCCCTGCTGGTGCGGGCGGAGGATGCGGCGCCGGGCACGGTGCTGGTGCTGGGCGCCGGCGCCAGCAGCGACGGCCACCACATGTCCTCGCCGCACCCGGAAGGGCTCGGGGCGGTCACCGCTATGCGGGCGGCACTGGATTCGGCCGGGCTGCTCCCGGAGGAGATCGGCTACATCAACCTGCACGGTACCGGCACCCGCGCCAATGACGCGATGGAGGACAGGGCGGTCACGCATGTCTTCGGCGCCGGCACGCCCTGTTCCTCGACCAAGGGCTGGACGGGCCACACGCTCGGTGCCTCCGGCGCGCTGGAAGCCATCATCGCCGCGCTGTGCATCCAGGATGGGTTGGTGCCCGGCTGCCTCGGCGTCGAGCAGGTGGACCCCGAGTTCCGTTCGGACGTGGTGACGGAGAACCGGCGGATGCCGTTGCAACGTGTGCTCAGCAATTCCTTTGGCTTCGGTGGTAGCAACTGCAGCCTTGTGTTGGGGCGGCAGGAGGCCGGCGCATGAGCAGCGTGACATGCCATATCGGCGGCCTGGCGCTGCTGGGCCCGGGGTTGCCGGGCTGGGCCGCCAGCCAGGCCGTGCTGCTGGGGGAACAGCCCTGGCAGGATTCGCCCATCGTCGTCCCGCCACCCGCCATGCTGGCACCGACGGAACGCCGCCGCACCAGCCTGGTGGTCCGCCTGGCCCTGGCGGCGTCCACTGAGGCGGCGGAAGCATCCGGCTTGGCGCCGGACACGCTGGAGACCGTCTTCGCCAGTTCCAACGGCGATGGCGCGGTCGTCGGCGCCATCCTGGAAACGCTGGCCACGCCGGGCGGCGAGGTCTCGCCGACGCAGTTCCACAATTCGGTGCACAACGCCGCGGCGGGCTACTGGGGCATCGGCGCGCATTCGACGCGGCCCTCGATCAGTATCGGCTGCCATCTGGACAGTTTTCCGCTTGGCCTGCTGCATGCGGCGGCCCGGCAGGTGCCGGTGCTGTTCTGTGCCTATGACGCCCCGTTGCCCAACCCGTTGGCGGAGCTGCAGCCAACCGAGTTTCCCTTCGCCATGGCATGCGTGGTGACGCCGGAACCGACCGCCGCGACGCGCGCCCGGCTGACATTGCGCTATTGCGTGGGCGAGGCGGCGGCCACGGCTTCCCCCTGGCAAGTGCTGGAACGGGGCAATCCGGCCGCGCGCGCCCTGCCATTGCTGGCGGCCCTGGCCGCCGGCCGACCAACCCAGTTGATTTTGCCGCTGCTGGACGGCGCGCGGCTGGAGATCGAGGTGACGCCGTGACGCAGCAACTGGACCACGCCGGCATCGCCGCGCTGGTGCCGCATGCGGGCAGCATGTGCCTGCTGGACCATACCCTCGCCTGGGATGCAGAGAGCATCACCTGCGGCGCCGTTTCCCACCGTGACGCGGCTAACCCGCTGCGGCGGGGCGGCCTGCTGCCTGCGGTGTGCGGCGTGGAGTACGCGTTGCAGGCCATGGCGCTGCACGGTGCGCTAACGGCACAGGACGGCCCGCAGGTGGCCGGTTACCTGGCCAGCCTGCGCAACCTGGACTTGGGTGCGGAGCGGCTGGACGACGTAACAGCGGACCTGAAGGTGGAGGCTACGGCCCTGGCGCGGGAGGCGCGCTCCTTCGTCTACGCATTCCGGGTGACGGCGGATGGCACGATGCTGTTGTCGGGCCAGGCGGCGATCATCCTGCCGCCGGAGCCGGGCGCGTGAGGCGCGCTCTCGTAACCGGCGGCGCCAGTCCGATCGGCGCCGCCATTGCCCTCCGGCTGGCTGAGGACGGCTTGCACGTCATCCTGCACGCCCATGCCGGTATCGAGCGGGCGCGGGCGCTGGCCCATGAGTTGCGCGAATCCGGCCATAGCGCCGAGGCCGCCGGCTTCGACCTCGCGGACCCCGGGATCAGCATGGCGGCGGTCAATGCCCTGCTGGAATCCGGCCCGTTGCAGGTGCTGGTGCACAATGCCGGCACGCATGCCGACGCACCGATGGCGGCGATGACGGTGCCGCAATGGCATGACGTGGTCGACGTCTCGTTGAATGGCTTCTTCCACGTCACGCAGCCGCTGCTGCTGCCGATGATCGGCACGCGGTGGGGGCGGATCATCGCGATCTCCTCCGTCTCCGCCATCATGGGCAACCGGGGGCAGGCCAATTATGCGGCGGCGAAGGCAGGTTTGTCCGGCGCCATCCGCTCGCTTAGCCTGGAATGCGCGCCGCGGGGCGTGACGGCCAATGTCGTGGCACCGGGGGTGATCGACACGCCATCCGTGTCGGCGGTGATGACCAAGGAGCAGATCGCCAAGATGGTGCCGGCGCGCCGCGCCGGGCGGCCGGAGGAAGTGGCCGACCTGGTCGGGTTCCTGGCGTCGGAGCGCGCCGGTTACATCACGGGCCAGACCATCTCCATAAATGGCGGGCTGGCCTGACCCCGGTGCCCGCAAGGATGTGATTGCGGCTTCGTAAAGGAGATGGCGTAGCGAGGAAACGGAACGTTCCGTTTCAGCTTGAATCGCTCCCGCCAATCCTTTCACGGAGATACCGATGCGTCGCTTCCTGCTGCTTTCGATGCTGGGCCTCGGCCTGACGGCGTGTGGCACCACCCAGATGTCCATGCCCTACTCGCCCACGGCCCAGCCGGTTTCCATCGGCCGCCCGGTCGTGGCGCTTGGCACGGTGACGGACCGGCGGGAAGACGGCCGGGAAGACCCCAACTGGATCGGCACGGTGCGTGGTGGCTTCGGCAATCCGCTGAAGCGGCTGGAGGCGCCGGTGCCGGTGTCCGAGGTCGTGCGCCAGGCCTTCAGCGATGCGCTGGCGGCACGCGGCATGCTGGCCACCGGGGCACCGCGCTACCTGCTTTCGGTCGAGATCATCCAGTTCAAGTCGGACCAGGTTGGCCGGCGGGAGGCCACCGTGGAATTCCAGGTGACGCTGACCCCGGCGGCCGGCGGCGCCGCGGTGCTACAGGACCGGGAGCTGGCCAACCAGATCACCGGCAGCGTTCTGACCCTGTCCGCCGGCGTGTTCGGTTCGCTGGATGAGTTGCGGGCCATCGCGCTCTCCACGATGAGCCAGGCCATCGACCGCATTCTCGACAAGCCCGGCTTCGCGGCGGCACTTCGTTAACCAACCGATGTAAGAAACGGTGACAAGCCGCCCTGTTCCCCGTCAGAATTGGCGCCGAGACGGCATCGAAGCCGCCCGGGACTCCAAGAGGAACAGTACAGGAATGATCAGTCGCCGTTTCCTGGCGGGGACAGCCGTGGCGGGTACCACCGCCGCGCTGGCCGCCCCCGCCATTGCCCAGACCGTCCCCGAAATCCGCTGGCGCATGGCCAGCAGCTTCCCCCGTTCGCTGGACACCATCTACGGTGCGGGCGAGTACGTGGCGAAGCGCGTAGGCATCCTCACCGACGGCAAGTTCCAGATCCGCTCCTTCCCGGCCGGCGAGCTGGTGCCCGGGCTGCAGGTGGCGGATGCGGTGCAGGCGGGGACCGTGGAATGCGCCCACACCGCCTCCTACTACTTTACCGGCAAGGACCCGACCTTCGCCTTCGATGGCGCGGTGCCGTTCGGCCTGAACATGCGGCAGAACAATGCTTGGCTGACCCAGGGCGGCGGCCGCGACGTGATGAAGGAGTTCTTCGCCGGCTATAACATCGTCTCCATCCCCGCCGGCAACACTGGTGCGCAGATGGGCGGCTGGTTCCGCAAGGAGATCAAGACCGTCAAGGACCTGGAGGGGCTGAAGTTCCGCATTGCCGGCATCGCCGGCAGCGTGATGCAGAAGCTGGGCGTCATTCCGCAGCAGATCGCCGGCGGCGACATCTATCCCTCGCTGGAGAAGGGCACGATCGACGCGGCCGAGTGGGTCGGGCCGTATGACGACGAGAAGCTGGGTTTCAACCGCGTCGCGCCCTTCTACTACTATCCAGGGTTCTGGGAGGGTTCGCTCAACCTCTCCTTCTACGTCAACAAGGCGAAGATGGAGGAACTGCCGCCCTTGTACCGGGAGGCACTGGAAAGCGCCTGCCGCGACTCCACGATCGAGACGATCGCCAAGTACGACGTGCAGAATCCGGCGGCGCTGCGCCGGCTGGTCGCCGCCGGCACCCAGCTGCGGCCGTTTCCGCGTGAGGTGATGCAGGCTTGCTACAAGGCGGCCTTCGAACTGTACGACGAGATCGCGGACCAGAATCCCAACTTCAAGAAGGTCTACGAGCACTGGAGGGCCTTCCGGGAGACCCAGTATGGCTGGTTCCGGGTGGCGGAATACAGCTTCGACCAGTTCGTTTATTTCATGTATGGGCAGGAATTGCAGCAGCAGCCCCCAAGGCGCTAATGCGGCGCGCGCCTGCGCCCGGCCGGGGAGGGCCGCTGGGCGCGCGACCCATACTGGAATGAGACGATAGAGGGAGGAACCCAGGGGATGGGTCCGTTTCTGGCCTTCAGCCGCGCCATGGATAAGGTGAGCGGCGCCTTCGGCTGGGTGGCCGATGGCTGCGTGATGCTGGCGTGCCTGATCAGCGCCGGTAATGCCACGGTGCGCTACGCCTTCAACTACAGCTCCAATGCCTGGCTGGAAGTGCAGTGGTACCTGTTTGCCGGCATCGTCATGCTGGGCGCTTCCTACACGCTCGTGCGGAACGAGCATGTGCGGGTGGACCTGGTCTACGGCGCCCTGGGCACGCGCGGGAAGCTGTGGGTGGATATCTTCGGCATCATCTGCTTCCTGCTCCCGGCGATGGTCCTGCTGACCTGGATGACCTGGCCGTTCTTCCTCGACGCCTTCCTGCGGAATGAGCACTCCTCCAACGCCGGTGGCCTGCTCCGCTGGCCGATCAAGCTGCTGCTGCCGGTCGGCTTCCTCCTCCTGACCCTGCAAGGGCTGGCGGAACTCATCAAACGCATCGCCCTGCTGCGTGGCATTCAGCCTGCCGGCGAGGTGGTGGTCGAATACGTCCGCCCCGAACAATAAACCCGCAGACCAGGAAGCGTTCTGTCCATGCTCTCCCTTGAGGTGATGCCGCCGCTGATGTTTGGCGGCCTCGTCGTGTTCCTGCTGATCGGGTTCCCGGTCGCTTTCTCCCTCGCCGCTGTCGGGCTTTTTTTCGGCTTCCTGTCGATCGAGCTCGGCTTCTTCACCATGGCCTATCTGGGCAACCTGCCGCTGCGGGTGTTCGGCATCATGTCGAACGAGCTGCTGCTCGCCATTCCGTTCTTCACCCTGATGGGCGCCATCCTGGAACGCTGCGGACTGGCCGAGGACCTGCTGGAAGGCACGGGCCAGCTGTTCGGCAAGGTGCCCGGCGGGCTGGCCTACGCGGTCATCCTGGTCGGCGCCGTGCTGGGCGCCATCACCGGCACCGTGGCGGCCTCCGTCATCGCCATGGGCATGATCAGCCTGCCGATCATGATCCGCTATGGCTACGACATGCGGATCGCGACCGGCGTGATCGCGGCCTCCGGCACCATCACCCAGGTCATCCCGCCCTCCCTGGTGCTGATCGTGCTGGGCGACCAGTTGGGCCGCAGCGTGGGTGACATGTATGCCGGTGCCATCGGCCCCAGCATCCTGCAGGTCCTGCTGTTCATCGGCTTCATCGCTCTGGTGTCGGTCTTCCAGCCGCACCGCGTGCCGGCCTTGCCGCCGGAGGCGCTGGGCCCGCGCGGCTGGCCGCTGATCTGGCGGGTGCTAAAGGGCATGGTGCCCTCCGTCGTCCTGATCTTCCTGGTGTTGGGCACCATCTTTATGGGCCTGGCGACGCCCACGGAAGCGGGGGCGATGGGTGCCGTGGGTGCCATCGGGCTTGCCGCGCTCAACCGGCGCCTGACCGGTTCCCTGCTGCTGCAGGCGACGCAGAATACGATGCGCCTGACCGCGATGGTCATCTTCATCCTGGTCGGCTCCACCGTCTTCTCCCTGGTGTTTCAGGGCGTCGATGGCGGGTTGTGGATCGAGCACCTGCTGTCTCACCTGCCGGGCGGTCAGGCTGGCTTCCTGATCTTCGTCAACATCTTCATCTTCTTCCTGGCCTTCTTCCTCGACTTCTTCGAGATCGTGTTCATCGTGGTGCCGTTGCTGGTGCCGGTGGCCGCGAAGCTGGACATCAACCTGGTCTGGTTCGGCGTCCTGCTCTGCGTGAACATGCAGACCAGCTTCATGCACCCACCCTTCGGCTTCGCGCTGTTCTACCTGCGCGGTATCGCGCCGAAGACGGTGCTGTCGCGGGACATCTACTGGGGCGCCGTGCCCTGGGTCGGCCTACAGCTGATCCTGGTGGCGATCGTCATCTTCTGGCCGGAGAGCGTGACCTACTGGCTGGACCCTGGCACGGGCGTCGACCCCAGCACGGTGCGGATCGACATCCCGATGTCCGATATCCCCGAGAACGATGCGCCGGTGACCTTCAAGTAGCGCCCACGGCCACGATCAGCCGCCTCGGCGGCGGATCGTGGCCGTGGCGGGCCTGTCCCGGGCGGTTTCCGCCCTGGCCGGGCAGGCCTTAGACTGCATGGGCGGGCAGGGGGCTTCGGCCTTCGCCCGCCCTGCTTCTCCGCCTAAATGCAAATGACTTGCAATTGCACCTACTTGCGCCTAGGTCATCCCGGTGACCGAGGGCCGCTGGAGCGAACTGATGGATACGATCGACGCCCTGCTCTCCCGCGCTTCCGCTTCCGTGCTGCAGGAGCCTGCCCCGGAAGGTGACGTCCTGCGCCAGATCCTGGAGACCGGCCTGCGCGCGCCGGACCACGGACATCTGCGCCCCTGGCATTTCGTGCTGATCCGCGGCGCCGCCCGCGCCGCCTGGGCGGACAAGGTCGCCGCCGCCATCCTGGTGCGGGACCCGGAGACGCCGCCGGGCCTGGTGGAGCGCCGCCGCGCGCGCATCAACAGCATCCCGCTCATCGTCGCGCTCGGCGTGAAGGTGAGGAAGGGCCACAAGATCCCCGAGATCGAGCAGGTCCTCACGGTAGGCGCCGCCGCCATGAACATGCTGAACGCCCTGCACGCGCTGGGCTTCGGCGGCATCTGGGTCAGCGGCGCCAACAGCTACGACCCCGCGCTGGTCGCCGCGTTGGGTCTTTCGCCTGACGACCAGCTTGCTGGCTTTCTCTATATCGGCACCCCGGCCGAACCCCGCGCAACCCCACGTCGTCCTGCCCTCGACGAGCATCTCAGCGAATGGACCGGTGCACCCGCCCCGGCCTGAAGAGGAGCACGATGATCTTCGCCGCCAATGACGACACCCCGCGCGCGGCCTTGCCAGCGCTGGACAATGCCCTGCTGTGGTCGATGCAGGCCTGGGTGGTAGGGCTGTGCAAAGGCGCCGACGTCGCCGGCCGGATCGGCGCCCTCTACGCCGATCTCGGCGCGCCAACGGCCACGGGCTACCTGGACGGCTTCATGTGGGTGCTCAGCCAGGGCGCCAGCAGGATGCTGGAAGTCAATTGCGTCTGCTGCGACACCGTCAGCGCCGATGAGCGCGCCCTGCTGGACATCTTCGCCCTGCAGCAGGAAGGACAGATGGACGAAGCGCTGAACTTGCTGGGCGGCATGGTGACGCCTGGGGCCGCCCTGGCTGCCCGCAGCAGCGTCTCCCGCCTCATGGCCGCGTTGAACGAAGCAGGCCAGTATCTGCCGGAGGCTGAGGCTGCGGTACGCCGGCATGCTCTGGTACTGCCGGCCGGCCGGATCATCGCCGCCGCGCCGCATTGGGTGCATTGAGCGGGCCATCTGGCGAAGGTCACAGGCAGCAGTAGGAGAAGGAAGGTCGGGGAAAGAATTCCCCGAACCCCATCTTTTGTTTGCGAGTTTGGTGTTGCGCTGCAGGCCGATAGATAAGCGCCGAGAGTAGGCGTTGCGGGCCAAATTCGGCGTTTGAGGTGGTTTCTCTCGAACGCGCTTTCGAACAATCCTACTCAGGCGCCTCCGGGCAGTCGTTGCGCCAGAAACTTGTAGAAAAAAGAAGGCCTGGGAATTCCTTCCCCGGCCTTCTTTCTTAGCCTTCGGCGTGAAGGATCAGACCCGCTCCAGCACCATCGCGATGCCCTGGCCCACGCCGATGCACATGGTCACCAGGGCGTAGCGCGCCTTGCGCCGGTGCAACTCGGCCACGGCCGTCATGGCGATGCGGGCGCCGGACATGCCGAGCGGGTGGCCAAGCGCGATGGCGCCGCCATTCGGGTTCACGTGCTCGGCGTCGTCCGGCAGGCCGAGGTCGCGCATCACCGCCAGGGCCTGGGAGGCGAACGCCTCGTTCAGCTCGATGACGTCGATGTCGCCCAGCGTCAGCCCCGCCTTCTCCAGCACCTTCTTGGAAGCCGGGGAGGGACCAAAGCCCATGATGCGCGGCGGCACGCCGGCACTTGCCATGGCCACCACGCGGGCGCGGGGCGTCAGGCCATAGCGCCCGGCCGCGGCTTCGCTGGCGACGATCAGGGCGCAGGCACCGTCATTGACGCCGGAGGCATTGCCAGCGGTAACGCTGCCGCCCTCCTTGCGGAACGGGGTACCCAGCTTGGCCAGGGCTTCCAGCGTCGTCTCCGGGCGCGGGTGCTCATCCTGCGAGAAGACGATCGGGTCGCCCTTGCGGCGCTTGATCTCGACGGGAACGATTTCCTCGGCGAAGCGGCCGGATTCCTGCGCTGCCTTGGCCCGCTGCTGGCTGCGGAAGGCGAACAGGTCCTGGTCCTGGCGGGAGATCTGGAAGTCCTGCGCCACGTTCTCGCCGGTCTCCGGCATGGAATCGACGCCGTACTGCGCCTTCATCAGCGGGTTGATAAAACGCCAGCCGATGGTGGTATCGTAAATTTCCGCGGCGCGGCCGAAAGCCTCGGCGCTCTTGCCTTGCACGAAGGGCGCGCGGGTCATGCTCTCGACCCCGCCGGCCAGCATCAGCTCGGCCTCGCCGGACTTGATGGCGCGGGCGGCCGTGCCGGTGGCATCGAGGCCGGAGCCGCAGAGGCGGTTGATGGTGGTGCCGCCGACGCTGTCCGGGATGCCGGCCAGCAGGGCGGACATGCGAGCGACATTGCGGTTGTCCTCACCCGCCTGGTTGGCGCAGCCATAGATGACATCGTCCAGCGCGGCCCAGTCCAGGCCGGGGTTGCGCGCCATCAGCGCCTTCATGGGAATGGCGCCCAGATCATCGGCGCGGACCGGCGCCAGACTGCCGGCATAGCGGCCGATCGGGGTACGGATGGCGTCGCAGATGAAAGCTTCGGTCATATCGTTTCCTCGTCCGGCAGCGGGGCTTGTGCGTTTGGCCACGTCCCACGCCTGCCGTCTGTCCATGCGTAGCGGATCTGCACCCGAAGGTGCCGGCTCAGCTCAACCCGGCAGGTGCAGCTTGGCGCCGGTCTGGGCCTGCAAGGTCTCCAGCGTCAGCCCCGGCACCATTTCCAGCACGATGAAGCCGCGGTCGGTCACCTCGATCACCGCCAGGTTGGTATAGATGCGGGACACTGCGCCCAGCGCCGTCAGCGGGTAGGAGCAGCTCTCCACCAACTTGGGCTGGCCATCCTTGGTGGTGTGCTCCATCAGCACCCAGAGCCGCTTGGCGCCGGCGGAGAGGTCCATGGCGCCGCCGACGGCCGGGGCGTTGTCGGCGGCCGAGGTCGCCCAGTTCGCGATGTCGCCGTTCTGCGCCACCTCAAACGCGCCAAGGACGCACAGGTCCAGATGTCCGCCGCGGATGATGGAGAAGCTGTCCGCGTGGTGGAAGAAGCTGCCGCCGGGGCGCAGCGTCACCTGCTGCTTGCCGGCATTGATCAGCCAGGGGTCAGCCTGTTCCGGCGTCGGGGCAGGGCCCATGCCCAGCAGGCCGTTCTCCGAATGGAAGATCACCTCCCGCTCCTGCGGCACGAAGTCGGCCACCAGGGTCGGCAGGCCGATGCCCAAATTGACGTACCACCCCTCGGGGATGTCACGCGCCAGCCGCTCAGCCATCTGCTTGCGGGACATAGTCTGGAAGGACAGGTCGTTCATGCCGCCTTCTCCTGCACGGCGGCGCCGTCGACCGGCACCTGGATGACGCGGTTGACGAAGATGCCGGGGGTCACGACGGTCTCCGGCGGGATGCCGCCAAGATCGACGATGCGGTTGGCCTGCACGATGGTCAGGTCCGCCGCCGTCGCCATCACCGGGTTGAAGTTCCGGCCACTGAGCCGGAAGGTCAGGTTGCCCCAGCGATCGGCGAGTTCCGCCTGCACCAGCGCCACATCGGCCTTCAGGGCCAGTTCCAGCACGCAGGGCTTGCCGTTGAACTCGGCGGTCTGCTTGCCCTTGGCCAGCAGGGTGCCGTAGCCCGTCGGGGTGAAGAAGGCCGGGATGCCAGCGCCGGCGGCGCGCAGCCGCTCGGCCAGCGTGCCCTGCGGGACCACTTCCAGCTCGATCTCGTGATTGCGGAACAATTCCTCGAACACGACCGAGCCGGCGCTGCGGGGATAGGAGCAGATGATTTTCCGCACCCGCCGCAGCTCCAGCAGCCGCGCCAGGCCGATACGACCGGCACCCGCATTGTTGGCGACGACCGTGAGGTCTTTGGCGCCATGTTCGATCAGCCCGTCGATTAGCGCATCGGGCTGGCCCACCGAGCCGAAGCCACCTACCAGCACCGTGCTGCCGTCCTGAACGCCCGCCATGGCTTCCGCCATGTCACGCACCACTTTGTTGATCATGCTGTCCTCCCGCATGCCGTTGCTGCGACGTTGACTCTTTTGGGCGATCTACGCAACGCTGTGCGCTATGCGAACAAACTTGGATGCTGCGGAACTGGAGAAGGGGGATACGCTGGGTGGGCTGGCCCGCGGGCTAGCAGTCATCGAGGCCTTCAATCCGCAGCGCCCCAAGGCCAGCATCGCCGATATCGCCCGGGCCACCGGCCTGACCCGTGCAGCAGCGCGGCGTTGCCTGCTGACGCTGCAAGGGCTGGGCTATGCCGAGTTCGATGGTAAGTTCTTCACCCTGACGCCGCGCGTGCTGCGGCTTGGCGGCGCCTATCTCTCCAGCACCCCCTTGCCCGATATTCTGCAACCAGAGCTGGAAGCGGTGAGGGAGGCAGTGCACGAATCCTGTTCCGCCGCCATCCTGGATGGCCCGGACGTGATCTATGTCGCGCGCAGCGCGGCACGGCGGATCATGTCCGTCTCGCTGGGGGTGGGCAGCCGGCTGCCGGCGCATTGCACGTCGCTTGGGCGCGCGCTGCTTTCGGCGCTGCCGGGATCGCGGTTGGAGGCTTTCCTGGCGCAGCTTCAACCGGCCCCGCTGGCCGAGCATACGCGCGGCGCCGTTCAGGCCGCACGGACAGCGGGCTATGCATTGGTGAATGAGGAGCTGGAGCCAGGCCTGCGCTCCGTCGCCATGCCGGTGCGGGACATGCGCGGCCGGTGCGTGGCGGCTATCAATATCGGCGCCCATGCCGGGCGGGCGACAGATGCGGTTGTCGAGGGGCTGTTCCTGCCGGCCCTGCGCCGTGCGGTGGCCCGGCTCGGGGAACGGATCCCCGGATAAAGCAAGGGCGGGATGGTTGCCCATCCCGCCCTGGTCTCAGGCGAGGAAGCTACGCAGCGCGCGGCCGCGCCGGGACTGCTGGAGCTTCTTCAACGCCTTCGCCTCAATCTGGCGAATACGCTCGCGGGTCACGTTGAAGGTGCGGCCCACCTCTTCCAGCGTGTGCTCGTTCTCGGCGCCGATGCCGAAGCGCATCCGCAGGATACGCTCCTCACGCGGGCTGAGGCCGGACAGCACGTTGGTCGCGGCGTCGCGGAGCGAGGAGCGGGCGGCCGCATCGAACGGCATCACCGCGTTCTCGTCCTCGATCAGGTCGCCCAGGCGGCCGTCATCCTCTTCGCCGATCGGCGCTTCCAGGCTGATCGGCTCGCGCGCCAGGCGCTGCACGGTGCGCACCTTGTCCGGCGACATGCCCAGCTCGCCCGCCAGCTCTTCCGGCGTCGGCTCGCGGCCGGCCTTCTGGGCGAAACGGCGGCTGGTGCGTGCCACCTTGGCCGCGGTCTCCGTCATGTGCACGGGGACGCGGATGGTGCGGGACTGGTCGGCGATCGAGCGGGTGATCGCCTGCCGGACCCACCAGGTGGCGTAGGTGCCGAACTTGAAGCCACGGCGCCAGTCGAACTTCTCGACCGCGCGCATGAGGCCGATATTGCCTTCCTGGATCAGGTCGCCAAACATCAGGCCGCGGTTGCGGTAGCGCTTGGCGATATGCACCACGAGGCGAAGATTGGCCTGGACCAGCTCCTCCTTCGCACGGCGCATCTGCCGCTCGCCCTGGGCAACCGCGTTGCAGACCTCGCGCAGGCGGCTGGCCGAGAGACCATTCTCCTGCTCCAGCACCGCGATGTCCTTGCGGACATTGGCAAGCTCGCCGGCCAGGTCGATGACCGGCGCGCCACGGCGGCGCGGCTTCTCCAGCTTCAGCACGGCCTGGATAGAGGCTTCGCTGCCGTCCCACAGACGCAGGAAGTCGGGGTGCGGGACGCCGCTGCCCTGGGCGGCGCGCGAGGCGCGGCCATCCAGCGCCATCAGCTTGCGCTTGGCTTCCCGCACGGTGCCAACCAGCAGGTCTAGCCGCGCCGGGCGCAGGTGGACATTCGCCAGCAGGCTGGCGAGCTCGATCTTCAGCGCTTCCGCTTCCGCACCCGTCAAGTTGGGCAGCGGGGTGCGCGCGGCGAACAGCGCTTCGAAGGACGCCAGGACCTCCGGCTTCATCTTTTCTTCCAGCGTCGAGTGAAGCGCGGGGTCCGCGTCCTCGCTCTCCGCCGTCGTTTCGCCGGACTGCGCGGCGTCGGCCGCGGCCATCGCCTCGACCTCGACCATGTCTCGCAGCGGCACTTGGCTCTGCACCATCGCCTCGTACCACGCGGTCAGCATGGTAAAGGTGGCGGGGTGCTCGCACAGGCCGGCGAGCATGTCGTCACGGCCGGCTTCAATCCGCTGGGCGACGGCGATCTCCGCCTCGCGCGTCAGCAGGTCGGTGCCGCTCATCTCGCGCAGGAACATGCGTACAGGGTCGTCGGTGCGGCTGAGGGAGGCCTCATCCACATTGCCGTCGGAACCCTGGCTCTCCCGCGCTACGGGCGCACCATTCTCGTCCACCGTCTCCTCGGCAGCGTCTTCGCTGGCCTCGGTCTCGGCGTTCTCGTCCTCGGCTTCCGGCTGGACCTCATCGTCCTCGCCAACCCAAGTGCTGGGCGCAGCCGCGGGGGTTTCGCCCTCACGGCGGCTCCAGGCGCTATCGTGGAAGTTACCGAAGGCGCCCGTCCGTGCGCGGAGCGCGGGCTCGTTCTCCGCTTCGTCCTGATCCATCGCCGCCTGCGTAAACATCCCGTCCATGCTTCAGACCTGCGCCTTCTTCATTCTGTGGGGGCTGGGGGTTACCCAACCAAACGGCGCCTGTACGCCCTGCCGCCACTAAAACGCGCCGCGTCCGACCGCCAGGAGGCGTGACAGGACAACATGCGTCGGGGGGAGGGCGCGCCGTCTGGCGACCGGACCCCTACATAGGCAGTCCGGAGGCAACGCACACCCCTAAACTGTCATATTGACCTTGGGTTGACGATGGTCAGGCATGCACAAAAGCGGGGCAAAGCCAACAGAAACAAGTTCCATGCGGCCTCTCTTCATGCCTTGGGCAACTTCAGTAGGCGTGATTCGATGCCTTGGCTGCCGTGGCAAATAAAGCATTTCATCAACCACAGCTCAGATGCAAGCGTACCGGATGCCGGGTACGAATGACGCAGTTGGCGACAATCTGCTTGTCTTGCAGGCAAGGCTTGGCTTTCTTTAGCAAGAAAGATCGAAAATCGGTCAATTTCTTGCTTGCCGCATCGCAATTACCATCGGACAGTAAGAATCTGACCGCCGATCCTTTCATAGGACGAAACGCGTTGCCAGTCGCAGCCGACCAAGACAGTAGCCTTCGCACACTTTCTCGCGCCTCCACGCTGCTGCGCCACCTCGCAGGCTCCCCGACGCGCTCCTGGAGGTTGACCGACCTGGCGGCGGCATCCGGCCTGCACAAGGCAACGGTTCATCGCCTGCTGGGCGGCCTGATGGCCGAGGGGCTGGTGCAGCCGATTCCGGGAGGCTACGCCCTGGGACCCCAGGCCTGGCTGATCGGCCGGGCCGCGGCGCAGCGCTTCGACCTCAGCGCGTTCGCATTGCCCTCCCTGCGCCGAATCGCCGACGAGACCGGCGATGTCGCGCTACTGGGAGTCCTGGCTGGCCATCATACCCATTGCGTGGCGCGGGAAGAGGGCGACTCGCCGATCCTGCCAACCTCCATCCGCGTCGGTTCCATCCATCCGCTGGGCTGCGGCGCCCATGCGCTGGCCCTGCTGGCCGCGCTGCCGGACGACGAGGTGAATCGCGCGATCCACGCCACAGCGCCCGAACGGATCGGGCGTTACGCACCGATCACCGAGACCTATCTTCGCGCCGGCGTCGCTGAGACCCGCGCCCAAGGCTACGCGATCAATGAAGGCGTGATTGTCCCGGGCATGACGGCGATTGCCATGGTTGCCAATGATGCCTGGGGACGGCCGATCGTCGCGCTGAGTTGCTCGGCGGTGTCGGACCGCCTGTTGCCTGATAAGCGCCCCGGCATTGTCAGCATGCTGCGGCAAGAGGTCGAACGGATCGAGGCGCGGCTGCGCCCAGCTGTGGACGCCTGACGTCCAGGCTAATTCGCGGCTGTACCGCGTGATATAGGCTGCCCTCTGACCCATAGAGCCGCCCCTCCGCCAGGGCGGCTTTTTTATGCTCGGGATAACAACGGCTTGAGCACTGCCCTTGGTCAGCGAGGTACGTTCAGGGATCTCCGCTCGTAATAAGTTAATTGACTCATTACCCGATGTCGTTTGAGATAAACCCGTTCACAATTCGTGATACGGGATGGCGTCCCCTTCCCGTGGGGATTTTCAGATGACACAGCAGTATTCCACAGCTTCCAAGATTGCTCGCCCCCAGGGGCGTCGCAGCGTTCTGGCGGCGCTCGGTCTCGGCGGACTTGCCCTTCCGCTCGCGGGCTTTGCCCCGCTCGGTGCCGAACGTCGGGCCTTCGAGGCGATGCTGAGGAATACGCCCACCTGTCTGGCCCCCGTCGCTGCCCCAGGCGCTGCCGCCGGCCCGTTGCGGAAGCTGACCATCGCCTGGAACGCGACGTCCATCTGCACCTCGCCTGTCGAGGTCGCGCGGCGCACCGGCATCCTGGCGCGCCATGGCTTGGAAGTGGAGCTGGTCAATTTCGGCGGCTCCACCGAGGCACTGCTGGAAGCCATCGCCACCCGTAAGGCTGATGCCGGGGTGGGCATGGCGCTGCGTTGGCTGAAGCCGCTGGAAATGGGCTTCGACGTCAAGATCGCCGGCGGCACGCATGGCGGATGCCTGCGACTTGCCGGCCCGGCCTCGGCGGGGCTGACGGACGACATCAACTCGATACGCGGCAAGACCATCGCCGTCAGCGACATGGCTGGCGCGGACAAGAACTTCTTCTCCATGCTGCTGAAGCGCCGCGGCATCGACCCGGACCGGGACGTCACCTGGCGCGTCTTCCCGCCGCATGTGTTCGGCCTGGCGCTTGAGCGGGGCGAGGCGCACGCCTTCGCGGCTGGTGACCCGATTGCCTGGACCCTGGTGCGGGACAAGCAGCTGGTGGAAGTGGCTACCAACCTGACCGGCGAATGGGCGCAGCGCGCCTGCTGCATCATCGGCGTCTCCGGCGCCCTGGTGAAGAACGACCCGCAGGCCGCCGCCGCGCTGACCCGCGCGCTGATCGAAGCGCAGCACCTCGCCGCGTCCGACCTCTCCATCGCCGCCGATGCTTTCATGGACTACGCGCCGGGCCGGGTGAACCATGACGACCTGATCGCCATGCTGAGCAGCCACACCCACGGCCACAGCCCCGCCGGCAACGATATCCGCCGTGAGATCGAGCTCTATGCCGAGGAACTCAAGGCCGTGGGCGTCATGCGCGCCAATACCGACCCGAAGCGGTTCGCCGAGCGGGTGACCGCCGACGTGCTGAGCGTGTGAGGGAGATGACCCGATGAGTGCATCAGGAATCACCGTCGCCGCGCCCGGCGTCACGCCACGCGCATCGGCGCCGGCGCTCTGGCTGGGCGGGCTGCTGGCCGGCGGCATATGGCTGGGGGCCGCGGCCTTCACCGCCTGGCTGCCGGACGAGATTGAGGTCGGCCGGACGCAGGAACTGGCGCTGCTGGCTGCTGTGCTCGGCGGCCTGGCCGTGCTGGCGGCTTTGACCTCCGGCCTGTTTGGCGAGGCCGGGCTGAAGCTGCGCAAGGCCGGGCCGTGGCTCTCCGTCCTCGGCCTGGCGCTGATCGGCTGGGAGTGGCTGACAGCCAAGAGCGGCACCTTGCCGCTGCCGTTCTTCGCCTCCCCGCAAGGTCTGCTGGAAGTCTATCTGGAGGACTGGCCGCGCCTGGGTGAGAGCGTGTTGCGCTCCCTCTGGCTGCTGCTCACCGGCTACGCCATCGGCGCCTTCGCCGGCTTCGTGGCGGGCGTCGCGCTCGGCTGGTCCAAGGCCATCGGCTACTGGGTGCACCCGGTGCTGCGGCTGATCGGGCCGCTGCCGGCCACCGCCTGGCTGCCGATCGCCTTCTTCGTCTTCCCGACCAGCGGCAGCGCCAGCACCTTCCTGGTGGCCCTGGCCGCCTGGTTCCCGGTGACGGTGCTGACCTGGTCCGGCGTCGTCGGCGTCAACCGTAACTACTACGACATCGCCCGCACGCTGGGCGCCAGCCAGACCTTCCTGGTGCTGAAGGTGGCCATTCCGGCCGCCCTGCCACAGGTCTTCGTCGGCCTGTTCATGGGGTTGGGCGCGTCCTTCTCCGTGCTCGTGGTGGCGGAGATGCTCGGCGTGAAGGCCGGGCTGGGCTGGTACCTGCAATGGGCCCAGGGGTGGGCTGCCTACGGCAACATGTACGCGGCGCTCGTCGTGATGGCGCTGATGTGCTCCGGCTTGACGACCCTTCTCTTCAAGAGCCGCGACCGCCTGCTGGCGTGGCAGAAAGGCACGGTGCGGTGGTGAGCGCGAATCTGCAGACCGCCGGCTCCGCCGCCGGCATGGCCGTGGGCATCCACGGCGTCAGCCACAGCTTCCAGTTGGAGGACCGGCCGCTGCCGGTGCTGGACGATGTTTCCATCGACGTGCAGCCGGGGGAATTCGTTGCCCTGCTGGGCCCCTCGGGCTGCGGTAAGTCGACCCTGCTGCGGCTGCTCGCCGGGCTGGACCAGCCAAGCGAGGGCAGGGTGGTGGGCGACGGCGCCGATATCACGGCGCCCGACCCCTCCCGCGTCTTGGTGTTCCAGGACCCGACTTTGTACCCGTGGCGCACGGTGCAGGCCAACGTGGCGCTGGGGTTGGAGGCGCGCGGGCTGCTGAAGACGCAGGGCCACCGCGTTGGCGATGCCATCCGGCTGGTGGGCCTGGCGGGGTTCGAGACCGCCTACCCGCATCAGCTCTCCGGCGGCATGGCACAGCGCGTGGCGCTGGCCCGCGCGCTGGTGAACGACCCGCGCCTGCTGCTGCTGGATGAGCCGCTGGGCAAGCTGGACAGCCTGACGCGGCTGTCCATGCAGGGGGAGCTTGTCTCGCTGTGGCAGCGCTCCGGCCTGACGGCGCTGCTGGTGACGCATGATGTCGAGGAAGCGCTGATCCTGGCGCAGCGCGTCATCGTCTTCAGCCCACGCCCGGCGCGCATCGCGGCGGAGCTGGTGGTGGACCGGCCTTACCCGCGCCATCGCGATGACCCGCATCTGGTGGAACTGCGCCGCCAGGCCTTGTCCGTCCTCGGTCTCGATAGCTGAGAGCAACCGCGCCGGGCTCAGCCCCGGCGCGGCCTGCCCGAATAGGAGGTGACTGCCATGTCTCTCGCCCTCGCACCGCATGTCGCGGAGACGGATCTGCAGGTCCTGGCGGAAGGCTTCGCCGCGGAGGCAGGACGCCATGACCATGATGGCAGCTTTCCGCATGAAAATTTCGACCGGCTGCATGATGGCCGCTGGCTGACCCTGACCATTCCGCGTCGCTTCGGCGGCCAGGGCGCTGGCTTGGTGAAGTCGGCCGAAGTTATCGGCGTCGTTGCCAAGGGCTGTGCCTCGACCGGCTTGGTCTACGCCATGCAGTTGACGCAGCAGGGCTCGCTGTCCCGCAACGAGGGTATCCCGGACCATGTCCGCGCGCGGGTGGCGGCGGATGCCGTGGCCCATGGCGGCCTGCTGAACGCCATGCGGGTGGAGCCGGAACTGGGCTCACCGACCCGGGGCGGATTGCCGCAGACCATTCTGCGCCGCCAGCCGGATGGCAGCCTGCTGCTCTCCGGCCGCAAGATCTATTGCACCGGTTCCCCCGGCCTGACCTGGATGTCGGTTTGGGCGCGGGATGAGGCGGACGAGCCGAAAGTCGGCCATGTGCTGGTGCCGGCGCGCTCCCCCGGCGTGCGGATCGAGGAGAGCTGGGACCACCTCGGCATGCGGGCGACCGGCAGCCACGACGTGGTGTTTGAGGATGTCCGCATCCCGGCCGAGTACGCGACAGACCTGCGGCCGCCGGAGGCCTGGGCGAAGCCGGACCCGGTGCAGGCCACCTGGAACGCCGCCGGCCTGGGCGCGCTCTATACCGGGGTGGCGCATGGCGCGCGGGACTGGATCATTCACTTCCTGCGCAACCGGGTGCCGAGTGGGCTGGGCAAGCCGTTGGCGACGCTGCCGCGCATGCAGGAGAAGGTGGGCGAGATCGAGGCGTTGCTGGCCGTCAACGCCCGCTTGATCGCTTCGCTGGCCCAGGCGCTCGACCAGGGCAATCCGGCGCCGGCCACGGAGGCGCATGTGATGAAGAGCGCCTTGGTGGAGAACGCCGTGCGTGCTGTGGAGATTGCCGTTTCCCTGGCTGGCAATCATGCGCAAAGCCGCCGCAATCCCATCGAGCGGCATTTGCGGGACGTGCTGTGCGGCCGCGTGCATGTCCCCGTGCCCGAGGCCGCCCATAGCGCGGCGGGCCGCGCTGCGCTGCTGCCATGATCAGTCTGCTGCTGCGTACGGCCCTGGTGCTGGGGCTGACCATTGTGCTGATCGGCCTTGTCGGCCTGGGCGAGACGTCGCCGCAGCCCGGACGCGTGGCCGCAAGATAATTCGGAGGACCCTTCCCATGGCTCATTCCCTGCAATTCATCGGCTTCACGTCGCATCGCGCCGGTTCCGAGATCCATCCACCCAGCGGGCCGATCCTGGATGCCGATTACGTCGTCCGCATGGCGCAGGCGCATGAGGAGGCGGGGTTCGACCGCGTCCTGATCGCCTGGCATTCCAGCACGCCGGATGGCATGGCGCTGGCGCAGCTGGCGGCGGCGCATACGAAGCGCCTGCAGTTCATGATCGCGCACCGCCCCGGCTTCATCGCGCCCACCCTGGCCGCGCGGCAATTCGCCACCTTCGACCATATCAGCGGCGGGCGGGCCAGCATCCACATCATCACCGGCGGCAGCCCGGCCGAGCAACGTGCCGATGGCGACTGGCTGGACCATGCCGAGCGCTACGCGCGCACCGACGAGTTCGTGACCCTGCTGCGCCGCGTCTGGACCGAGGACGCTCCGTTCGATTTCGAAGGCAAGTACTACAAGATTGCCGGCGCGCATTCGGCCATCAAGCCGGTGCAGAAGCCGTATGTCCCGGTGTTCTTCGGCGGTTCCTCGGACGACGCCATCCGCTTCGCCGGCCGGCACGCCGATATCTATGCTTTCTGGGGCGAGACGCTGGACCAGGCGCGTGAGACCATCGCGCGCGTTCGCCGCTCCGTCACCGAGGCAGGGCGGGACCCGGCTTCCATTCGCTTCAGCCTTTCCGTGCGCCCGGTGCTGGCAGCGACCGAGGAGGCAGCCTGGAAGCGTGCCGACCGCATCCTGGAACGGATCAAGGAACTGCGCGGCGATGCGGTGGGGCAGGGCAATAGCAAGCCGCAAAGCATCGGCTCCGCCCGGCTGCTCGAAGCCGCCAAGGGCGGCCGTGTCCGCGACAAGCGGCTGTGGACGGAGGTCGCCGCTGCCGTCGGGGCTGGCGCCAACACCACCGCGCTGGTCGGCACGCCGGAACAGGTCGCGGAAGCGATGATCGACTATCGGGCGCTGGGCGTGGACACCTTCCTGATCCGGGGCTTCGACCCGGAAGAGGATGCGGTGGAGTATGGCCGTTCCCTGCTGCCGGCAGTGCGTTACCTCGACGCGCGCGGCCTCTCCGTCGCGGCGGAGTAGCCAGGCCATGCCGCGCCAGCCGTCCCTGCGATGTCGCCGCGGCCGCCACGCCATCCCGGCATGGCGGCCGCACCTTCCATTGACCTGAGAGGAAGAGCGACAATGAGCAATCTGCACGTGACCGGCATGATCTGGGCCCAGCCGACCTCGGACCTGGAGGCGGCGTCCGGCGAGGCCTTCCAGCCGGCGCATATCGAGGCACTGACCCGCGCGCATGAGGATGGCGGCTTCGACCGCGTATTGGCGGGATACTGGACGAACGCGCCGGACGGCTTCCTGGTGCTGGCGCATGCCGCTGCCGTGGCGAAGAAGATCCAGTTCCTGCTGGCCCATCGCCCAGGCTTCGTGGCCCCCACCCTGGCGGCCCGCAAGCTGGCGACGCTGGACCAGCTGACCGGCGGCCGGCTGGCGCTGCACGTGATCTCCGGCGGCGAGGATGCCGACCAGCGCAAGGATGGCGACCACGCCGACCATGCCGCCCGCTACCGCCGCACCGATGAGTTCCTCAATGTCATCCGCCGGGTCTGGACGGCGGATAAGCCCTTCGACCACGCGGGCGAGTTCTACAACATCCAGCAGGCGTGGTCCGATATCCGCACGGCACAGAAGCCGCATCTGCCGATCTTCTTCGGCGGGGCATCGGATTCCGCGTTGAAGGTCGCGGCCCGGCATGCCGATGTCTATGCGCTGTTCGGGGAACCACTCGCGGATACGGTGGCGATGCTGGACCGCGTGCGTGCTTCGGTGCCGTCCGACCGGCAGCTCGCCTTCTCCTGGTCCAACCGGCCGATCCTGGGCGCGACCGAGAAGCAGGCCTGGGAATACGCCCATCACATCCGCGCCCGTGCCATCGCCAAGTTGCAGCAGAGCGGCTCGGCCGGGCTGATCGCGGCCGGGCAGGCGGTCAACTCGCAGCGCCTGGTGGGCTTGTCCCAGCGCGGGGAGGTGCTG